>Ga0302194_10002326_pt1 | contig 12045 bp, 13 predicted proteins | sample II_Bog_N1_1_FD_200227 | JGI IMG/M metagenome (GOLD analysis project Ga0302194, IMG submission 200227) | Peat permafrost microbial communities from Stordalen Mire near Abisko, Sweden - II_Bog_N1_1 | ecosystem: Environmental > Terrestrial > Soil > Wetlands > Peat | place: Sweden: Abisko...
TTCTGTTATAAATCAAATTAGATTATGCAGCCATTAAGAATCTTCTTTTTATTGTATTTACTGCAAATCCTCTCTGCTAAAAGTATATCAGCCCAATGTAGCATTGACGAAGTGAGTTTGGAGAAAAAAACAGAACGTGCAACTTTCATTATTGAGGGGAAAATCATTGAAAAAAAATCATTCTTTAACAAACAACACAACTTTATTTATACCTGTAATAAACTACAAGTATATAAATACTTTAAAAACAAGCCAGACTATAAAATTATTTATATAATTACCGAAGGAGGTATGGTAAACAATAAACTCCTTTCCGTATCTCCTTCTGTAAAGCTTGACACAGGAGTTGTTGGATTATTTATGCTGATTAATTCTTCAATACAATTTCCTGACGATAGTAGCAGCCAAACATATAGTTTATATAGCGGAGTGCAGGGGTTTATAAAATACAATCTGAAAGATAAAACAGCTTCTACCCCATTCAAAACTTATACAAACATCACCACCGAACTTTATAAAACACTGACTGATAAATTAGGCAAATCGTTCAATTCTGTTACTCCGTTTGACATTAACAACATTTCAACACCAACATTTAACTTAAGAGCAACTACCGCAGTTATCAGTAGTTTTTCTCCAACCGTTATAAGTGCCGGTACTTATTCTGTTTTAACTATTAATGGTTCCGGTTTTGGCTCTGAACAAGGAAATTCTACTGTAAATTTTAAAAACACCAATAACGGCGGACAAACCTATATACAACCTTTTCCCACTCAATATCTATCTTGGTCCAACACACAAATAAAAGTACAAGTTCCCAGTGATGCGGGTACCGGACAAATACAAGTAGATATTGGAACACCTGTAACAAGCCGTGATACTTTGCGGATAAGCTTTTCGGAGCTAAATGCAAGTAATGATAGCAACAGCGAAGCAGAAACAAAAATAGTAGGACTCAACTACGAAGGAGGAATAACATGGAGAATGAATGTTAATCTAAATGCAGATACAGCTGCAAAAGCATCTTTTATAAGAGCATTCTCAACTTGGAAATGCACTACATTTATAAATTGGAATTTGGGAGCAAATACATTAATAGACAGCGCTGTAAATGATAGCGTAAATGTTATTACATTTGGAAATGTGAACAATTCAACAGAGGGAATATTAGGTGTTTGTTATAGTTATTGGGGGCAGTGCGAATCATCCGATTGGATATTGGAAGAAGCAGACATTTTGATAAACCCAAATATCAGTTGGGAGTACGGTCCTTCATTTCCTTCAAACTCAAAGTTTGATTTTCAATCGGTAATGCTGCATGAATTGGGTCATGGTCATCAACTCGGTCATGTTACAGATGAAACCAATTTAATGAATTATTCTATTGCGCGCGGAAATGTAAGAAGAACATTAAACGCAAGTAATATTGATGCGGCTAACGATATTTTAAACAGAAGTACAGCCCAAAATTATTGCAATTATCCTATTTTTAAACTTATCACGGCAAGCAATTGCAGCGATTTATATATAGTAAACCAGGACAGTAGTTTTTTAATTTTTCCTAACCCTTCAAATGGATATTTTAATTTAGCTATACCTAGTACAAAACAGAACTTAAACATTTATGTTTATACTTCTTTGGGAGAGATGCTAACAACCATTACAACTAATCAAAGCTCAAATTATGTTTCCTTTGATTTGTCGGAATACCCTAGTGGTATTTATTTTTTAAGAATTGATAATGGAGAGCAAACAACCTTCAGAAAACTTCTTTTGGTGAAAAAGTAGAAATGCTAATTGAATTATAAAACACAGCTTTTTTTCTGATTGAATTCTTTATTCTTTTTGATATTGCTTTTCCATATTTGAATTTTCAACAATCTCTTTAAATATATGTTGTAAGCCATACACCGGCTAAAAATCGGAAAGAACTATCCTTGTAAAATTTTAGCTCCGTTAAACTTATCAAAAAATAATCCCTCTGTAACTTGTTTGTTACAGAGGGATTACTTTATTAAACGCTTATCATTTATTGGGGAAATACTACTCCACCATACTTTGTCAAATCAACTCCGGGAATAGTTGAACCATATTTTTTATTTATAACTGTTACTAATTCATTAGCGACAGCGGCATAACCTCTTGGAGTTAAATGCAGCCCGTCAAGCGAAAAAATACCACCGGTTACAAATGTTCCATTTAAACTCATACCATTATATACAGAACCACTCTGATTAGCTTTTGTGAATGCATTCATATCAAAAAATGCTAAGTTCTTTGTAGAAGCTAAATTTTGTAATGCCGTATTATATGAATCTATTGCAGATGTAGCTTGAGCTATTTGATTAGCCGTTAATGTGTATTTTTTAGGTATAGGATAAGCTGCTGTACCAAACCCTCCTAAAGCACATTGCAAAGAATCTTGAGGAACGGTTAAAAGTAATTGATCGCTCACCGACATCTTCCTTGTAAGACCATTCTCATCAATAATATATTTTGAAGTATCTGGGGTATTAAAATTAAAAAAGGCTGCACTTGTAATTTGAGATATATTTATAATTACACCTTGTCTTGCACTAGTGGTAAGCGTATTAACAATATTTTGAACGCTATCAGTAAAATCAGCAACTGGTGTTATAGAAGATGTTCCTAACCCTGTTGTACCTCCTGCTACTGCCCATAATAATATATCATTATTACCTACAAATAAAGTAAAAAATGTAGGTTTCATAAGCATGGCATCAGAAAGTATAGAAGAACTGTCTTGACTTTTAGCAAATCTGGAAAAAAATGGATTTTGCTGTATTACGGTTGTACCGTTTAAAGTAACTAAACTTGAACCTCCCAAACCAACACGGTTTACTTCTATACATTTTACTCCTGGTACTCCCATATTTTGAAACGGTCCATTAGTGCTATAGATACTTGAAGCCGTAGTAATAGTTGGCAGCCCACCTGCTAAAGAACTTCCGCTAAATGTGCGCGTTATAGTACCTGTTGAGGCATCATACCCAGTATTAGTCGGACTAAAAAGAATTGAAGCATCACCATTAGCAGCCAATGGAACAGGAGATAACCCTGATGTGTTATTGCAATTTTTTGTTGTGCTTAAATAATATGGAGCAGGAACTGCTATTGTAAGAGTAAAAGTTGTATTTAAGTAGGGAAGAAGAGCTGCAATACCACCAGCCAATGAAGGAATAGCAGGCATTATCGAAAGAGTAGGTGCACTACAACCTACAGAAGTAGGGGAAACAAATGGTGTATTAAATACCAAACCCGGTTCCACAAGTTTAAACTGGTTCGCTAATACATTCGCATAAGATGATTGTTGACCGGTATAATACAATCCATTATTTTGATAACCGGATGTAAGTGAGTTTCCTATAGCTACATAACTTGTTAAGTCTAAATTACCTTTAGTAGCCTTTACAGCTGTCAATTCAGGTTTGCAGGACGCCAACAGAGCAGCAAAAACTGCAACTAAAAATACGTTGTTAATTAAGTTTTTCATATTGTTTGAAATTAGAAATTATAATTTAATGTTAAACCTGTCATGTGAGCGTATGTTTTATATGTTCCGTTCATATTAGTTGAAACGTTAGTTGTTGTCGTTTTCATGATATCTGTAAATTTGTATGAAACATCAGCAGAAAAACTTTTAGTAATTTTATAACTAACACCGGCAGACAAATTTAAACGGTCACCATCAGGAACATCAGGATATATATAATTAGTTGGCACCGGTGTTTGATTGTAACTAACACCCGCTCTTGCAGTTAATTGATCGGTAATTTTATATTGAGATCCTAAACCAACAGTAAATACATCTTTATAATTATTAGGGAGCACTGTACTTTGAACTGCAGATGCAGGAGTAGCTGCGCTATAATTAAAGGTTGTGGTTTTAAAGCAACTCCACATTGAGTAAGTTACATCCAAAGCGAACAACAACTTATCCGTTACTTCATATCCTCCTCCAAGTGTTATACCTTGCGGAACACTGGAATTAAACGTTGCATTTCCCGTAGGAAACTGCGAAGCAATAGAAGATGGAACATTAAATGTTGCCGTACCTTTATAACTTTTACTGTTAACCTGAGAAACATATCCCAAACCTATAGATAATTTAGATGTTGGTTTATAATAAATACCTCCGGCAAAACCATATCCTCTTTGAGAAAAATTCAAATCAGAAGTTGAACCAAGGCTCGCAGACGCAACTGCGGTTTCAAGTTTCAAGGTACTCACTGAATATATAAAAGAGGCTCCAATACTTAATTTATTAGTTATCTTATAACTTGCTGTTGGTGCAACGACAATGGAAGTAAGGGTTTTAGAAATAATTGCATTATTTCCAGTCCAATCAGAAGGATACTTAATATTACCACCATAAGGAGTAGTTACACCAAGTCCGAATTTAAATTTAGATAAAGCAGAGGATGAATCTTTTACTCCGTATACAAAATTAGCATGGAAAGGAGTTCCTATCGGATTACTTGTTTTGGTAAGTGAATTATTATTTGCATCCAGATATGCTGTATTTGTAACTGCAGCGGCTCCTCCTACACTTACACTATTTCCCTGAAGAAAAGAGATAGAGGCAGGATTAAGATTCATTGAAGCTGCGTCTAAGGCTAATCCTGTTCCGGCGCCTCCCATGGCATTTTGTTTATCTCCCACATAACCTGTGGCAAAAGCCTGCGCTTTTGCCAACATAGGGGAAACGGACATTACTAAGAATAATAGTTTTTTCATGTTTTTCAAATAGTTTGTTGGAGATAATAGTTTTTTTGTTGTTTGCGAATGTATTAATTTTCAGTTGTTCAAATGAAAGTTCATTTAAAAGTTATTAACAAATTTTAACTATTCATTCTTTTTTCGAAAAGAGGCTTAATTAAGGTAACGTTAAAAAAACACATAAGGTTGGGTAAGTCTTTTTAAAATATTGCATTGGAGATGAATGAAAAAAACTGGTTTATACTGTTTGTTTTATTTTTGATGTTACCTTTGCGCGATTTTATTTTTTAGTATGAAGAAAAGATTCTTATCAATACTCTTGTTGGTCATTTCATTTAAAACGTTCTTTGCCTGTGAATGCCCTCCTATTCAACCGATAACAGAGGTAATAAGTAAAAATTACAATGTAATATTTTATGGTATAGTTGATTCAATTACACAAAGTTCTGAAAAGGGCTTTAATACAGTGTTTTTCACAATTGAAGAACTTTACAAAGGCAATGTACAACAACGGGTTAGAGTCAATTTTGACAATTCCTCATCTTGTCTGATGAGCTTCGCAAAAGGCGAACAATGGCTGATATATGCTATTTACAAAAACTTCGATGTCTTAACTGTTTCTATTTGCGGACACAGCCGAAAGTTTTTCAAAGTCGCTGCTGAAGATTTTTACCAACTGAATGCACAACGGACATTTAATGAAGAAAAAGATTTTTTAGAAACCACCTTAAAAATTCGATCCTTTGCAAAAGTTAACCAACTTAATGAACAACGCGAACAGTTTAACCCTCATAATATTCAGCCCGAACCTATGAATAAACTTTGGTTGGTGTGTATTTCTTTGATTGCTATGATAATTCTATTTTTTGTAACACGTAAAAAAACTAATGATGATTAATAAGTTTAAAGCACACCCTTGGCACGGTATTTCTATTGGTAGCGAAGCACCAAACATTCTTACCGCTTTTATTGAAATAGTGCCAACTGATACCATCAAATATGAAATTGATAAAGAAAGTGGTTATTTAAAAGTGGATCGTCCACAAAAGTTTTCAAATGTAGTTCCAAATCTTTATGGTTTTGTTCCTCAAACATATTGTGGCGAAAAAACCGCAGAATATGCAAGAACAAAATCGGGAAAAGATGTTGAAAAAGGTGATGGCGATCCTTTAGATATTTGTATTCTTACACAACGAACCATAAATCATAGTGATATTATTCTTCAAGCTATACCTGTGGGAGGTTTTAGAATGATTGACAAGGGTGAAGCCGATGATAAAATTATTGCTATTCTAAAAGGTGATGAAGTTTATGAATGTTGGAAAGACATTACTGATTGCGCACCTGCAATTATAAATCGTTTGAGACATTACTTTTTAACCTATAAAGGAATACCCAATATTGGAGAAAAACCAACGTGCGAAATAACTCACACTTATGGCAGAGAAGAAGCTTATGAGGTAATTAAAAGAAGTCAGGAAGATTACAGAAATAAATTTTTGATTGATAAATAATCAATAAAAAAAGTAAAAACAACAGAAACCAATTGTACTGCCTAATATGCAACCGGCAACTACTTGTGAAATTGTGTGTACTCTTAATTGCAGTCGCGCAAAGCACACCGCAACAGTAGAAAAAAGGAGGGCAAAGTAAGGCAACATGAAATTAGCTGAATGATTGTGTAGGTATAGAACAGAAGCAATAGCAAGCATCCCTGCCGCTCCTGAAGCGTGTGCACTGATTTTCCAAAAGTGGTTAATAACTGAAATAATTATTACCGAAATGGTTATTGAAATCATTGAAAGTGTTAATGGACTGTTATAACCTAACTTGCGAATCAATATAAAAGTTATAAGGAAATAGTTTAAACAAGCAAAAATCTGAGGGATAAACCGATCCTTTTTGCTATGTAACGTTACACTTGATATTTTTTTCATTTTAAACAAAATGAAAATACATACAGAAGGCGGCAATACTGTTATCAAGAAAATGGTTAATACCACTATAACCTTTTCGCTTGTATCAACAATAGGTGTTAAATGAGGGAAATAAAATAAAATAATCGCAAAAAGATATACCGGCGCAAACAACGGAATTAATGCTATTGAAATAAAATGCGCCAAAAAATTCTTCATATTACTATTTACTTTTGTTTTTTTTGATTATTCTTTTAAAATCATTCTGGCTTAAAAGTCTCTGAAATATCAACATTATTGACAACTTTTTTTCCAAATAATTCAATTTTGTAAACACTCGGAAAACCAATAAAATTATTTTCCATATCAATAAACACATTATTTAAAACTGCTAACTCCTTATTTATGTGGCAAAAAGCATGGAATTTTTTATCTGTTGTTGACTGAATTAAATAAAATTCTCTGTGCTTAATAGAGTTAAACGAAAAGGTGTAAGATTGCTTTTCTTTATTCGTCAGTTTTATTTTTATCCCATAAGCATATTTTTTTTGAATATCACTTACTGGTTCTATTTCTCCATGATTGGCATAGTTGATATAATAATATTTAATGGGTTCCTCAGCATTAAGAATTCCGTTTTCCGAAATATTTAATTCGTAAATGATTGTGTTTGTATTCATAGAACGCTGTATATAAAATAGCATATTTTTTATACCCGTTGGCTTTGGAAATTTTTTGTTCTCATCCGGCAAATGCGAACGACTCGCCATTAAAGGTAATACAAAAAAAAATAATACTAGTAATATATACCTTCTTGTCAGTTGCATTTTTAAGTAAGTTTAAGTCCTATTATACCTACTATTATCAGCGCAAAAAAAAGATAATTTAAAGTTGAAAAGGTTTCTTTTAAAACTAATACATCTACCAGCTTTACACCTACAAGAGCTGTTGCCATCCATACTCCAAAAGCAAGAGATGCAGGAAGTTTTTCCATTCCTTTTGAAAAGCATACAATATTGCCTACACCAAAAGCAACGTAAAGTAGTCCAGGAAGGAGTAACGAAAACCCCTCTTTCGTAGAAAACAGATCTATAATATTTGTATGTATAAGCTTTTTAAATTCCAAATATTTAAGACTGTAAATCCAACAGATTTCACACATAGAAGCGATAAAAATATATACCCACGACACCATCGGAACTTGTTTTTTATTAATTTATAAATATGTTGATTATGCTTTAATTTCTGATTCCTTTTTCAAGAACCTATGCTTAAACCACTTCATAAAGTCCGTTCGCAAATTGTAATATTTCCTGAAATATTTATTCTCCAATAATTTTTTTTCATCCACCTTTTTTATGAGTGCCCAATGTTGCAAAAAATAATCGTGTGGGTAGTCATAATATAAGCCGTATTTGTTAGGTTTTGTTTTTGGCAGATATGCCGTTCCGAATATCCAATCCCAAATTGCAAATTTTGTACTGTAATTTGCAAAAAAAACTTCACGCGCATCAGCATGATGCCATTGGTGCATTTCAGGACCATTAATAAAATATTGCAACTTGCCGGAGCGCACATCTATATTGGAATGTATGTACATCCCCCAAACGCCGTCTATCGTTGCTTTAATAGGAATCACCATTGGATCTGCTCCTAAAAGTACAATGGGCGCAAATTCTATGGTTTGATTAATAATTATTTCCAAAGAGTGCGAACGTGAACCTGCTATCCAATCTACTACCGTTGCCGAATGATGAGCTTCATGTGTACGCCATAATATTTTTGAATTATGTTGCCAGCGATGAAACCAATAAATATAAAAATCATGCAATACCAAAAAAAACAATACCTGCCAAATGATTGGCCAGTCTGAAACAACATGCAAACGCGACCAGTTAAACCTAACATCGAGCGGATGAATGATGTAATTAAATATGACTATTTGTAAAATATAATTTTGAAATAAAGAGTACCAAAAAAAATCTACCCAGATACCTTCACGAAAAAATGGTAAGCCTTTACGATACGGAAATTTTCTTTCCAGAAAAATCATAGTGATTATGCTTAAAAGCATAATGCAAGAGGTGATAATTAATAAATTGGTTTGTGACATCTATATGAAACTTACTGTACTATTGAAAAGGGACGCTGATATCACCGATTGTTTATACTGTTTGTATATAGCAATCCATCGGTGTTATCAGCGTTCAATTATATTAATTAAACGGTTTGTTATTTAGTTGGAGACAACACTTCTCAAACGTTTGCGCGGTTCCAGTTCGCTATCATATACCACTTTTTGTCCATCTCCAAGTGCTATTTCTATATCACGAATGTCTTTTACCAACTTAATCATTCCAACAACCTCAACAGAAGCAGCGTGGTCAGATCCCCACATGGCTCGGTCAAGTGTATAATGTCTTTCCACAAAACAAGCACCTATAGCCACTGCGGCAATTGTTGTAGCCAAACCTGTTTCGTGTCCCGAATACCCTATAGGAACATTAGGATACATTTTTTGCAACGTACCTATCATTCGTAAATTCAACTCTTGTGGCGGACATGGGTAAGCAGATGTAGAATGTGCTATCAATAAATTATCTTCTCCCAAAAATTTAATCGCATCCTCAATCTCTTTTAATGTTGACATCCCGGTAGAAACAATATACGGCTTGCCCGTATCTTTTACCTTTTTAAGCAACGCAAAATCAGTTAATGAAGCCGATGCCATTTTGTATATTGGAGGATTGAATTGTTCAATAAAGTCAACCGACGGCTCATCCCAACAAGATGCGAACCAGTCAATGCCCTTTTCCTTGCAATAACGGTCAATTTCGGTATATTCTTCCAACCCGAATTCTGTTTTCTTTTTATATTCCATGTAAGTCATTTGTCCCCATGGAGTATCTTTAGGTTTATTCCATTGATCTTTAGGCACACAAATTTCAGGAGTACGTTTTTGAAATTTAACAGCACTGCAATTTGCTTCAACAGCCCCATCAATCAACTTTTTAGCAATTTCAACAGAACCATTATGATTAATTCCTATCTCAGCAATAACATAGCACGGTTGGTTTGCTCCGATTTTTTTTCCACTCTTTAAGGTGATTACCTTCATCTTTTTATTTTTAATAATTGTTTATGATTAATTCCGCCAACTCTCTAAAACAACCTTGCCCCCCATTTTTTGCGCAAATATAGTGAACTTTTTTCTTAACTTCATCCATCGCGTCAGCAGGGCAAACAGCCAGCCCGACTTTTTCAAGCACTTCTATATCATTTACGTCATCACCAATATAAGCAATTTCCTCAAAAGTGATATTTCTTGACGTTGCAATCTGCCGGAGTATTTCTATTTTATTTTTAATGCCTAAATGAAGTTCCTTAATCTTCAACTTCTCCGCACGTTTTGCAACCGAAGGAGATAATTCACCGGTAATGATACCTGTTTCTATATTACAAATTTTTAATAATCGCTCCGAACCCATTCCGTCCCGGATAGAAAAACGTTTCAACATCTCTCCTTCTGCTCCATAATATACGCCAGTATCAGTTAGCACACCGTCCACATCGGTGAGTACTAATTTTATTTTTTTTGCTCTGTTGCTTATATCCATTTTTGAAAATCGCATTACAAGGTTTAAATTGTGAACCGAAAAATTTACATTTTTAGTTCTGAAGCACTAATAATTTTAATTTCTCCATTATTGAATACAACTAATTTTCCATTGCTTCTTTTCTTTGCTTCAAGGAGTTGAATTGCGGCTTTATTTAAACCTTCAACGATTTTATTTTGTAATTCAATGATTTTATTTTTTTCCATATTGTATTTTATTAAAAGCCTCTGAATCTATGATATTCGTTTCTTCATTTTTTATTTTCTTCATTACTAAATTAGGAACTCTGCCTGAATTATCAAAAAGCATAATATTATCGCATAAGGACAAGTATATATCAAATAAGTTTTTGATCCCTCTGTTATAACGTCTTTCTATAATATCTTCAGGAATATTATGCCCACCTTCACTCACTCTTGTTTTAACTCTTTGTTTAGCAAGTTCTATGCTATTGAGCCAAAAAAATAACAATGTTACAAAATACCCTTGTTGCTGTGCTTTAATAATTGTTCGCGTGTAAATTTTTGAAGATAATGTAGTTTCAAATGCAAAATCAATTTGTTTAATTAAAAGCTCGTCAATCCTGCGTAGCATTATCCTTCCCGCTTCAAAACTCACTTTTTCAGGTTGAAAAGGAGATAAGCCCTTAGCTATTTCATCGGCATTAATAAATTCATTACATTGAAGAATGGTAGGTAAAATACTAAAAGATGCTGTAGTCTTTCCTGCTCCGTTGCACCCTGCAATTACATACATTTTTTTAGCTTCGTCCATTACTTAATTTAGCTTGCCATTGTTTTGTGTAACTCAATTTTAGGTTTCATAATACAATTATCTTTAGTTATTTTCATCATCTTCTATTGGTATGTATTTGTCCCTGCAATATTTTTCAATTTCTGTATCATTATCTTTTGCAAAGTAGTCATCACACAATTCATCAAGTTCTTTTTCTGTTGACTTGTAATATCCTTCTGCCGCTGTCATAAGCTTGTGCGTCTGTTCAATAAATTTTGCAAACTCTTTATTGTTATTACAAAGTTTGTCAATTGTTTTAATATCCAAGTTGTGATAGGTTGCCGGAAAAAGAATTTTGCTTTGATAAGGATTTGCATTGAGTTCAATTATTCCTATTCCAAAAGATTGGTTAAGTCTTTCCATTTCCTCACTTAAACTATCATTAATTTCAAATGCTACTAAATAACCAAAGTTTGCCCAACTTGAATTTGAAACAGCCTGAAAAAACGCTTTTTTTAAATCAGAATCATTATTAATTTCCTTTTTGATTTCGTATGAAAACAACTTAAAAGTCTCAACTTGATTAATTGCTTTAAGAAAATTTTCGCTGGCTTTAGTCTGTAGTTTTAAGAACCTTATTCCAACCATATCTGGATGCGTCCAAATTTGGTTGCTGTCTTTATTAGTTGATGATTCGTGAAAAATTGTTTTTGAATAAATGCTGCTATTCTTTAAATAACTACTTAAAAGCTTATGCAAAGATCTTTCCTCATAGGTTTTTGTTTTATCAACTTTCTTAACAACTTGTGTTTCTGTTGCTCCTGTTAACACTTCAACACTAATATTTTGCTCGTTCGTTGTAAGGTAATATGCATATCCACCACCATCCTGTTTGATTCGCTTAACTCTGGCGTCATTAGTTCTAATAAACTCACTAAGCTGACCAGAAACAGTCAGAGCAGGTGTCTTTGCGTCTTTGCTAAATGTATAATAACCTTTGTCAATAATATGCTTATAAATGTCAGCATAGTTCGCAG
>Ga0302194_10002332_pt1 | contig 12031 bp, 6 predicted proteins | sample II_Bog_N1_1_FD_200227 | JGI IMG/M metagenome (GOLD analysis project Ga0302194, IMG submission 200227) | Peat permafrost microbial communities from Stordalen Mire near Abisko, Sweden - II_Bog_N1_1 | ecosystem: Environmental > Terrestrial > Soil > Wetlands > Peat | place: Sweden: Abisko, Stordalen...
ACCTGCGATGGGATAAGGACCGAACGCGTCGAAGGCGAAGTTGCTGGCCATGGTTCTCTGCGTTGGCCGCTCGTACACCACATCCGGTTTCGCCAGGGTTGTGCTTCCCGCACCAGCGGAGGAATCGCCTGAAGGGAGAATGGACTGGGCCCTTAGCCTGTCTGGAAGAGTTGCCAGGGATGTCACAACGAAAAGCAGCAGCAATGACTTGCGAAGTCTTTTACCGATGCGCTCCTTGATCGGCGGAGATTCCGACTTGCCTGACAGATCTCCGGGAAAGGAGATCAACAACTTCGGATTCCATATCAGTATCGATGTCGTCAAGGCTCCCCCGATTGAGATCGCCGCCCGCGAATGCAAGTGGCCGAGCCAAAAGCGAATGCGTGTGGGATCGTTACCGCTATACAGATACTGTCAGGAGTGCAAGTCAAAAAATGGTCATTTTTGCTCGGAATCGCAATTCGAGTTCTTGTGCGCCGGATGCGCCGCGAGAGGGAATCGGACCGCCTCCGCGCATCGATCGCCAGCAATGTTTATTGATTGCGCGCGGTTAAGTGAGTGTGGCCAAGGCCCGCTCAATTCCGGAGCAATCAGAGGGATTGCTTGCCGGTCTCCCTGCGCCGCCGGGTCATTGAGAATTATTCCTCTTTGGTCGAGAGATGGCCGCGCTTGTTGGCGCTGTTCCGAAACAGCGTAGCGTACCTGTGTATCGACAAAGTGTCATCCGAGCGAAAGTCCGCATTGTCTGTTCCTGGAAGGAGCTTCTTCAGAACCAGGAGTGATCGGCGGAAGTGGATTGTTTGCCAAACCCTCAAGACGCGGGCTTCCGTGATCGGAAGGGGGATACGGATTTTTATTTGAGTGATCCCTGTCACGTTTTCTCCCCGGCGGACCCATAGTTGCGAATATGCCAACGCCGAGCTCCGACCAACGGATCATCCCGGCCCAATGGAGTCCCCTACCATGATTTTCAGAAAGAACCTTCCCTCAGCAGCCCAGGTGTGTCTCTTCACCATCCAGAGCGTGCTGGCAAGCCTCATTCTGCTCGGTTTTGTGCCGGCAGTCCATGCGCAGATCCTGTTTAACGGTGTTTCCAACGTGCTGCCGGTGAACGGAGCAACGCTGGGCGCGCAGGATCATGCCGCCGCCGATCCCTTTGGCAACGTATACGTCACGGACCCCGGCACGAATCAGGTTTTCAAAGTCGCCCCCAATGGGACAGCATCGGTGTTGATCTCCAGCACCGCGCAGTTCAACGGACTGCCCCTGAACGGCCCAGGCGCCGTTGCCACCGACCACAATGGCGGGGTGTACATTGCCGATACGAATAACTACCGGATCCTCTATGCCCCGTCAGGAGGCGCGCCCGTTGTACTCACTGTTCTGGGCAGCGGGGTTATTCCCGCAGCGCTTGCGGTCGACTTCTCTGGAAACGTGTATGTCTGCGAGCAAAACACCAATGGTGTCCTTGAAATTCAGATACCATCCGGGCCACCACTGGGGATCGGCGTCTCGCCCCTTACGCTGAACAATCCGCAGGGGGTCGCGGTGGATTACACGGGCGCGGTTTATATCGCCGACACGGGCAACGGCCGTGTTGTGAAGGCAGTGGGCGGTCATGCCACGGTCGTTTCCACGGGAAGCATCTCGCTCTCGCAGCCAGTAGGCGTGGCCGTAGACGGACAGCTCAATGTCTACATCGTGGACGCGGGGACCAATCAGGTTGTCGAATTGCCGGCCGTGGGCACACCCTTTGTGCTGGGCACCGGCAGCAACACTCTGAGTCAACCGAACGGCATCAGCTTCGACGGCAAGGCGACGATCTACATCATGGACCAGGGCAACGACCGGGTGGTTACGGAGCAGTTTGCATCGGTGAACTTCGGATCGGTGGCCGTTGGCGGCGCAGGCGTCACCATTCCCCTCACGTTCACCGTCGATTCGGGCACGACGATCGGGAATTCGTACATCAAGGGACCGGGTGGCACATCGCCGCACTTTACCGTGGGCTCCAACACCTGCACCAATGGGACGACTGCCACTTCATGCACCATCCAGGTCACGTTCCAGCCACTCAGCGTGGGCGCACACAATGCGACGGTGGTCATCAATGACCAGAGCTCCACTCCGCTCATCTCGCTGCCTCTAACGGGCGCCGCCACCGGACCCATCCTGGCCTTTTCGCCGGGCGCCATCTCCCATTACGCCGGAATCTATAACTACTATTGCTATTGCCTGCTGGTGACCGGACCTCCCCAACCGGCGGCTACTGCGATTCTCAACATTCCGGCCGGCATGAGGGTCGACGAGGCCGGCTTCCTCTACTTCCTTGACTACGGAGACGCGGATGTCCGGGTCATCACGCCAGCTGGCTACATCTCCACCGTGGTGGGCACCAACTACCCGGCCCTTTGGGCTAACCAGCCCAACGAAGGCGATGGAGGGCCCGCCATCGACTCAGCCATCAGCCCAGAGTGGGGCGTCGGCCTGGACGGGCAGGACAACATCTACGTTCCCGACACGGGCATGAACGAGGTACGCGAAGATACCGCGGCAACCGGAATCATCAACAAGATTGCCGGAATCTGGGACCCATACTTCTCCCGTGTTCCCTACAGCGGCGACGGCGGCCCGGCGGGCAGCGCCACTATGACACGGCCGTTTGACGTGACCACGGATGGCAACGGCAACATCTACTTCTCCGACAACAGTAATCTTGTCATCCGCAAAATCGACAATAACGGGATCATCACCACCGTGGCCGGCATCGCCAACGGCGTGCGCGCCTACTCCGGCGACGGCTTGCCTGCAACCCAGGCGCAGTTCTATAACCCCACGAGCCTGGTGGTCGATAACGCAGGCGACCTGATCATAGGGGACCCGAACAATGCCGTTGTCCGCGAAATGACACCCGATGGCATCCTGCACACGATAGTCGGAAACCATGCTCTGGGCGCCGGCTATACGGGCGACAACGGGCCGGCGACCGAGGCTCAGATCAACTATCCGTCAGGAGTGGCTGTCGATGGCGGCGACAACATGTACATTGCCGACCAGTACAACGACGCCATTCGCATGGTCACCACCGATGGAACCATTTCCACCGTAGCGGCCATCGGCCCATGCAACCCGCCCAACGCCTCTGAGATGTGCTATTTGGGCCCCAATCCAAGCAATGGCAGCGGCGCCGGGCCACAGTATGCCGGCCCCTTTGTGGCGCAGCCATATTCCATTGCCGCGGAAGCCAACGGAAACCTGTTCTTCTCCGACTTCAACGGCAACGTGATCGACAAGATCGACGTCGCCGATCCGCCCTCGATCAACTTCGGCAATGTGGTCATAAATACGGGATCTTTCGAGCAGGATGTCACCCTCGAAAACCTGGGCACGGAGCCAATGCACATTACCAAGTTCACCATCTCCGCCAACTTCATCTTTGGTTCTGACTCCACCTGCAACACCGGGGGTGGAACGGTGATTCTTCAGCCAGGTCACAGTTGCACGATCGGCATTCTGTTTTGGCCCCTCGTGTCTGGCAATTTGTCCGGCGCCGTGGGCATCGTCAGCGACGCTCAGGGCGGGGGCACGACCAACATTCCGCTAAGCGGCACAGCCGCAGCGCAGTCGCAAGCCATCAACTTTCCAGCACTGACCAATCAGTCCTACACTTCCACACCAATCGCGCTCGGGGCCACTGCAAGCAGCGGACTGACAGTCAGCTACACGGTCACCAGCGGGCTGGCAACCGTGTCTGGAAACCAGCTCACCATGACCGGAGTTGGAGCCATCACCGTGCGGGCAACACAGACCGGCAACGCAGAATACGCGGCAGCTCCACCCGTCAGTATCAGCTTCGGAGTGAGCCCGGTGATGACTCCCCACCCGCAATCGAACCTTACCGACGCGCCACAGGTTATTTCGTGGCTTGCCGGCCCCGCCGACACCGCCTTCCAGCTCCTTCTTGGCACCACCGGGCAGGGTTCCAGCAACCTGTTCAACTCCGGAGTAATCTCGGCAACTTCGGTCACTCTGCCCAACCTTCCCTACAACGGCGCCCATATTTACGCCACTCTGCTCAGCTTTTCCACGATGGGCTGGCAGAGCAACAACATCAACTACTACGAAGGACAGTCGGCGGCGATGACAACGCCCACACCGGGCAGCACTCTGACCAGTGCAAGCGAGACTTTCACCTGGACTTCCGGCAACGGGATTGCCAACTACTGGTTCAACCTGGGCACCGGAGATTCCGGGGCGAACGCGAAGAACATATACTCCACAGGCTCAACTACCCAAAACTCCGCCACTGTTTCCGGCATTCCCACCGGTGGGGGGACCCTTTACGCCACACTCTACTCCTACTTCAATGGAGCCTGGCAGCCCATCGTCTATACGTACACCGCATCTGGGTCGCCGACGCCTGGGGCCCTTGTAACACCCACACCCGGCGCCACACTCATATCCGTCAACGCAACCTTTACCTGGACACCCGGAACGGGAGTTACAAACTATTGGTTGAACCTCGGAACCGGTTCTTCCGGAGCAGCGGCGAAGAACATCTACTCCGGCAGTTCGACCACTCTCACGTCAATCAACGTCAACGGCCTGCCGAGCAATGGCGAAACCATCTACGCCACGCTTTTCAACTACATTGGCGGAACCTGGCAGCCGATCCTCTACACCTACACCGCATCCGGTTCGCCCACGCCCGCGGCCCTCATCACGCCCACTCCCAGTTCCACGCTGACAAGCACCAATGTCACGTTTACTTGGTCGCCGGGCAGCAATGTCCAGCATTACTGGTTCGACCTTGGGACGGCTTCTTCGGGCGCGAGCGCGAAGAACATTTACTCCGGCAGTTCGACCACCCTCACATCCGTCACCCTTTCGGGGCTTCCAGCCAACGGCGAAACAATTTATGCCACTCTCTATTCCTACATTGGCGGAACGTGGCAGCCTACCGTCTATACCTACACCGCCAGTGGATCTCCAACGCCCGCCGCCCTGGTAACACCCACACCGGGCTCCACGTTAGCAGGCTCCGCTGTAACCTTCACGTGGTCGCCGGGCAGCAATGTCCAGCATTACTGGTTCAACCTCGGCACCGCGGCTTCAGGCGCCAACGCCAAGAACATCTACTCTGGCAGTTCAACCACTGCGACCTCAGTAAACCTAACGGGCCTCCCAACCAACGGAGTGACGATCTACGCCACTCTCTACTCCTACATCGGAGGAGCCTGGCAGCCCATCGTCTACACCTACAAGGCACAATAACGAACCCGACCAACTGGCCCGCTGCCGCGCACGACCTGCGCGGCGGCGGACCTTAATCTGGACAAGACAGATGGCAATTCAGGGATTGAGGAACCCGGTAACAGAGAAGAAGTGAAGGAAGGACGCGCAACGATGGAACTATTCCCAGCCGCCGGAGCCGACAAATCCGGCCCAGTACCAGGGATGAGTACTCTTGCCGGCAGCGCGGCGCTCGACCAGCAGTTGGCGGGCGGAATCCCAGACCGCATCCGCAGTCGAGGCGTGCTCGCCAAGCCGCAGTGCATAGAGCCGGTGCATGAAGCGCCGCGCCGAATCGTCGTCCACCGGCCACAACGTCATAACTACGCTGCGCACGCCCGCTATGCGGAAGGCGCGTTCCAAGCCCAGTACGCCTTCTCCATCCCGGAACTCTCCGGTGCCCGTGTTACACGCGGAAAGGACTGCCCAGTCAACGCCACTCAGGTCGAGCGAAGCAATCTGTCGCGCGGTCAGGATTGCCGAGTCCCGCATCTGGTTGGCTCCGGCAAACACCAGTCCCGAATGGAGAAGGGGATTGTCGTCCGCACAGCCGCTGCCAAATACAAAGGCGTGGGTGGCCACATGCAAAACGCGGTTGTGGCCAGCCTCCTGAATGAACCGGTCCCGCGTGGCCAGGTCCCCCGTCAACAGAGTCGCGGATTCGCCGGATTCCCAGCGCTTCCATGCCGAATCGAGATCGGCGATCTCTGTCCGCGTGCCGGGCAGCGGGTCGAAGTCGAGATTCCGGAACTCCTCGCAGGGCGCTGCCGCTTCGCGCAATGGGGCGGGCTGTCCAGCATTGCCCGCCAATTCAAAGGTCGGACCGCCAAGCGCCAACAGCCCTGTTTTGCGTGGTCCCGGTTCGGCTGGAACCAGGTCCCGCTCGCTGGTCAGCATCTGGATGACGGGACCGTGCTCCACCAGATATCCCGCGCCGCTCGGCAGGCTGCTGAACGGAATCAGGTTCAACGATCCGTCCGGAACCACCAGAGCCAGGGTCGCTCCACTCATCTCCGCCTTCAGCGGGTCCCAGATTTTTCTCCGGAGCGCATCGGCCGCCGCGCGATACTCTCGCTCGTTGCGCATCGAAGCCAATCCGCTTCCATGAGCCTCGGCTGTGGCCGAAGCCCGCGCGCGCGCCACCAGTTCATCGATTGGCCCTGCATCGCCAAGATCGAAAACGCGAAGACCGGCGTTTTCACCGCGCAACACAAAGGCCATGTAAGCCGGCGTGTCGGTGCGCGCCGGATCGACCGCCTCCACCATGCGCCGCTGGTAGCTGACATACGAAATCAGTACGGCGTGGGGAGGCAATCCGCGGCGCACGTCCGTGATCCGCACAGCAGTCGAGCGCTCATCATTGCGGACGGTTGCGCTGCGCTCGGCAAGTTCCCGTTCGATTTTTTCCATCCGCGCCATCGCGTCGGCTACGGCCTTGCTTTCGCCTTCCTTGCCTTGAGCCTCCTGCTCCACCGCAAATAGATCGGCCTGCGCCCGGCTCAATTCCGCCAACTGGCGCGCAACCTCGGGGTCATTGGCCGAGTTCAGGTTCTTCTGCCGGCGCGCCATTTCATCGGCCACCAGCGCTCGCGAACGGACAATCTCCTGGTAGGTTTCGTCCACGGGCATCTGCGGGTGGCGCGCCAGAACCGAGAGCGCGGTATCCACCCCTCTGGGGCGCTGTGCTACGTAAGCCAAGGCCTGCCGCTCGGGCAGTACCCGCGCCTGCAGCATGAAGTTCTCCCGGCCTATTTCGGCTGCTTTCAACCCCTCGTCGATTGCCGCCTTGAGGCTGCCTCCCGAAGCGAGCGATCGCGCATAGTTGGCGCGCAGGCGGGCCAGAGTTTGGATCGTCGCGCTCTTGTTGTCGATGGCCAATTCGTAGTTCTTCCAGGCCAGCGGAAACTGCCCGGTGCGGGTATAAATATCAGCCAGGTTAACCAGCGCGCCTCGCGCAAAGTCGCTTTCCGCTCCGTAGTTGCGGCTAAGAAGATCGAACGCCAGGTGCAAATGAGGAAGCGCCCTGGAGAAGTCCTGGTTTCGCAGGTAATAGGCGCCAACGTTGCTTTCCAAGACTCCGACGTCCGGATCGTTGGGACCGCCGCGCATCTGCGCCGCAAGCGCTTCCTCAATCGCCGCCCCAGCCTCCGCGGTCTTGCCCATCCGCTCCAGGTCATTGCCCAGTTGCGACAAGCTCGAGGCCAGCTCCCGGTCGCGAGCCGGGCCGAGCTTCCGTTCTCCGGCAATGGCGATTTCACTAGCGTGGACAGAGCATTCCAGGTCGGCCAGTTCATTGCAGGCAAACGCCAGCGCATCCGCCGCCTCAAATTCCACTTCGACGTCGTGCAGATCGTTTTCCGCTAGATCAAGGACGCGCTCGCTCAAGCCGCGCCCCTCAGCGGCGCGGTTCTGCCAGGTTTCCACATTCGCGGTGTCAATCAGCGCTTCCGCATAGGCCTTGCTATGAGCGCCAGAGGTGGCAAGCGCCACGGATGCCTGCCGGGCGACCAGCGCCTGCGTTTCATCCGTAACCTGCTCCTGGCCTAACTCAGCCTCAACCAGTTCCTTCAGCGCTGCGGCCATTTCCGGGGTGTTTCCAGGGTGAGATTGCTCAGCCGCATGCAGCTTTTGGCGCGCTTCTGCAACATCATCCCCGCCTGGGGAGGGCGGCGCGTTCTGTGCCGGGCAGTAAATAGCAACCAGGAGCAATGCAAACAGACGAACTGGATTTGCGCGCATGATTTCTTTTCGAGCACCCAGTTGCATTCTAGCTGCGAACGCCGTCTTTAGTGCAGGCCTTCATCGGCTGGGATGCGCTTGAGTTCGCCGCGCGCACGCTGCTCCATATCTCCGTGGCTTGAAATCGTCAGCGCCAGATAGTGTCGCGCCTTGATGGCATCGTCGTCGGTTAGCGCAATCTGCGCCAGGTAGTACCAGGCAGTTTCCTGTTCCGGGGAGCCGTTGACCAATGCCGCGGCCTTCAGGGTCTGCGCGGCGCGTTCCAACTTGCCGTCGTGCATCAGGCAAACACCGGAGTAAAGCCGCGCCATTGGCCCATACGGGTCGAGCGCCTTTACATCCGACAAGGCTTTCACCGCAGTGCCGCAGTCATGGCGGGCGTAGGCGTTCATACCTTCCACCAGGGCCGGGTTTACCTTTTGGCCGCGTAGATTTGCAATCTGAAATACTGGCAGATTCATATCCGCCAGCTGGTGCAACATGGGCGTCGCAGGCGCAGCCTGGGCCTGCGGCCGGATTTGCTGGATGGGGAGTGGAGCGGATCCGTGTGCAACAGCTTCCTGCTTCCGCGACAGCCTCCCGGTCACAGGCCGCCAGAGAAGGAGTCCGACCACCAGCATTGCCGCAATTGCGCCGACGGCATAAAAGGCGGCCGGCCAGTGAAGAAGAATTCCTAGTGCTTTTCGTGGCCGTTTGCCGAGTTTCAACTCTACCGCTTCAAGGGCTTCCAATTGCGCCAGGCATACTTCGCACCCGTAGTAGTGCTCTTCGAACTTCTTTGCCACGGCCTTCGGCAAAGTGTTCCGCAGGTACGGCTCAAGATAACGCTCCGCTGGAGCTCCGCTGCATTCGCTCATGGCTTCCGTCCTTGAACTATGGGGACAGAGGATTGTTTTTGTGACATTTGTGCCATAAAATCGATCACTCTTCTGATTGCCCGAAGTTTCCTTTGCCTCACCACGTCCGGACTCAGTCCCATTTGTTTCGCGATATTGCCTGGCTTAAGTCCATCCACAAGAGTCATTTCCAGAATTGTCTTATCCGCTTTTTCCAGGCTCGCAATCGCCTCCATTGCCAAGACTCCCCGCTCTTCCAGCTCCTGGCTGGCAGCCATCGATCGCAGGTCGGGAATATTCTCGGGGAGTTCGACCAACGCAGGCTTCCTGGTTTTGCGGGAGTAGTGCTTATTGAGAGCGTTGCGGCCGATAGCCGCGACGAATGCCTTGAGCTTTCGCGGATCGCGCAGTTGCCCCCGCCGCAACGCGAGGATTGACTCCATCATCACGTCCTGGAGCAGATCGGCGGACAGTTCCGGATCATGCGAAAGTGCCAACAACATGCCTCGCACAGGTCGCATGAAGCGCAACGCAAACAGGTGCTCCGCTTCCTTGTCCCCCGCCAGAATTGCCCGCGCCAACCGCTCGTCCGCTTCCTCCGAAAAGGTCGAAGTGGCAACTTCCGCCCTGTAGTCGCTACTCATTCGGTGTACGCTTGGACACTAATTCAGTGTTGTCATATTCTCACATAAAATGACCCCGCACCGGTCATTTACGCGAAGGCGATTAGATCCATGAGGCGAGATCTTGTTTCCCCTCAATTCTCGAAGGTATCCGCAGGAAGGCAGATAGCAAGCTGCCCCTTAAGCAAACCAGGCACCCAGAAGGCGAAGTGGGGACTCGGGTTGGTTTTTCTGGTCAGGCCCGGGGTCTTCGACAGGCCCTAAGTATTCATTCTTGAGTCATTCAATATGGCGAGCGCGTGCTCATTCCAAAGGTTGAGGACATTCAAGAATCAAACAGCGAGAATCGTGAAACCGAGAGTACTTGATCCTCGATGAATGCAAGATAGGTGCGCAGTTTAAGGCCTGCATTCCGGATATTCCCCGCGCACGCTCAACTCAATCCGATACGGAGTTTGTATGACAACTCCGGGCACGATTGAGAAACCCATCGGGATGTCAACAGGGCCGGCAGTTCTTCCTCAAGTAACGCAGTCGTCCCTGCAATAACTCTGGATGACAGTTCGCGGTCATCGGCATTTATCAAATTGTCTGACTTCAACTTTGTAACGCAGGTTTATGACGCAGGGTTCCTATTCCTTGAAGGTTGAGACCCATCGCTCCTCCTTAGGCGTGATCCTCCTGGGGATGCTCTTCGAAGAGCCAATGCATGCCTACCGCATGCAGAAGTCCATCAAGCAGAGAGGCGTGGACAAGATCGTTAATGTCCGCCGGCGGGCGAGCGTCTACCAGGCCCTGGGTCAACTGTTGCGCATGGGACTGATCGAAGTCCAGGAGACAGCACAAGCTGAAAGCCACCCGGATAGGGTTGTTTATGCGATCACCGACCGAGGGCGCGAGATGGCGGTTGCATGGCTGCCCAAGATGCTGGCGACTATCGGCGCCGACTTTCCTAAATTCCCCGTAGCCGTTTCTTTGTTAACCATGCTTTCGCCACAGGATGCACGAAAGCAGTTCGAATTCCGCGCCGATGCCGTCCGCAGGGAGCTGAACAGGCTGGACGTGGAAAAGCTTCAGTCCAGAGAGCAGCCGCGGATCTTTCTCCTGAACAACGAATACTTAACCGCGGTGTTGAAAGCTGAGCTTGCCTGGATTCAGACCATTATCGCGGACCTTGCAAGCGGGTCGTTTGCGTGGGGACATGCGGGACATAACCCGAGTTGAAACCGTTAGGAATGCAGGCGGTTAGACTAGGGATAACGAGTGCTTATGAGAGTGCGAAGGATGTTTCAGTCCGGACCAGGTTGGCCGTGGATTCTCCTGGCTGGGTGTTTGGGTCTTGCCGAAGCGGCACACGCCGAGTGCGTCGGCCCGATGGCGCTTATGTCAAAACTGCGCGCCCAACCCACCACCGAAAATGCCGTTGCGCTGGGCGGCTGGTTCGCCTCCAACAAGCAGCTCGAATGTGCCGTTGAGACCTTCCGCAGTGCTTTGAAGGCCGACCCTGAATCGGCTCAACTTCATTATCTTGAGGGACTTGCGCTGGCCGCATCGGGGAACTCCGGCGACGCGGTAGCAGCCTTGCAGGAGTCTACACACCTGCAGCCGAATGCTCTGAAGCCGCATCTGGTTCTCGCCGATCTCTACGAACATTCCGGCAAATCGGCCGAAGCCGAAAAGCAGTGGAAACAGGCTCTGGCCATCGATCCGAAATCCGAGATCGCGCTTGAAGGCCTAAGCAGTGCATTGCTTGCGCGGAAAGACTTTATCGGCGTGATCGGTCTCTTGCAGCATGCCCCCAGGACCGAGACGCTGACTCTTCATCTTGCCGAAGCCCTTGAGAATCTCAACTATATCGACGGAGCCAATGACGTGCTGCTCGAAGCGATGAAGTTGGCTCCAAACTCCTTGCCATTGGCCCATGCGGAGTCGGCGGTGCTGATGAAGAAGCGGTCCTATCTGGAAGCCGTCAAGCTCTGGAGTTATATGGTCGAACATCATCCGGGAAATCGCGAGGCCGAACTGCACTACCTTAGCATCCTGGTGATGACTCAGCACTATGCACTCGCGCGCCCACTGGGCCTTAAGCTCCTGGCACAAGTGCCGCACAACTGGGAAGTACTCTATCTGAACGGAGTCGAGGACCATGAAGTGGGTGATTTTCAGAGCGCCAAGGCTCATCTTGAGGAAGCCGTCGCTCTGGTTTCGGACTTCTACTACTCCCGCTACTATCTTGGCGCTACGCTTGTTACCCTTCATGAATGGAAAGAGGCCAGGGAAAATCTGGAGAGAGCGATTGCTCTTGGAGACACGGAGCCGGAGGTGCATTATCGTCTGGGAATGGCTCTTCACGGACTTGGTGAGAACGACCTGGCGGATGCACAGATCAAGCAATATCAGGATCTGAAGAAAACCGCGGCGGACACTCTCGAGGCCAACTTGCGGGCCACCCAGGCCGATGGAGAGTTGGCCGCGGGTAATGTTCAGGAGGCGATCGGCCATTATCGTGAGGCCTGCGAAACGGCGCCAATGGATGGCAAC
>Ga0302194_10002334_pt1 | contig 12026 bp, 8 predicted proteins | sample II_Bog_N1_1_FD_200227 | JGI IMG/M metagenome (GOLD analysis project Ga0302194, IMG submission 200227) | Peat permafrost microbial communities from Stordalen Mire near Abisko, Sweden - II_Bog_N1_1 | ecosystem: Environmental > Terrestrial > Soil > Wetlands > Peat | place: Sweden: Abisko, Stordalen...
AAGCGCACCGCGTGAAGCGCAAGCGACACGGCACGGAAAACCCCATCGGGTGCAAGGCCAAATTGGAAACCGAGGAGCGGCCCGCTCCGCGTCCGCGAAAGCGGACAGGTTTCGGGTATCGGTCGCTGAGACAAATGATTCTCTCCGCTCGCAAGGGCGCAGACAGAATTCGGCTTACAGCCCTTCCAAAACCAAATTTAATTCTTCATTTTCTCCGCGCCTTTCGTGGTGTCCGCCGCCGAAAATTTTCTCGGCGTCCAGATGGCCGGTCCGCTCAAATTTCCCAGACGATCCACGGCGCGGAGGGAAATGGCGTCGGGCTTGGCATTGTCGAAATAATAATCCGTCTGGCCGCCGGGGAAAATTTGCGTCGTCCAGTCGCCGTTCACGCGCGATTGGAACAGCCAGTTGCGCGGCATTTCGCCGCCGGAATTTTCCCAGCGGGCGTGCGCGGAATCAATGCCGGTGTCCACGGTGAGTTTTGGTTTCAGCGGCGGCGTGGCGGCGATCCACGGCATCGCGGGCACGAGCGCGGGTTGCGCGTATTGCGCACGCACGGCAGTGGTGAGCGCGGGATTGTCTGTGACGCTGCGCAGGTGATAATGGATTTCGCCGCCGTTGCTCGTCTGCTTGCGAACGGCTTGGATTTGCCGCGCGATTTCGTCCGTCGAAAAAGTTTTCCCCACGGCCGCGTCGTTCAGTCCGGCAAAGACGGCGCGGCCACGGTAATTTTGCGCGCGCCACCATTGCAACAGCGCCGGAAAACTTTCTTCGCGCTGCGCGATGGGCCAGTAAAGTTGCGGCGCGAGATAATCGACCCAGCCGTTGCGCAACCACAGAGGCGCATCGGCGTAAAGTTTGCCGTAGGCGTCGAGCGCCTTTGGGCTGATTCCCGCCGGCACACCGGGCCGCCAGATGCCAAACGGGCTGACGCCGAATTTCACCCACGGTTTTTCCGCCTTGATGGACTGCGAAACTTTTTGGATGAACTGGTTCACGTTCGCGCGCCGCCAGTCGTCACGAGACAGGCCGGTTTTCAATCCGTATTTTTCCCAGCTCGCGTCGTCGGGGAAATCCATAACATTGCCAGCCCAGTTTTTTTCGGGATACGGGTAAAAATAATCGTCGAACACCACGCCATCCATGTCATAGCGTTTCACCACGTCGAGCACGGCGTTGAGCGCGCGGGTCTGCGCTTCGGGTTCGCCGGGATCGAGCCAGGTTTGCCGGGCGTAATGGCGGATGATTTCCGGATGCGTACGGGTGACGTGGTTGAGCGCGGGCGGAGATTTGGATTCGGGATGCGCGGCGCGGAAGGGATTGAACCATGCGTGGATTTCCAGCCCGCGCGCGTGCGCCTCGGCGACGGCCAACGTGAGCGGATCATAAAACGGCTGCGGCATTTTTCCCTGGATGCCGGTGAGGTATTCCGTCCACGGTTCGAGCGGCGAGGCGTAAACCGCGTCCGCCACGGGGCGCACCTGGAAAAAAACGGCGTTCAAATGAAGCTGCACCGCGCGGTCGAGCAACGAAATCAACTCTGCCTTTTGCTGCGCGACCGGCAGGCCGGGTTTGGACGGCCAGTCAATGTTCGCGACGGTCGCAATCCACGCGGCGCGGAATTCCCGTGCGACCGGCGGCGCGGAAATTTTTTCGTCCGCCGCGAAAAGCCGGGCGGACGGCAGAAACAAAATTATGGCGACAATGGAAAGGTGGCGACGCATGGCCGTGGCGAAATGAGACGCGGCGCAGGCGCTTTTGGCAACGGTTTTCTGCGCCTTTATGGCCGGTTTGACAAAATGGGGAGGCTGTGTTTTACTCATGCCGTTGCAGCCTAAATCCGGCGTCCTTCTTGAAGCCGGCTGCGGGGGAACCAAATTCCGGGTGAAAATCCGGACGGGGCGAACGAAGCCGGGCAACCGGTTTCAAGGCCATTTTCAAGGCCCAGCCCGCCAGCTAACCTCGTCGGCAATTGGAAAGGCGATCCTCTGGAACCGCAAGTCGCGGCCTCCACGTTCACCCAAGATAAAACGCAGAAAGTAAAGTTGTCTATGAAGGTGTTTCGTTTGGCGAAAAACGTGGTGATCGGCCGGGCGCGCAATCTTTCCGACCATCGGATTTTCGACAACATGTCGCTGGTGGCGCTGCTCGCGTGGGTCGGGCTGGGCGCGGACGGCTTGTCGTCCTCCTGTTACGGCCCGGAAGCGGCGTTCCTCGCGCTCAAAAGCTACACGCACTTGAGCCTGTTCGTTGCGGCGGCCTCCATGCTGACCATCGTGGTCATCTGTTTGAGTTATTCGCAGATCATCGAATTGTTTCCCAGCGGCGGCGGCGGTTATCTCGTCGCGAGCAAACTGCTTTCACCGACGCTCGGCGTGATTTCCGGCTGCGCACTCATCGGTGATTATATTTTGACCATCGCCATCAGCGTCGCCAGCGGCACGGACGCGCTGTTCAGCATGCTGCCGGTGGAATGGCAGGCGTGGAAATTAAAATTCTCCCTCGTCATCGTCGTGTTTCTCACGCTGCTGAACCTGCGCGGCGTGAAAGAATCCGTCGTGCTGTGGGTGCCGGTTTTTTTCGTCTTTGTCTTGAGTTACAGCTTCGCGATCATCTGGGCGGTCACGGCGCACTTTGGCGACTTGCCGGAAATTACGCACGGTGTCACGGGCGATTTGAAATCCGGCTACACGGAAATCGGAATGTTCGGGCTCGTCGCCCTCGTGCTGCGCGCCTACAGCCTCGGCGCGGGAACTTACACCGGCATCGAGGCCGTGAGCAATGGCCTGAACGCATTGCGCGAACCACGCGTGCAGACCGGCAAACGCACGATGGTTTACATGGGCGCGTCGCTATCGTTCGTCGTCGGCGGACTGCTGCTGGCTTATCTGCTCTATCACGTCAGTCACGTTGACGGCAAAACGCTCAACGCCGTGCTGTTTGAAAAAATCACCGCCGCGTGGCCACCACTGCTCTCGCGCGGATTCGTCATCGCGGCGATGGCGTCGTCCGCCGCGCTGCTGTTCATTGCCGCGCAGACGGGATTTTTTGGCGGGCCGCGCGTGCTGGCGAACATGGCCGTGGACCGCTGGATGCCGACGCGCTTCGCCACGTTGAGCGACCGGCTTGTCACGCAAAACGGCGTGCTGCTGATGGGTTTTGCCGCGCTGCTCGTCGTGCTGTTCACCACCGCGTCGGTGGATCTGCTCGTCGTGCTTTACAGCATCAACGTCTTCATCACCTTCAGTCTTTCGCAGCTCGGCATGGTGCGGCACTGGTGGAGCGAGCGCAGAACCGAACCGCTCTGGAAGCGAAAAATTCTCGTCAACGGCTTCGGCCTGATGCTCACCGGCGGCATTTTGATTTCACTTTGCATCGTGAAATTCTTTGAAGGCGGCTGGGCGACGCTGCTCGTCACCAGCGTGCTGATCGGCCTCGCGTTCTGGGTCAAAAGCCATTACCGCAACACGCAGAAAAAATTGCACCGGCTCAATGAACTCGTCGCCGCCGCGCTGGCCGACGACGCCATTGTCGTGGAAAAAACGCCGCCGCCGTGCGATCTGAACGCGCGCACCGCCGTGTTTCTCGTCAACGGCTTCAACGGCCTCGGCCTGCATACGTTGCTCGCCGTCGTGCGGATGTTCCCAAAAGTTTATCAGAATTTTGTCTTCGTGCAGGTCGGCGTGCTCGACGCCGGCAACTTCAAGGGCGCGTCCGAGGTGGAAAATTTGCGCGAACATTCGCGCGCCGAGGTCGAACGCTACGTCACCTACATGGGCAAGCGCGGTTTTTACACCGAGGCGCACATCGCGCTCGGCACGGACATCGTGGACGAGGCGGCGAAGCTGTGCGATGTCATCGCCGACAAATTTCCGCAGGCGCAATTTTTCGCCGGCCAGCTCGTCTTCAAGGACGAAAGCACGATCACACGCTGGCTGCACAACCATACCGTGTTTGAACTTCAACGCCGGCTTTATCAGCATGGCCGCGCGATGCTCATCCTGCCGATCCAAGTCTGAAAAACAAAACCGCCCGCGACGAAAATCGCGGACGGTTTTTGAATTTAGATTTTTTACGCCGCCACTTCCGCGCCTTCGAGGAAACCTTGTAGATGGCGCACGCGCGTCGGATGGCGCAACTTGCGCAAGGCCTTTGCCTCAATCTGGCGGATGCGTTCGCGCGTCACGTTATACATCTTGCCGATTTCTTCGAGCGTGCGTTCGTAGCCGTCCGCGAGGCCGAAACGCATTTCCAAAATTTTCCGTTCGCGTTCGGTCAAGGTCGTCAGCACGTCGCTTAATTTTTCGCGGAGCAAACTGTAGCTCGTCACGTCCGACGGATTTTCCGCCGATTTATCCTCGATGAAATCGCCGACGCTCACATCGCCGTCGTCGCCCACCGGTGCGTGCAGCGAAACGGGCTGTTGCGCCATTTTCAAAAGCGCGTGGATACGCGCGACCGGCATGTGCATTTCGTCAGCCAGTTCTTCCGGCGTGGGTTCGCGACCAAGCTCCTGCGTAAGCTGTTTCTGCGCGCGCCAGAGCTTGTTCATGATTTCAATCATGTGCACCGGAATACGGATGGTGCGCGCCTGATCGGCAATCGAGCGCGTGATGGCTTGGCGAATCCACCAGATGGCGTAGGTGGAAAATTTATAGCCGCGGCGATACTCAAATTTTTCGACGCCTTTCATCAAACCGATGTTGCCTTCCTGAATCAAATCCAGAAACGATTGGCCACGATTCGTGTATTTTTTGGCGACGGAAACGACGAGGCGCAAATTGGCCTCGGCCATGTGCGTTTTGGCCTTGAGGCCGCGATCCGCCGCCGCTTTCAACGCTTTGAACGCCTTGAAAAATTCCTCACGTGGCAGGCGCACGAACTGTTCCAGCGTGGTGATTTTCTGCTGCTCAGCCTCGACGGCGGCGCGTTTTTCCGCCGTGTTGCGCTGGGGCTCCAGTTCCGCCAGATTCCGAATACCCGCCTGGAATTTTTCGTGGATGTTGCCGGCAACGACAATCATTTCCTCGACTACTTTCTGCTTGTAGAAAAATTTGACAAAGGTGTCCTGCAGTTTGGCGCTCAATTTCTTGAGATCCTTCTCCAATTTTTCCTTGCGGCCCTTTTGCTGCGCTTTCTGCCATGCCAGATACTTCGCGTCCACGTTCGCATCCATCGCGTGGATCTTTTTGATGAGCTTGCGCAAATCTTTCAAATGACCTTCGCGGTTGGCGATTTTTTTGTCAACAATCACGCGGTCAAAACGCTCCTTCGGCGGGTCGGACAAAATCTTTTCCGCGATGGCGATGTGTTCCTTCGCCGTAAAGCCGAGGTTGTAGACGATGCGCTTCATCTCCACTTCCGCGTCCTCGATTTTTTTGCAGATCTCCACTTCCTGTTCGCGCGTGAGCAACGGCACCTTGCCCATCTGGTTCATATACATCCGCACCGGGTCGTCCAGAATCTCCAGCCGCGAGTCATCCTCGGCTTCTTCCGGCTGCGCCTGTTCAGGACCTTTGGTCCGTTCGGCGCGTTCGGCTTCAGCCTGATCCATGACGATTTCCACGTCGAGGCTGCGGAGCTTGGTCAGCAGCGTGTCGAGGTCTTCCGGACTTAAATTGTCCGGCAAAATGTCATTGATGTCGTCGTAAGTGATATAGCCGTGCTCCTGCGACAAGTGCAGCAAAGTTTTTACCGTCTCGCCCAAATCCACCGAGGTCAGCGTTGCGACTGGCACGGGCGGAGGTGGCTGGCCGTTCGCGGGTGCTTTAACAGGCGTTTTGCTGACGGCAACCGGTGCCGCCTTGGCGGCTTCCGGTTTTATCGCCTTGTTGGAAATGACAAATCTCCGCCGCGCGGGCGGAGTTTTGACTTTTGGCGCTTTGGGCGAACTGGCGCGGGCGGATTTGGACACCGTGACTTTGCGTTTCGACATAAATAATTAGACCAACAAATAGCGCGCCGGTTCAGAAAAATTTCGACGACCGACCGTAAAAAATACGGCTTCTGACGAAACACCCGCGTTCATGGCCGTGAAGCTGGAACTGCGAACACCAGAAGACTGACGCGCGTCAATACTAGCCGTTTTATTGGAAATTACAAGGATAATCTTTGCCCTATCTGCCGATAAAAACGCGCGCCGCCGGTCTAAAACTTGATTTTCGGCGCAAAAATCAAACTGCCGCCCGCACCGCCGCCACATCGCGACCAATTTGTTCCTGCAACTCCGCCGGTGAAGAAAATTTCCGCTCGTCCCGCAATTTCACGCGCAATTCCAGCTCCAACTCCGCGCCGTAAAGGTCGCCGCTGAAATCCAGCAAGTGCGCCTCCACGCGCAACTGCGGCGACACCGACGCCACCGTCGGGCGCGTTCCGATGTTCAACGCGACGCGATAAAATTGTCCCTTTAATTTTACGCTCGCCGCATAAACGCCGTTCGGCGGCAAAATTAAATTTGTCGCATCCAGATTTGCCGTCGGAAAACCAAATTGCCGGCCGATTTTATCGCCTTCAATTATTTTGCCGCAAATCGCAAACGGACGACCAAGCATCTGGCTCGCCGCGTCAAAATTTCCCGCACGAATCGCCTTGCGAATCCGCGTGCTGCTCACCACTTGCCCATCCAGCGCCACCGCCGCGAGACCGTGGACATGAAAAGATAATTCCGCGCCCAGCTTTTTCAGCAACTCCACATTGCCGCTCCGCATATGGCCAAAGACAAAATCCGCGCCGACGCAAACGCTGTGGATTTTTCCCAAGTCATGCGCCAGTTCGCGGATGAAAATTTCGCCGGACTTCGCGCTGAAATTTTTGTCGAATGGAATTTCCAGCAGCGCGTCCGCGCCGAGCGATTCAATCACCCGCAACTTTTGCGAGCGGGGAAAAATTTGCGGTGGCGTTTTGTCCGGCGCGACAACGGCGTTCGGATGTTTGTCAAACGTGACGACCAGCGCGACCGCATTATGGCTGCGCGCATCCGCCACCGTTTGCCGGATTACCTGTTGATGGCCAAGATGCACGCCATCGAAAACGCCAATAGCCATACAGGTTTTGTGCTGGCCATTGCCCAGTTCATTTGCGGCGCGGATGACTTTCATGCGTCAGGCATTCGCAGCGAGTTTTAGAAAAGGCAGAACGCGTTTTTCCAGTTCCGCCGTTGACAGTTTCAAAATCGTATCGAGCGGTAGCGCGTCCGCCACGTCAAATTTCCCCGACGCACTCCGGCGCAAGGTGATGAGATGCGCGCCGCAGCCGAGTTTCTGGCCAAGGTCGTGCGTGATGCTGCGGATGTATGTGCCCTTCGTGCACGCGACGCGAAATTGTCCGAGCGGCGCGGCGTAACTGGTGAAACGAAAATTGTAAATGTGAACCAAGCGCGCCTCGCGTTCGACTTCGATACCTTTGCGCGCGAGCTTGTAAAGCGGCACGCCATTTTTTTTGATGGCGGAAACCATCGGCGGCATCTGCATCTGGTCGCCGATAAATTTCGCCGCTTCCTCGTTTAATTGTTCGAGCGTCAAAGTTGGAACAGGTTTTGTCTCCAGAATTTCGCCATCGCGATCGTAGCTGTCCGTTGTCTCACCAAATTTGATCGTGCCTTCATAAACTTTGTCGTCGCCCATCAATCGCTCGGACAATTTTGTGCCGCGACCAAGAACGATAATCAAAAGTCCGGTCGCATTGGGATCCAACGTGCCGCAATGGCCGACTTTCTTGATGCCAAATTTGCGGCGAATCGCATCCACGACATCGTGCGACGTCGGCCCAGCGGGCTTATCAACGAGAATCGCGCCGTCGAGTGCGGAAAAATCTTGCATGAAAAATGGAAATTACTTCGCGGCTTTCAACGCGCGTTTGACAGCAGCGATGACTTTGCGCTGCACGGAAAGCGGATTGCCGGGAATGCGCGCACCCGCCGCCGCCGGATGGCCGCCGCCGCCGAATTGCCCGCAGATTTCGCTGACGTTCACGCGGTCGCTTTTTGAGCGCAGGCTGATGCGCGTGAGTTCGGGTTCCAATTCCTCGAACACGCAGGCGACGATGACGGGTTCAATCGCGCGCAAGTGATCAATCAAACCTTCCGTGTCGTCGCTCTCCGCGCCGGTGCGGGTGAAATCTTTTTTCTTCAGCCAGAGCCACGCGATGCGGTCATCCGCCGTCAGCCGAAATTTGCTGTAAACGTGCTTGAGCAATTTTGCGCGCGAAAGCGGATACGACTGATAAACTTCGTCGCAAATTTTTGCGAGGTTCGCGCCGCGCGTAACGAGTTCCGCGCCGGCGTGAAACGTGCCGGGTCGTGTGTTCGGATACTGAAACGAACCGGTGTCCGTCGAGATAGCAGCGAAGAGCAAATCAGCGATCGGCTTGGTGATCGGCCAGCGCGCGACTTTGAGCAGACGGTAAATCAATTCGCCGCAGCTCGGCTCGCGCGGTGAAACCCAGTTCACATCGCCGTAACGCGGGTTGGTCGCGTGATGATCAATGTTGATGAGGACTTTGCGATTTTTTATGTGATCGCCGACCGTGCCCAGCCGCTCGTAGCTCGCGCAGTCGGTGGCGATGACGCAGTCGAATTTTTCACCGCGTTTCGGTTTTTCAATCAGGTCGTCGCCGACGAGAAATTTATATTTCAGCGGAATGGCATCCTGATTCCAGACCGTGACGCGTTTACCTTCGTTGCGCAGCGCGAGCGCAAGGCCGAGCTGCGAGCCGATGCAATCGCCGTCCGGCCGCATATGGCCGACGATGCAAAAAGTTTTATTTTCGCGGATGACCTCAAGAATGCGATCAATGATTTTTGGATAACTTTTCACAAAGGTTCTTCGGTCGGGCCGCTGTCCACGGGCGAAGTTTTTTCCAGTTCATCGAGAATTTGCAGCACGCGGTTGCCACGCACGATGGAGTCGTCCACGATGAATTTCAGCGTCGGCGTAAATTTCAGCACGACCGACTTAGCCACCAATCCTTGAATGCGGATGCGGTTTTGTTCCAGCACTTGCAGTCCGCGTTTTTGCTGGTCGGCGTTGCCGAGAATGGTGATGAAAACGACGGCGGATTTCAGATCGCCGCCCATCTCGATGTCGTTGACGGTGATGAGGCCGACGTCGTTGACGTGAAATTCGCGGCGGATGGCCTCACCAATCGCGCGCCGCAACAGTTCACGCACGCGTTCGTGTCGGAGATTGGGCATGGCAATTAAACGTTAGTCACGCGGCGCGTCACAATTTCGCCGCGATTTTTTCGACCGCGTAACATTCGATGGCGTCGCCGACCTGAAATTCGCCGAAGCCTTCGATGCGTATGCCGCATTCCATGCCGGCACGCACCTCGTTAGCCTCGTCCTGAAACCGGCGCAGCGACTGCGTGACGCCTTCGTAAATGACATCTTTTTTGCGGCGCACGCGGACCTTGCCGCGCACGATGCGACCGCTCATGACCATACAGCCGGCGACGGGAATGCCCTTGGACAATTCAAAAATCTGCCGTACTTCCGCCGAGCCGACGACGGTGTCCTTGAGATCGGGATCGAGCAGACCGGCCATCGAATCTTTCACCTGGTCAATCAATTCATAAATGATCGCGTAAAGTTTGACCTGCACGCCGGCGTGTTTCGCTTTTTCGGCGGCGGTGCTGTCGAGCCGCGTGTGGAAACCGAGGATGACGGCCTTGGATGCAGACGCGAGCGCCACGTCGTTTTCCGTGACCGTGCCGACCGCGCTGTGCAACACTTCGAGCGTGACCTTGTCGGATTCAATTTTGTGAAGCGCCTCGACAATCGCCTCGACAGAACCTTGCGTGTCCGCCTTGACGACCACGCGCAACACTTTGCTCGCCGCCGCCTCGAGCGAGGCAAACAGATTTTCCAGTGTGACCTTCGAGCGATTTTCCAGCTCCTCACTTTTTGCTGTCATCGCGCGCTGTTCCGCGAGAACGCGCGCGGCTTTTTCGTCGTCCACGGAACTGAATTCCCAGCCCGCTTCCGGCACGCCGTTCAAACCGAGCACGCTCACGGCGACGGATGGCCCGGCTTCTTTTAAGCGCTGGCCTTCCTCGTTGATGAGCGCGCGCACTTTGCCGTAAAATTCTCCGCAAATAATTACATCGCCCAAATGCAACGTGCCTTTGCGCACGAGCACCGTCGCGGTCGGACCGCCGGGCGAAACGCCGGATTCAATAACATTTCCTTTCGCGTTGCGATTTGGATTCGCCTTCAACTCCAGCAAGTCGGCTTGGAGCAAAATCATTTCCAAGAGTTTGTCCACACCAACTTTCGTCACGGCGGAACATTCGACGAAAATTGTGTCGCCACCCCAATCATCAGGAACCAATCCTTTTTCCTGCAACTGCTGGCGGACGCGCAGCGCGTTCGCATTCGGATGATCAATTTTATTGACCGCGACAAGAATGGGAACTTTCGCCGCCTTCGCGTGTGCGAGCGCTTCGAGCGTTTGCGGCATGACACCGTCGTTCGCCGCGACGACGAGCACAACAATGTCCGTGACATCCGCGCCACGCGCGCGCATGGAGCTGAACGCCGCGTGGCCAGGCGTGTCGAGAAAAGTGATTTGCGCGAGATCGCTTTTGCGTTCCGGATGCGGCACGGCAATCGTGTAAGCGCCGATATGTTGTGTGATGCCGCCCGCTTCGCCCGCGACGACATTCGCCTTGCGAATCACGTCGAGCAGTGAAGTTTTGCCGTGGTCAACGTGGCCCATGATGGTCACGACCGGCGCGCGCGGTTTCAAATCCTCCGGCTTGTCGTCAATGTCCAACTCAACTTTTTTCTCCGTCGTGTGAACAACGCCTTCGCCCTTGGCGCGTTTTTCCGCCTCAAATTTGTAGCCGTAATGCGCGCAAACCTGCGCGGCAATTTTTTCGTCAATGGACTGGTTGACGGTCGCCATGACCTTCAACTTCATCAGTTCGGCGATAATGGCGAACGGCTTTTGCTTCAACGCCTCGGCCAATGCGCGGACGACAATCGGCGGCTTGATGGTGATGATTTGCGCGTCGGACGGCAGATTTAATTTCGGCGCTTGCGGTGCGGCGGGACGCGGCGGCGGCACACTTTGTTGCAGCGGACGCCCATCGCGTCCACGCTGCGGAAATTGTCCGCGTCCATCACCGCGTTGCGGCGGCTGGCCGGGACGACCACCTGATTGCGGCCGGGGCGGCTGACCACCCCGCTCGCCGCCGCGTTCACCCGGACGTGCGGAACCGGGACGCGGAGACAATTGAATAAAACCAACTTTCTCACCCATCTGCGGACGCGGCGGCGTGACCGGAATAATCGGCTTCGGCGCGGGCGGCGGAACGGCGATGGAAGCGGGCTGGGAAATTTCATTGGCCGTTGCGGGTTCGGCTTCAGCAATAATTTTTTCCTCAATTACTGGCTCCGGTTCCGGCTGGATTTCCACGGCGGGTTCCGGCGGCGGTTCGGGCGCGTGGATGATGACGATTTTTTCTTCGACTACGGGTTTGGGCGCTTCGACCGGCTTGGGCGCGAATCGCGCGGCGACGGCGGGGTTGGTCTTGATGATTTCTTCCTCAAGCCATTCGGCACTGATTTTATCGAGCGAGCTGGAAGGAACCTTGGCGGCAGTAATGCCCATTTCCTTGGCCTTCGTGAGAATGTCTTTGTTCTCGAGGCCAAGTTTCTTCGCAATGTCGTAGATACGAACGGGCATAAATATTTTTTACCACCGCCAACCGAAATGTGCAATTCGCCTTCATGGCTTAAATCGCAAAAACAAATTTGATTCCGGTCGGCACCATAAAATCAATGATTGGCCGGCTCACCGCCGACGGTCAACTGGCGGCGGCCCGCCTCGGCGCGCGCGGCTTCCAAAATCGCCGCCGCATTTTCGCCGACCAGCGGGATGTCCGCGATGTCGCCGGGTTCCGCCTGCAATAAATCTTCGAGCCGCGTCACGCCCGCGTGGACGAGCGCATCGGCCTGTTCACGGGAAATTCCCGGAATCGCCGCGATCTGCTCGACCGCTTCCGCGACCTTTTCATCAAAACCT
>Ga0302194_10002337_pt1 | contig 12021 bp, 10 predicted proteins | sample II_Bog_N1_1_FD_200227 | JGI IMG/M metagenome (GOLD analysis project Ga0302194, IMG submission 200227) | Peat permafrost microbial communities from Stordalen Mire near Abisko, Sweden - II_Bog_N1_1 | ecosystem: Environmental > Terrestrial > Soil > Wetlands > Peat | place: Sweden: Abisko...
CGCGGTACAGAATAATGCGCGCGCATGATACGGCTTCAGGGATTCGAGAATGCCCTGACCGGTTCCGGCGACGGGAAAGCGTTCAGCAGGCGTCATAACCACGAAAAACTATAGGCACGGTTCGCAGCAAGATCCACAAATACAGATTCGGCGACGCCCGGCGGACAAGAATAATATCGAGTTTCATCCGTCGCGAATAAGTCAGGCGACTTCTTCCGAGAACCTGCCATAAACCGGTTAACCCCGGGCGCAACTGCAAAACCTCCGGGCTGTGCTGCCCGTAATATTTGTCCAGCTCACCACGGGTAATAGGGCGCGGCCCCACGAAAGACATCTGTCCTCGCGCGACGTGATAAAGTTGCGGAATCTCATCGAGCGAGTAGCGACGGCAGAGGGCCGCGAAGCGACTGACCACTCTCGGGTCACCTTGCTGTTTGAATTCCGGGACCGAATCCGAAACATCCTCGACGAACGCGGAATAGCTGCGCGGGAGACCGTCCTCCCACATGGTTCGGAACTTCAACATCGGCAGCGGCAGGCCCCGCCAGCCCACTCGCGTATGGCGTATTAGCGGCGAGCGGCCCGAAAGAAGGGCGATCACCACTCCGATTGTCAGCACAACCGGAAACAGGATGGCCAGGGCGAGGGCGGCGATAACAGGTTCGAGCCTGTAAATCCAGCGGAGCGGAAACTCTTCGGCGCAGGTACCTGGGTTGGCGTTCTCGATGTCGTATACGGGTGTCATGTCGATACTGGCGGAGGGCAGTCTGTCTACCGCGTTTAGACAGCCTGGATCGCCAGGGCGGAACGCCAATGTCCGCGTTCCGACGTCAACCCGGATTTTGTCTAATCTGGCAGGTTGGTATTTTCATGCGTCGGTCCAGAAAAATCGTGTTCTTCTTTCCCGCGTTCTCCAGTTCGGAAGCGACAGCTCCGCTGGGGATACTCGCGATCTCGACGCCATTGCTGCGCGCGGGTTACAAAGTCTGCATTATCGACTCAACGATTACGCCGAACTTCCAGAAACGGGTCCTGACGGAATTAGCGGATGCGGCCTGTCTGGCGGTTTCCCTGGTTACCGGCCCGATGATCAGGGAGACGGTGCAGATCGCTCGCGCCGCGAAGCGCATGTATCCGGATAAGCCCGTGATTCTTGGCGGCTGGCATCCTTCATTGCTGCCGGACCAGACGCTCGCCGCCGAATATGTGGACCTGGTGGTCAAAGGCCAGGGCGAGGATGCGCTCCTGGAACTTATGCAGGCCATCGAACAGGGCGACGATTTCCGCGGTATCGCCGGCGTTGGCTATAAAGAGGATGGCCAGGTTCGATTCAATACTCCGCGCACGCTGAAGCCGTTGGCCGACATGCCGCCGAAAGCATACCACCTGGCCGATTTCGACGCCTATGAAAAAATGTGCGGTCGTCGATGGGCGATGTATACGTCCAGTCTGGCGTGCCCTTACAGCTGCGGCTATTGCACGAACGAGGGCGTTTATGGCCGTAAATGGAACGCACTTCCGGCGGAGCAGGTCGCCGAGGAGACGTGCGATCTGGTGACTCGCTATGGACTGGAATTATTGTGGATCGTCGACGACAATTTTTTGGTGGACCGGGAGCGCGCGATCGGAATCGCGGAAGGGATTGTTCGCAGGGGTGTCCGGTTCAACTGGAGCGTGCAGGCTTCCACCAATCTTGTGGGGCGCATGACTCATGAAGAGCTACTGCTGCTGCGGCGCGCGGGCCTGACGCAGGTTGCGCAGGGAGCGGACTCGGGCTCACCGAAAGTGCTCCACCTGATGAATAAGGATTTCCAGAAGATCGATACCATTTACACGGCGGCCGACAAGCTTTCGCAGGCCGGAATACGTCCGTCTTTCAATATGATTTTCGGCTTCCCCGGTGAAGGGGAGAAGGAGCGGCGGGAGTCGGTCGCGCTCATTATGGATATCTGCCGCCGGTATCCGGGCGCGGAATTCTGGACCAACATCTTCACCCCATATCCCGGCGCGCCAATCATGCAGAGAGCTTTCGAACTTGGCATCGATGTGCCGAAGACGCTGGAGGGCTGGGTTGATTTCTTTCCGAGATACACGGTATTGCCATGGCTGAAAGGCCGAAAACACAGCGATGTGCAGAAGATGCGTGAGTATCTGCGCGTCGCGTTTAACCGCGTGCCCATTGGAGTTCAGCGTAAGAACTCCCTGCAGCGGCTGGTCCACGGGATGATCGAGATTCCCGCCCGATGGAGGCTGGATCATGGTCTTTATGCATTTCCCGTTGAGTTATGGCTGAAGGATCTGGCGAACCGGCTTGTCGAGCCGCCCAAGTCCAAGGTGGACGCGCACCAGCTTGAGGCCGAGGTTGTGACATGCTGAGGCGGCACGGCCGCGTGATCCTGTTTCTGCCTAAATACAGCGGAAAACTGCTCGGTCCTCCGTTGGGGCTGCTGAGTCTGGCAGGGTCGCTGCGTGCTGCCGGCTACGAACCGCTGATCATCGATGGCGCGCTTCACGCCGATCATGTCAGCAGGATTCAGGAAGCACTCGATGGCGCACTTTGTTTCGGCGTGTCTCTATTGACAGGTCCCATGATCCGGGACGCCATTACGATAGGCCGGATGGTGCGGCGCCTTCGTCCGGACCTGCCTATCATCTTTGGCGGGTGGCATCCGAGCCTGCAAAGCGGAGACACGCTGCGGGAGGATTTTGTCGACGTCGTTGTGCGGCATCAGGGCGATAAGACGCTGGTGGAAATAGCGGATCGGCTTGTGGCCGGCAACAGTCTCGATATGGTGGCGGGCTGCTGGTTCAAGCGAGACGGACGGATTGTGAAGAACCCGGATCGGTCAGCATCCGCGATCTCAGACCTGGCTGCGCCGGCTTACGATCTCGCGGATTTTGACGACTACGCGCGCTGCGGCGGTGGACGTAAACTTCCGTACGCAACCAGTATTGGCTGCCCTTATGCCTGTAACTACTGCACCGACATGGTTTTCTACAACCGGCGGTTCAACGCATACGAAGTGGCGCGTGTCGTAGACGAAGTGACGGATTTGGTTCGGCGACACGGGGTGGACGAAGTAGCGTTGGTGGATTCGAATTTTCTGGTGGATGTGCATCGTGCGGTGGGAATCGCACGCGGGTTTCTCGATTCGGGGCTGAAGTTCAAATGGACGTTCCAGGCCTCCACGGACCTTTTGTGCCGCATGTCCGACGAGGATGTAGCGCTGCTGGGGGCCAGCGGGGTCAGTCATATCGGTTTCGGAACGGAATCCGCGTCGCCCGAGGTTCTGACCTGGATGAACAAGAAACATCAGAATATTCAGGACATCTACGAGGCCGCCCGCAAGTGTTCGCAAGCCGGAATTCGGGTCACCCTGAATCTGATTTTCGGCTATCCGGGGGAACAGGAACTGCATCGCAGGGAGACCCTGCGCGTGATGAGCGATATTGGCATGCGCTTCGATAATGTCACTTTCTCGCCGAATATTTTTACTCCTTATCCCGGTATTCCGATATGGCCGGACCTGAAGGAACGAGGGTTGCACGAGCCTGAAACTCTTGAAGAGTGGGCCGATATCGATCTCGGAAGCAGTACTCTGCCGTGGCTGCGGGGAAAGCCCTACAACACGCTGCAGAGAAGCATCTCTTACCTTGTGCTGGACAACGAGCTGAATAAAGCCTGGAGAAAAGCGGGCTCGCCGACGATCAAACGGGCACTCTTTTTGCTGCGGAAGCCGCTACACTGGCGGCTCCGCAATCATTCTTTCGACTGGCCAGTGGAATTGTGGCTCTCGATGGCGAAGCGGTGGATGATCATGCGTCGTTCACTTCTTACCGGGCAACCTCTCAGCCAGACTTTAAGCAGGAGCGCGTAGCCGATGCCGGGCGTTCTGTTAACACACAGCAACCATCTGTTCAGCGACCGCAAACAGGTGGAAAAGATGCAGCCGTATCCGCCGCGGCAAACGCTCATGGCGGCGGCGGTGCTGCGGGGGCACGGCATCCCGGTAGCGCTTTTCGACCCGACGCTGGTATCTCCCGCAGAAGGGTTTCCGGCGGCTCTGGAACTCCATCAGCCGGACCTGGTCGTCGTCTGCGAGGACGATTTCAATTTCCTGTCGAAGATGTGTTTGGCAAGAAATCGCGAACTCGCCTTCAGGATGAGCGAACAGGCGCGGCAGCGATCGGTCCCTATCGTCGTTCATGGCTCCGATGCATCGGATAGCCCGCGCGACTACATTCGGGCCGGCTTCGAGGCGGTCCTCATCGGCGAGGTGGAAACTACGCTGCTGGAACTGGCTTCGGGGAAGCCAAAGCGGGAGATTACCGGTTTGGCGTGGTGCTCCGGGCCCGATGTGATCTTCAATGCACCGCGCCAGTTGCGGACGGATCTGGATTCGCTGCCGCTGCCGGCATGGGATCTGGTTGATATGGATCTTTACCGGCGCGCGTGGATTTCATCGCACGGCTACTTTTCACTCAACGTGGCGTCCAGTCGCGGTTGCCCGTATAGCTGCAACTGGTGCGCGAAACCGATTTACGGAAATTCCTATCATGTACGCTCGGCCTATTCGGTGGCGGCTGAACTGCGGCAACTCAAAGACGCATACCAACCGGATCACATCTGGTTCGCGGACGATATTTTCGCTCTGTCATCGCGGTGGACTCTGGAATTTTCGGATGCGGTGGAAGCACTCAACGCGCGTATCCCTTTCAAGATGCAGTCGCGATGCGATCTGATGACCCGCGAAACCGTCAAGGCTCTGCGGAGAAGTGGGTGCGATGAGGTCTGGATGGGAGCGGAATCCGGTTCCCAGCGTATTCTGGACGCCATGAACAAGGGAATTCGCGTGAACCAGATCCACGAGGCCGCCGAGAATCTGCGCCGCCACGGAATTCGCGCGTGCCTGTTTCTTCAGTTTGGCTATCCCGGCGAGGAGTGGCCGCAGATTGAAGCGACGATTTGCATGGTTCGCGACGTCGCGCCTGACGACGTGGGAATATCGGTATCGTATCCGTTACCCGGAACCAGGTTCCATCAGATTGTATCCGGGCAACTGGGTGCGAAAGCCAACTGGAAAGACAGCGCGGATCTGACTATGATGTTTCGGGGCGCGTTCGGCACCGATTTCTACCGCGCGCTGGCGGATGCCATTCACGCCGAAGTGCGCGGGGGCGATGCCGGCGCGGCGTGGCAGTCTGTCCACGAACTGCGGGAGTCGCGCCGAGGCGTGGAGAAGGTGGCCTGATGCGACTGCTGCTGACCCACGGATATTTCATCGCGGACGATCTGAAGGAACAGAAAATCATGAAGCCCTACGTTCCGCTGGGGCTGCTCTATCTCTCGTCTCACCTCCGGGCAAAGGGATTCGAGGTGGATATTTACGATTCCACCTTCGGCTCGCGCGACGATCTTTTCAAGCTGTTTGAAAGCGGTGAGCCCGCCACGCTGGGCATTTACGGGAACCTCATGACTCGGCCCAATGTGCTCGCCATAGCCGCGCGGGCGCGCAGTCTGGGATGGCGCGTGATTCTTGGTGGGCCAGAGCCTGCCAATTACGCGGAAGAGTATCTCTCGGCTGGCGCCGATGTCATTGTTGCCGGCGAAGGCGAGATCTCACTCGAACAACTGATGGCGAACGATTGGGGGCCCGCGTGCTGGCTGTCGATCAAAGGCATCATCTTTCGCGCTCCGTCCGGGGAGGTAGTGCGTACCGGCTCTGCTGAACTGATCCAATCGCTCGACGCACAGCCATGGCCGGACCGCGAGCGTGTCTCGATACAGCGCTACCTGCAGACGTGGCGTGAACACCACGGATCGGGCTCGCTCTCCCTGATCACGGCGCGCGGATGCCCTTATCGATGCAACTGGTGCAGCCATTCCGTGTACGGGATGACGCACCGGCGGCGATCGCCCGCGTCGGTAGTGAGCGAAGTGGAATGGCTGCTCGAACGCTACGATCCCGATATGCTTTGGATGGCTGACGATGTGTTCACGATCCATCCCGGATGGATCCTCGAATATTCGGCGCTGATGAAGAAACGCGGAATCTATATTCCGTTTGAATGCATTACGCGTGCCGATCGGCTGAACGAGCGCATGGTCGATTCGCTGGCGGAACTGGGTTGTATGCGTGTCTGGATCGGCTCTGAGAGCGGGTCGCAAAGGATACTGAATGCAATGGACCGCGGCGTCACCGTGGACCAGGTGCGTTCAGCTGTGGGGCTCTGCAAGCAGGCGGGGATCCAAACCGGAATGTTCCTGATGTGGGGATATGACGGCGAGGAAATTTCCGACGTGGAGGCCACCATCGATCATGTGAAGCAGTGCCGGCCGGATATTTTCTTCACCACGGTTTCTTATCCGATCAAGGGCACACCCTATTTCAACAAGGTAGCCGAGCGGCTGGTTACTTTGGGCGACTGGCAGGCGAGAACTGACAGGGACACCAGCATCCGGGGCAGGCACTCGCGGACTTTCTACAGGCACGCCGATGAATTACTGCGCAGCGAGACTGCGCTTGTAGAGGACTCCGCCAGGATCAATGCCGCGCGTGATGCGCTCTACAGTACGGCGGCGGAAGTGGAGGCATAGCGGGTGATGGCTTCAGGGTGCTTCGATCTGCTCGCGGCGGATTATGACCGGACATGGACTAACAGCGGCTCTGGCCGTCTGCAAAGAGATGCCGTGTGGAGGCAATTGCTTCCCCTGTTTCGCGCCGGCAATACGGTGCTGGACCTCGGCTGCGGAACCGGTGAGGATGCCAGTTATCTGGCGCGACTCGGAGTCAGGGTGTCGGCGATCGATGCTTCGCCCGTAATGGTGCGGATCGCACAAAGTCGTGGAGTATCGGCGGAAGTCGGAAGCATCGAAGGGCTGAACGGCTTAAATGAGGTCTTCGATGGCGTAATCTCTAACTTCGGCGCATTGAACTCCGTGCCGAAACTCTCTGCTTTGCGCCATCCCATGGCTGGTCTGATTCGGTCGGGCGGCTATCTCGCGATCTGCCTCATGGGAAGATTCTGCCTGAGTGAATCGCTCCATTTCGCGCGGAAGCTCCAGTTTCGGAAAGCGGTGCGCCGATGGAAAGGTCACGCGTATGCCCAACGTTTAGCGCTGCCGGTTTACTATCCCTCTGCGAGCACAGTTACTCGCGCGTTGACCCCGGAGTTCCGCCTGGTGAGTCGGATCGGCGTTGGGCTGGCGGTGCCTTCTTCCGGCATTGCGAATCTTTCGCCGCCTTCGCTCCGGGTGCGCGGGCGAATTGACGCATGCGTCGCCGCGTGGCCGATTTTGCGGGCGATGGCCGACCATCAACTCTACATTTTTCGTCGCAGGTAGGCACCCAGGCAAAATGATTATCCTGTTCCATCCACGCGCGGTCAAACCAAAGAACCGCCGCTTTCCGCTCGCCATACTTTCCGTGGCAGCGACACTCGAGGGCAAAGAGGACTATGTCATCGTTGACGGAAACCTGGATACGGACCCTGGCGGCACTATCGCGCGCATCGCGGCGGAGAATCATATTGAATTGCTGGCTGTATCGGTCATGCCGGGCCCGCAAATGGTCGCGGCGATTCCGGTTTGCCGCGAATTCCGGCAACAGCATCCCAGTGTGCCCATTGTCTGGGGTGGGTATTTTCCATCGCTTTATAGCGACGCGGCCCTGAACGCGCGCTATATCGATTTCGCGATTCGTGGACAAGGCGAAGACACGCTCATAGAGCTGACGCATGCGATCCGCGGGCAGCGTAAGCTCGCCACCGTGAACGGGTTGTCGTATAAGGACGATTTCGGTTTGCACGTCCATAATGCGGATCGGCCACTGCGCTCGCCGAGTGATTTTCCGCTGCTTCCGTACCATCGCCTGCAGGATGTCAACCGCTATCTGCTTCCGACATTCCTGGGAACGCGGACTGCGGTCCACCAGGCCAGTATCGGATGCCCTTTCCGTTGCAAGTTCTGTGGCGTGGTACCGATCTTCGATGGCAAGCAGAAGATGGAGGCGCCGGAACGCACTGTCTCAACTCTGAGCTACCTGAAGAAAACCTACGGCGCGAACGCGATTCAGTTCTACGACAACAATTTCTTCCTGAACGAGAGCCACGCTCGCGAGCAGGCGGAACGGATGGTGCCGCTCGGAATGCGCTGGTGGGCGGAAGGCCGCATCGATACGGTGTTGCGGTATTCCGATGAAACCTGGCGCGCCATCCGCCGCTCCGGGGCCACCATGATTTTCTTCGGCGCCGAATCGGGCTCCGATGAAGTGCTGATCCAGATGAACAAGAAGATCACCACCAGCCAGACACTGGAACTGGCGGCGCGCATCCGGCAGTTCGATATTATTCCGGAGTTTTCTTTTGTGGTCGGGAGCCCGCACAATCCGGAACAGGATACACGCGAGACGATCGGCTTCATCCGCAAACTGAAGAAGCTGAATCCGGATGCCGAGATTATTGTGCAGCATTACATTCCGACTCCGCACCCGGACGGAATGTACGGCAAGATCGACGACAAAATCGAGTTTCCCCAGACGCCGGAGGAATGGGCCACTGAGCGGTGGTTCAACTTTACGGTGCGGCAGGATCCGCATCTGCCCTGGCTGCCCGGACACGTGAAACGGCGGATCGATAATTTCGAACTCGTCATCAATTCCCGCTGGCCCACCGCACAGGACATCTACCTGCCCGGGTGGGGCCGCATGCTGCTGCAGACGCTGAGTAGCTGGCGTTACGCGTTCGGCCGGTATGAGTTTCCGGTCGAACTGTCATGGGCGCAGAAGATGGTCGCCTTGCGAAAGCCTCGCTGGGAGAGTATTTAAGGTGCCGGGCATGAACGTAAGAGATGCATACCGGCTCTGGTCCGCTTCCTATGACGCCGATCCGAACCCCATCCTCGCCCTGGAACGCCGGGTGATAAGCGAACGCATGGGCAGCGTGACAGGACAATGTTTGCTCGATATCGGGACAGGCACCGGATATTGGCTGGCGTATGCCCGGGCTCGCGGCGCGCATGCGTTTGGAATTGACCTTTCTGAAGAGATGCTTTCCGAGGCCGCAAAGAAGGACAGACTGCGCGGCTGCCTCATTCGCGCCAATATGAATCGTCTGCCCGTTCGCCAGGCAGTCGCGGACATCGCCATCTGTTCAATGGCTATCGGGTACATTGCCGATATAAGAAATCTGTTTCGGGAACTGGCGCGCGTGTCGCAGAGCGTAATTGTCAGCGACCTCCATCCCGGCGCGGCGGAAGCCGGTTGGCAGCGGGGTTTCGAAACTACGGACGGCCGCTTTCAACTTGAGCACTTTATTCATACGGCCGCACAGTTAGATGAAGCAGCGAGCGCTTCAGGATTCCATTCTGACTGGCGCTCCGTGGCGTATCTGGGCGAGCTCGAGCGGGAAGTCTTTGTCCGCGCCGGGCGCGAGAATTCCTTTGCGGCGGCTTGCCGTGTCCCCGCGCTGCTCGCAACGTGCTGGATCCGGTCATGAAGTCCTCGCAGCTCATCCGTTTGACGGGCGCGAGAGTCGCGCGGGACGCTCACACCGCTGAACGCACAGACCTGGTGGTTCGGCGTGGCCGCATCGCTCCCGTCGGAACCCCGCACGCCCGGGGGCCGGTGATCGATCTCTCCGGTTGCCTCTTGCTGCCTGGACTGATCAATGCGCACGACCATCTGGAATTCAGCCTTTTCCCGAGGCTTGGCCGCGGACCTTATCGCAATGCCACCGAATGGGCAGGTGATATCTACCATCCGGACCGGGGGCCTTTGAAAGAGCACCTGGCGGTGCCGAAGATAGTGCGCCTGCTGTGGGGCGGCATCAGGAACCTTCTTGCCGGCGTCACAACGGTCGCCCAGCACAATCCGTGGGACGAGAGATTCAATAATGACTTTCCGGTACAGGTGATCCGGAGATTCGGTTGGGCTCACTCGCTCCAATTCAGTCCCGATCTGCTGGAACGATTTCGCAAGACACCATTGGACTGGCCATTTGTGATTCACGCCGCCGAAGGCGATGACGCATCCGCCTATTCGGAGGTCGCAAAGCTCGATGCTCTGGGTGTGCTGGACAGCAGAACTGTGCTGGTGCACGCGATCGCCCTGCGCCAGTCCGATATCGATATTCTGCAAGCCCGGAAATGCTCGATCGTCTGGTGCCCATCCTCAAATCTCTTCACCTGCGGAAAGACTTTGACGCCCCGGACTCTCGAAGCGAAACTGCCCGTAGCGCTCGGCACCGACTCAGCCCTCACAACCGAAGGCGATATGGGCGATGAGATTCGTACCGCGCAGAGTTTGCAGCGAGTCCCGCGAGAACGTATCTTCGACATGGTCACCACGCGCGCTGCCTCGATACTTCGGCTACCGAAGGGAACGGGCGAGATACGGGAGGAGGGCCCTGCGGACATCATGGCGGTGGCGGACGATGGTCGAAGCCCGGCTGAGGCCCTGGCTGGCCTGTGTCCGGATCTGGTAATTACGGCCGGGCGAATACGGCTGATATCTCAACGTCTGCTCGTGCGAAATCCGCGTATGCGCCGTCGCAGGTATCAGCGAATCGCAATCGAGGGCCGGGGTGACTGGGTGGTGGATGTCGATATCTCATCGCTCTGCCGGGCTGCGTCGGGAGCGCTGGGCCCGGGATTTCGCCTGGCCGGAAAGAGCCTGGTGCTGTGACTCCCACCATCGACACGTTGCCTGTACTGGTTGTCTATCCGTACAGTCGGTGCAACTGCCGGTGTGTCATGTGCGATATCTGGCAGGGCACCACGGTTGAGGAACTTTTGTACGAGGATCTCGTGCGGCAACTTGCCAGTGTGGCCGATCTGAAAGTGGAGTGGGTGGTTTTCTCCGGTGGCGAACCCCTGATGCATCCCGACATATTTCGGTTGTGCCAGGCTGCGAGAGCGGCGGGAGCCCGCGTAACCATCCTCAGCACCGGACTGCTGCTGGAGCGGTATGCGTCGGAAATCATTCGGCACGTCGACGATGTGATTGTTTCGCTCGATGGTCCGGAAGAGATTCATGAGGTCATAAGGCGCGTTCCCGGCACCTATGCCGCACTGGCTTCCGGCATCGGACGCCTCCGTGAATTGAATTCCAATTGTCAGATCGGCGGACGTTGCACCGTGCAGCGCTCCAATTGTGAGTCGCTGCTGATGACCGTATCTGCGGCACGCGAGCTGGGCCTCAGTTCGATATCGTTCCTCGCCGTGGATGTTCACAGCACCGCATTCAATCGTCCCGGAGGGCTGAAAGTGTTGCGCCAGTCGCGACTCTCGGTGGCCGCGGAGCAGATTCCGCTCCTTGAATCTCAGATCGAGGCGATCATTGCACAGGGCGACTGCGGCAGGTTCGTTGTGGAATCGCCTGCCAAACTGCGAAGGATCGCGCACCATTTCCGCTGCGACGCGGGCCTTTCGCTATACGTCTCCCCCGTATGCAACGCGCCCTGGAGATCGGCGGTGATCGAGTCCGATGGCGGCGTCCGTCCTTGTTTTTTTCACCCCACCTTCGGAACGCTGAAATCGGGGGAGGATCTGAAATCAATTCTGAATGGACCGGCCGCTGTGCAGTTCCGTTCCACCCTGGATGTGGCGTCCAGTCCGGTTTGCCGTCGCTGCGTTTGCTCGATGAATCGGGAGAGCGCAGTTAAAGCCATTCACAACCCGTTGGTGCTCTCTGGCCAATGAAGCGATGCGCAGCGATGTCGGGTCGGGTTACTGAATCCCTCTTACCTCTTTCCTTTGAAAGAAGAACGGAGCGCAGTTTTCATCGCCGACTTTGATAACGACGGCAAACTGTATCTCGCGGTCAATTCCGATCGCAAACCTGGTGTCGCCGTGAGTTCAATGGGAGCACTTTCTGTCTCAGTCTTTTTGCAAGCCCGCTAGTGTCCTGAGTTAGAAATTCATTGCAAAAGTAGTCGGCCTTCGCCTATCCTGGGTCTGGGATAATCCGGAGGCGGCGTGAAAACAGGGCGACCAAAGCAACCATTGATTGTGGAACCGGCGGA
>Ga0302194_10002345_pt1 | contig 12005 bp, 7 predicted proteins | sample II_Bog_N1_1_FD_200227 | JGI IMG/M metagenome (GOLD analysis project Ga0302194, IMG submission 200227) | Peat permafrost microbial communities from Stordalen Mire near Abisko, Sweden - II_Bog_N1_1 | ecosystem: Environmental > Terrestrial > Soil > Wetlands > Peat | place: Sweden: Abisko, Stordalen...
AGAAAAAAAAACATCAACGACAAGAGCGGGTTTTGGTCCAAAATAAAATCAACAGTGTGCCCCTATTTGAAAAAAACCACCACAAACGACAACTCTGTAAAAAGGATAGAATATGACTGGAACTTGCCACCCAATGTACTTCTTGTTCTTGACGAAGCCCACAAGAGCAAAAATAGAAACACACAAAATTCAAAACTTATGGTGGAAGCCAGAGACCACATTTACCGCTCTGGAGATATCAGTGATTGTTCAAGAAAGAATTGTTCTTGTCCGTATGCAAAGTTCCCTTCGAACAAGTCTTCATTATTAGGGGGTCGTTATGTACAAGGTGACATTGATATCATAGCGCAGCAAGCTAGCGGCAGAAATTACACTAGCGGTAAATATTTGAAGTATTTTAGCATAAAGCTGGGCATAGGCGACAAATGCATAAACGACAGAGATAGTGGAAAGCGCATGATCTTGTTAACAGCGACACCGATTGAGAAAGAGGTAAATGTGGGACTAGTTGCTTACATGTTGGGATATATTCCGCAACCTACAACTGACGTATTTCGCCAATGGATGCACAATAAGACAATGAGAGACGTTCACGGTTTATTCTACAAGAGTGATGATTTTAGAGCGTGTCGCATGGTTATGAATGAGGCGAAAAAAGAAACCGCTTATGAGCACATCTGCGATATCAAGGCAAAGGTTATTGAAATGACTGATGATAAGAGAGAAGCTATTCAAGCCAGCAACAGGAAAATTAGAGAGGCCTTGGACGCACTGAAAAGTAGGAGACAAATTGATGGCAATCATCCTTTTGTTGCCATTACTCGATCGAGACAAGAAATTGAGTCATTGAAAATGGATGATTATATTGCCATTGTCAGAAAAAAACTTGAAAAGAAATACCATGTCGTTGTGTTTTTGAACTTTTTGGACAACATTGCTATCATGGAGGAAGCTTTCAAGGATATAGATTATGGAAAAATAGTGGGCGGTCAAAATCACTATGAAAGAAAGTTGGCAGAAGATAATTTTCAGAGTAACACAACACAATTGTTGCTTTGTACAATAGCTGCCGGTAATGCCTCAATATCTATGCATGACATGATAGGTGGTGGCAAAAGATATACACTAGTAAGCATGCCTTGGTCTGCTAGCGACTTGCGGCAAGTAGGTGGTCGCACTAACAGAATAGGTAGCAAATCTGACCCAACAATCAGAATTCCATTCTGTGCTGGAACTATTGAAGAGCATATGGCTTTGGTCATGAATCAAAAACTTCAAAATATGGATATTTTTAACTCTGGTGGTTGTGAACAAACACTGATGGACATGTTAGGTACTGACATAGAAAAGATGGACATGGAAAGCAAAAAGGCAAAATACTATACTAGAAAATTGTAATACTGTTAAAATAAATTTATAAACCCTTTAACAATATCGATCCAACAAGCTCTGGAAATAATTTCTCGCATCATTCATGTAGTGTGCCCTCTGACCCAAAATTTCGTCTGCATTGGGGAACACTTGCATGCAAATGTCGGCAGTGTTTAATTGCTCCCTATTGGCATACCAAGTTCTAAACAAGTTCTTTTTGGAGGCATACCAAATTCCTTCTGGGCGGGGGTTCAAGTCCCTTGGATTTTTATTAGCTAGGGGACTCTTCCAGTTCTTGTCAGAAAAGAGTTTCACACCACCATGGTAGCCGCTGGTTAGCATTTCCCATTTTTCTTTGAGTAGTGGTACTGGTGAGTGTAAAGATCTTACAAAAGCAGCGTACTGAGCAGGATCGCCTCTGTTGGTGTCCAGTAAAATTCCCGCTGCTTCTGTCGCATTTTCACTGCTGCCAAATATAGCGGCCAAACAGTTTGCTGATGAATTGTTAATTTGGATCAAGTGATGATTGATTTGTGATTGTCTTTCATCAGTGACTACTTTTATGAACAATTTTTTGATGTACTGCTTGCATTCTTCAACATTGAAAGGTGACACATATTTACCTTCTTCGATGGCAAACCTTCTTGCGGCATTTTTGCTGTGGTTTATGGTTTGAATAATTAAGCACAATACTGTTGGTAACTCGGTAACACCCAAACTACTGAGTGATGTGTACTTTTGTGTGTCGTCGCTGACATGGTTAAGAATGTTGAGTAGTGGAGCAACTCTCCTGCTAAAATCAGTTTCCAGTGAACTCAGCAAATTGACAGCGTCTGTAGAAAAATATTCTACACCAGGGTAACTGTTCAAATCGTCGTGGTTAGTATTATTTTCGGTTTTGGGGGCTGATTGCAATTGACAAACGGTGACAGTACTAGTAGCGGAAATTGCAGATCGTTGATCGTTGTTCATTCTGTTGGTTATTTTTAGTGCATAACTACTGTGCACTCCAGAATTTTCAGATTGCTTGAGGGATTTCTTAAAGTTTTGAACATAGGGATCAACCCACTTGCTTTTGCTAATAGCCAACAGATTGAAAAAATCAATGTTGGGGTCTTTGATCCAAGCCGTCCTTCTAAGTTCCTCTTCACCCAAATTTGAATAAAATAGTTTATCCAGCGTAGGCATTTGGAAACCACATTTGACTGAACAAAATATTTGCATCAAAAAGATTTCATTGTTGGGAATAGAGTCCACAGTGCGAATAAGTGGGTGTGTATTGTACTGCGTTACCAAACTGAGAACTTCTTCAGACATTTTCTTTTCAAGACCAGGGGTGGAACAATCCTTGAGAATTTGACAGCAAGTTTCTGACACCAACTTGATCAAATTCTTGTGGTGCTCACTGTCATCATTATTTTTTAGCAGATGAGCCAATACGAGAAAAGGAATTGTTCTCACTTGACTAAAAGAATATCCCATAACATCTAGGGTTGCCACAAATCCCATGATTGGTTTCATCTTTTGTTTGGCAACACTCCAATGTTCGTCGTTAATGTAAAGAGGTAATACGGCAGTGATACTTTCCCTTGATAAACCTGTCACAACTTCCGATCCAGTTGCATTTCTGTCAAAACCACCATGAACATTTTCAGGATTTTGAGTGTTTTTGAGTGAGTAGAGGACAGAGTCCAAAAATGACTCGGCCGTCATCATGGATGGACCAACAGCCTTGACAACGACTTGAGAGGGGTCCGCTATGGCGGCTTGTGATCTTGTTACATCCAAAGTCAAGCATAAACAATCTCCTTGTTCGAGTGCTTCCAACCAATTGTTACACGAAATTACACAAGTACCTGTAGACTCAATGCTTTCAATCGAGTACTTATTTTTCAGCGCATCAAAGTCCATTTTGGTGGTAATATCTTCCACAGTTTTCTCCAACTTGGCAAATAAATCACTGTTGGCTTGTGCACGCTGATCCAATTTTTTCTGTAAACCCCTCTTTGTGACAGATTTGTAAGCCAACGAGTTTAGCGTGGCAATTTTATCGGTGCTCAAAGACTGAACCATCGCGCCAGCCAATATGCTATTAAAATTAATAACAGCATCCTGAATGCTCTCCAACATTGCAAATAGTTCCCTTCGCACTGTTTTTGCTTTGATTTTCTGAACTAGGGTGCGAATTTCTTCCAAATAGCGCTCCAATTTTTTGTTCCCGTCAAATACCATTTTGAGATCCAACTTTTTATTGCTGGAAATGGCATTGGCGACAGTGATCAATGATTTTTCAATAAACTTGAGTCTAAGTGCCAGCCAATCAACATTACTCGTTTTTTGTAACTCTGCACTTTCTGAATGTTCCAAATTGTTCAGTGGTATGGTTACTTTCCCTCTCTGGAGTTGTAACTCCATTTTTATCACTCCACTGTCTGTAAATACCAAATTGCTCAAAAAGCAGTGTGCGTTAAAGTTTGCATCTTCTTCAACACCAACTTTTTCCAATCTAACCATCTCGATGTGCACTGGAACTCCATCCTTGAAAATACAAACATTACCGCTCAAGTTGCTGGTTTGGGCAAATCCGACAAGATTTTCCATCGACGCCTTGATGTCGCTGGCATTTTTCACATATTGAAAAGTACCATCGGAAGTTCCAAGTTTCGTAATGTCAGACAATAATTTGACATCATGTTCTGAAGTAAAACCAATCGTGTGAAAATCGAAACATGTTGTACCATTCAACAAAGTTTCTCTCATTTTTCTTATGGCGGTTTCTCTCATTTTTCTTATGGCGGTTTCTCTGAGATTAACTCCATCCATATCCAGACCATCTGTAAAAAAGATGATTGATAAGTCACTCTCTGGTAAAGTTTCCTTGATGTTTTTCGATATTTCATTAAACACGTTAGTGAATGAGGTCCCACCACCAGATGTGATACTGTCCACAGTACGCAACTTTTCTTGTAAAGTTTTCACACTCAAGTCATAAATCTTGACAAAAGTGTTGAAGACAATGAGCTTTGTGAATGTAGTGTCTTCAATTTGAGGTAAAAACGACTTGATTGCTTCTTTGGCTTGGTTTATGGCAGAACCAGACATGCTACCTGAATTATCCAGCACAATAAAGACATATTTTTTGGCACTGCCAACCTGTTTGTTGTTGGCTAGTTGAGGTAGTCTGGCGTTTATGCTCATCGCACTGTTTGCGTTATCCATGGGATAGACCACAGTTTTGGCACAGAGTGGGGGTTCTGTGGGTTGTGCTTGATTGAATATATTGGCAGAATACATTGTTTTTAGTTAGTGATTTGCTAAAAACTTGATGTCTATTTATTCTGAACCAGTTGACAAGAAAAATTATTATTATTTTGACATTATTTTGTATGGAAGTTGTCGGTGGTCATGTCGTACAATAAAAATAAATCATTTGCATGACTAAAAAGATTTTACTAAAATATTTGTTGATCTCAAAACATGACAAATTGGGATAAAATATTGGGGTGTGCTTTTGGGGCCATGTGTGGAGATGCTCTAGGAGCACCACTTGAATTTAAAAATTATCCTTTCAAGCAGGGTGGCAAAATTGTGCCAGGAATGATTAGGGAAATGTTGAACGGAGATGCACTTGATGGACGAGGAAACTATACTCTGAAAGCGGGTAGTTTTACGGACGACTCAGAGATGTCTCTGTGTATTATTGATGCATATTTAAAAGCTAAAACTGTGGAGCTGAAATCGTCGCAGGTGATTGATGAATTCTTGTCATGGTACAATAATGGTCCAGAAGATGTTGGCATCTACACGGGTACAGTTCTAGAAAGTTTCAAATCCAGCAAAAATTGGCGTGAAGCTGTCATGCACGCCTATTATTCAAATCCCATCAAGAGTGCGGCCAACGGTTGTGTAATGAGGTGTTGGGCCACATCTGTAGCGTGCGCGGTTCGACATGACACTGTGGCGAAAATAAAATTTTTCAATGATGGTGTTTCCCAAGCTGTGGCTACACATCTCAATGCGTATGCGATTTATGGATCTGTTTTTGTCAATCTAGTACATTACTTTTTATTTCAAGGCAAGCAGAAAAAAGAAGCCATATTTTTGGCCCTCAACGATCCACTCCTTATTGATAAACTACCCGCCGATTTTGCTGAACAAATTGCCAATGTTACAAAACATCCTCCCACTTTTCAACAACTTGTTGCTCGCAATGAAAATACTGGTTGGGTCGTGCACACCGTGCTCAACGCTGTGGCTGCATTTTTGGCAACCAACACACTAGAAGATGCTATAGTCTATGCCGCGAACTTGGGGCAGGATGCAGACACAACAGCTTCTGTCGCAGGCGGAATTGCTGGCGCTTACTATGGTTACAATAATATACCAAAAAGGTGGTTAAATAAGTTGAATGGTAAATGGCCAATAAAGTCTGGCAACAATATGTCCACCAAACAATTGTTTGCAAAGATGCAAGATCTCAAAAAATAAAAATATTCTCGCAGTCAACCGATACAAAAATATTTTTTCTGAAAAACACACAAACAGCACAGTCTATGGCCACCCCAAATATGATAAACCTGGACAATGATTTTCTTTCTGCGATGTGGGACGCCAGAGTGGAACACCTCAGACAAAAGAAACTTGAAAATGAGCAACAAGAACGTATTATTATTCCAGTTGCCGCACATACCCTCGGAAATTGCACATACTGCAATACACATTTATACAAGGGAAGTGTTTACAAGTTACATACTGGACACCCATCAATTGATTGTGAACCATTTATTGATTCTCTCGCGGAAAAAGTAATTGCCAGGTTTCCAACAATTGATAAAAATTATGTGAAAGAAACTTTTAAATCTGAAAACATGATATGTAAATCATGTTATCATTCTACTTTGGAATTGGTGAGGAGAAATATTCCCAAACTGAACTCAAAGAAAAAGATCCCCATCAATATAAACAAGAAGAGAATCAGACAGGACAGTAATAATAATGAAAGTGAGAAAAAGAAGAAGAAAATCATTAATTTAGCTGAAATTATTCCACAGCAACCCAATTATTATCAGCCGGTTCTTCAGTTTGAAAAGAATGAAAATAACCAATGGGTCCAAGTTGATGAATTTATGACTATTTGGGAAGTAAATAAACAATTTGACATTAAAATGGACAATGTTATTGCTGCTTGCAATAATTGGAATATCATTGCCGGGGGATTTAAGTGGCAGTTTAAATATTCACCTGAATAATGTTACAATAAATTTTAGTTTTTCAGTAAAAAAAGTCCAACCAAAACATCATATAAGTATCCAATCAAAATAACCTGTAGAGATATGTAGAGATGTAAGAACTTGAAGATGTTGCCATTGTAAACTCTAAAGTCAACTTTGACAACTTTAACAAAAAATGAACAAACAAAAGCATTGGTCTGACGGATTCGCCGAAGATATTTGGAAACGTGGAGTTGAACAAGCCACCACCAAACACCGAGAAGCTTTCCCCCGATCACATGAACGTTATCACTACCAAGAATCCTTTGATATAATTAACAAGATGATGAAAAAAATTCAATTCCGATGTGCAAACAAGGATGACTTTTGTGCAAAACTACAAGCCGTTATGAAAAATCCCGATATTAATATGTGGATGAAGGAAAGACCGTCCGCTGCAATTGAAGATGGAGTGTCTGTCGGTACTCCTCCACATATTGATTTATCACCGCTTGTTACCGCCGAAACAACATTTTCAGCCGATCCTGAACCTCAAGAAAGCAACGAGTCCCCGACGCATGATCCAGTCATGCAAGACGTGGAAGCAGATACCGATCCTCTTTTTGACAATCTTACTTCATCTGTCTATGTAAACTATGAGTCATTATGCAAAGGAAAACCATTTATGATCAATGTTGCCAATATTATATCCAGCGGTGAAAATATTGAAGAAAAAGTTGCTGATCTTATTGATAATACATTCAAAAATGCAACCTTAAAACAAGAACAGAGTTACCAACTTGCGGAACGTAACATACTTGAGGATGTCGAAAAGTTGGAAAATTACAAGAGGGAAATTGCCGCACTGGAGAGAAAAATCATGTGCAAAAAAAGAAAACTTGAACAAGTCAACAATGAAAATAATGTTACAGGAAAAGATACTCACGAAAATTACAAGAAAATCAAACTGGACCACATCAAAAACTTTTTGGCTGGTTTTTAAATAAATTAATGTTCCCAACATTGTTTTTACTTCGTCCAGAAATAGTTCATTTGTTTAGTTGTGTAACAAAAAGAAAACTAGTTTACGTAATAGTAATGCAGCAGGAAACTTTATTTGATATGAATAATAATTTGAAAACAAAAGAACAAGAACATTCCACAAGATATGACTTGCTAAAATCAGAAGATGCTTTGCATCCCTCTGTGCAGCTGGCAAAGGAAACTTATGACAATGTAGAAACTAGCACCAAAAAAGACCGCAGGGCGATGGATAGTTTTATGGTCAAAAATCTAACCAACTTTGTCAAGAGTGTATTGTTGAGGCGACATGGTCTTGCTAACAGCATAGTGAATGTAGAGAAAAACAAGTCAACATCATTGAAAATTATGGACTTGGGATGTGGACATGGTCCTGACATTTACAAACTAATACCCATCAACCCCGAGTGTGTGGTATTTGTTGATATCAGTGAAAAGTGTTTGCAAGAAGCAGAATTGAGGTGGAAGAAGAACAGATATCCCTTTGAGGCGACATTTTTACGTGCCAATTTTTGTCAATCCCAAGTATTTGAGGGTTTGGATGTTCATCTATCCAAACACGACGCCAAAGAGCACAAACACGGCGAAAAACGCACAGCGACAGCTGGAAAACAATTAAAAATAAGCAAAGATGGTATAGTGGATGTTATAAGTTGTCAATCGGCCCTACAGTATGCTTTTTACAACATGGATGCCGCAGAGTGCTTTTTACAAAATATATCGTCAGCGTTGCCACGGGGTGGGATCTTTATGGGAATGTTCCCCGATGGTGGAAAAATATGTGCAAAATTATCTTGTGGAGATGGTGTGTATATTGGCAAACACTATTCCATCTACTCTTCCTTCTTTCAAAACCCAAATGCGACACCAGCTTCTGCCATACCGTATACTTTTTCAATGGGAGATAATGTTCGCTGTCGTGAATATACCGTCATACCAGAGGATTTGATAATTATGGCAAGAAAGTGTGGGTTGCACTTGGTTCATCGTGAGAATATGTCTGATTTTGCCCTCAGTGAAATAAAAAACAAGAAGAATCAAAACTTGGTATCAAGGATGAATATTGTTGCTGATGATATTGCTGACGAAGATGTTGATTTTTTGGAAACATCTTTGGTTTTTGTATTTATAAAATTATAATTTTCATACTTCCTAAGAGCACTCTTTTCTAATCGTCATGTTATGTTGTATATCACACACTGCCTCTTTTTGAATTTTAATACACTGAGATTGGTGTTCTTTCACCACCTAGAAATGTAAAAATGTACAGAAAACATTATCTAGCGAGAAAAGTAATGTCAAAAGAACCAATTGCTGGAACAAAGCAATGACTATTTTGTGATACAAATCGTTGTATATCTAAAATTTTATTCTAAGGTAAAAGTTAAAAATGTCGTACGATAGCAATCCACATCTTTACGGTTCCAATTTTTCGGCATCCATTCATTTCGCATGGAGAGGGCCATGGAATACTGCTTTTGTTTACACACGCGGTAACTTAGTTTACTATGGCACAAGCACCTACCTAGCCAAAGTAACCAACATTGGACAACAACCAAGTTTGAATAGTGCTTATTGGGACATCTTTGCAGAAGGTGAAACCGGTCCACAAGGGCCACCCGGTACTCAAGGTGTTCAGGGTATTCAGGGTATTCAAGGAATTCAAGGTTCACCAGGTGCATCTTTTAACTTTAGAGGCGCTTGGGTCAGTGGCACCAATTATGCCCTAGACGATGCTGTCAATTATAGTGGTTCTTTATATTTGGCAACTGTCGCCATTCCAAATTCCACCCAAGTTCCAAGCTCAAGTAGCTCATGGGCATTATTGGTTACTGCTGGTGCAAATGGTACCAACGGCACAAACGGCACAAACGGAATTAATGGTACAAATGGTGCCAATGGTACAAACGGAATTAGTTTTATTTGGTACGGACCTTTTGTATACCAAAACAATTATGCAATTAACGATGTTGTTTACTATGACGGATCATGCTACATCTGCACAGGTAATGTCACTAGCAGCAATTATCCAAATTTAGCCACCAACAGTTGGCAAATCATGGTGGATGGTGTCGCATTTCACGGAACATACTCCACCGGTACCACCTACAACATTAACGACATTGTCATGAGTGGCGGCTCATCCTATATCTCTCTAGCAAGCAGTAACGTTGGACAATCTCTAGCAAATGGCAGCTACTGGCAACTTTTGGCTGGTGGTGTAAACTTTACCAACTCCACACACTCCACCTTGAATGCTTATCTCAAGGGTGACGTTGTTACCAGTTCTGGTGGCAATGATGGTATTGCCGGCGTTCTCTACATTGCCATTCAAAATGTACCCTCTTCTTCACAAAGTGGCACAAACGTCTTGTTGACCGATACTGCACATTGGTTACAATTTGGTGGAACACCAGGAGCAACAGGAGCTCAAGGACCTGCCGGTAGCAGTGCAGAGTACGTTCTTCCAGTATTTGCAACAACGCCCACTAATCCACCACAAGGTTTTGTTGGCACTAGTGCAAGAGAGTTAATATTTGCAAAGCTTCAAATTAGCACAGACGGTAGCAGTGCTGTAACAACATACTTGTCAGATAACAGTGGTTTCACTATCGTTGGCGCTACCACCTTTGCAGTTTCTATTGCTCGCGCCAAAGATGTAAGCGGTAATAATACTGATGCAACAGGATATTTATACTCAATGAGTGTACAAACAGCTGGTGTGACTGGAAACTTGAACGCCAATGTCATGTATAACGTTACACCCAATGGAAGCGGTGTTTACAATATTAACTTTGTTAATCCATTGAATGGTGCAAATGTTGCAATTCCTTCATCAAGCAGCTTGATAATGCAAATTATCGCCATATTCTAATTGCTTTATTACTAATAAAAACAAACAGTTTTCGTCATCTTTGAATAATGTTAGACATTTTCTAGTATTGTAAAAAATTTATTGTCCTACCAAAATGATAAATACCACTGAACAACGTCAAAAACTATTCCAAAATCGTCTTCGTGAACTTAATATTTTGCTTCCAGAATTTAATATTGTGGTTTTTAAAAAACCGGATTGGATTGAAAAATTGCCAACAAGAAAAGTAAATTTTAAAATAATAAAAAGATAAAAATATTATGACGATTAACATGACAATTGTTTTTAATGTTAGTGGACCTTTAAAATCCAACCATAAAATAAATAATGTCCTCAAGACTTTATGGGTCTAGTTTTGCGCCCACAATAAAGCTTACTTGGAAAGGAACATGGAATAGTGCTTTCGATTACATTCGTGGCAATATTGTTACCTACTCAAACTCATCATACATTGCCCAATCCTCAAACTCGGGCAAAGAACCAGATAACTACCCCAGTTACTGGTCAGTATTGTCACAGGGTATACCCAGCATTGTTGGTACAGACATTCTAGAAATGGTCGACAATCCATCCATGACATTATCTCAAGGCATTTCTCTCCTAGACTCTGCCGTAAATGGTGTTACCACTGGTTCAACGATTCAAGATCGTATAGCCAATATTGATGATCTGCTGTTGATAAGTCCAACTGGTATTTTGTCAAATGATCTTTCCACAGCAAGATCTTTGTTGGTATCCACTTTGGGTGCCAATTTGCAAACCGACATTCGTGCGATAAATAGTACAATCAATGGCCAAACCACAGGGTATACAACACAAGATAGAATATCTGTTCTTAGTAACATGTTTTTAATTAACCCTACTGGCAATCTAGCAAATGACATTAGTACAATTACTTCGCTATTATTTTTAACTCCCGGTGCGAATTTACAGACTGATATTCAAAATATGAACTCAAGTCTCAACGGCATTGCAACAGGGTCTACAACTCAAGAAAGAATTGGTGCACTAGGAAGCGCTAGTTCAATCAAAGCAATGATGGGTATAAATAATGTAAGCAGTTTGACATCTGCGCTCGGGAATACTGGCGCTGGCAACAGTTCCATAGCCAGCTTATTGGGAAATAATACTAATTCATTATACAATTCAATTGTTGGCCAAAATGGTATACTCTCAATGATTGATGGCACAACAACAGACTCTGGCAGTATTAGTGGCAAACTGAGCACTCAAATACAATTAGTTCAAAATGGAGCCATTTATTTGGACACCGCCATTAGTAATGCCAAAAACATGATTGGGGGTTCATCGCCTGATATTTTTGGCAACTTGTCCAGTTTGTACACTTTAATTGGGGGGTCGGGCACACTGATCAATAATGTAATTGGGGTTGATGATTTATTATTAACAACACCAACCGGAGTGCTAACAACTGATTTAAATTCACTAAGATCGTTACTGGTCCCCACGTTGAGTGTAACCGCTCAAGCAGATATCCAAAGTTTGAA
>Ga0302194_10002348_pt1 | contig 12003 bp, 7 predicted proteins | sample II_Bog_N1_1_FD_200227 | JGI IMG/M metagenome (GOLD analysis project Ga0302194, IMG submission 200227) | Peat permafrost microbial communities from Stordalen Mire near Abisko, Sweden - II_Bog_N1_1 | ecosystem: Environmental > Terrestrial > Soil > Wetlands > Peat | place: Sweden: Abisko, Stordalen...
AAAAAAGATTGATAGCACAAGAAGTGTGGAGGGTGAATAGTTTATTAATCCAGATGCTATGATGGAGCAAATAGAACATTAAATTGAATAACATCTGAAAACGAAAATTTAAAAAGAATCAATTAAATCTTTGAATTAAACTCGCCAACAAGATAACGCATAATCATAAATTGATAAAATTAAAAACTCATAGGTTAGTGAAAATCAGAAATAAAAAAACTTAGAGCCTCCTTCTTTATCTCCATCGACTTCCCTTAAATCTTAAGAAAGCCCTTCATTACCTGTCATAATGTTTTGATTTTGCATTGTCCTTGATTAATTTATGAATAAAATAGTTATGAACTATATTTACAAATTAAAATTGACTAATTTGATCAATTATAATTTAATGAAAACAGAAATTATTGAAAATCAGATTGCCAAAACGCAGAGAAAATTTACAAAGCCCAGTTCCATATCGCAGGGCTTAAAATGTTCAATTTGCTTTTAGGTTTTCTATTTGCCGACAAGACTCTTCTGTGGGTCATTCACTAATTATTTAGGCATACATTCTGTTTTGATTGCATCAATAGTTGTACAAAATCTAAACCAAGTTGCCCAATTTGTCGAGCTCCCATCGCAGTTGCAAACGTCGGAAAAGATTTACTTGCAAACAACATGATCAATGAGATGGAGGTATTTTGCATTCACGATGATTGTTCGTGGAAAGTAAACATTTATTAAGTTAGGGATAGCTTGAACTATTAGAGTTGCATCTAATCGCTTAATGCCTTCTCAATACTGAATCATAAAAAAAGAGACATAAAAACAAAGATGTCTACGATGGAAAATTTATGGTGTTTAAAGAATAGGTAGATGAAGAAATTTAAGAAAAAATTAATGACAACATCAATAAAGGATGCTTAATATCGAGGGCCATAATGAATGATGACTCTCTTAAAATTGGAAATAAGTTTGATGTTGCTAGGAAAATGTTGAGAACAGAAACCTAGCCAATCCCAAAACCAGGAAATAAGGCACAAAACAAAAAGAATACAAAAGTTGAATAAAAACTAGATGGAACTATAGAGTAGCGCAAGGAAGATAACGATTAAAATTTCGATTTTTTAATGGAATTGTATGATTGATTTTTAATTCTATTAAATATGCTTAATCTTAATTATATTTGAGTATCATTTCTTTCATCATTATTTAATGGTCTAAATATTATTGATCTTCAAATAGAGTATAACGGTTTAATTTAAATAATATTTTGAATGAAAAAGGGAACTGCAGCCAAATCGAAGCAATTTAATGCAAAAGCCTTTGAAAGGCCTGGACTAACAGAAGAGGAAGTGCTTGAGATCAAGGAAGCATTTGATCTATTTGATACTGATGGAGGAGGTTCTATTGATCCTAAAGGTATGATCATATCTAAGTGTAGAACTGAAAGCTGCCATGACTTCACTTGGTTTTTAGTCGAAAAATCAAACCATTTATCAAATGATAGCTGATTTGGATGCCGATGGAACAGGACAAATTGACTTTGAATAATTCTTATAGCTGATGACTGCTCGAGTTTCCGACAAAGATACTAGAGAAAACATTAGAAAAATATTTAACCTCTTTGACGATGAGAAGACTGGATTTATTTCGATCAAAAATCTTCGCAGAGTGGCAAAAGAGTTAGGATAAACTATTGACGAATCATAACTTCAAGAAATGATCGAAAGAGCAGACACAGATAATGATGGTCTAGTTTCTGAGGAGTAGTTTTACAACATCATCACCAAAAAAACATTTGCCGCTTGATATATTCTCATTGGTTGCTTTAATAGTTTTAATTATTTAGATATAACCTTGGATGACGATCAAAAGATTGAAGAAAACATTTTGGCTGGATTCGGAGAAGAGGTTTGCACTTGTCCGTTTGCACGGCAGTCTTTTGCAACTGAGTCGTATACTGAAGGACTTTGGCAGCTCATACACATCTTGTAGAGAAGATTGAAATATGGGGCCTGGGGACGACATTGGATGCATTAAAATCCATCGAAGTATGGAATATCCGAGGGACAATCTTTAATTTTGGGATATGTTGTAACATTACTTCCGTAATAGTCATTGTATTGATTTATAGGAAGGCCTCCATATAGAAGATTAGCACTATTCAAATTGGTTTGACTTATACCAACAGTCATTGCATTACATTTATGCGTGTTAATGTCGAGTTGCTGGCCGGTTGAACAACTGATGCAGCTCCATTGATCATAATTGAAGAATGTGTTAGGAGGGCATGATTGACAGTTCAATGTTTTGTTGTTGAAAAACTCAGAACCGGCTGGGCAAGGAACAGGAGAATCAAGGCTTGCTCGTGCCTCAGTGAAACTAATTACTCTATCAATTCCACTTGTATTATCCACTGTCCAGTTATAGTTGGTTAAATTCGGGTAGTAGTGTGGTTTAGAAAGGCATTTTAATTGAGTTGCGTTGTAATATTGATCAATTGCACAATTGAAACATGATAAAGTTTGTAGATTGTAAAGGGATTGAGAGCAGGAAATACATTTTGTACCATCAAATAGAGGAGTGGTAGCATTGCAGACATTTGTTGGAAGAATCGTTTTGTTAATTGCTAAGGATAAATTGGCAAGCGTACTATTACCTTCTTCAACATAACTTTGAGATTTAGAAAGTGCATCAATATTTGAGACTAAAGTAGGAGTAAAACAATTTGAAGCTTTCAGATTATAGTAAGTACCGATCGGACATGACATACATGAAACACCATTAAAAAGAGGTTGATCTGCTGAACAAGGCTTATTAGGTATGGGAATTTTTGCATTTGCGGCTTTAATATTGGCGAGAGTGTAGTTATCAGTTTAAAAATATTTAGAAGTTTGAACTGCAGTGACATTGGTATACAGCTGAGGAAGGATGCATACCGAATTTTGGAGATCATAAATTGAGTAACTATCACAAAAGATGCATTTTTTCCCATCATAAAATGGCTTAGATGAATCACACATTTGAATGGGTAGAGAAGAAGCATTAATATTTAATTCAATATTTTTTAAGGTATAATTGCTGGATTATTTTACGTTAGTTAGATTTTTAAGAATGGCAACATTGCTTACAAGGATAGCACTCACACATTGGTTTGTTTGTAAGTTATAAAACTTATCATCAGGGCAGGAATAACACGAAACACCATTAAAGGCAGGCTTTGACACATCACAAGCCACTGTAGGATTAGGAGCCATATTTTTTATGTTTTGAGCGATATTTTGAATTGTATAGTTGCCAGTTTCAAAGTAGTTCCCACTGATTTTAAGTTGATCTACGTTTGTAACTAGTTGAGCCCCAATGCATTGAAGAGTTTTAAGATTAATATAAGTTGAGTTAGGGCAAGAAATACATTTTGTACCATCAAAGATAGGCTGATCAGCATTGCAAAGAATTATAGGCTTTGTTTGAGCAATCAAATCATTTTGTTTCTTTATGTTAGCAAGAGTATAGTTATCAATTTAGATATAATTTTTCAAAGCTGTTGTATTAGTAACATTTTGGCTTTGTTCACATATCCTGGTCTTGTTATTATAAACAGTTAAACTAGGGCAGTTTGTACATTTTTGAGCTTAGATGTCAAAGAATGGGTTTATGGCTGTGCAGGCAATGCAACTTTGACCATTAACAGAGTATGGAGTAGTAGCAGGACAATTTTCAACTGGGCCTGTGGCTGATGCTTGAACTTTTGTATAGTCAGCAATCGTCTTATTAACTGGAAGTAGGAGATTAGGGGCTGAAGCAATGCTGGTCAAAAAGGTATTCTTAGGATTACATAGACTAGTCGTAAGATCTATTGTTCCATTGCAGGTTTCGCATTTTTTGGATTCGATATTGAACAATTCCCCGGTATTGCATTTAAAGCAAGTTGTAAAATTGCTATATTGAGCTGGATCAGGACATTTTTTAACAAACTTATCTCCATTATTTTGCACTTTATTAAGCAATTCTTTCTTGTAGTCATCTATTTTTGTATTTTTCGTTGCCAAAAGATTGTTAAAATTGGTAGAAATATAAAGAGGCTATCTGTTTACACACTGCAGAGTTTTATTGTTATAGATTTGTTAAGGATTGCATACTACACATTTTTTTTGACTGTTATCAAAAAGAATGAAAGGGGCTTGGCAGTTAATGCAAGCAATTCCATCATAATATGGATTTGTGGTATTACAGTTTGTAGCTGCAGTATCAGGAAGTGTAGAAGTAGCGGATATTATATTTTTGGCTTGAGGATTGGTTTCCTTCAATGTTTATGGCACCACATAGCCATGAACATTGTCATCATAGACTGATCCAGCAGGAGCAGTTGTACATTTCTTTAAATCAATGTTAAATTAATTCGGGCAAGAAATGCACTGTACTCCATCATAAAAAGGAGAGTCTTCAGTGCATAATGAAGCATTAGTATTGTTGATCAATTTAGCTCTATTTTAGAGGACTCGAGTAATATTACTATCATTTGCGACCCAGTTGGTGCCTTACAAAATTGAGAGGGACTCTCCTGATGGTGGAGTGCATTACTTTTGATTTATATCAAAAACATTACCAGCAGAGCATGATTTGCATATGTTGTCATTAGCACTCCAATAGTATGGAAGTTTGCAAGTGACACAAGTTCCATTAAAATATGGTTTTTGTGAATTGCAAGGGGTTAAACTTGGATCTGGAGTCGGTAAGGCTGTTGTATTATCCAGCATATAGTTTTCAACGAGACTGTAGTCGATATAATGAGGAATTTGTTGGCATGTTCTCAGATCAGTGTTAATAGTGGTATCAAAAGGACAGCTATCACATTTTTTGCTTTGCATGTTAAAGACTGGATTGGTGCCAGTGCAATTGATACAACTGCTACCATCAAAAAAGGGAAACCCTTCTGGACAATTGGTAACGTTAGGATATTGCATACTTCTCTGATAGTATTCCTCAATTAAATCATCGATAGTCTAGTTTCCCAAAATCCAGTTCGAGGCATAAATGTTACTTTGAAAGATAGTTGGACTTAAGATGATAGAGGATTCGCATTTTGAGTAGATGATTTTTTAAATACTTTCGATGATCACACTTTATTTTTGGATATCACTATTGATTAAAGTGATCTATTAACAAGGAGGCAGGCTTGCAGACATATTTTTCAGAACAGCTATTTGTTTTTTAGCCTTGCTTACTTGATTAAGAAGAGATATTTTTTGTTCGTTCGTGAGTTCCTCGCATGCATTCTTGGAAAGATTGAATGGAGGAATGATTTGATTTTATAAATCAAAAATCTTTTGCCTTTCTGAGGTGATGGCATTTTAAAGAATGATGACTTTATCATCAGTACTGTTTGTATTATTTACCTTCTTTTGGATATCACTGATATTAGTGATTAGTCCATTGACTTGTTTTTCAAAGTCTGCCTGTTGAGAGCGAAGTGCTTAAAGTTCAGGATCTGCAGTAAAATGCTTCTGGGAAACTCTCTAAAAATGAAGAGAGCTGGCTAAGTTGAAGAAAAGCAGTAAAGCAACTATTGCTATGTGCAATTTTCTCATTTTAAATCAATGATTAATAAAAATTTATTTGGATTATTCCACATAAATCATTTCAAAATATTAATGTTCTCAATTCTTTTTTAAGGTTAAGATTGAATGGCATGATTACTAATTCATATGAACTTTTTCATAAAAAATAATATCAAAGATAATGCTTTGTTAGTAAATGAGATTCCACCTAATAAATTTGATTTTGATAAATTAGTATCTTGCAATGATATTTTAATGTCATTACAGAATAGAATATGCGAATAGCTTAAATTTTATTTATATCTTTAATATTCAGAAAATATACAGGAAATAATTATTTTCAGAAAGTATTCAATCTTAGTATTCTGCAAAAGAAAAAGATACTTTAATAAAAGAAAGAATATTTTATATATGAATGTATCTTATTTAATTTCTTTGTTTAGATTTAAATAATTTATTAATTGGACTGATGCCCAATTACTTTCGATTAATTGCCCGAAATCAAGATAAAAATTCCCATATTAATTAAGTTAATTGCCTTGGAATATTTTCAATATCACATATTTATCATACATAATCAGAGAAAATTATTTGGTATCACTCATTAATAGCTTGAGCTGGGAATAAGATAATAAAATATAAAGCAAGCTGCCATAATGGCAGCAAATAGAATTATAAATATAATCCTAAGAGTTTGTTATCTTTTTGTTTTCTGCAAGGTCGGATTTATCCCTGAAAGAAATAGTCCTCCAGCAAATCCTCCTAAGTGGCCATAGTAATCAATTTCTGGAGCCACATCAGTGAATAGTAAAAGATACCCAGATATCAAAAAGAATAACAGAATAAGCTTAAACTTGAAAATACATCCAATTATTGCCATACCTGACCAATTTATGATAATATATCCGAAAACCAAGCCAATCATGCCATATAAACTATTTGATGAACCAGCCTTCAGTCTAAAGAGTGGATATAAAATATTGCTTAAAATGCCTCCACCCATTCCTGAAACAAGGTAGATAGAAAGAGTCCGAATTATTCCAAGTGTATATTAAATTCTAGAAACCAATAGAACCATTATGATTAAATTGGATAGTAAATGAAGTAAGTTGATATGCAAAAAGAGACTAGCGAAAAGACGGTATACCTCACCTTTATAAACATAATGAGAATCATTCATCCCCATCATCATGAGAGTATCAGCCTTAACTTAAAGAAGACTAGCAGTCTAATCAAACCCAAAACAGAGTGAAATAATATAGCAAGCAGTGTTTGCTAATACCAAAAAGGTCGTCATAGATAGTGGATGAAGGTTGGGAGAAAATGAATTCCTAAGTAGAGTAAAGTAATTTTCATCCATTGGATCTATAACATCAGTCTTTCCTGACAAAAACAAAATTTTATTGTCCTATATAAATAAAACAATTTCTTCGGACGCTCCAACCCGAAATATGTTTGTATTTGCTTAAGATTCTCTTACTCTTCTTCTTTCAGGACTGATATTTGAACCCTGTTGATTCAAATCATGCTAATTTTACAATCTATTATTACTCGCTGGATTTTATTGCATTAATATTTAAATGTAATAATCAGCCTCTTATGCATAATTAAGATAATATCATAAATATTTTCTTCAAATTGATAGTAACAAATTTTTGTAATACTTTATTCCTTAGATACGATCCGAAATAGCCAATTTTCCCACTTTGCAAGCATTTCTCAGCTTTATGTCGACAATAGCCACTGGTAGTCCTTTTTTTCGGGCTATTTATTACGAGCTATATCCATCTTTAAAAGAGGTAAAATATTTGGCAAAATTTTATTCAAAGTCAGCAGAGGAATCAAAGGTTGTAGATTCGATGAGAATGATATTGTTTGGATACCTGACAATTTTAGCTTTGAGACCTAATCCTGGAAACATTTCACATGCTTTGAGAACCTATTCAGGGGAAAGGAGATTCATTTGCCTTTTTTTATTGTAGAAATAGAACAAATCTAACAAAGCAACCATTCCTCCAAAGTTTTTAAACAAATAATTTTGGCAAATTTGAAAAAGGTCTTATGCAAGTTGTCTGTAAAAATTCTTACCAGCTTAGTCTTTCGAAATGACTGAAACAAATCCCATTTCTTTCAAGATCTTATTTACTTAAGGATTATCACCATCATTTTGACCTGAATAAGATTTCATATCATTCATAATGGTTTTAATTTATCTCAAATTTCCAAACAGTTTATCGAAGCTTTAAAAGGATTGATTCACTTGTGAACCTTGAACTGAGATTTTTTACTTTTATTTATTGATTTTATCAAACATTCCAGAATAGATAGCATTTTATTTCTTTTTTTATTGGTAGGGGATTAGCCAAGCTTTTTTTTGGGCCATGCTTTCGATGGTGATCTTTGCCTCATTATAACTTCCCAGAGAAAGTTTTATTTTTCCATGTTGAGTAGATATTTTGACAAAATAATCTTTGCTAAAAAATCCTGATTCCTTAAATAATTATAGCTTTACAGAGATGGAAACTTGATTAATAATTTCTCCCTTTATAAGAAAAGAGTGAGTAGAGTTTGACTTGAGAACAAGTCGATGAGTGGTAACTTCTAATGTCATGCCAACTACTTTTAAATCACTAACTAGATAAATGCTTACTCGACAAAAACATCGACATTGGGGTATCGTTCAATGATCTATTCTCCCTTTATTTCAGCGATGAGATCTTTGTTGGTATAGAATACGCAATTTTGCATTAATATATTAAGTAAGAGGTAATTATTGGATTCAATAAGATAATCATAAGCTTTTAAAGATATTTAGTAAAAATGAGATTATTGTTGGAATGAAAGTAGTCGGTATTTAATTGATATAAATCAAAATTAAAGGATGCAAATGTCTTTTATTGCAATGGTGATATAGTGAAGAATTTCTTATTAAAAAAATCATCCGCAAAACCTTTATAATTAATACGAGTGCCTTTTAAGTTTTTATAAATAATAAGTGAATTTTTAAATGTAAATTATGTTTTTAATTGAAATTTTGCAAGATGTAACTTGAGTTCGTTTATTATAGATGTAATTTAAATTGGAAGGCAAGTAAAAACCAATATCTTGCCTCGACGACTACTCGGAAGATTAAATAGAGCTGATGAATAGTAGACATCGATTAAATTGTGAAGCATCGGAAAGGTCGAGTCGTCTATAACAATAAAATGAGGATGAGATTAATTAATTCAAGAGATAAATTGAAGAGAGATTTAAACTTTCCATAGCCAATAAGATTTATACCTTCCCAAAAGTTATCAATTCAATCAGTGATTTGATTAGTAGTAGCGAAGATGAGGATAGCTCCAATGGTTCATATTTTAAAATGAAGAAAAGTAGTGGGCAAGAAAGTGGTAATTTCAAAAACTTCAAAAAGAAGAGCGTAAGTAAATATTAAAAAATAAAAATAAAGCTAAATGATAGTTCAATCAGATATTATGAAAGTGGAGGGAAGGGAATTGAAAGTTCAAAAAAAGGAAAGGAAAAATTAAAAACTAACGACAGCACTTACAAAAGAAAAGAGAAAGACTAATAAACAAAAGAGAAAAATCATTTAAAAATAAATAAAAAAATAAATGCGAAAAATGAGAATAAAAAAGGGGAAAGACTAAAAACAGAACCCTAATCATCAGTCAGTTTTCTGTAAACAATCAGAAGTAAAGTAGGAAAAAAGTATTGATATTTTTTGCAGTTTTCCTTAGATTTTATCAGATTTATTGAGCCAAACCTTAGAATAACTTTAATCAATCCTTTTATAAAGCTTTGAAATTAATTCTATTTCTTCAATATCTAATCTTTTCTTTCAATTTTATTTTATTTTTATTTCAATCAGAATTATAAGCTCAATTTTGTTGATAGCCTACATATAATTTTTACATGGCAAACGGAGTATCCACTTAATGGTTTGATTTGCAAGTGAAGGCTGGCAATTATCTTGGGAACGAAAAGAAAACTACTCTCTTTGAAGAGCAAGCCTAAATGAAAGAAAAACATGACGAAGCTAATAAACTCTAAAACAAACTAGATCGCATGTAAGTTGAAAAGATTAATTAACTAGAAGATGATCTGGGTAACTTTGATATGAGTTAGATTTCGATGATTAATTCACTCGTCAGTACATGGCCAATAGGATGCAAGAGATTAAGATCAAAGCTACTAAATAAAAATATGGACAAGTCTACTAAATCTCAAGAGATTAATACATTCGCGAGGTCACGTAAGCAGACCCTGAATCTTTTGTGGTTTTGCATCTCTATTCAACAAGTAACTAATTTTGTCTGTTAATCAATGATCACCTGCCTATGATTGCTAAAAAATTTGGGCATGTGAAATTTATAAAGATTATTGCATCAAAATGCATCTAAAATTTTCCAGATGAACGTTGCCCCTGTTTTATAATCTATAAAGCCGGTAAACCAGTGTCTAACTTAACCAACGTAGATAAAATATTAAAATATGATGTATAGAGGATCGATTTTCTGCTCGGAACCCATGGAATATATCCCCTCTGATGATTACCTCTTATTTGTGAATATAAATAATGAAAATTCTGATTATTAATTTATGATGGTAATTAAACATTAGTTGAATACTCTCTAAGTTGTAAACTTGAAGGAGTTTGCTCTCAATATTCTTTATAAAGATACCTTTCAATTGAAAATTAAGCTTTTATCATTAGCATAGAACTAATTTAAAAAATAAGCGTTACTTTATTGTTAGTATCGCAAAAATATATTCCTTATCAAATCATCTCCCTTCATCCAAATTAGCAGCACCGAAAAAAGTTCAGACTCATTCATTATATTTACTTTATCTCCCGCTAATGAAATAAAATTTAATTCTAAATTTATATTTTTTACTTAGTATTTGATGAACGATTAATCTCAAGCTCTTAACATGCAGTCACTCTCAAATTATAATTTGCAATAAAAACTGCAAAAGACAAAGTTCATTGATCCCTCTACAGGTCAGTCCCACCATTGGCAAAAGTCCTTATATTTAAAAAAACTTGTGAAGAAAGCCAAAGAAGCCCTTGACTAAATTACATTATAATGAAAACCATGATTTTTCCTCTTTATCATTTAGAAATTATTGGAAACAATTCTATTAACTTGCCATTAATTTGCCGCGAAACTTTAAACTTAATTTTCTATATCATCTTTAAATATTTTCAAAGAATACGCTAGTAAAAAGTAGAAAAGTATGTCAAGATTGCTGAATCAAGTTCAACAAATTCATTGTTACGAATTAGGCTAAATTGTTTATAAAATTCTATAAAAAAGAAGAGGTTCTTGAATTTCAATACGTAAAATATGAAGGGTTTTCAAAATTGGTCAGTATTTTATGTCACCTCATAAAATAAAACTTAAAAATCTTAATCTTATCCTTCAATTTTCGATTTTTAAAAAAAGATAGCTTAACTTTATAAATCTCAATAGATCAATAGAATCAACCTAAAAATTAGTTAATTTACAATATAAATTAACTTTTGCTCGCTGCATGCTCATAGAAAAGGTCCTTGTTTTTTGAAAAACTTTTATCTAATGAATTTTCAGTTTGTAATTAAATCCTCCTATTTTTTAAAAACTACCATAGTTTCAAAAATCGTTTTATATAAAGCTAAACTATAATAATTTAATTAATTTTATCGAAAATCATCAGAATAAGCTTTTTTCCTTTCCTTAAAAAATGGAAAAATTGGGAAAATGATTCGCACAAAATTATTTTTTTATCTTACAATTATTAACAGATTTTGAAGTAAATAAGAATTAAATTGTTATTTTTACTATTTTTTAAAGGATTGACAAAGAAGAAAAGCAATATGAAATTACAATATCATATTTTTTGTGTTTAATATCAACATAAAATATACGACTCAGTTTGGATAGTTCTTTTGAAGAGATAATACAAAAAATGCTCATTAGCAAATTTAACTCACATTTTTCCAATCTAATGCAATTTAAGTGTTATTACTTTATCTCAAAAGTAATTTAATTTGTTGTTAAGTATGTGCAATTAATTGTTAAGAAGATAGAAAGCTTTTATTTGTTTATGAACAATCATTAATTCAATTGATATTTTTAGACTACGATTCGTTAGATAACTCTGCTGACCATTTATTAATTGTGTTTCCCAACATTGACTATAATTATAAATCTCCCTTGATGCCTACTTGCATTCGCTTTAAAAATTAAGCTAACTTTTTTTCCTCTACAGCGTTCATTGGGACTGTTTTGGTTAAATCCATAATTTGATGTTCTTATTGATCTTTCGCTTCCATCTTTCTTTAATTATATAACAAAATTTACAATTAATTTTCAAGATTAAAAGGATAACTTATTAAACATCTTTCAAATATTACGGTATCAGTATCTTTATGCATATTATTTGTTGTTTACTTCATAAATATTGATTAATAAGTTAA
>Ga0302194_10002354_pt1 | contig 11986 bp, 7 predicted proteins | sample II_Bog_N1_1_FD_200227 | JGI IMG/M metagenome (GOLD analysis project Ga0302194, IMG submission 200227) | Peat permafrost microbial communities from Stordalen Mire near Abisko, Sweden - II_Bog_N1_1 | ecosystem: Environmental > Terrestrial > Soil > Wetlands > Peat | place: Sweden: Abisko, Stordalen...
GTGCGAGCACACAGGCTGAGAGCGCTGGCGCTCCTGGTTTTTCTTGCGGTGGTTATGTTTCCGACAGCGCCAACCCAGGAACGTGATGAGCGCGCTGTAAGAGTAGCCTACCTCTACACCCTGATCAAGTTCGTCGATTGGCCAAATCCGCAGAATGACTTGCTGATCGGCTTTGTGGGCTCTCCCGCCACCGGGCAGACGTTGTTCAAATCGCTCGATGGCCGCAAGAGCGACGCTCGCACGTTGCACGTGGCTATCTCTCCCACCGATGAGCAACTCGGGAAATGCGGAATTCTCTACTTCGGCGACGCCTCGGAAGAGGATGTCCGCAAGACATTGCCAAAGGTCGAGGGCCGGCCTGTTCTTACGCTCGGAGAAACCGACTCATTTCCGCGACGCGGCGGCATGATCGGCCTGGTCAAGGCCGAGGATCACATCGAGATCGTAGTCAACCTTCCATTGGCGCAGCGTTCAGGCATAAAGATTAGCTCGCGTGTTCTCAACCTGGCCACCATTGTGCGGCAGGGTGGGGAGGGCTGAGATGCGCATTCGAGACGGCAATAGCTTCGCGCACAAAATGACTTGGGTCGCACTGGTCACCAGTGCGATCGCATCCGCTACGCTCATGGCAAGCTTTCTGGCATACGACCTGGTCAGCGCTCGTACTCAGATGCAAAAGCATCTCGACGCTCTTGCCGAGGTGGTTGGGCAGAACTCTACTGCGGCCCTCATGTTCGATGACAAACCTGCAGCCCTCGAGATGCTTGAAGCGTTGCGAACAGAATCCGCTGTCGTCTCCGCATGCCTGTATTCTCCGGCGGGAAATCTCTTTGCTCAATATCTGCGTCAAGTTGCCGTGCGGCCGTGTTCCAAAATGGCGGGAGAATGGACAACGCCAGGCACGTTTGACGCGGCAATACGCAGGCTGGAACGGAAAGGAGATTTCGCTGGGACCATTTACATCGAATCGGACCTCACCGATCTGCGAAAAATGTGGTTTGGCCTCTGTTGCATCGCCTGCGGGCTGCTATTTGCGGCGCTCATCTTGAGCACTTTTTTGGGTTCGATCTTACAGCGCCGGATCCTGCGGCCTATTGATGAATTGTCGCAAGCCATGCATGTGGTTACAGCGCGCCACGATTTCAGCGCCCGTGTTTCCCCTGCGGGAGAGGACGAGATCGCATTACTGGGGCGTGGATTCAATTCCATGCTGGGAGAGTTGGAAAGGCATGCCAGGGATGAAGCCGCCTTTGAGGCAAAACTCCAGTACCAGGCCCTTAATGACGAACTCACCGGCCTTCCCAATAGACGACTGATGGCCGATCGTCTTACGCACGCCCTGGCGGTAGCCGTGCGCGAACTCAATTGTGTAGGTCTGCTGTACATTGACCTGGATGGTTTCAAGCTTGTCAACGATAGCCTCGGCCATCTGGTCGGAGACCTGTTGCTGACCGAAGTCGCCAAGCGGCTTCGATCGCGAGTCAGGGAATCTGACACGCTTGCCCGGCTTGGTGGCGACGAATTCGCCATTGTCATGGGCGGACTGATATCGAAGGAACAGCCTGGCCGGCTTGGAAACGAACTTCTGGAAGTTCTTGAGGCGCCATTCTGCGTCGAAGAACACGAGATCAGGATTGGGGCCAGCATCGGAATCAGTCTTTTCCCCGATCACGGAGTTAGTTCTGTCCAGTTGTTGCAGAACGCCGATAGCGCAATGTACGCTGCCAAGCGCGCAGGCAAGAACCAGGTGGCGTATTTTTCGCAAGGGCTGGGAACATCAGCTCGAGAGCGACTGAACCTGGAGCACGAATTGCGCTCCGTTCTGGAGCATGGCGGAATCACAGTTTCTTATCAACCCGAATTCGAGCTTGCCTCTATGAATATCGTGCGTTTCGAAGCGCTGGCTCGCTGGAATCACCCTACGCTCGGCCAAATTCCGCCCGTTAAGTTCATTCCCATTGCCGAGGAGGCTGGACTGATTGTCGAACTTGGCGCTCACATATTGGAGACAGCGTGCCGCGAAGCCGTACGATGGCAATGTGCCGCTTCGAGTCCTATACAGGTTGCGGTTAATGTTTCCAACATCCAATTTGCTCGCGAGACCTTTGTGGATGAGGTTGCCGAAGTTCTGCGCATCACCGGCCTTGCTCCTGCTTTGTTGCAGATCGAACTGACCGAGTCCGTCATCGTGAACGGCATAGAGCACACAGCCAAGGCGATGAACCGCCTATCAGAGATGGGCGTGTCGATGGCAGTCGATGACTTCGGTACCGGCTACTCCTCACTCAGTTACCTGCCGAACCTGCCATTCCGCTCGCTCAAGATCGACCGCTCATTTATTCAGGAATTGGAGCATCGTACCGATCTGAAGAATATGATTGGTTCGCTTGTCATGCTGGCCCACAATTTAGGAATGAACGTGATTGCCGAGGGAGTGGAAACCCGCGCACAGCTCGATTTAATCGAGAAGTTGGGGGGGAATGAGGTCCAAGGCTACTTGCTTGGAAAGCCGATGCCTGAGCCTATGGCGTTCATTGAGGCGCACAGGGAAGAGCAGAAGTCAGAAGTCGTTATCGGGCAAAGCAAAAGCGTACAGTGGGAATTCTCTGAGAACGCGGCGACGCCAAGAATGAGCGTCACTGAACATGTGGTTTGATCCCCGGTGATTGACTGCACGGCCGTACCTCGCTATTTTCCGTGCCACCCCAGTCAACAGGAGTCGAAATGTGGCGAGCGCAGATACATCGGCAAAATTCATTCATAATTGGTTGCTGCCTGCAAAGGCTTCCGAGTGCCTAGGTTTCGGTGTGCCGTTAGTATCCCACTGCACTTCCTGGTGATTGTTTGATTCGTGGTGCCCGAGGAAAACCGCAGTTCGCCAAGTCGGTTAATATCGGCTTTACCATTTCCGATTTTCCGTCTTCGACTCTTATCCCACCGTCGCCCGCAGTTCCACCTTTTTCGTCTCAATCGCCAACTTCGTCGATATTACCGTTGGCCAGTGCACGATCGAAGTCGCCTCAATCTCAATCAAGCCCGCCTTCCTAGTCGATTGAACAATCGCTTGCGCAAGGCCGCTGAATAACGACCGCTTCGGCTGCTTGTCACTCTCATGACAGTTCGGATCACCGTTCCCCACACCGATCAGTACGCCATCGCCGCTCACTTTAAAGTTGACCAGGTCTGAAGCTGTTGGAATTGCCCTTCCCGCGCTGTCGATCGCTTCCACTGTAATCACCACTACATCTTCGCCATCTGCGTTGATCATTGCGCGGTCAGCGAGGAGCCTTAGCGCGGCAATTGCGCCAGTTGTTTCACGTTTCTCAGTGAGAAGCAGTTTTCCGCTTTTCCATCCCTGCGCTTCGATCACGCCCGGCTCGTAGCGCGTCTTCCACTCCACGTGACCAAGCCGAGGAACCTTCTGCCGTCCCGCGCTTTTGCCGTTCACCAGCAGTTCCACCTCATCGAGGTTGGAGTACACCCATACTGGAATTTCGTCGCCTGCTCTACCCTCCCAATTCCAATGTGGAAATAGGTGCAGCACTGGCTCCTTCGTCCACCACGCTTTGTAATAGTAGTAGGTGTCTTTGGGGAATCCGCATGTGTCCACCGCGCCGTACTGCGAGTTGATCGACGGCCATCTGTAGGGATCGGGCTCGCCTCGATAGTCGAATCCCTCCCACGCAAACCCGCCGGCAGCCCATTCGCGCTTGCCGTAAAAAGTCCACCACGCTTCGGCTGTCTCGCCCCAGTCGGCGGGGTTCACGTCGTAGGCGCTTAAAGTGTTGCGTAGTGGATCGGTTTGGTAGACGCCGCGAGTCGAAGTTGCGCTCGCTGTCTCCGATCCAAAGATTGGCCGCGTGGGATGTTTTTTGTGAAAGCGGTCGATAAGGTCAAGGGCGTAGTTGAACCCGATGACGTCGAGCGCATCAGATGGTCCCTTTTCGTTGTCGCCGTGCACGGCAGCAGAAACCCCGCGGGTAGGGTCCAGTTCATGGCATCTTCTCACCATGGCCTTCGCGATCTTCACGCCTTGTTCCGCTTCATCGCTTTGCAGATGCGCCTCTTCATTGCCGATGGACCACAGAATGATGCAAGGTGAGTTGCGATAGCGCTTGATCATCACTTCGAGCTGCGCGAGTCCTTCCGGGCTGGAGCTCATTTGCCGTGTCTCGCACATCATCATCATTCCCATGTGCTCGCAAGCCTCAACAAGCTCAGGTGTCGGCATGTTGTGCGAGGTGCGCACGGCATTGCAGCCCATGCCCTGCAACACTCCGATGCGGAACGCCTGCAACCGGTCGGGCAACGCCATTCCCACTCCGGCATGATCTTGGTGGTTACAGGTGCCTTGGATCTTCAGCTGCCTACCGTTGAGAAAGAATCCGTGGTCGGCGTCGAAACGGACAGCGCGCACGCCAAATGTGATGCGCTCTGCATCGCGCGTCTTGTCGCCTGAATTGACCGTAACAATAGCGGTGTAGAGATTGGGTGCCTCCACTGACCAATACGCCGGCCGCGCTATCTTTGCCGTCGCCTCAAAGCGCACAGTTTCATCGACGGCGATTTGCTGAGCAGACGCAACGGCCGCCGCAACGGGCTTGCCGGCAGCGTCCAGGATTTGCCAGCTTACCGATGCCGATTCGGTATTGTCGCCCTCGTTGACGACAACCGTCCCGAGCGAAAGGACTGCATCATCGTTGATCATCTCGGCGCGCACGGTGCTTTCCCACTTGCCAAGGTGCAGCGGATCGGTCTTGGTGAGCCACACATGCCGGTAGATCCCCGCGCCTTCGTAGAACCAACCGTCGCCGTAGCTGGCATCGACCCGCGCAACAATGCAGTTCTTCGCACCAATCACCAGGAAGTCAGTAATGTCGAAGCGAAAAGGGACATAGCCACTATCGTTCCGCCCGACGAAGGAGCCATTCACGAAAACGAATGTGTCGCGGTAGGCGCCGTCAAATTCCACGGCGATCCGCCGTCCTGAATCGCTGGCCGGGATTTCGAATTCGCGCCGATACCAGCCCACGCTGGTGTCAGGGTAACGGCGGCCAAGGGGCTTTGAGCCGTGAAGCACCGTGGCTTGATCGCCATCGGTGTACTTCATCTCATCGCGTACAAACGGCAGTTCAACGGCCCAGTCGTGAGGTAAGTTCAGCGAGCGCCATTTGGAAAAGTCATAACCCACGCGCGCGAAATCGAAATCGCCAGTTTTGCCGAAGGCTTCCTGATCCATTGCGAACCCGAGGTCCCTGGCAGGATCGGTGCCGTGGCCGAATTGGAACTTCCAGTCAAAGTCGAAGAACAGTTGCTCGCGTGGCGGCATGGCAGCCTGAGGCGAAACATCAGGAGGCTGAACCAACAGAGCGGCAGTTCGCGCCCAAGCTGACCGAGCCAAAAGAGAGGTAGTCGAAAGCGTCAATCCCGAACAAAGCAAATCACGGCGCGAGATTCCAAACATAGAAAACCTCTTTCCAATAGAATGCCGTCGGTGGCCGAGCAACAGAAAGGTTCGCTATTTGAGTGAAACTCGATAGAGAACACAGCCGTGCGGCGGCAATGTTACTGAGAGGTTCATTGACTTACCTAAATCCCGATGCGTCCAGATATCGTGAACGAGATAGGCGCCATCGGCGAGACCTAGCTGACTCCATGTATAGCGCCTACTTTCCGCAGTTTCACCTCGATTAAAGATCGCAACATAGGAAGTGCCGGAAGAATCGGACTTTGAAGTCCACACTGCCTCTTCAGAATTCGACAGAATAACCTTCGGATCATGGCTTTTCTGGTCAACATCAAGAAACTCGCGATTGGTCAGCAGCGAAGTGGTCCACTCATCGTTATGCGGGAGGTCTCCGCCCATGATCAGAGGAGACTCGGAGATTCCCCAAAGCGAGAGAAGAGTTTGCTGCTCATTGTGAGTGAGCCGGGTCCACCTTGACTCGCCCCATCCCGCCGCGGGTCCCAGATAGCCAAGAGGGAGCATGTCAGCGTCTGGAAAATGACCGTTTCGCGGCGCTGAAGCCCACGCTGCCGCTTTCGCAAACTGGTCATTCAACCCTTTGGGATAGTCTTTGTCGTTGTGCCAGATATCCCATATATCCATGGAGATTCTCCACATGGTCGCGAGGTGCTCAACATCAGCCATCTTCTCAACGGGAGTTGGGCCAGGCGAGAGGCTAAGCACAATTGGACGGCCGGACTTCGCCAACGCAGCGCTGATCATGCGGATTTCATCCGCCTTGTATGGGCCGGACGAGATGCAGTCGATCTTGATGAGGTCAACGCCCCACGACGCGTACATCGTTGCCAGAGAATCGTAGTATGCCTGGCCTGCCGGACTATTCTTCAGGTCGTAATTGTCGTAATTCCACTTGCAAGTTGCGTCGGGGTTGGCAGCATCCCGGGCATGAAACGACGAACCTGAAATCGCAAGGTTTTGTTTCACGGCCGCTCGCGGAATCCCCTGAAGAATGTGTATTCCAAACTTCAGTCCGAGAGAGTGGATGTAGTCGGCCAGGGGTTTGAATCCGGCGCCGTTCGCTGAAGAAGGAAAGCGCTCGATCGATGGTTGATAGCGCCCGTTCGAGTCCATTTCGTACTGAGAATCCTTTGCGTTACCTTCCGGCACGGGATTCTTGACAAACCATTCCATGTCGACTGTGATGTATTGCCATCCGTCGGCTTTCAAATGCTCCGCCATCCAGTCTGCATTTGCTTTAACCTGGGACTCGTTGACTGTTGTGCCATAGGAGTCCCAGCTATTCCAACCCATTGGCGGTTTGGATACTGCATGCAGTCCGGGCAAATTTGTGGACCGGGCTGGGGCCTGACCACTGCATACCAGGGCAGTCAACGTGAAAACCGACGCTGAAAGCGCCGAAGTGAGCCAATTGCGCATTTCTTAAGCCCTCAAGCTACTTCGACGCTACTACTGAGGCGTCGAAATTGACACTAACTTCTTAGCTTCCTCGAAACAATCGAGAGCCAGGTCTTTGTAGAGAAGAGCCTGTTGATAACGATCAGACTCTTCTATAAGTTGGCCAAATGCATCCGGAAACATGCGCGCATAGTAAACAACTCCAGACAGAATCTCTGGCGCAAAAATAAGGAAGTCACCTGGTTGGGCTCGACGCAGGAAGCCGAGCATTGCGCGTATCCACAACTCGCGGAAATGCTCAAGGTAGTTCGCTTTGCCGTGAGCCTGTTTCGGGCGTGCTCTAATATCGGCATCGATGGGGACCTGCATGCAGCCTGAACTCGAGATGCGTCCGTGCATGAACGCGACGCGATCGAAGATCGGCTGCATAAACTCGATCTTGCTGTTCCAATCGCCGTAGGGCATCTCCTGGCCGCAATAGTAGTGGCTGAAGTCTCCGTTGAACAGGATTTCAGGAAATCGCTTCGTAAGGTTGACGGTGCGCCAAAGATCCTGGGTGATAGTCGCGCGATGGGTCTCAACAAAAGTGGGAATGGAATGCTTCTCGGCTGCGGCCAGAATTGCATCGATAATCCGATACGCCTCGTCGTCGTCTTCGATTCCAGTGCCTGCGTGAACGGTGAGACATAGATCGCCACGGTCCGCGTGTTTCTTTACGATGCGATCCGCATCTGCGGGCCGATCGATCTTGTCAACGCCGCAGTAGGGCAGTGTCGATCCGGCAACCATTGGAGTATCGGTCGTCAATTGGACGCCTTCAAATCCGTCGGCTTCAAGCCGTTTCAGGCATTCGAGACCATCGAGCCCAGGCCAGATGCTGTGCGCCGGCAAACCCGCCAGATTCCAGAGGTTCAGATAGACACGTATTTTGGGTGGTACTTCGGAGTGATCATTCAGGAGAGGAGGCCCGGACTTCATAAGCACCTTTCTGAGGCGGCAGCGCGAAGAATTTAGATCCGAAGAGCGTACTAGAACGTTACGGGCAGTGTATGCAGCATGCGAGAGTTTGGCTTATGACGGTCCCAAACGGCCTTCTTGCTGGCGAGCTGTATATTTGGCACGCGTTCCATGATGGCCTTGAAGACTTCCTGGGCCTCAGTTCTCGCCAACCCCGCGCCAAGACAAAAATGAATTCCCATTCCGAAGGCGAGGTGCTTGTTGTTTTGGCGCTCGATATTGAAGATGTCAGGATCAGTGAAGTAAGCGGGATCGCGATTGGCGGCATTCAGCATTTGAAAGGCGACCTGCCCTTTCAGCAAATTCTTTCCGCCTAACTCAATGTCGTCTTTGATGACGCGAGGCTGGCGGGCTACCGGGCTCTCATAGCGCAACATTTCTTCGATTGCTGAGCTCATAAGCGAGGGATTCTCGCGCAGCTTCTGCCACTGCTGCGGGTGACTGAGTATGGAGTAGAGTCCATTGCCGATTAGCGACGTGGTGGTCTCGTGGCCGGCGCCCATAATCGTGACGCAGGTGTAAACCAGTTCCTGCTCGGTGAGCCGGTTTCCCTCTGCTTCGGCCGCAACCATCTGGCTGATCACATCGTCGGCGGGATGCCGTCGCTTTTCGTTGACTAATTCTGTAAGAAACGAGCGCATAGCCAGCAACGCTGCCTGCGATCGCTCAAGGAGTGCTACAGGCGGGCGGTTGACTCCCTGGAAAAGCAAGATCTCGTCCGCCCAGTGCTTGATGTCGTCTTGACGTTCGTCGGGAAGGCCCATGATGACACCCAGCACGCTGAATGGCAGCGGATAGGCGAGATCGCGGATCACGTCCATTTGGCCGCGCGGCTCGACGGAATCAATTACATCGTCGACGATTTTCCTGATCTTGGGCCGCATCGCTTCGATGCTCGTCGCGTTAAACGGCTTGACCATGAGCGCACGAAGGCGGGTGTGGTCGGGCGGGTCCGATTGAAGCAGGCTCTTTTGACGATAGTGAGTTTCAAACGGGGCTAATTTCTGGCGGTCTTCGTGCGGCAGATACTCGACCGTCTTGGCAAACCTTCCATAGTTGGAGAAATGAGCGACATCGCGAAAGGTTGGAACAATGTCGTCGTAGCGTGTGACGACCCAGCCCCCGATGGATTCGCTCCAATAGACCGGATCTTCTTCCTGGAGTTGACGGAGGAGGGGGTAGGGGTCATCGAGAAACTCGTCGGAAAGAAGCTTTTGATCGATCAGGTTAACCGAGGTGCTGGCCATGAACAACTCCATAAAATATGAAAAATGGGAGGCTTCTAGAAGACTCGTACGCCGGTCCACCCGTTGGCACCGGGTTTTCGAAGAGCGAGTCTGCGTCGGGTCCTATAGATATTTGAGCCAACGAGAGGAAGACTGTCAACAGAATTCCGTCGATTGTATACGGAATACTGCGTTATACTCTCAACAATGACGCTTCGGAGCTACTGGGATGACTGGATGGATGCGGCGGGCGGTCGTCTGCCGCGCGATGTTTTCCGTAACTGCGCAGAAAGGAAAGGCTTCCTTGTCCTTGTGGCCAGGGAAGTCCATGTACAGTTCGGAATTCGACTAAGGATGAATTGGGTCAGGATCCTGGGAGATTTGAGGAATCGGCGCTTCTTGCTCGATGCTGGCCTCGTGCTGTGGGGGCAGCTCAAATCCAAACTCATCTGCATTTACCAACTGAGAGGTGGATCCTGAGGGCCCATGAGAACTGTGTTTGAACATAATCTCGCGAATCACGCGCGCATTCGAGATCGAGCGCGTTTCAGCATACTGCAAATTTCCGCTGCGCAGCGCCTCAAGAAGGCTGCCGTGAATATTGACCCAGAAGTCGCGTTGCAGGTAATCATGCGCCTCAGTCACGTAAAGCACACAAGGCAGCATCAAGCGCTCCATCAGTTCCACCAGCCTCCTGTTGCCACTGGCGCGAGCGACAGTCAAATGAAAGTCTGCATCTCTCTGAATCTGTTTACGATCTTCATCAATGCCACTGTCGGTCGACTGTTTTGCTTCCTCAACGATTCGCTCCAACTGTGCAAAGTCATCTCCGGTGAGCTTGCCGAAACTCAGCTGAACAGCGAGCAGGTTGAGAGCATCGATAAGAGCCAAAACCTCGGCGTGGTCCTCATTCGTCCACGTGCGCAGATAGAGACCGCGAGGTGGCCTGCGCTCAACGACACCAATCTGCTCAAGACGATGAAGTGCGTCACGGACCGGTGCCCGGCTCACATCAAATCGCCCAGCGAGGTCTTCTTCGCTAAGCCTCTGGTCGGGGACGAACTCCCCTTTTTTCACTCCTTCAAGGATTCTAAGAACAACCCAGTCGGTGAGAGCGCGATAGACGGGTTTCTCGGAGAGGCCAGATGCTTCGTAGAGCAAACTTAATAGCATGTCGGGATACAGTATACCATTCAAGTTTGTCGAATTCCATTAATTGGAAGGCATATCGGTTCAAAGGTCCACGAATTATAAACCTGCTTCAGGAGGAAGAATGTCAGGCAGATTGAGCGGTAAAGTCGCAATCATTACGGGAGGCGCTTCCGGTATCGGGCGCGCAGCATGCATACGGATCGCCAGCGAGGGCTGCCACATTGCGGTCATCGATATAGATGAGAAGGGCGCGCAGAGCGTGGCCGAAGAGTGCGCAAAAGCTGGAGTTGAGGTGCTGGCTCTAAGGGCCGATGTATCTGACGAAAACGACATTGAGACCGCCGTTTCGAAAGCACTTTCACATTTCAAGAAACTGGATTATCTGGTTTCGAATGCTGGAATCGAAGGCGCTATGAAGGACTTTGGCGAAACCAGCGCCGCCGAATGGGATCTGGTAATGGCAGTGAATGTGCGTGGCGCATTTTTGACTGTGCGAGCGTGCTTGCCTACGTTGCGTGCTCAAAAGTCGGGCGCAATCGTCCTGACAGCCTCCAATTATGGATTCGTCGCTACTCCGCATACAACAGCTTATTGCACCACCAAGGGTGCAGTGAATGCGCTCGGGCGGGCGTTAGCCGTCGAACTTGTCCCGGATGGCATTCGCGTTAATTGCATCTGCCCAGGCAATGTCGATACGCCGATGTTCGATCGAGCCTTGGTTATGCAAGAGGCAGACCCAGCAGCCGTGAAAGCCGCAGTAGGCCGGATGGCGAAACCTGAGGAGATCGCCAGCGTCATCGCCTTCCTGTTGTCTGAAGACGCTTCATATATGACCGGCGCACAGGTCATGATCGACTACGGAGAAACCTGCCGGCCCGGACCCGTCTGGCCGAGCCCAAGCTGGTAGCAGAGGTGACAATCTGTGCCGGCCGGCTTCCACATAATTGACTGCCTGCGCGTGCTCGACAGTCAAATGAAGGCCGTGCTTTGTTCGTCGGGCACCGCGCCTATCCGGAATTCCTCCGCTGTCACCAAGGGTTTGCGTTCGCAAAGATCGCAAGGCGCAAGTGTGTACTGCCATAGGGAACCAGGACAATGTTCTCGCTTTCGACTTTGCCGAGTTTCATGGCCATTGCTTGATCGACATCGGGAAGTGGCGGAGTTTGCAGCCACTCTGGGTGATTTGGATTTGCCTTCAGAGTCCATCCCGGAATCTTCTTCATGGCCACGGTGATGGAGACCGGAGGATTGACCCAGGGGTCCTGAGTCATTGGTCTGCGCTGAAAGTCGCTTTGTGAAACGATTTTCAAATCGGGTTCCGCGAACACGTAGTTCCATGCGGACGCCGGATTAGCATCCCATTCAGGGTACGCCGCAGTTGACCATAACGGTGTGACCACGGGCGACCAGGTTTCTTTGATTGCCATGGCATAGACCAATGGTCCATGTTCAATTGCCATGCCGTTATCGGGCCAGTAGGTGAGTGTGGCCTGCATCGGTAGTGTAAGCGCAATGCTGTCGCCCGGATGGAATGTTCTCTCGATCCGGATGAAACCCTTGCTGACAGTTGGAATAGCCAGAGATTTGCCGTTCAAAGCAAGGCGTGGTGCTTTGCACCAGTCCGGAATTCGCATCAATAATGGGAACTCGACTGGTTTCGAAGCGGAGATGGTGAAGTGGATGTCTTCGGCAAATGGATAGCCAGTCT
>Ga0302194_10002380_pt1 | contig 11931 bp, 8 predicted proteins | sample II_Bog_N1_1_FD_200227 | JGI IMG/M metagenome (GOLD analysis project Ga0302194, IMG submission 200227) | Peat permafrost microbial communities from Stordalen Mire near Abisko, Sweden - II_Bog_N1_1 | ecosystem: Environmental > Terrestrial > Soil > Wetlands > Peat | place: Sweden: Abisko, Stordalen...
TTGTTGCTATTGGCGACATAGACGTTGCCGCTGCCGTCCACCGCTACGCCAAAAGGATGGTAGAAGTAGCCGGCCAGGTCGGTCACGCAGCTTGACGAGGAGCAGCCGGCGGGCATCTCCTTCACCGCGTTATTGTAAGTATCGGCGACATAGACGTTGCCGCTGCCGTCCACCGCCACGCCCTCGGGTAAGCTGAAGCCACCGCCCAGCGTAGTCACGCAACTCGACGACAGGCACGCGTGGGGCATCTCTTTCACCGCGCCGTTGCCGCTGTCCACGACATAGACATTGTCACTGCTGTCCACCGCCACGCCAGTGACAAAGCTGAAGCCGCCGCCCAGCGCCGCCACGCAACCCGACGAGGAGCATCCGGGGGGCATCACCTTCACCGCGTGGTTGCTGGAATCGGTGACATAGATGTTGCCGCCGCCGTCCAACGCCACGCCAGAGGGGGAGCTGAAGCCGCCGCCCACCGTGTTCACGCAACTCGACGAGGCGCAGCCGGCGGGCATCTCCTTCACCTCGTTGTTGAGAGTATCGGCGACATAGACGTCGCCGAAGCCGTCCACCGCCACGCCCCAGGGAGCGCTGAAGCCGCCGCCCAGCGCCGTCACGCAACGGAACGAGGCGCAGCCGGCGGGCATCTCATACACCGCGTTGTCGCCCCAATCGGCGACATACACGTTTCCGCTGCTGTCTACCGCGACGCCATAGGGATCGTCGAAGCTGTTGCCCACCGTCGTGATCGCGTCGCTGAAGGATGCGGTCTGCGCCCGCGCCCCGGCGGTCATTGCGATGACCGAGATGGCAATAAGGGCAAGGGAATGACTGAACGCGAACGGGGAATTGCGCATGACAACGGCCTCCGGGGATTTTTCGATGGATTAGCCTAACAATTTACCACACGGTAGCACACTGCAGGGAAAGTGCGCATCCCCAATTCGGTGATTTTATGCGCGCTGATGAAAACTCACATTTCCCTATCCCTCTTCGGTGGGGACTGACCTGAAGGATGGACCGCCATTTTCCTTTAGTCCCCCACCAGCTTCGCCGACCCACGGAAGACGAAACCCTGTGTGCCCCATTCATCGAGCGCCTCTTGCTCGATGAGTGGGAGATCACAATGCCCAACAGCCGGCCCTCGGGTTCTTCCATCCTCCATGCGGTATCTTCCGAGGACACGACCGGGACATCCCTCACGGCCCAGGGTCGAGGGCCGCGTCCCATGTCGAAGCTGAGAGTTGACCGATATCAATGATATCAATGCATGCGGCTGCCTGGACTTGTAAACGTTTACCCGTGCGGTCTTGCGCTAAAAAACACCCCTTTTTGCGCGCTTTCTGCACGAAAACAGCACTAAAACGGCCTTATTTCGTGCTGTTTTGCACCTTTTGTCACACGTTTGAGTGCGCGTATACGCGCACGCTGCGTGGTTGTTTTTCCATCGCAGTGTACGCAATTAACCGCACTCAAGGCGGTGCCCCTTCCGCAAGTCGTCACCACCCGCCCGAGAAGGATCGAAAGCCGTCATTTGCCGTTTGGCAGCGAGTGTTTTCTTGAGTCCGGCGATGTTCGTTTTCGGACAACCGAATTGCGTTTCCGCACACGTTCTCGACGCAAGCGAATTGCTGAATGCCCCTATCTCCCGCAAATTGAACTGCTTACATCCTGAGTTGGTTTGGCAGGGAACGTGCAAATCCCTCCACACGTACCGCTGTGCGGGGAGGAATCGATGGGGAATCTGCTTCAGGATCTTCGTTTCGCGTTTCGTCAGCTCAGAAAGGCTCCCAGCTTTGCCGTCACTGCAATACTGACCCTGGCGCTTGGAATTGGCGCAAACACAGCCATCTTCAGCCTGGTGAACTCGCTACTGCTGAAGCCGCTGCCAATTGCGAATCCCCAGGCGTTTGCGATGCTGGGCCAGCGCCAGAACAATGGCCCGCTGGGCACAAATTTCTCCTGGCAGGAGTTCAAGCAGATCCGCGCACAAAGCCAAGGCTCCTTCAGTCATCTCTTCATACATACGCTGGGCCTGGATGGCTTTGCAGTCGAAGGGCAGCAGCCGCAGCGCATTCTCACTTCGTTTGTGAGCGGCAACTTCTTCGACGCGCTGGGATTAAAGCCGACTGCGGGAAGGCTGTTGTTGCCCAGCGAAGGTGAGGTTCTGGGCCGCGACCAGGTGGTTGTGCTGGGCTACGACTTCTGGAAGGAAAAATTCAACGGCGACCCGAATGTGGTGGGCCGGATAGCAACCATCGATGGACGCCCTTTCACGATTATCGGCGTTGCGCCCAAGGGTTTCAGCGGCGTGCAAAGCTTTGTGAAGATAGCCGCATATATGCCGGCGTTGGAGGTCAGCATCGAAGGTGTAACGCCGGACCAGTTGAATGGCTGGCAAAACCGGGGCTTTAACCTCTATGGCCGGCTCAGCCCCGGAGTCAGCTTCAAACAGGCAACCGCGAACCTGGGCGTCGTTGGACAGGACATGACGCGTCAGCACCCGGACATTGAAAAGCAAATGGCAATCTCCGCCCTCCCCGAGCCGGCTCTGCGCGTTGCTACCGGCGATACAAGCACGATGACGATTATGGCGGGGCTTTTTCTCCTCCTTGCCGCCATGGTTCTGCTTCTGGCCTGCGTGAATGTGGCCAACCTGGTACTGGTGCGCGCCACAGTTCGCGAGCGCGAAATGGCGATTCGCACAGCGCTGGGCGCGCAGCGTTCCCGCCTGATTGTGCAGATGATCACCGAGAGCGTTACGCTGGCGCTGATGGGCGGTGTGATGGGCGTGATTCTGGGCATGTGGGCCAGTTCGGTGTTGAGCCACATCGACGTACACGCCGATTTGCCTGTCAACCTGGCATTTGATTTTGACTGGCGCATTTTCCTTTATTCGTTTGCCATCGCCATGGCGGCCGGAATCATTGTGGGCTTGGTGCCCGCGATCCGAATCGCAAGGTCGAATGTGAACAAGGTGCTGCACGAGGGCGGCCGCGGTGTGACCGGCGGTCGAAACTGGCTTCGCGACGGCCTGGTTGTTTTGCAGATTGCCGGCTCTCTGGTCCTGCTGGTGATGACCGGCTTGTTTGTGCGGAGTCTCGGCGCCATGCAGACCATGGATTTTGGATTCAAGCCGGACCACGTGCTCAATTTCGTCATCGATACCAACCAGATCGGGATGAAGGATGCGCAGACGCACGACCTGACTGACAACATTCTCTCTCGTCTTCGTCAGGTTCCTGGAGTGAGTTCGGTAAGCCACGCGAGCTCCATTCCAATGGGCTACTTCAACAACGGCGACACAATGGTGATCGATGGCTCCACGGCTCCAGGCGATCCGAGCACATTCGGCGCAGGCGACTGCATTGTTTCTCCCGAGTATTTCAATGTGATGGGCATCGATGTTGTGCGCGGCCGCGGGTTTACCCAGGCCGACGATGCGCATGGCAGAGATGTGGCAATCGTCAGCGAGAGCACGGCGAAAAAGTATTGGCCCAATCAGGATGCCATGGGCCGCACCTTCCGCATGGCAAGCGAGAAGGACCGCAAGCTTGAGGTGGTGGGAATTGTTCGCGATGCGGAGTTCCAGCTCTTCGGCGGCGGCAAGACGCGGCCATTTTTTTATTTGCCTTATGCGCAGCACGTGGCCGGGAACAGTCTGATGGTCGTGCAATTGCGAACCCAAAACGATCCGCTGGGCTACGCATCGGCTGCCGTAAACACCGTACACGAACTTGCTCCCCAGCTTCCAGTCTTTCAAGTGCAGACCATGCGCCAGGGGCTCTATACCCTGAACGGACTTCTGCTGTTCCAGATCGGAGCGTCGCTTGCGGCAGCAATGGGCGGGCTCGGGCTGACGCTGGCGGTGATTGGTCTTTACGGCGTGGTGTCGTATGCCGTAAGCCGGCGGATGCATGAGATCGGCCTGCGCATGGCGATTGGAGCCAGCCGCGGCATTGTCTTCAGGATGATCTACCGGCAATCGATCGCGATTGTTGCGGCGGGTCTTGGGATTGGCCTGATTCTGGCCTACCTGTTGGCGCAGGCGGCGGCCAGCTTTGTCGTGGTCAGCGTGAAAGATCCGTCGACCTATGCGGTTGTTGCGGCGATCCTGGCGATGGCGGCGCTTGGTTCGTGCTTTTTGCCGGCGCGGCGAGCCATGGCTGTGGAACCGATGGTGGCGCTGCGCGAGGACTGAGGCGGCTGGGTTTCGATCTCGCTTTTTCCCCCGCCCATGTACCATTTGGGCATGGCACTGGTTGAGGTCGAGGCGGTTTGGAAGAGCTATTCGATGCGGGCGGGGCTCGGGACCGAGATGCGGCACGTGGTCGAGGACGTTTCGCTGGCCATTGAAGCCGGCGAAACCATGGGGCTGGTGGGCGAATCGGGCAGCGGCAAGACCACCCTGGCGCGGATGATTCTGGGACTTGTGAGGCCCAGCCGGGGCGCTGTTCGCGTGCTGGGAATCGATGTGGCGAAGGCTACCGGCAAGGAACTGAAGCACTTGCGCCGCCAGATGCAGCCTGTGTTTCAAGATCCCTATGCCGCCCTGAATCCGCGCATGAATGTCTTCGAAATCGTGAGCGAACCCTTTTTGATCCATCGAAAGGAAGCAGGAATTGGGACAGACCGCGCCAGCCTGAGGGCCAAGGTCGCCGAGTTGCTGCATCAAGTGGGGCTGGATGAATCGGCGCTTGCGCGGCATCCGCACGAGTTCTCAGGCGGTCAGCGGCAGCGCATCAATATTGCCCGCGCACTGGCGCTGAGACCCAAACTGCTGATTCTGGACGAGCCGGTTTCAGCACTGGATGTGAGTGTCGGAGCGCAGATTGTGAATCTGCTGCGAGGCCTTCAGCACAATTACTCGCTTACCTACTTGTTCATTTCGCACTCCATGCCGCTGGTGCGCTATCTATCGACGCGCATTGCGGTAATGGAGCGGGGACGGCTGGTTGAGTCCGGAGAGGCGGTTGCGCTGTGCGCCAATCCGCGTGAAGACTATACACGCCAACTGATTGCGGCCACGCCGGAGTTGCCTGTCGGCGTGGCCTGAGAACCTGTCCAAAAAGTCCGCAGGGATGCCGAAGATTTGACGGGGAGAGAATCCCGCACGGGGGCTAAATCCCAATATAGTTTCGGTCCTTTCAAGACAAAAACCATACGCCTGGCGCATCGCCGCGAGTGTTGTATTCTGCGTACTCCGCGATGCTGAAAGGGCAGCGAAGCGTACGCAAATATGCGAATGCAAAAGTGTGACAAATAGTGCAAAATAGCACAAAATAAGGCCGTTTTTGGTGCAAAAGTGCGCAAATTAGCGCGTTTTTGAACACAATATTGCGCGTGTAAACCTTTACAAATTGAGGAAAGTGATAGCAGTGATATCAGCGATATCATCTAACTTCAAACTCACGACTGCTGTTTTCAGCCCCGACTCGGGACCCCGACTCTGCCCCGGTGGGCCAGGTAGCCGCCGCTCCGCTGCAAATCAGTCCATGCAGTCGCAGTTTCTGGACAGGTCCTGAGACCAGGCAGTGTCTGACGAATCAGTTTCCAAAAAATGACGGAAGTCGCAGGAGGGGCTCGGGGCTAAAGCCTTAAAAATCTGGCATCCATTCAGGGGCCTTGACCCATGTTGTGGGTCAAGGCCCCTGATCCCTCCGGAAACCTGGTCAGCGACTCGTCAGACACTGCCAAGGCAACTTTATTGCGGCGGAGGCGGCGGTGTGGCCGGTGTTGTTGTTGGTGGTGGCGGCGGTGGTGCCGCCGGCGTGGTTGGCGGCGCCGTTGTTGGCGGACCCGACGGCGCGGATGACCCATTGGGCAGCGGCGGAGGCGGCACCGGCGATGACTGTCCCGGAGGCAGCGGAGGCGTTGACGGCCTGCCCGGGGTACCCGGGGTTGACGGCGCGCCCGGAGCGGCTACTTTGGGTGCTGTGCCTGGAGCTGGCGTCACGGCAGAGCCGGGCTGTCCCGCGGCTGGCGGCACACCTGGAATTCCGGGTCGCGGCATGGGCCGGCCTGGCATTGCTCCCATTGGCGGGCGCGCTGGCGGCGGAGGCGGAGCGTCGGCGACATCAATGAGCTCGACGTCGAAGATCAGGTCGGACATTGCGGGAATTCCCGGGTGGTCCGGTCCGCGGTCCGGGATGCTCCTGGTTCCATACGCCAATTCCCAGGGGATAAAGATGCGGCGCTTGCCGCCGACCTTCATGCCGGCAAAGCCCTGGTCAAAGCCCGGAATGGTGCCGCCGACACCCTGATGAAACGGAAAGGGCTGAGGATCGCCCATCTTGGGTTTGCCGTCGTCACCCAGGACCGGTTTGCCATCCTTGTCTCGGACGGGCTGTCCGGGATGGTCGTAAGAGGAGTCGAACTTGACGCCGTCGATGGCACGGTAGCCGGTGTAATGGACCTTGAACAGCTTGCCAGGCTCGGCCACTGCGCCGGTGCCGACCTTGATTTCCTGATAACGCAAGGCAACCGTGAATATCGGCTTTTGGATTCCCTTGTGTACGGGAATGCTGGCGGGCGCCTTGACGTACCCCGCAACGAGCGGATTCACAGGAATTGCCGGCTTGGCTGGCGCTGCGGCGGGCTTGGCAGGTGTAACAGTGAGAGCGGGTTTGGCCGCACCCGCTGGGCCTGGCGTGACTGTGAGCTTGGGTGCTCCAGAAGCGGAAGCTGGGGTAGCGGGTTTTGGCGTGGCGGGTTTGGCTGGGGCCGGAGGCGTGGTTTGCGCTGCGGGTGTGGCTGGCGTGGGCACCGGGGGGGTGGTGGGAGTTTGGGCGCTTGCGGCAGCCATGCTCGCCGCCAGGGACAGAATCAAAATCGCTTGTTTCATTGCGTTGTCAAGCTCCGAAGTAGTTCTTCAGGCGAGTGTATCAGGCCCTCCCGCCTGTGCGCATCCGGCTTGTTGCCGCCGGGTGCTGTTTCCACTCCGGCAAAAGAAAACAAGGCCCTTATGCATCTTTATGTTTATTGCGGTTAAAGTGGTTGGTGGCCTCCTATCTCCTTCATGTTCTTCGCATACTGTGGCTTCCGGCGGCCTCGTTTTTTGCCGGAGTGCTGAACACCATCGCCGGCGGTGGATCGTTCTTGTCGCTGCCGGCCTTGCTGGCCAGCACCACTGCCGCCGGAATTGGCGCCGTCTCCGCGCAGGCCACAAACACGGTGGCATTGTGGCCGGGGCAACTGACCTCATTGGTGGCGTTTCGGCAACAACTCCGCACCTATGGCTGGAAGCTGCTGCCGCTGGGGATTGCCTCTGGGGTGGGCGGCGAAATAGGCGGGTTGCTGCTGATCTATACCCCCAACAAGAGGTTTCGCGAACTGCTGCCATGGCTGCTGTTGTTTGCCGCGGTGCTGTTTGTGTTGAGCTTTCCGCTGGGGCGATGGCTGGCCAACCTTTCAGACGGGCGGCGCTACAACAAATCGCTGATCATAGGCATGGTGGTTGTGAGCATATATGTGGGTTACTTCGGTGCCGGAGGGGGATTTCTGGCCATGGCGCTGTTCGGCTTTTGCGGGGTGCACGATATCCACGAGATGAACGCGCTAAAGGTGCTAACCGCAGCCGTTTCCATTGGGATTCCGGCGATCCTGTTTATGGCGACGGGGCGGGTTGCCTGGCAGTATTGCCTGGCGATGGCGTTCATGGCGGGGCTGGGCGGCTACCTGGGCGCGCATCACAGCCGCAAGGTGAACCAGAGAGTGATGCGCTGGTCGGTGGCGGTGATTGGCTTCGCGACCGCGGGGTATTTCTTTTTGCAGAATTACTTGCATCACCCGTAGCGCGGTGTATTGCAGCGCAACCCCTCCAGGGACAGTGACGAAATGCAGGTCCTTCGACTGCGCTCCGGATTACAGATATGTATAGGAAACTAAAGAACTAAGTAGCTAAATTACTATGGGAACGCAGATCCTTCGACTCGCTTCGCTCCCTCAGGATGACAGCATCGATGGGGGGAGGATGACAGCGTCAATGGGGGCAGGGAGCAGATTTACCGAGCCAACATCCCGGCCAGCAGCGCTGTTCTCGGCGCAAGGTGCTCCACCACAATCGACTCATGACGGGCATGCGCGCCCTCGCCTACGGCACCCAATCCGTCGAGCGTGGGAATGCCGAGCGCCGCTGTAAAGTTGCCGTCGGATGCGCCACCGGTGGCAGCTTCCTCCAAATGGAAGCCAAGTTCCGCGGCCAGCGCTTGGGCCTTGCGGTAGAGCTTGACGGTGCCCCGGGTTCGCTCCATCGGCGGGCGGTTGATTCCGCCGGTTACCGCGAGCGCGCACCGTTTGTCTGTCGGATACAGCGCTGCAAACTTGCGCTCGATGCGCGGCCCGTCCGCCTTGCGGGCAATGCGCACATCCACTTCCACCCACGCCTGAGCCGGAATCACGTTCAGCTTCGATCCACCGCCGGCTATGCCGACGCTTACGGTCAGGCCCCGATTCAGGTCGGTCCAGCCGCTCACTGTCTCCACCACTCGAGCCATTTCGCGAATGGCGCTCGCCCCCTTTTCAAAGTCAACGCCCGCGTGGGCCGCAATTCCGGTTAGGTCGATTCGCCAGTTGCCGGTCCCCTTGCGCGCGGTTTTGCAGGCCAAGCCCTGTGCCGGCTCCAGCACGTAGACCGCTGCGCACCCGGCTGCCAGCCGCTCGGTGATGGGCCGCGAAACGGGGCTGCCAACCTCCTCGTCGCTGTTTAACAGCAGGACGATTTCGCGCCGCAAAAGGCCGGCTTCGGCGAGCATTTCAATCGCGGTCAAGGCCATGGCCACACCCGCTTTCATGTCCAGCGTTCCCGGCCCCCAGAGCCTGCCGTCCGCCAGGCGGCAGGGCATGGTCTTGAGAGTGCCAAGCGGCCAGACCGTATCCAGATGGCCGAGGATCAAAATCTTGTTCGCGGAGCCGGAGGTGGCTGCCGTCTTTGGTGATCTCGGCCCGAAGCGCGACTCCAGCACATCGCCAAAGTTCCGCTGGCGATGCAACTTGACGCGCCCACCCAAAGCCCTGGCATGGGCGGCAACCAGGCCAACACACGCATCCACTGCGGATTTGTCGTCGGAAGGCGACTCGATCCGAACGAGTTTTTGGATGAGGCCGACCAGCGCGGACTCCTTGCGCCGGGCACCGGCCAGCAGGGCGCGCATGGGGGTGGGAATATCGGTCGAACGGAACATTTCGAAACCTTTCAGGGAATTCCGCGCGGGTAAAAAGCGGAGACTCCATGATTTTACTTGGGTTGTGACGGGTTAACTGGTCGGATTCCGAAGCCGCAATGGAGGCTGAAAGGATCATAGTGTGGCTAAAATGCCACAGCATCGAGAAGCCGCTCAGCGTCTAATCTAACGATTGTTGCGATTTTTTGCACAGCTTGAGAGGTTGTTTGTCGTATCCCGCGCACCTGGAACAGACGATTGCCGAGCCTCTGGAGTTCCTTGGGGTCGGGCTTCATTCCGGCGCGCCGGTAACCATGCGGCTGCTGCCCGCTCCGGCTGGGTCTGGCATCGTCTTCCGCCGTACCGATCTGGACAACTTTGAGATTCCCGCCGTTGGACGCAACGTGGCCAAGGTGAGCTATGCCACCAGCCTGATGCGCCAGGGCGTGCTGATCCAGACCACGGAGCATCTGCTCTCCGCGCTCATCGGCATGGGTATCGACAATGTGATTGTGGAGCTGGACAACCTGGAGCTACCTATTCTGGACGGAAGCGCGTTGCCTTACGTGGAGGCATTCGAGAGCGCGGGCATCCGCACCCAGCGGCGGCGGCGCGAGACCATCCGCGTGCTGCGCCCTGTGGAAGTGCGCGAGGGCGAGAAGTTCATCGGGGTCTATCCCGGCACCGGTTACAAGATCCTGTATACGATCGATTTTCCGGCACCCATTGGCCGGCAAACATCCTGCGTTGACCTGGCCGCTGAGACTTACGGAACGTATATTGCCGCGGCGCGGACCTTTGGCTACAAGGCGGACGAAAAGCGGCTGCGCGATATGGGGCTGATCCGCGGCGCGGGCCCGGAGAACGCGATTATCCTGGACGCGAATGGGCCGCAAAACGGGCCGCTGCGCTTTGCCGACGAGTATGTGCGGCACAAGGTGCTGGACCTGATTGGCGACCTGGCACTGTGCGGGCGGCGCATTGAGGGCCATGTGGTGGCCGAGCGCGCCGGACACGCCATGCACACCGCGCTGGTTTCGCGATTGCTCAAAGACCGCTCGGCCTGGGAGTTGGCCCATGTGCCGATGGCAGAAGAGCCGATTCAGGCGAAGTCGCAGGCGGCGCTGTCGAGTAATGCTCTGACAAGCCCGGCGTTGATGGGGGCATGACGGCAGGGAATATTCCCTGATCCCTGTCCTTAAACAAACAGAATGCACATGGGCGCGGCGGCGGCGTAGCTCTTCCCTTCCTTGGCCAGCACGCCTGTCTCAGGATTGCGCGCGAAGACGCTGATCAGGTTTGAGTCCTGGTTGGCCACCAGCATCCAGCGCTCCGTGGGGTCCAGGACGAAGTTGCGCGGCGTCTTGCCGCCGCAGTCGAAGCGTCCGCTCGGCGTCAGGCTGCCGGTCTTCTCATCCGCATGAAAAAGGTAGATCGAGTTGTTGCCACGATTGGCAAAGTAGACCCACTTGCCATCTTTTGAAATCACCGTGTCGCAGGCGTGCGTGTCTCCGGTGTAGCCAGCGGGTAGCAGAGCAATGCGGGTAACCAGGGTCAGGCTGCCGTCGGCCTTGTGCCACTCGAGCACATCCACCGTCGAATCCAGCTCATTGATCGAGTAGGCGGTGTGGCCGTTGGGATGGAAGTGAAGCGTGCGTGGGCCTGCGCCGGGCTTGGCTTGATAGGCGGCCAACGGTGTTAGAGCGGCCGTGGCTGCATTGAGGCTGTAGATATGAATGCAGTCGCCGCCCAAATCGTTGACGTATGCGAAGCGGTTATCGGGTGAAAAGGAAGCAAAGTGGGCGTGGGCCGATTGCTGGCGGTCGGTATTGGGGCCGTGGACTTTGTAATGCTCGTTCCAGACCGCTGAGCTAAGCTTGCCGTTGGTAACAAGAAAGCTGGAGGCGCTGCCGCCGCCGTAGTCGGCTGCGAGCAGCACACGGCCGGTGTGGTCGAGGGCCACGTGGCAGGTGCCGGCGCTGGCCGAGTTCTGCGCCGAGATCTGGGTCAACGCGCCACCCGCGACGAGGAAGCTGGCCACCGCGCCGGTTGGCTTGCCGTTAAAGGAATCGACCTCAGAGGCGGCGTAGAGTAGGCGCCGGTCGGAAGAAAGCGTGATCCAATCCACATTGGCGAGCTTGGCCGCCACACCGACCGGGGTCAACTCGGCGGTTGCCGGGCCCCAATCGTAGGCCAGGATGCCGTCGGGCGTTCCCGAGCCAACGAAAACACGCTGGCTGTGCGATGCGGCAAAGCTGGGAGCAGCGGCAGCGGCTAGAGTTGCTGCGGAGGCGGTGATCAGAAAGTCGCGGCGGGAAAGATTTTCCATGGCAGAAGCGATTGTCGCCGACGGGGCGCGGAGTGCGCCAGTGGCCTCAGTCGGCTCACTTCCCGGATGCCGAAGTTACCTGCCGTTCCATCGTCGTGATCAAAGGCTGTTGGAACCGGGGTTCGACGGTTTGTGCCAGAGTGAGCGCTTTCCGGTAGTAAGGGAGCGCGTCTTGCGAGCGGCCGCTGGCATCCAGCGCTTTGCCCAGGGCTGCGTTGACGCGGGCCGAATCGGGCGCCAGAGCCTCAGCTTGTTGTGCTTCTTCCAGGGCATCCGGAAGCTTGTTTTGCGACAACAGCAGGCCCGATTTTTGCACATGACTCAGCGCGGCAGCGAGTGGAATGTCGAAGTGTCCATCGTATACAAAGACGCCATAGTCGATGACCGCGACGGGTTTGAGTTGCTTGAACTGTTCGTAGGCATTCAGCGCGCCGGGCCCAAACT
>Ga0302194_10002385_pt1 | contig 11916 bp, 14 predicted proteins | sample II_Bog_N1_1_FD_200227 | JGI IMG/M metagenome (GOLD analysis project Ga0302194, IMG submission 200227) | Peat permafrost microbial communities from Stordalen Mire near Abisko, Sweden - II_Bog_N1_1 | ecosystem: Environmental > Terrestrial > Soil > Wetlands > Peat | place: Sweden: Abisko...
CAACGGTGGTGTGTTCAAGTATGCGGTCTCTTTCAATGGCTTTTTCAAGCTTTAGGGAAAATTCGTTTTCGTTTAAATGCGAATCATATTCAATAGAAACTTGTTCGCGTCCGCCCGAAATTAATTCGTAATATTTTTGAAAGATGGGAATAAATTTTCCAATAAAATTTTTTCTTTTTTCGTGTATTTTAATTCCATGCTCAACAAGTTGTATGTCCCATATTTCAAGCGATTCCTTATCAAATGTTCCTCTTTTTGAAAACTGTTTTAACAAAGCATTCCGGTGCGATAGAATTTTGTTGTAGGTTATCAGGCTGTCTAAATATTCTTTATCATATTGGGCAATAACACTATCTATAAAGCGACGGCGGCTTTCACTGCCTTCCGAAATAAGTTCCGAATCGGCAGGTGAGATCATTACTAACGGAAACAAACCGATATGATCTGCAAGGCGCTGATATTCTTTTTTATTGCGTTTGAATTGTTTTTTCTGGTTGCGTTTTAATCCGCAATAAATTTCTTCGTCAGTATCATTAAGGCTGTATATGCCTTGCACTAACATAAAAGGAGCATCGTGCAGGATGTTTTGACTATCAATAGGATTAAAAAAACTTTTGCAAAATGATAAATAGTGAATAGCATCCAGCACATTGGTTTTTCCTTCACCATTATTACCCGTAAAGCAATTTACCCGATTGCAGAATGTTAATTCAACTTCCGGATAATTTTTAAAATGGAGCAGTGTTAGTTTTTTTAAATACATGATGTTAAGTGAAACCGCTCGTATTGAACGATTGCGCCCGTAAAAGTACTCAAAAGCAGGTTTAAAAAGCATAATAATTTGATAAAATTAGAGATATTAAAAAAAAACTTACTTTTGCACTTCAACAATAGAATTAGAATTAAAATTATGGCACACGAAAAAAACGACGATTCTCTGATAGATGTAGAAAATGTGTTCAGTAAAACAGAACTGTTTTTTGAGGAGAATAAAAAAAACATTACAATTATACTTGCAGCACTATTAATTATAGTGGGTGGTTACTTTGCCTATAAATACTTATACATTGCCGGAGAAGAAGAGGCTGCAAGTAAAGATATGTTTAAAGCGGAGCAGTTTTTTAATCAGGAAAACTTTGATAAAGCAATTAACGGAGATGGGGCTAATGCCATTGGTTTTACTCAAATTGTGGAAGATTACAGCATGACACCCTCCGGTAATTTAGCTCAATATTATTTAGGCATTTCTTTATTAAGAACAGGTAAATTTGAAGAAGCAATAGAACACTTAGAGGCATTTGAAAGCGATGATCAAATTGTGGGTCCTCAGGCAACCGCTGCTATTGGTGATGCTTACATGGAGTTAAACAAAACTGATGAAGCAATTACTTTTTATTTGAAAGCTGCCGAGCAAAATTCTAACTCGTTTAATACACCTTTGTTTTTGAAAAAAGCAGCACTGGCTAACGAACAAAAGGGCAGCTGCCTTGCCGCTGTTCAATTATACGAACGTATTAAAAATGAATTTCCGGAAACGGATGCTGCCCGCGAAATGGATAAATACATCAGCCGTGCTAAAGTGATTGGCAACTTAGAATAATTTAATATATCATAACCGACAGGAAAAGGTGAATCTGAAACAGTATTCACCTTTTTCATTTAATACAATTCAAAACAATGGCATCATCTTTAAAAAGTTTATCTGATTTTAACCATACACATATCCCTAGTGGCGCCGGTATGCGGGTGGGAATAGTTGTAGCCGAATGGAACATTGAAATAACAGGAGCATTGAGAGACGGTGCTTTAAAAACATTGCTGGACAATGGCGTTGTTGCAGATGATATTACCGTAAAATATGTACCAGGTAGCTTTGAGTTAACTTTAGGTGCGCAGTTTTTATGTGAAGATAAAACAATTGACGCTGTAATATGCCTGGGATGTGTGATACAAGGCGAAACACGCCATTTTGATTTTATTTGTGATGCCGTAGCACATGGTGTTACCAATGTGAGTTTAAATTATAACAAACCTGTAATTTTTGGTGTTCTTACGCCAAACACGTTACAACAGGCGCAGGACAGGGCAGGAGGGAAGCATGGTAATAAAGGTGACGAAGCTGCGGTTACAGCAATTAAAATGGTTCACCTTAAAAATAATAGCAAATAATAATATTGTTACGGCTTTAATGGACAAGAGAAGGATGACGAGGTGTATGGGACAGGAAACTTGAATACAGCACAATTTTGGGAATATGATACAAGGTTAGGAAGAAGGTGGAATATGGATAGAGTTACGAAACCTTGGCAAAGCCCATATGCTTGTTTTAGTGAAGACCCAATATCAAGAGTTGACCCTAATGGGGATGATGATTATAAATTAGATAAGAAAGGAAACGTTTCTTTAAAGAGAAAAACCAATAGTGAAACCGACAAATTAATTGCTCGAAGTGGCTTCTTAGGGTTAAAGAAAAGTGTGTTAGATGTTAATAAAGGAGTACTAAACAACCAACATTCAGGAGAGTTTAAAGAAGGTGATGAAACCATAAAGTATAATTATTTTGGTATTGTAGGAGAGCAAGCAGGAAAAGAATTGTTTGAATTTGTCGCTAAGAATACAAATGTAGAATGGGGACTTTCAAAATTTGGAGAAGGTAGTTTGCAAACTAATATTTTAAGTACTTCTCATCAAGAAACGAGAGAAGGTGGAATTACAGACTTATTTAAAAGTCCTTTATTCAAATCCAGCGATTTCAGAGGATATGACCATAGCCATCCTGGAGGAGAATGGCATCCATCTGGTTCCGTACATCCAATTGGAGACCCAGATAGACAAGGAGATGTGAAGGCTGCTGAAATTATGCAAGGTGCTTTTAGTGGAAGAAAATTAGTCTTTAGAATATTTACTGCTACTGATGCAAAATATACTACATATGATAGTAAAACGTACATTCCATTAGAATTAAAAGAAGTAGAAATAATAGGAACTAAACCCAAATAAAAATGAAATACATACTGATTAGTTTGTTTTTTATGTTTTATAAAGAGCAAAGCAAGGAAATACAATCCTATATAAAAGGGGATATAACAAAAGAAATAATCTTACCTGTTTATAAAATAGATTCTTGTGTTTTTGATATTTTAAAACCAATAGTGGATAATGATACGAATTGCGCTTATTTTACAAAAAACAATACTGGTTATTCATTTTCTGTAAATGAAATAAATGGTGGCGGATATAGTATTGGAATTAGACCTGTTAAATTAGATAAAATAGAATCTGCAAATTATTTTGGAATTTTTGAATTTGGTCAGAGGAAATTTTTATGTTGGGGGCAGAAACCTTCCGAATTATTCCATACAGTAACTTCTGATTCTATCACAATACAATTTTGCAGGAAAGAAGATTTAAGCCTTAGTGATTTTTATTTAGGCGGAGATGTACCTTCTACAAAGAAACTCATCAATTGTAAAAACAAAAAATTTTATTTTATAATAACTGCAAATTGCGATTCTAATTTGAAAAAGAAAAAACGTAAAATCCATTAAAGGGTCGTGTACCAAATGGTGCTTTAGTAAAGGAGTGAAAAACAAATAATTGAAAAAAGCTGGTGGTGGAAGTGTTATAGTGAAAAATTACGTTGTTAAATATCGTGTAAACGATACCAATTATAAAAATACACTGGCGTTACACCCAGTAGGCGTTAAGTTGTAGGTTAGCAGTAATCGTAGGAGCTAAGCTGAAGTGTTTGCAAGTGTGATGGGGCTTAGGTTCATTTTGTAGGGTGTAAGCTATGCTTACAAAAAGAAAAAAGGAAACCCCCGTAGGCAATGAAGGTGTCCATTAGTAGTGTAGGCGCGCAGTTGGTGTGCAAGGGTATGTGGGTAGGTACTGCGTGTCTAAGTTGTTGGCGTTGACAAGTTGTACTTGATATAGAAAGCATAATAACACTTGCAATGTTTAGGAAAAAACAGAAGTTCGTAAATAATTTGTTGGTGAAAAAGCCAATAAAGGCTGGATAGACACAATAATCGGAAAATGGAATTCTCACCATTCAACAATATTGTTAAGCTCTGCATTCAAGGTATGGACATGGAAGAAAAAACCAAACCTGAAGAAGCGCTCAAATTATTTATGCAAGGATGGAACGAAGCGACAAATGACTTTGAAAAATTTCTTGCAGCTCATTATGTCGCCCGACATCAAAAAGCTGTTTCCGACAATTTAAAATGGCTCGAAATTGCCTTGCACTTTGCATTAAAAATAAATGATGACGCTACCCAAAGTGCTCTTCCTTCTTTGTATTTAAACATTGCGAAATGCTATGAACACTTAAAGGACCATGATAAGGCAAAAGCGAATTCTGAATTAGCTATTTCGTTAATGAACAGCCCTTTTGATAAAGGTCCTTTTTATCATGGCACTAAAGCAGATTTGCAGGTTGGCGATTTGCTGAAAGCAGGAGGCAGTTCTAATTACAAAGCTGAACTCAAAATGAATCACATTTATTTCACAGCCTTAGTTAATGGTGCAGGACTTGCTGCTGCATTAGCAAAAGGCGATGGACCTGAACGTGTTTATATAGTTGAACCAATGGGGCGTTTTGAAAATGACCCTAATGTTACGGACAAAAAATTCCCTGGCAATCCTACACGTTCATATCGATCGGAAGCACCATTAAAAGTAGTTGGCGAAGTAACGGATTGGGTGAAACAAACACCCGAACAACTTCAAAAATTCCGGGAAAAACTGGGGAAAAATAAAGGAGAAATTATTAATTAATTCCCGAGCTTACAATAACTCTGCAGGTATTAAGTTATAAGCTTGTAGTTACGAAACTCTAAAAATTATTTTCAGCAATCTGTCCAATTTTAAAAAGTTAATCGTTATTGTAGTATAATTAAAAAAAGTTAAACAATTTAAAAAACTAAAAAAATGACTGAAAAAGAAAATGCACTTAACTGGTTTGAAATATCTGTAACGGATATCAAACGTGCAACAAAATTTTATGAAACCATTTTCGGAATTAAACTAGAACAACAGGAAATGATGGGAATGAAAATGGCATTCTTTCCTGCCGAAAACATGAATGGAAAAGTTTCCGGAGGACTGGTGCAAGGATCAATGCATAAACCAAGTATGGACGGAGCTAAAATCTATTTGAACGGTAATCCCGACTTATCAAATGCACTTTCTAAAATAGAAGCAGCAGGTGGTAAGGTAACGATGCCAAAAACAAAAATAAGTGACGATATAGGATACATGGCGTTCTTTATTGATACTGAAGGAAACTCAGTAGCATTGCACTCTAACAAATAACTCCCCAAAAACGATGAAAGAGTTTTTATTAATTTTCAGAAGAGATGCTGTGAGCAACGAACCACCTCCATCGCCGGAACAATTACAATCTATGATGAAACCATGGCAGGATTGGATGGGAGGGCTTGCAGCGAGGAACAAACTGGTAAGCTCAGGCAATCGTCTGGCTTCGGAAGGTAAAGTGATAAAACCGAATAATGTAATTACCAACGGACCTTATGTTGAAATTAAAGAAGCCATAGGAGGTTATATTATCATCAGGGCAGACACACTTGACGAAGCGGCAGAGCTTTCAACAGCTTGCCCCATTTTAAAAATGGGTGGAAATGTGGAGATTCGCGCTTTGGTGCCAATGGATTAATTTAATGCAAGCACGTAAAACAATTGAAACGCTTCTGTAAATTTGCAGAAGCGTTTTTTATTTCATGAAACAAGAAGAACTATTACCACATTTATTCCGAACAGAATACAGAAAAATAATTGCTGTTCTCTGCAAACTTTTTGGTATTGACCATATCGAAATTGCCGAAGATATTGTAAGCGATACGTTTCTGTCTGCCTCCGAAACATGGGGATTAAAAGGCTTACCCAAAAATCCTACTGCCTGGCTTTATACTGTTTCTAAAAACAAAGCCATTGATGTTTTAAAACACAACAGCATATTTACCGATAAAATTGTTTCTGAAATTAAACAACATGCAATAATACAACACGAACTAGAAATTGATTTGTCGGGTAAAAATATTGATGATAGCCAGTTGCAAATGATGTTTGCCATTTGTAATCCTTGTATTTCTGTAGAATCTCAAATAGGATTATCATTGAGCATTCTTTGCGGATTTGGTGTTGAAGAAATTGCAGACGCTTTTTTAAGTAACAAAGAAACAACGTACAAACGTCTGTCAAGAGCCAAAGAAAAACTGCGATTGGAAAAAGTAAAAATTGAACTTCCTCCTCTTTCTGAAATCAATAAGCGGATGGAAACTGTTTTAACAACTCTATATCTATTGTTTAGTGAAGGTTATTATTCTATTTCACAAAACGCTACTTTGCGTAAAGACTTGTGTATAGAGGCAATGCGCCTGAACGTACTGCTTACTGAAAATGAACAGACCAATACACCTGCTGCAAATGCCCTGCTGTCGTTGATGTGCTTTCACTCTTCGCGGTTTGAAGCACGCACAAAACAAAATGGTGATTTTATTTTGTACGAAGAGCAGGATGAAACTCTTTGGAATAAAGAATTGATGGACAAGGGCGGATATTATTTAAACCGTGCATCGCAAGGTAAACAGTTATCTAAATATCATTTGGAAGCCGCAATTGCATACTGGCATACACAAAAAAAAGACGTTCGTGAAAAATGGGAAAATATTCTGCAACTTTATAACCGATTATTACAACTGGAATATTCACCCATTGCGGCTTTAAACAGAACCTATGCACTTGCAAAAGCAAATGGAAAAGAAGAGGCTATTATAGAAGCTGAAAAATTAAATCTTTCGGACAATCATTTATATCATTCGTTGCTTGGAAATCTCTATGCAGATATTGATCCAACAAAAGCAAGAAAACACTTTCAACAGTCGTTGGTGCTCGCCAAAACACCTGCTGATAAAAAAATTATATCAAACAACATTGCTCGTTTAAATAAAGCATAAGCTCATTACATTTATTATTAAATTAGTATCCTGAAATTGGATATACCATTGACAACTAAAAAACAAATTATATACACATGAAAACAATAGCCGGCATTTTAACAGCTATAGTAGCACTGGAACATCTATATATTTTATGGTTAGAAATGTTTGCGTGGGAAACGAAAGGAAAAGAAGTTTTTCGTGGTTCGCTTGCGGCTGATTTGTTTAAACCAACCAAAACCTTAGCGGCAAATCAGGGTTTGTACAATGGTTTCCTTGCCGCCGGATTAATCTGGACGTTTTTTATTGCTGATGATAACTGGAGAGCAAATATTTCTGTTTTCTTTTTAAGCTGTGTTGCTATTGCCGGGGTTTACGGAGCGTTGACGGCTTCAAAAAAAATATTTTTTGTTCAGGCACTTCCTGCTATTGTTGCGCTGGTGTTTGTATTTGCGCAATTTTTTTAGGATTCAAAACAATCATTATTTTACACTTCTACATGTAATTCAGTGAGCAGATTAAAAATATTTTTAATTTTTTTGTAGGAAATATTATTTTATTTATACATTTGTACCGTAAATGAAAAACACAAACATACATAACGTTATAAATAAGTCAGCCAATTTGGTGTGTCGTAATAATTTTTACGATACGGGAGGGCATGTTTTGTAAACAGTATAAATAATTACAATAAACAAAAAAGCCTTTCAAAATTTGAAAGGCTTTTTTGTTTATACAACAAATTCAAAATAAAAATGAAAACACAATCAGGCAATAATTTTATATCAAATTATAAATTATTTTTTCATTCGACCGGTGGTTTAAACCGATGTAGAAATAAAGTTTAATAAAATTCAATTTAAAACATAAACAATAAAATATGTAAGAAGATAAATACCCAAGGCTTTTATAAATTATACTAATACTTCATTGTTCATTTAGTAAACCTGCTGAAAGAAAGTAAAAGTAGAAGTAGAAAGGACAGTATTAATTTATAAAAGCTAATGGTATAATTTTAAACATCGGTTTATAAACTTTAAAAACAACTACTATGAAAAGTATAATCAACCAAAAAGTTCTTAAATATAGCATTGTTTCTGGCGATTTTAACAACATTGGTCATACCAATAAAGAGGCCTTTAACACAATTCAATCAGCAGATGTAATCATATTTGATGAATATGTTGACGGTAAAATTGTTGAGCAGCTGTTGCATTCAAATATACTGGTTTACAGAGCAGTATTGAACGATAATTACTATGAACGTAACAAAGTTCTTAACGAATTAATTGTAGAACTGGCGCGCATACATGGACATGTGGTGCATATAAGAGGACTGAATTATAAATTGTTTGATCAATCGTTCGAATCCCTCAAGTATGTAAAATCACTTGATATTGAAACGAGCATTATCAACTTAAATGTATTTTTACCTCAGGAGTTGTTGAATTAAAGAATAAATAGCATGTCTGATAGATGTAAAAAGGCGGTTTATTTATATAGCCGAGTAATTATTTTAAAATTTCAGAATAATTAGTTCATCTTTTGGTTGTATTTGTTACTTTTATCCTACTATTTCTATCGAACTAATAAAATATTAACTTTTAAAACATAAAAAAATGGCACTAAGATTAGGCGACATCGCACCGGATTTTACCGCAGAAACAAGTGAAGGTAAAATTGAATTTCACAAATGGTTAGGCAACAGTTGGGGAATTTTATTTTCTCACCCGGCCGACTATACTCCTGTTTGTACTACTGAATTAGGTACAGTTGCAAAACTTCAGGACGAGTTTAAAAAACGTAATGTAAAAACTATTGCACTGAGTGTTGATTCTGTTGACTCGCATTTATCATGGATTAAGGACATTAACGAAACTCAAAAAACAACCGTTAATTATCCTATCATTGCCGATCCTGATTTTGAAGTATCAAAATTATACGATATGGTTCATCCCAATGCTTCTGATAAATTTACTGTTCGTTCGGTATTCATTATTGGTGCAGATAAAAAAGTAAAATTGATTTTGACCTATCCGGCTTCAACAGGACGTAACTTTGATGAAATTTTGCGTGTAATAGATTCGCTCCAATTAACTGCTAATTATAGTGTTGCAACACCTGCTAACTGGAAAGACGGAGAAGATGTGGTGATTGCTCCTGCTATTAAAGACGAAGATATTCCGGCAAAATTCCCGAAAGGGCACACCAGAATAAAACCATATTTAAGAACAACTCCTCAACCGAATAAGTAAGAATGTCTTCTCATCAACCGACTGGAAATACAGAAAATGAAGGAAATCAATTATTTCCTGTTTTCTTAAAACTTGACCAGTTACATGTATTATTGGTTGGTGGTGGAGTTATCGGTTTAGAAAAAATTACAGCGATACTTAATAACAGCCCTGCTACTAAAATTACTTTAGTAGCTAGGCAAGTATTGCCTGAAATTACTGAACTTAAAAACAAATTAAAAAAACTTACTATTCTTGAAAAAGAATTTGAAGTAAGTGATTTAGATAACAAAGATTTAGTGATTGCTGCCACCGGAAATCGTTTAGTAAGTGAGCTTATTCGCAAGGAAGCAAGTGTAAGAAAGATATTGATTAATGTTGCCGACACGCCCGACTTGTGCGATTTTTATTTGGGCTCTATTGTAAAAAAAGGCGACTTAAAAATAGCTATTTCCACCAATGGTAAATCTCCAACATTGGCGAAACGATTGAAGGAAATATTTAATGAAGAATTACAGGGAGACGACATCCAAAGTACGCTTGACAGCCTCAATGAATTCCGCAATCATTTAAAAGGAGATTTTGCAAAAAAACTGAAACAATTAAATGATATTACTTCAGCCCTGAATGATAAGAATAAAGAAGAGGGAAAGTAATTTTAAGCGCGTTTGTTTTAAATTCCCTCTGTTTTTCAAACGCCTCTGAAAAAAACAACCTCTTTATAGAACAATTAAACTTTCGGATAAAACTTTAAGAAAAATTAATTTGTACATATTATAATAATATATACATTTGCATACCAAACGGTCGGTTTTTAATGTTTGAAATTTTGAAAATCAATTTACATGAATGATTCAAAAGAACACATTTTGCTTGCCTCTTTAAATCTTTTTCTTCAGAAAAACTTTAAAGAAGTAACGATTAAAGAAATTGTAGAAATAACAGGACTTTCAAAAGGCGCGTTCTATCATTATTTTCAAAGCAAAGAACAACTATTTGAAGAAGTGATGGAGCATTTTTTTACTGATTTAATTATTACCGATTATTCTAAATTTTCAAAAGATTCATTATTGCAATTTTATACCGACTTTTTAAAAGAAAACAGTAAAAAGAAGGATGCGTCGAAAATGATAAATAGTAGCAAAGAAAAAACATTTACGTCCAATCATTACTTTTTGATTTTTGACGCCATGAAAATATTACCGGCATTTAAAAGACAACATGCAAAACAACAAGAGGAAAAGTTGAATGCATGGACTCAAATAATTGGTATAGCCAGAAAGAAAGGAGAAATCAGTTCGGAAATGACCAATGATGAACTTGCTAAACTATTTATTTTTTCAGGAGATGGTGTGGGAATTAATTGTATTATGGCCGGTAATTATAATATAGCTGCAAAAGAAAAAAAAACACTCTGGGATGGATTGTATAATACAATAAAGAAATAATTTTAATCAAAAAAACATACCGAATAGTCGGTCTAAAAAACAAATAAAATGGAGCAGGAATCAAAAAAGAAAAAATCAAACGGTTTGGTAGTGCTTGGAATAATAGCCATAGTAGCAGTTATTGCAGGCGTAGTGTATTTTATAAGTGGTTCGTCTTATGAAACAACAGACAATGCACAGTTAGACGGGAATATAGTGCCTATACGCTCAAGTGTTACGGCTTTTATAAAGGAGGTTCGTTTTAACGATAATCAAATAGTGAAACAGGGCGACACGCTTATACTATTTGATGCTGATGAATTAAAAGCAAAGCTTACCCAAGCTGAAGCTGCACTGGAAAATGCAAATGCAAATTTGCGTTCTATAGAAAACAGAGCATCTGCCAGTACAGAAAATGTGATTGCCTCGGAAGAAACTGCTGAGTCTGATAAACAAAGTATCACATCTGCAAAAATAAAACTTGAAAAAGCTCAGACCGATTTTAACAGAATTGTTGAACTTCAAAAAGTTAAAGCGGCTACTCAACAACAATTTGATAACGCACAGGCTGATTTACAACTTGCAAAATCTGAATATGCTAAGACCGTTAATAAACAAAAGTCTTCGGCATCTTCTTCGCTTGGTTTAAAAGCCGAAGCAAAGTCAGAACAAAATCAGGTTGATTTGGCAAAAGCTGAAATAAAACAACGCGAAGCAGAACTTATTCTGGCAAAAAAACAATTGTCTTATGCAACAGTAATTGCTCCATGCAACGGTATCGTTAGTAAAAGAGCCATTCAGCAAGGACAATATGTTTCATCCGGACAATCTTTGTGTGTGGTAATTGATAATGAACACTGCTGGGTAAGTGCTAATTTTAAAGAAACGCAATTGGAAAAAATAAAAATTGGAAGTGAAGTGGAAATAGAGTTGGATGCTTATCCTGATTTAAAGTTGACAGGAAAAGTTGAATCCTATTCGGGTGCTACCGGTGCTAAATTTTCATTATTGCCTGCAGATAATGCCACAGGAAATTTCATCAAAATTACACAGCGTTTTCCAATACGTATTTCTATTGACAATTTCCCTAAAGATAAAGCTACAGAGTTGTTTCCGGGATTAAGTGTTTTTGTAAAAGTTAAAGTACATTAAGATGGCTATGTCTATTGCAAAAGAACAGGAGGATATATATCCTACGGGTGCCACAAAATGGATTCTTATAGGTACTGCAATATCTTGTGCCATACTTGAACTAATTGACACGACTGTGGTGAATGTTGCCTTGCGAGAAAT
>Ga0302194_10002387_pt1 | contig 11915 bp, 4 predicted proteins | sample II_Bog_N1_1_FD_200227 | JGI IMG/M metagenome (GOLD analysis project Ga0302194, IMG submission 200227) | Peat permafrost microbial communities from Stordalen Mire near Abisko, Sweden - II_Bog_N1_1 | ecosystem: Environmental > Terrestrial > Soil > Wetlands > Peat | place: Sweden: Abisko, Stordalen...
AGATGATTTTTAAGTTCATTTTGGGCAACATTTGTCCTTGGTCAGGCTCTTGCTAATTTCGTCTTGCTTGGCGTAGGCCGGCTTTTCGTATGGATTTTTGTCATATCCTTTCGTCGACGCCAAAAGGTATTTAACCCTCGTCATCCCCTGGCGATATTGTCCGACATGGACTAACTCATGACCTAAAACTGCCAGTCCCTCGACCGTTGACGAATCATAAACACCGGGACGAAAATAGATGTCATTCTCCAATGTTATTCCCTCGAATTCCTTGCCCAACCACCATGGCACTTTCCCGTCATGCAGATCAGCGTTATCCAAATCTATCTTTGGGATATATGGAGCTAACGCTTTTTTCTCACAGGCTGTTAGCGGTCTCAGCCCAAACGGGTCGATCAGATTGATAGGATTATTCGTGACGTAGCCATACAGGTCGATTCCCCCATTTTCACCAATGGGATCTCTGGATAGCCACCTGCCTGTTCCCGGATTGTAATATCTTTGGCCAGATATTGCAGTGCGAACCGAACCGTCATTTCCCCGCAAGAATACGTAAGTTGTCGATCAGCGGTTGGAATCCTTTAGCGGCTTCCTTTCCCAATACACCTTGTAATCGCGTAACTAGGGATATAGTCGAATCATCGAGTCCTATCGGAAAGATTGTCGATTTGCCGTCATATTCAGCATCGAAAAGATATTGTTGAATTGTCGCTCCGGGCCTTTCAGCCGCCCGATGGGAAGCAAACTCGGGCTTCAAGAGAAGCTGCTTTATCCTATCCATCTCGTCGACACTAACGACCATTACTCTCCTAAAAATCGGCACCTCTTTTGCCCATTTTTCTGCGCTCTCCAGACGCCCTTGGGATGCAAACGCGATCTCAAACGGCGGCCGGGTCTCTGCACCACTCCATCCGACGATCAAAAGGAAATCACCAGTGTGCGACGGTGGCAGTGACACGGCCGAAGTGCAGCCAAATAGTACCAACAGGCTAACTAGCGTAATGTATTTAATTGAAGCCTCCATGTGTAAATTGACGTTTGTATGCGCCCTTTATCCCAACCCAGTAACCGTCCTTTTCAGCGACCACCTTATTACTGCCAGTATCGATTATCTGCGCCTCAAACTCGTAGTAGACGTCTATGTTGTCCGTCTTTTTTAGGCCACCGAGGCCTGGGTTGTCGTTTGTGAAAAAATGGTACTTGGTGCCGTTGGTCATGGAAATGTTATAACCATCATCTACGAAACTGTCCTCGGGTATATGAAGGCCTGATCCACTGCTTTTAAATGCGTATTGAGTCCCGTTGAGGAAAAGATGCCCTTTGATCAGCTGCCGGTATTGGCATTTAGCGATGCTTGCAGTGTCATTACCTACCTTGGTTCCATCCTCTTCGAAGTCGACGGTCACTGTAAAATGATGCTGGGGGTACGTCGCCACATCACTTGCGCCAGTGTACGAAACGATTGGTCCGCTTTTGACGGCACAAACGTCGCACAATCCTAGTCCGTCATATTCGTTTACTGGGTTGTTCTCGACGAAGGCGTATAAGTTTATGCCTCCGTCTTCATTAGCAGGATCTCTCGATAGCCACCTTCCCGTGCCCGGATTGTAATATCTTTGGCCGTAGTAACTTTCAGTCATCCTGAGCCGCACGACTCCGAGGGTTGCAAACCGATGCAATGCTGTATCCTGCAACAAAACAGGCTAACCCGATACCGATCACCGTATCACGAATCCGCACAGCAACAAGGTTCACATGGACCACAACCGGTGCCCCCCCAACCGAGGAAATTGGCTGCTTATCGAGCAGGAACCAGTGAGGGAACCCTGTCACTGCAATCGCTCCTAATAGTAGCAGCAAGGAGCCAATAGCCTCAAGGCACACACTTATCGAGCGCTTCGATTTTAGCCGAACAAGTGTGGCGGCAAAGAGTACCGTAAAACAGATGATCAAAATCATAGATTTGGTGGAGTTGGAGGATTGGGAGCTTGTTCGTCTAGAGGATTATTAGGCCCAGAATCCGGTGGCGTCGGATAAACATTGTAGTTCCCTCCGTCTGTGTAAAACCCACCATACCCGACCTGGCTGCCGTTCTTCTGACTTACGACATTCCCCCATAGCTGAGCGATCAGCGTTTCAGCGTACCGGTCCATTTTCTGCCCTCGGCAGCAGCAATCAAACTCTTCGAGGAAGTGCCAGTTGTCTATCGACCGATACGTCGTCGAAGTATTGCGTGTCCAAACAGATTTTGCCGCGTTAAATCCGAAATAGTTCCCAAAGGCTTCCTGCTGCAAAAATTGCCAAGCTCCAGCGGTCGACCTGGTCGCCACGCTCGAAACATTGAGGATCTTTTTTACAAAGTACTTGCCGCTAGCCTGACAACTACAGCCAAGCCCTTCGCCGACAGTAGAGATACCGGGGTTCCACTCCCCATCGTACATGTAGTCGGCGTCCCCAGAGTGATTCAGAATGTAACCGTAACGCCTCGCCTTCAAATCGGCTAGATCACCGGGCGTCACCTGATTGTAGCCCTCTGGAGGACTGAGACCAAGGGAATCATACGTCAGAGTTGGGGCATTTCCCAAGAACCCGTAGAGATTTACACCGCCCTTTTCCACAAATGGGTCGCGGCTCAACCAGCGCCCCGTGCTGGGGCTGTAGTACCTTTGGCCGTAGTAGGAGTAGTCGGTCTCCGCGTCGACATACTTCGTGGAGAACCGGAACGGATTGATCGCAGCAGCCACTCCGGACACTTGGGTTGTTTCTCCAAAGGCACCGTATTCGTACGCCGCCCCGATTGACCCTGAAGTCGATGACACGAGCCCAGCTACGTTGCCGTTGCCATCAGGAGCCGCATAATAGGCCGTTCCGGAGCCGGCGTCCGAAAATTCCAGCAATCCACCCACGCCTCCTGCGCCCTGGAAAGTCCCGCTCAAATCGAGACCCCAGACATAGCTGCGCACGAGAGCGTCACTTCCTAGTCCATTGAATTCCCCAAGGAGGTTCCATCCGTCGTACACAAATCTCATATCGGAAACTACAGGGAAGGAACCGCTTGCTCCATTTGCCAGGGTCTTTTGAACCCTTCTGCCCTGGGAATCATATGCAAAAGAAATCCTTTGATTGGGTGCTTTGGCAGTGACGGCTGTCGGCAGGGTTTGCATTCCGATAAGGCGATTCTCTCCGTCCCAAGTATAGGCCCATCGCCCGTCCGAGAGCAAATTACCATCGAGGTCATAAGTGTATGCCTCAGGCGTTTGCGGGAGAAATGCAGTCCGGGTAGCCTGCATAATGGCGTCCTCACCGTTAGGCCCGGCGTTATTAGCAACTGCCTCGACGTTGATTTGAAGGAATTGAGGGCCTCCGGCATTGTCTACCGTCAGACCGTCGTAGAAGATTGAGCCCTGCTGCGTCGCTCGCTGGAAGTTGGCTGTCACGATCGCGTTAGGATTTGCCGTTCCTATTACGTCGATGATCCCAGGCACCGTCCTCTGGCTATACTGATTGAGGGAATTCGCAGTGAAAGTGAAAGGCTGCTTGTTGACCGTCGTGGAAACACGGTTGCCAATGTCATCAAAGGTAGCCGTAAAGCTGTAACCGTTGATGGGCGAACCCGATTGCAGGTTCTTAGTGGAGGAGTTTACCTGCCCAAGAGCGTCATAACCGTATTGCCAATAGCTTCCATCCTCCCGGGTCAATTGGGTTCTCTGATTTGCCAGGTTATAGCTGTAGGAGTGGATGATCGCTGCGCCTCCCGATGGGGTTGAGGTCACCGATGACAATCGATTAAGGTTGTCGAAGTTCCGAACTGTCGTCAGGCGGGTGGCGCCAGCGTTCTTCAACATCAAGTTTCCAATCAAATTGGATTTGTCCAGGTAGGTGTAGGTGGCCATAGCCGCGCCGCTCGCAACAGTCTGGAGTCTGGATGCGGCGTCATACCCATAGGTCTCAGAGGGTCCGGAACCTAGCGAAAGGCTCCCTAGGCGATCCATAGAGTCGAAACCACGTGTGACTGCGAAGCCAGCAAGCAGGCCGTTCGTGCCATAGGTTTCATTCTGAAGTTGGCCCGAGGGATCATAAGTATAAGTGCAGGTGCCCGCGGCATCGGAGACAGTCCACAGCTGCCCGAGTCGGTTGTAGGTCATCGACACGCCCGGCGTGGAATCGGAGTATGTTATGGAAGCCAAGTCGCCGCCATTTCCATAGGAATAGATGGTTTTTGTCCCGCGTGCCCATAAACGTGTCTTAAGGCGTCCGGACGGCCAATAACTGTAACTTGGGCCGTTGCTGTCCGCATAGATTTTTGAGGTGAGCCATCCGCGGGCGGGATCATAAGTCCATGTTGTCTGTGCAGCGCCTCTGTTTGAGGCGAAGTCCGTCCATGTCGTCAGCGAGCCCACTCTACCCTGCGAGTCGTAGGTATACTCCTGATTGTAGGTTCGGGAACCATATGTCTTCTGCAGGAGCCCCGTCGGGAAATAGGAGTTGGAGACCGTGGTGCCGTCGGGTTGGGTAACCAAAGACACTCGCCCACCTGAATCATAGGCATAACTGGTCAGCTCAGGAGCGTTACCTGAGCCGTTACCCGTAGAATTTGGGTTAGGCGTCGTGGAGGTTTGAATCTTATCATCGGGATAATAGGCGTAGATGGTGGCCCCATTTCTTCCGTCCGTAGAAGTCTGCAATCGGTTGTGAGCATCGTAGCCATAGCCCGTGGAAGACAGGGTCCCGATCGACGGCTGAACCACAGTCTTTGATGTAATGAGGTCATTCGAATACTGGCTCGTAGTCTGTACGCCGTCTGGAGTGGTTGTCGTCTCGGTGCGGGAGCCCGCGCCATTGTAAGCGATTTGTGTCGTCGTCGTCAGGCCATTGGCTGTCTGCCAGATTTGCGTGCCGTTCGCACTCGTTTCGTTTACAGAAAGGACCTGCGTTGTGCCGGCATTATTCGCCGTCCACGCCGAGGTCGTTGTCTGTTGTACCGTAGTCCCGTGGTCAGTAGTAACCAAGGACATCGTACTCGTTATGCGATCCGTTCCTGAATAATCGATGCTCCCATTGCGATCCATATCGACCGCCACGGTCGTTTGTCGGCCCTGTCCATCATACGCGTAAAGCGTTGACACACCATCCGGATCCACGGACTGCGAGAGTTGCCCGAGGCTGTTATAAGCGTTTTGAGCGCTCGAACCGTCGGGATAGAGAGTCAGGCTCGGACGCCCCGCCATATCTACGTAATTCTTGACCCATTCGGTCGTCTGGCCCGCCGATCCGACACGGATCGTCTGGGTATAGTAGCCATTCGTGTCGACGCCGTATTGGTATTGGAGAGGTGTGACCGCTGTTCCCGAAATTTTAAGAGGAGACCCATCACTGGCATTGATAGTAGTTTGGCTCCCGCCATCGGAGTTGACTATGGATTTCACGCTCTCATTCGATCCATCAAGACTCTGTGCATAGGTTGTATTGCGGCCGACCGCATCGATGCTCAGGGTCTTTCGCCCAGCTAGGTCATAGGTATTCGTCTGTTGGACAATTCGGCTGCCATCCGCACCTTGCCGAGTAACCGTTATCAGGCGTCCTGCCGCGTCGTACCCATTTAGGGTGGTTACGCCTGCCCGTGTTGTGGAAATCAACCGGCCGGCTAGGTTATAATTGTAGCTCGTTGTGATTCCTTCCTTGTCAGTCTCCGATCCAAGACCGCAACAGGCATACGTGCGGGTATCGGTCGTGCCGTCGGAATATGCGATCGCCGTAGGGCGCCCCCATTGGTCGGTCTGCGTCGCCGTCCAAGAGGAAATCCGCAGGCCGGAGGCTATGTCCGAAGTCGTCACGCTGACGACGGAATTCGAGGTGAGATTTGTGACAGTGACCCCCATCGTGCCAGCGTTAACATCACTCATCGCCCCATTCAGTTGACCTGTTTTAACGGTGGAGACACTGTTCCCCTGACCATCCAAAATCAACGATGTCAAAGTGGCTGTACCGTCTGGGTTGAAAACTGCGCGAGTGTCGCCGTCGAATGTGCCGCCACTAAAAGTGAAGGTCTTTGTGACTAGGTTACCGTTTGCGTTCCACGCGGCCCCCGGTGTCACGCATCGTATCGAACTAATCTGAAGGCAAGTGTCGCCATCAAATACTAAGGTATTCGACGGCTCATACACATAACTGCGCCCGACTTCCGTTCCCAAGACCGTGTCCACAGTCTGAATCAGGGTTTCGGGGATACCATCACCATCGGCGTCAGGCAGGGACAGGTAAGTCGTCGCAGTCGCCCTGCACAGCGCGGCGACGGTTGTCGGTGCCGAATCCATGAATGGCCTGAGAATCTGTGAGACCCGGCCCTGAACGTCGTATGTGTAATATTCCCATGATCCGTCTGCGTTCAGCACTTGTTTAAGATGTCCGTAGGCGGCGCCATCTAAGGCTGCGTTAGTGTAATAACTGTATTGAGTAAGCAGCGGCGGCGTACCGCTGCCAGTCGACACGCTCTTGGATACGGCAACCTTACCGAAATCGGCTAAAGTGTAGATCGTGGTTTTGCTACGAATCACGTTGCCACCATCATCTGCGGTATCGCGGACCTCCGTGACTGTGGTTCCATTTGTTCCTTGGGATATCCGTTCGCTCCCATACCCAACCCCCAGAGACATACTCACCCCGGAACCGGTCGACGAGCTGTAGTTGGAGAACGCGGTCTGTTTGACGACCGAGCCTCGAATCTCAGAAATTATCACCTGATTACCCGACCCATTATCGCCTGCCGGCTCCGCAGCTTCATACGTCACAAACGGAGATCCCGAAATCGGATAACGTTGGGTTTCCGAATTCGGCCCGGTTATCTGGCTGACAAGGTATATGTTCACATCGCAAATTGTGGGCGACGTTTGAACCAGATCGGCCAACCAATAAGGGGTCTTGACCTGTAAAAGGTTCCCGCTGGCGCCCTTCACGAGCTGCACCTCCGGTGACGTGGGGACCACCGCACTCCAAGCAGAAGTCGAATAGAGTTGATTGGAAATCTGTGCGGCCACCACTACTAGCTGTCCTGCCGACAGACCGGTCGAAAGCGTACCCAGAGAAACGTTGAAATGCACGCTGTTGAGCGAGCCATTTCCCGAGCCGCCTACCTGTCCGGAGCAATTACAAACCGAGCACGGCGTTGCTACGGCATACTCGACCTCCAAATTGTATCCGGTCGGGGCCTGCATTTGCATTGGACTACTCGGAGCCGGAGCGTAAAATGGCGCATCCTTAAATTTCGCCTGTCCGCCTGGAACGACCATATTCGGGCTCGGCGGCTGCGCCGTCCCAATTGGCCATTGGGTGTAATAGTAGCTGATATCGTATGTGCCCGGAGATAACGCATTCTCACCAGAGCTTGGAAATTCGACGTAGAAGGTTACCGTCTGTTGGCTAAAATCGACAGGCAGAGTATTCGCGAAAGGACTACCCGCTCTATAAGCGGTGATCTGATCTGGAGGAGCCCAAGCTCGGCTCGGGCCACTCGAATAAGCTAGTCTCGAGACACCTGATGTCGGCGCAGCCGCATACTTCGTGGCATCTTGGATGGTAAACTCATCACTCAGTACTTCCGAGACCTGTCCTGACACTGTCCTGGATTCGCTCTCAGGCGTATCAATTGTCGTTACCTGAGAATTATCGTATATATCTATAAAATATGTTACCTCAGTCACAGAAGCCGAAGAAGTACTGTTGGCATTGAATGCCGAACTGGCAATAGTCTGCTGCAATCCCGAACTGAGAACGGGATTGTACGCGCTAAATGGCGGTTCGATAATATCAGAAGGAAACACGTAATCAGCTAGATAGGTCTCCAAATTTATCACCAAATGCGGATTGAATCTGCTTAATGTCTTATTGGACGAATTGCTCAGACCGTCTTGAGAAAAGGTCCACGATCCAGCCATTGCGTAGTCATATGTAATTGAGGACGCCTTGGTTGATTCATCTGGGAATCCGTTTCCAGGAATGTAGTAGAAACTCCCGGGGACCATAGTCGCACCGTAATTTTGAATGAATGCTAAAGAGCCGGTCCATGTTTCGGTTCTGTATTTCTTGAACATCTGGCCGGCACCCGGATCGGTCTTCTGGTCGAATCCCCTTAGCTCCAATGTCGTCAGTGTGCTCGTAGCATGGATTACCGAAGACTGCACATCGCTTGTTGTACATTGCTGCGCCCTGATTCCGAACGGTAGGAGGATAGCAGACGCAAACAGTAATGCCCTCGCCACGGCTGGGATTCCGACAGCTGGAGCCATTCGGCCAGGGTCAATCATGCGGTGAATAGACATTGAGCTGTACCGAGGCGTCGTTAGTGACAGTCCCCTTTGATGGGTTTCTTCCGAGTTGGTATTCCTGTAGGTTTGTGAAGGACGGGCTAAAGGTATTTAGGTTCGCGTCGTTCGTACTAAGACTCAGACCATTTAGCGTCTCCCAATCGTCGGGAATTCCGTCCCCGTTCAGATCGGCGAACAATGGATTCGTAGGGCCCAGATTTAGATCGTCGACGTAGGATGCCGCCGACGCGTCCCCTTGGATTCGGAAAGCGGACAGATAGGTGCTCGATTTATCGATGAACGGAACCCCATTGGTGACGAGCGTTCCATTTGCATAAAGGCTCCACGTTAGTGCCGTGAAATCGAGCCGTGCCGTGAGCCGGACCCATGTGGCACTTTGGTTGCTCACGCCAAGAGGAATTGTAAAGGCCGTGGGTATCCATGCGCCTCCGCCATTTCCATCGCCTTCGAATATCTGTAGCACCCCAACTCCATTCGATTGCTGAAATCCAAATTTTGCTCCTTCAACGATAAAGACGGTGGATGAGGCGATTGATGTCTCAGCCGCTGGCATTGCATATAGATCACAGAATTCGATTGTTTCACCCTGCCCCTGACTGAAAGTGAGCGCCACAACCGCCGCTGCGGTTCCCGCTGGTAGTTGTAGTGACTGCGCGCCCGAATGGGCTATCTGCGTCGTTACATCAGGACTCCCCTGAAGCGTTGTCCATCCGCCTGGGTTGGCGAGAGGCCCCGCCGTAAATCCATCGGAAACCTCAAATCCTGTGGAGTACGGAAGGCCCGTAATCGAGACTGATGGAGCGCTGATAACTAGCGATAATGTTGTGCTCGTCGAACCTGATGAATTAGCAGCAGTAAGGCCGATAGTGTATGTACCTGCAGTGCCAGCGGCTGGGATCCCCGTGATCGTCCCTGCATTTGGATCGAACGTTAGTCCTGAAGGGAGGCCCGTCACCAAATAGCTGGTTGGACCGTTACTTGCAGGTATTTGATAGCTGAAGCTTTGGTTTTCCTGTCCGGTCGCGCTCAGTCCGTCTGCAAATGCCGGCGGCAGCGGGTTGACCGAGAAAGACAGGGGCGAGCTTCCCGTGCCCGACGCATTTGTGGCCGTTACCACCGCAGCATAAGAACCAGCAGTCGTGGGCGTCCCGGAGATGAGGCCCGTGGCGTCAATCTGCAGGCCCGTGGGTAGGCCGGTAGCCCCGTAGCCCGTCGGGCCATTGCTCGCCGACACCTGGATGCTTACGACCTGCCCGACAGACACGGTGACCGGAGCGCCCGTCGTTACAATCGGAGCGGCCAGCGCGGACGATACCGAGGACGCCATCGCATACTTCCCGGAAAGATAGCTGTAAACCTGACCCTGCTCCTGGGCCGTGAGCACGCGGTCGTAAACGAATACCTCCACGATGTCGCCGAAGAGATTGCCTCCGCTATATCCGCCCAGGTCAGGTGCCGACTGAAATCCGCCCAGGAGGCCGGACCTGTACCACATCGGCGCGCCGTTGCTTCTGAACGTCGAAATGCCGTTCGCATCTATCGAGGTGTCGTAGACAAAGAATTGACCGATCTGGTCAAGAGTCTCGACGTTCATTCCCGTCGTATCGTTGCTGCCGAAATCCTCGTAGTGGGTGGCGCCGCTGTAGCTCGAGCCGAAGCCTGTTCCAAAATTCCAAAGCGTGTTTGTATTCGGGACGTTCGGGTTCGTGCCAAGCTTCACGATGGCGATAATCTCTCCCGACTGGGCCTGCTGCATCATGTTGTAGGGCAGGCTGAGCGCATTCGCGCCATTGAACTGGATGGCAGGTAGCCCATTGAACTGGTTGGCTACGAGCTGGGGCTCGTTTGCCGGTGTCGACTGAAAGGCGTTGTTGCCCAGTCCGCTCTGGTCCGTCCACTGGCTCACGTTTCCATTTGAGTCCGTAACGACGCCCAAGTCCGACCTGAGCCAGAGCAGCATCCCCGAGACAACGGGGAAGTTCGGCGTCACCGATAGGGTCACCGTGGCCGTGCTGACGCCGGTGGCGTCCGTGAGGCTGAGCGTGACGGCAAATATCCCGGCAGTGGTCGGCGCGCCGGATATGATGCCTGCCACGGGGTCAATCGAGAGCCCGGGGGGCAGGCCCGACGCAGCATAGGCGGTCACGGGATTGCTGGTCGTGACCTGGTAGCTAAACGACTGGCTCACCTGCGCAGGGGCAGATAAGGCGCTCGTGAGCGTGAGCGCCGCGCTAATGGTGAGGGAGAGCGTGCCAGAGCCATTGCCCGCCGAGTTACTGGCCGTGAGGAGAACCGAAAAGGAGCCCGCCGTCCCTGCCGCAGGGGTACCCGATATGATGCCGGAATTGGGATCGATGGTGAGACCAGAGGGCAGTCCCGTAGCAGTAAAGGCCGTAGCCCCTGGCGCAACGACCTGATAGTTGAATGCTTGTCCCTCCTGTCCCGAGACGCTGGCTGGAATGGCGACGATCGGCGCAACAGCCGTTACCGAGAGGGTGAGCGTGAGTATCCCAGTCCCCGAGGAATTGGTCGCTCCAAGGGCCACGGTTGAAACGCCCTGCGAGGATGGTGTCCCCGAGATTACACCGGTCGAGGGATTTAGGCGCAACCCGTCAGGAAGGCCCGAGGCCGTGTAGCTGGCAGGGCTGTTTGTGGCTGCGATATTGTAGGTGAACGGCTGGCCGACAACACCCTGCGCCTGCAAAGCGCTTGTGATCGCAGGCGAAGCCAGGCCGGCAACAACGGACGGCAGGCCGAACTTGTTCGCCAGGTAGGCGTATACCGTGGCCTGTTCCTGGGGAGAGAGCACCCGGTCGTAGACGATCATTTCGGCGATGTCGCCAACCAGGAACCCGCTGCCAAATCCCCCAATCAAGGGGTAGGGTCCAAATCCGACCGGCAGGCCGGTCCTCGTCCATGTCTGGGTGCCGTCGTACCTGAAAATGGAATTGCCCGACGCGTCGATCGATGTGTCGTAGAGAAAATACTGATTGACCTGTTCGTAGGGCTGGAGCTGGACGGCGCTAGTGTCGGAAGTGCCAAAATCGTCAAAGTGGTAGCTATCCTGGTACGTGTCCCCAAAGAAGGTTCCAAAATTCCAAAGCATGTTCAGCAGGCCCGGCTTGTTCCCCATCTTGACGATGGCGAAGATCTGGCCGCCCTGCGCGTTCTGGAGGATGAAGCCGGGGAGAACCATTTGATCCGTCCCGTCGAATCGGACGACCGGTAGCCCATTGGCCTGATTCTCGACAAGGACGGGCTCGTTCCCGGAGGGAGACTGTACGGCATTGTTCCCCTGCCCGCTCTGGTCGGCCCACGTGGTAACGGTCCCGGATCCCTCGGTACCCACCGTGGACCTGAGCCATACGGTCAGGCCGTTCTGGGGAAGGTCGGGCATCCCTACGGGCGTCGTGAGGATCGCCGTATTGCTTGGGCCCGACGCCCCGGCGTACCCGCTCAGAACCACGTGGTAACTGTAAGCCGTGCCCCCCGTAAGTCCCGTGTCCACGAAACTCGATCCATTGGCAAGTTGCGCAATCTGGGTGAATCCGGAACCGCTGTCGCGGTATAGGGTCGCGGTCGATTGGACCCCTG
>Ga0302194_10002393_pt1 | contig 11896 bp, 12 predicted proteins | sample II_Bog_N1_1_FD_200227 | JGI IMG/M metagenome (GOLD analysis project Ga0302194, IMG submission 200227) | Peat permafrost microbial communities from Stordalen Mire near Abisko, Sweden - II_Bog_N1_1 | ecosystem: Environmental > Terrestrial > Soil > Wetlands > Peat | place: Sweden: Abisko...
ACTCTTGTGCGAGGTAAGTATGCTCGGGCGGGCGGATGCTGCGAAGTATCTTCTGAGTCACGGCGCCGACCCGAATGCCAGCCAGAACAGTACGGCGGAGCAACCTACAGCGTTTATGGCTGCGATTGCGCGAGGAACCGTGAAGGTCGCGCGCTTATTGATAAGACACGGCGCACGTCTGCATTGCGATCACGTGTGGACGTCACCGCTTGGGGAAGCCGCCTTTCGTGGCGACGTGCCGATAATGCGAGCGGTGCTTGAACTCGGTGCGGATCCGAATGAGCCGATTTGTACTCACCAGAGCGCAGAATGGGACGTAACTCCCCTTATGATCGCGATCGCGGAAACCCACACGTCGTGTGTGGAGCTTTTGTTGCGCAGCGGGGCCAATGCGAACGTTGTGTGCCACGATCTGGGGGCATTCAGGTATAAGTCTATTCGAAGCGACTGGTACAAGGATCGCGGTGAAGGGCCGCCATGCACGCCGCTTGTACTGGCAGAGGCGACCTGCAATACTGCAGCCGTCAGGATACTCCGGAAGTTTGGGGCTTCTTCACACATTCCCGCAGAGACCGGAAAAGGAACTGCGGCCTTCCGCGCTCCAATCGGTCTGCGCGCGCGTGCGCTTGATTCGCTACCCCAAGTCATCCGGTTGATTCGGGGACGCGCCAAGTTCGAAGCTATTCGGCGACTGCTCACGCGGGTGCGCAATCTCGACGATGACGGCGGAAAACTGCTGGTCACGGCATGTTTGGGGCGGCGTCCTGACGTCGTCAGGCACCTCCTCGAACTCGGTGCAGATCCGAATTGCATCACCTGTCCCGATTTGCCCGAGTTGGACGGCGGATCGACCACCATCGCCCGCATGCTACTGGAACATGGCTATGACGGAACCTATCAAAAGTACAGCGTGCCTCTCCTGGAGGCTCTTCGCGGCGGGCACACGCGGCTTGTGCAGCTACTGCTGGATCACGGTGCCGATGTGAACACGATTCGCCTGGACGAGTGGAAAGAGAATGAACTAACGCCATTAATGACGGCCATTTTTCACGGTCACCTTCAGGGCGCGGCCCTCTTGCTAGCAAAGGGAGCCGATCCGAATCTCGGATGCGGAGGCTTCCCAAGGCCGGAGAACATTTCTCTTCTTCAGTCCGTCCTGTTCAAAAGGTGCTGGGGTACATCTCTCCCGTTTGATCAGTACGATCCAGACGATCCATTTAGTTCCGTGGCAATGCCCTTGCACCTCGCAGTGCTGACCGGCAACATCGGAGCGGTTGCAATGCTGCTGAAGCATGGCGCGTCTTCCACGGCGGCCATGGGCCTTGAGCAGTATGTCGATCAGGTGAGTCCATTGAAGCTTAGATCCCGAATCGAAGCGCTTCTCCGAAGGGTGGGCACCCTCGCATAGGGGCGCCGGATCTTCTACCAACTCCGCACCGTCAAGCTTGACCCCAAGGGCATACTTGCAATGAGCCGCTCTCAGAGCTCTTGCATCAACCCCAAACAGAGCTCCCCCATCTTATGCCAATTCATAGGGACTACGAAGTCTCAGTATTCAGCCCGATTTTAATGGGGAATGACGCCGCTACCGCTGCTTTGGCGGAGAACGTTCCTGACATGAATGCCCTCTTGGCAGCCAAACTTCTTTCTGAAGCCACTTCAGAAAACTCCTCTCCGATCTATTATGGGAGCGCCCATGAAGCTGGTCTGGTGGTTGGGCGTCTTGAGGCCTTAGGATTCAAGGTCAGGTATGCCAGATTCTGATGTGCATCTCCGACCCAGAAACAATCACAGTCGGCGCCCCGAGATCGCTACTATAACTCTCCCGTTGTGCGTAGCGCCGTCGTCAACGACAGATGCTTCCCGGCAGTGTGTCACCGTCAATCGTGGCACTCGGAATGCGCCTTTACTCAAGGAATGCGTGGTCAATTAGCTTCCTGCTCGCGCACCAGCTGAGTCCGTTGCCTTCAGTGCAACGTTGCGCGGGTTAGGTTGCACCGGGGCGGTTTTCAATGACACGCAGCCGCTTGCGCCCGTTGTCTACCGTCGCACGCCGATTGCAGCCGTTTTCAACGGTTGAAATCCGGACACCCAGCAAGCCTCGGAAGCTGATCGGCGGCTGCAACCGCTACTCGGGGCGGCTGTCTAACGTTCAATGAAAAACCCAGAAACTAAAGACAAGCCTGTCGCCCCGGTGACGCCGACGCCGTCCACGCGGGCATCCAATCCGAAGAAGATCCGGGATGAACGTCCCCCAGCCGGCAGTCAAACGGTGCAGACGCCGGACGGTGGAAACACCGGCGCCGGTGGCGGCGATCATGGATCGGGCCATCCCTAGAAAGATGGCTGAGGAGCGAATGCCTCGCCGGATCGATTCGGCGCCGAAACCGCACGGACAATGTTAATCTCATGCAGAGCAGTTCCCCGGTGCTAAGCGAAGTTCCGGAACGGGTCCTTTTGTGGACACAGAGTCCTTATCGCGACCCGTCCCTGCATTCGAACCTGTCGCCTGTTTTAGTGATCCGAATGGAATCAGCCGATTCCCGCTTGACATGTCCTACAAGTGTGAGACGGTTCCTACAGTTGTAGGAAACATGAACCCAAAGATCTCATCGGCTGAATGGGAAGTGATGAATGTCGTATGGGCGAATTCATCGCCCGTTACGTCGGCAACGGTTCACGGGGGATTGCCTGAAAAGCGGGGTTGGAAGCAAAAAACTGTAAACACATTCCTTACTCGGCTTGTCGCCAAGAAGGTGCTGACCGTGACGAAACTGGGAAACACGAATTTCTATGCACCGCGATTGCGCCGGGAGCAGTGTGTAGCGGCCGAGGGAGATACTTTTCTAAAGAAGGTTTTCCAAGGCGCGGCCGGCACGCTGATGCTCCATTTTTGTGAAAAAGCCGAGTTGTCCGACAGCGAGATCAAACAACTGGAGCAGATCCTCGAATCAAAGAAAGGGGACAAATGAAATTTATAGACGCAGCGTTCTCAACTTTAGCCGCTCAATCCTGGAAGATCGGCTGTTTGATATGTATCTTAGGGATCCTACGATGGGCGATTAGAGGCCGAGTTCCGCAGCAGATTCTTTTTGGTACATGGATCATTGTGGCCCTTGCTCTGTTATTTCCGGTTTCAATACCTGTCGCCTGGAATCCCGTTACAATTGCAAGCCGGCCACTTTCGGTGGCAAGTGAAGGCCTCGATTCCCCTGCAGGTTCCGCAAGGCGGGGCGTCCAGAACCTCCTCTCGAATCTTGATTGGACTGCAAACCCGACGATTCAGTCCTTAGGCAGTTCCTCTCACTCATGGACGGCCGCTTCTGTGGCTGCCTGTGTCTGGCTTATCGGGGCCGTCGCTCTGCTAGCGATCCGCGCAGGGTTGTGGCATCGGTTTCGTGGCCGTCTGGGACATTCCGCCGTACCTGTGAATCCCAAGTACACGGCGGCAATCGTGGAATGCGCTCAGAAGCTCGGGGTAAAGACACCGATTTCTGTGATCGAGAGCGACGCGGCCGTTGGGCCCGCGATGGGGGGGCTTTGGAGACCGTACCTGGTCATTCCGTCGTCCTTGGGAAAGCAACTTTCAGACGAAGAACTCCGGCTGGTCATTCTCCATGAACTCGGACACTGGCGCCGCCGGGACGCGGCAGTCAACGTATTGGTCCAATGCGCTCTGGCGGTACATTGGTTCAACCCTGCGGCGTGGCTTTTCGCCGGCATGGCACGCTTTGACTGTGAACTGGCATGCGATGAGTTCGTACTGGCTCACGTAGCTATGTCGGGCCCGGATGTTTACGGTAAGACCATCCTAAAAGTACTCGCGACAGTTCAGCGCCGGAATGCTCCCACGGCAGTGCTCGGAATCCTTGGGGGTAAACAACAAATAGAACGGAGAATCCATATGATTGCACGATTTAGAACGGCCAGTTTCTCCCGCATCGCCGCGGGATGCTGCCTCATTGGCCTAGTCGCAATAGCAGCGGTGACCAGCAAATTGAAGGCGTCCAGCTCCGACACGGCACAGCCGGCTTCGTCCAGTCCTGCAGGACAAGCGACTCTTAAGGAGCTAAAGCGCTACGAGAGCTCCGAGTGGAAGTTCGCGATCGATACGCCGACAAACTGGAACAGGTTTCCACCGGTCTCCTCGAACAGCCCTTATGAAGTGGTGCGCTTCCAATCGATTGAGAATGGTATCCACGACCTTCTCATCGTTTTTCGGTCGCCGCGTGATCCAAGCCAATCCCCCACAGAATGGCTGCAAGAGATGCAAAAGGTTCTGGAAAAAGGAGGCTTTGGAAATTTCGTCGTTGGGAAAACGACCATCGGGTCGAGAGCAGTATTGACGCTCGACTTCGACAAAGCCGGTCCTGACGGAGGACTTTGGTCCTGTCGGCACTATATGGTTTCCGACGGCACACTCGGATATGTTCTGGGATTCGGTACAAACAAACGTGAGCAAATGGCGGACTTGCAGGACCGGATAGCTAAGAGCTTTCAGATCCTCGAATGACCTTCGACGCTCACATCGCGGAAGCACTTCCATCGCGAAAACGAATGCGCCAGACAGCCATTACCGGGCTGCCTTAGGCTCGTTGGATCCAACAGGTTTCCAATTTACCTGTTGTGCCTAAAAGGGTGGCTTTCGATACACCCCGCCTTTCCGTTTCCTATGATAGGGGAAGCCGGTCCGGGCGGACATGGATCAGAGGTCGGGGCTTACCAGACGAATGTAGGGCTCTGGGTTCCCCTGAGCAGCCTTCAATGCTTGGGGTAAAATTAGTAGCCGCAGGTTTTTATCCTGCGGCGTTATGTGGCTGCCATTATCCCGGAAGGGACATGAACCTCGAGGGTTCAAGGGCCGTATCTAGTTGCGCCAATCTGCGGTTTGCCCCTATCGGAGGCAAACCTTGACTTACGATCCTGCCCTGCCCCTCAGCCGTTTGAACGCCTGGTGAAGGACGAACGAGGGATAGTCGCGCGAGGCGTACTGGTCGCCCCGGAACTCCCTTCGCTCGGCAGTCAACCAAGCCCTGAACCGGGTGCGCTGGGCCTCCGGAAGCCTGCTGAAAAGGCCGAGTCCGAGGTATTCAGGTCCGAGGAAGCCGATGTCGCGGGCACCTTGATGTTTCATGGTCATAAGATGGTTCTCCATTGTTTCAATTTCAATGACGGGTTGTCCAGGCCGGCCCCCCCGGGACCGATGCCCCTGCAGGTGTCAGTCCTGCAGGGGCCATGGTCATTCGGGGCCGGACCCGGCCGGGTCAGCGCTGGAGCGAGATTTCCAGGTGCGGCGGGGGAAGCGCCGTCACATGTATCAGCGTCATGTCCTCCTGACCCTCCGCCCACGGGTAGGGAACCAGCCGCACACGGATCTCCGAGAACTGCCTGTCGTTCTCCGCGATCGTGTGCAGCAGGCTTCCCACGGGGATACCCGGCAGCTCGAGCGCTACGTTCGGAAACGCGAGCGCGTTCTGGAACGGCTTCCACAGGTTGTCGATGTCCGCCCTCTGTCCCTTCTGGCGGATGCCAAGGAGCAGCTGGACGTCGAGTTTCAGCTCCCAATCGGCCGCAAAGACCGCCGTATAGTCGATGCCGCGGATGGTCCGCGACGCCGACGATCCGTACGTGGTGTCGAATTCGGCCATGATGCCGAGGATGGCCTTCAGCCGGGACTGAAGGATCGGATTCGTGAGAATCGGGCCGACGCTGTCCGCAGGCTTCCTGTCGGTGTCCGAAAGAAGCCGGCCGGGAAATGAGATGTCGAAGGTGATCATGGTGGTATTGGGTTCGGGGTTAGCCCTGGGCTTCGGGCGCGGAGGCCGCGGCAAGGGCGCGCGCGGCGCGGAGCCGTGTTCCGGGAGAGATTCCGGGCCCGGCCTCCTTCATCACCGCCCGGAGTGCCACGGCGAGGAGGGCCCGGTGGACGATGAGCTCCATCTTCTGCCGGGCCGTGTGGCAGCTTATCGCCCCGCGGATCCCCGCCTCAAGGCGCGGTTCGGCGACGAGGGCCGGCGGGGCCCCTGCGTTCCTCAGCATGTGGAGAATCACCGCAACCGGGTCTCCGGTCACTATGTTCGGGGCAACGCGGTCCTGGCCCGCGTCGCCGTTTGTCGTATCCTTTTCTGGCGTTGTGTTGTTCATACGCCCCAAGATGGCGGGGGCGTTATGGCCTCATTTGGCCTCAGAAACAGGTCCCCTGCGGCATGGCCCGCCCCTTGGGACATAGATGGCGTCAACGAACGCCTATTATTCCGACTTGGCCGTTCCCCGGTCCGGCTCCCCCACCCCCTGGGGCTCACCCCACCCGCTCCCGACTCGTCGTCATCCGCCGCCCAAAGTGCCCCTGTGGCCCGGACCGGTGTGGCTTTCTATGGATAACGGCAGACTGGAACAGGACTGGCCCGCGCGTGGGCGTACGTACCGGGGCGCAACGCGCGGTGAGATGCCACCTCCGTGTTCCACGCCCATTGTTCCACGCTTGCCCGTTGCCGCTCGGATGGCATGACTGATGGCCAGCTTCGTTTGAAGGCTTCCCGCTCACCATGCTCATCCTTTCATCTAGGACCGTGCCGATGGAGGCGATGGTCTTCGAGTGGGCGCTCGCGGAGAGGAAGCGCCTGGTGGACTCAAGGTGGATCGATCAATCGCTGGCAGACCGCTCGGAAGCTGTCGCCGGTCTATCCCATCATGACGGACAGGCGCTCGTTGACGCCATCTGCAGACACCGGGGAGGATTCTTTGGGATCTTCGTGGCCAACCCCACGAATTGGCTCGAGGCCTCGTGCCCGGTCGAGAGCGTTGGCCGGCTGCACCTCTGCAAGTACTTCGAAGGGACTCATCAGGTTAACGGGGTCCCAAGCTACTTTCGCACGATCGAAGAGCTCGCCGAGGGCGATCCATCATTCCGGCTTACTCAGCCGTTCGTGTGGTCCGCGATGCGAGGGCGGCCAGTCCTGGTGAGCTATGGCCCGGCTGGCCCGTGGGTCGTAATGGAAGGCACGCACCGCTTGGTGGAGGTCTACCATGCGGCTAAGGCAAGGAGGACCGAGAAGCCCGCGGTCGACGTCATCGCCGGCATCAGCCCGCTCGCGAGACGCTGGAATGCCTGGCGGGATCCGGCGCCGGGGGCGCTGTAGGTCACGGGTGCAGCAGAGACCGCGTCACCTTGTATTCGTCCACATGCAATTCGCCCTGGTAGACCTTCACATGAGCCAGTGCTGGGTTGCCGTTGAGAATCCGCATAAGCTTCTCGTATACCTCCGGCGCCATATCCGCGCCCAGAGTCACGGAAATGATCAGGGAACTCGGGATTGATGCTAGCGAGTGGGAGTCGAGCTCCTGGTCCGAGCTGCTTCTCACCAGGCGGTACTCGTTTTCGTAGTCCCAGTGCTTTGACTTTGCCAGGTAGCAATTGCGCCGCACAGCGCTCCCCTCGAGCAGTGGCCTTTCGGTGCGGTATTCGACTTCGCCCATGTCGCGCAGGTCGTGGCTCCTGGAGTCATGCGCCCGAATCCACTCGTGGCCCTCGTTAAATTCGAAGACGAGGCCAGTGTGGCCGACCGTGTAGTGGGCCCAGAGCAGGAGGCCAGCGGGGTCCTCTGGATGCACGCGCGAAAGGCAGAGGATCCGGTAATCGCCGAAGCGGGTGCGCATTGCGCTGAGCGCGACGCCCTTTATGCCGATCAGGTTGCCCTTGAAGTCGGAGCCCAGCTTGGCCCTCAGCTCAGTGATCCTTTCTTCCCGCTCCTCCCTGAGGATCTTGCTGTCTGCAACTTCTCTGGAAGCCTGCTGATTGGCGCAGCGAGTAACGAAGCGATCGAAGTACTCCGGGTTCTCCATGAATCTAGCGCTTGGGGTGATCTCGAAAGGGTCGTTAAACTCGTCACCAGGGGTGAAGCGGATCTTCAACACTTCGAGCAGGTTGACGCGTTCAGGTGGTGCGTATTTGAAGAAAGCCACGGTTAACGAAACTTTCAGACGGAGCTGCGGAAGATGGCCATGGCGCCTTGTTAGGGGTGAGATGTTCCACGGTCAAGGCATGCGGCTCATTCGCCTTTCATGCCAAGCACGCTAGGCAATATGCTGTGGGGTTGCCTAGATACCTGCCCCCGTAACTGGAAGGTCAAAATGGGAAGCCCGAAAGCAACTCATGTTGATCTAGGCCGCTGCAATGCTGGATTCTCCAGCTCGCACGCCTTCCGACAATTGAACCACCTTTTGGGTCCTCGTGATATCGCACTTCGCGATCGCCGCCATAACCTCGTCCTCGTCGGCCTCGAGGTACTTCTGGGTGACGGAGACATCGCTGTGATTTAGCGCCGCCTTTAGGATCATGATGTCATTGCCGCTGTTCTTGTAGACCTTCCGGGCCCAGGTTTTCCGCAGCGTGTGCGTGCCCAGCCTGCCGTCGTTCTCAACTCCAGCCGCCGCAAAGGCCGCGTGCATGATGCGCCGGGCGCTTTCACGGGTGAGGGGGCGGAGGTTCCCATCGCGGTCCCCTTCCCTGCTAAGGAAGAGCGGCATCCCGGCGCTTAGCTCCAAGCGCCTGCGGAGCCACCCCAGGTAACTTTCCAGGGCGCGGTGCAGTTCCGGCAGGACCGGTATCCACCTCGTCCTGCCGTAGCCGCCCTTCATGTTCCGAGGGGCGACACCGATCTTGCTCACGATTTCTCCGGAGCGGAGAACGGATCCCACCGTAAGGGAAAGGATTTCCGAGATCCGGAACCCCGTGAACCACTGCGCCGTGATGAGACAACGGTCCCGGGGCGGGAGTTCCCGGACAACCGATAGCAGCATCCGTTCTTCCAAGGGGATTAGTGCGCGTCGTCCAGCCATGCCCCAAGATGGCCCGCCCTCCCCCGCCACCCCAGTATGCCGTTCTGCACCGTTTGCCACACCCGCCGGGGCGGCAGCGTCCGCGGGCGCCCCATCCCCGGAGGTTTGGGAGGCCAGCACTAGGTTAGCTCGATATCGTCGGCCCAGCTTTGCCTCACCGGGATCTCAAGCTCAGGGATACGAGAAAACTCCCCAGAGCCACCTTGCCCACGGCGCCAGAACTCGACAACCCGGACGGAAATGCTGTTCATCGAGTCACCGGTGCAGACGTGGCTTGGCGGGTCACCATAGGAAAGACCCTGGCTTTGGATCGCGGCATCAAGAGTGGTCCCTGCACCGGAAGATGAGCAAAGTTCCACCTTGAATCGTCTGTAACACTGCTGACAGGCAATTTCTATCAGGCCTACTTGGTCGGCGTAGATATTTGGCGAGAGTCCAGGTGCGAATGCACCATACCTAGGTACACCGTTGTGGTCATACCAAGACGGACTCTCAGGAATTCGCTCAAGGATGTCATTATAATCCTGTTTCACTTCCAAGTCCTCACGACGCCAATACAAGGTCCCTTGCGCACGAACAGCACAGCAGGAATGCATTCATGGCAAGGTCGCACACCATCGACCGCCTGATCGGCGAGCCACATCTCCAGTCCCAACATTCATTCGGACACCGCTGAATTCACTGATTTTCGCTTATCCACAAGTTCTTTCATCCGTCTAACCAGCTGAATTTGATTCAATAGCTGCTTCTCGGTGGCCGCATTCAATTCGTCCACTCCTTGCCCCAGAATCACGATTGTCGCATACGATTCGCCAACATCCTCCATGCCAGCCGCAACGGCTTTGAGTTCGTTGATTCCGGGATAATCGACCAGCAGCGACACCAAGGAGAGCGCCGCCTCTTGCCGACCTTCGATTGTCTGTTTATCGATTCCGCTTTGAGCCTCCGATAGGTCGCTCAACTTATGAATCGCCTTTAGCGTGAAATCTGAGTCTACGATAAGATCTTTCCTCGAGGCATTCCGGGAAAAAGCGCGAATCCACTGCTGGATCGATTCGTTGTCGAGTCCTTGGCGAGCCATCTGGTCAGCCACGTTGCTGACGTCGCGATTGCTTAGCTTCCCGAGACTTTTCAAAAAATGATCCTGCAGTTGGTCCGTGGCTTTCGAAGCAGCATAGTCCGCCAATTGAGCGACGAGCTTCTGCACCATGCCTTGTTTCGCCCGTTCCGACTGGCCGGAAAACCATGTAAAGTCGCTTATGGCTTGATGGAAACCCAATTCTCCCAGCTGCCTCCTGGTTTCCGTAATTTCTTTATCAATTTGCCCTCGTAGCGCGGTTTTGGCCGCAGATACCGCCGCATTAAATTTGTTAGCATCGGCAGTGTATGCCTCCATCAGATGCTCTACACTGCTGATCTCCTGATCCGTTTGTTGCTCGGCGGTTTCGTGGTTCAATCGATCCGCGGCGGTTTTGAATGCATCATACTCTTTGTCGCATATTTCCTTTTGGTGCTCGAGCATCGCTTTCTCAGGATTTCCAATACCGCTTGGAATGGCTGCCAAATCAGGAACTTCCGCTCTGCCTTCCGGGAGCGGGATTAACACCAACCCAAGTAGCGCTGCAAGGCACCGTAGCGCGCCCAACCTTTTCCCCATATTTGTGAGTTTAGCCATAATAGCCGCATCATTTACGTGTTAGTTCCAGGGAGAGCCCCATTCGCTCCGATGTCGGCAAAGCCGCGAACCAATTTCATGACGGTCGCTTATTTTCTCACGTTTTTCCTTAGGATAATGCGAAAACCTAAATGTTCATGACGTACGCCTGGCGGTGAAGCGCCCCGGGTGGCGGACCTGCAAAAGAATGCGTTGGTGCACCATGAACGACTTGGCCCTCGTGGCCGGCCGCCTACTCACCTCCCCCAGGTCCGCGGCGCACCTTGGTGAGGTAGCCCAGGGGAACGTCACATCACACCCTTTTTCAGGCATCAAAGGCGGCATTGTCTTCTGGGGAGCCTTGGCACTGGTCGTCATCGCGTTGCTCATTGTGGTCGCCAAACTGCTTCCCAAACCCGCCCAGTAGCAAGAGTTCTTGGGATGGGCATCAGGGTGTGAGCGAGAGCCGAGAGACATAACCTGGATTTTTCTGGAAACGCCCGGCTCCCCCGGGCCGGAAGGGGGCCAAACCCAAACCTTGATGCGCCGGAGCCCCCCGGTATTCCCTTTTTAGGGATCCTCGTAGACCTCGGCGAGTGCGACGCCGGTCGTGTTGTTAACGCCGGCAATCTGCATTGTGTAGGCCCCCGCTGAGAGACTTATGACCTGGGCGCTGTCCCCGCTTCCTGGCTGGAGGGCAAAGGCGCCGACGTGGGTAGCGGCGCTTGAGACCTGCGCCGAGTTGGTACCCGTTCCCCAGCCGGCATTCGCCGCGATCGTCTTCCCGGTGTTGTCGAGCACCGTGAGGCTAGGCTGGGCCAGGACCCCTGTGACCCCAAACGAGGACAGGGCCGGACCGTCCGCCCGAACTAGGAGCTGCTCGGAGCCCACGCCCGTGATCACGAAGCCGGGGATGATGATATTGGCCCCGGTCCCCACCTGGGCCCTGGTTGAGATGTTCGCAAGGCGGGTCCCGCTGGAGGACACCTCGTAGATCTCGGCCAGCGCCACGCCGGTCGTCCCGCCCACACTCGACACCTGGACCGTATAGGCGCCGGGTGCCAGGCTAATGAGGAGGGCGCAATCGGCACTACCGGCGGGGAGATCAAACGCACCCACCGCCCTTGCGGCCGACACAATCTGCGCCGAGCTCCCCCACCCGCTGTTGGCGGCGATCAGGGAGCCCGAGGAATTATAGAGGGCGAGGCTCGGCTGGGTGAGGACCCCGGTAACCCCAAACCCCGCCAGGCCCGGACCAACCGCCCGGATGAGCAGCACTTCCTGACCGTTCCCGCTCACCACGAACCCGGGGATAAGGATGTTGCTTCCGGTGCCGACCATGGCCCGGGTAGAGATGTTGACGAGCCTCGTCGTCGAGTACCCGGGCACCGGCGCGGCCGCGGA
>Ga0302194_10002397_pt1 | contig 11892 bp, 9 predicted proteins | sample II_Bog_N1_1_FD_200227 | JGI IMG/M metagenome (GOLD analysis project Ga0302194, IMG submission 200227) | Peat permafrost microbial communities from Stordalen Mire near Abisko, Sweden - II_Bog_N1_1 | ecosystem: Environmental > Terrestrial > Soil > Wetlands > Peat | place: Sweden: Abisko, Stordalen...
GAAGATATGGCTTCTCGAAACAGGAAACGTCCATTATCCCTGATCGTTCTAGAGCGATAGTAATAGACCTTTAGTATCCAACTTAACATCAGACCTTAGTTTGGAAATGAAATTGGACGAAAGGGCGCAGCCAGGTGAATCGGAATTTGATCACGCGTCGCAAATTCTGTGAATTGTCGCTCATCTCTCCAATCGGGCGATTACTCTTCGCGGATCGTCATGACTCGGGACTTGTTATTGGGTCGTCGGAAGTCACGCTGGGTTTCAATGAAGTCAGTTACCGATTCACCAAACAGAATCGGAAATGGGCGTTCCACTCCGTACGGGTAGCAGGGACGGATGTAGCGATTCCTCTTAGCCGCATGGATAGCTTCTGGATTGATAGTGGCGAAGCCTCCACATTCGATGTGTTAGCGAATTCACCGGAATGTATGGAGATAGAGTTCGGCGGCTTTCATGATCTACCGCCCGAAGCCAGAATCAGATTCAGTATCTTTCCGTTAGCTCGTCAGCAATTCATTCAAGTCGAGTTGTTCGGGATCGAAGCTCCGGTATGCGCGTATCGGACCGCTTCATCATCGGAAAATCAACGGGGAGCTTGGGTCACGAGAGGCGAGACTGCGTCCGATGCAGAAGGGCGTGAAGTCTTTATCGATGGCTCCGGCAAGCTTGTCTTCGGCCATAGCTTTGCAGGCGATGTGGATACGGCCTATGTCTTCCAGGCAAGCATACGGAAAAGCATCGACAAGCGAGGTAAGTCGGCGCAAGCCTCTTCCACAATGTTCAAAAGTGGCCGACGAGAAGATGACAACGGTGGCTATTACGGATTTTGGCAGATACAGCCCGGCATTGACCAGCCAAAGAAATTCAACATATGGTTTGATCGAGATCTTGGCGGACGCTTGCACCGCGTTTGTGAGAAATACTACGCGGAAGTGGTTGACACCCAAGTTGACTTTAACTCGCTTCATGATGATTACGACCCCTTAAGAGCGATGGAGTTGATGCCCCTTAGACTCTCATGTCCGGAGTCGTTGATCCCGGGCTATGGATGGCACATGGAGGAATATCGACAAGCGACTTATCCTTTTGGGCATAGTTGTGGGATTCAGACGGGGGCGTTGCTAGGTTTCGAGGGTCTTGCAACCGGCAGGGATTGGGAGAGAAACTTCGGCAAGTATGTGATTGACCAAATGCCGTTATGGGGCAAAGTGGATGGTACAGGCTATTTTGCAAAGCGAAGTGGCGGATGGGCAGCCTGGAGCGGTACGGCCGATCACGAACAAAAATTCCCATTCGCCCAAGGTGGAAGCTGGGCGGATGCCGAGCACCTCTATTGGATTGCGATTCAATTTCAAGACGATGCGCTAAGGGAACACGCTCTCGGTCTAATGAAGCATGATCTGCATATAAAACTCGATCTGGATGCGATGTATTTTCCGCCACGATGGAGCGCGCTGCCAGATCAACCGAAAGACAACAGCGACGACTGGGCGACGACGGCCTGTTTGGGCTACTGCGCAGAGATCAGCTCACAGATACTGTTTCGCGAGACGGGCAACGTGCAATACTTGCAAATCGCTGACCGAATCACCGACTGGTTTCGTGCTGCCTGGGGTCCCGAGACGCGGATGAATTATCTCCATCCGGAGATTAATACATTTCATTGCTGGGTTGGATGGATTCCAAACGCAATGATTCACCGCTATGAGCGAAGTGGAGATCCTGTCTTTCTGGACATTGCCAAAGACCTGGCCTGGATCATGATGATGACATCATGCGTCACCGAGGACCACGACTCCTCAGGGAGACCACTTACCGGAGTAACGTGTGTGGGTGTGCGTGGCTGCGTCGATTACGATTGCACACCGAATCTCTGCCAGGAGAAAGACCTGGTATTCGTAACGATGATGGGAACGTTGCTGGATCATGCTTCCGGCGCAGGCTATGCGAAGTATCTCAACCTTCAGAAGCTGGTACTTCCGCGTGACAGGTGGTCAAGCGCGTTTGATATACAAGAGCAGTCCGGCCTCAATCTCCGAACGAACTACGACAATTATCCAAGAGCAATCACAAATCTGGCTTTCGCCTTAAACCGCGGATCCGATCCTCAGGTTGCGATTTTTGAAACGCTCGTGTCGAAGCGGGATCTCGATATTCGCAGATGCCGCGATTCGGTGATCGCCAACGGAACAGGGATTGACCGCACCACCCGAGTCCAACTTCGATATCTTCAGCCCGGCCGATACCGCGTGCATTTGGATCAAGTGGATCTGGGGCTGATGACGGCCGAAAGCCTTGATGAAGGCCTTAGTATTGCGTGTCCAGCAAATTCCATGCGAAGGCTTCGTGTGAAGGCAGAAATCTTGGTTCCTGTCTCTAACAAGACTCGACGGTACGACTTATCAATCACATATCTAAGCGATTTGCGGGAGCATGCATCGCAGAGAGGGGTCGGGTTTCCCACTCCGGTGTTTGTGAAAGACCTCAGCTTTGACGGGATGCCAATCGAAATCGCGCGTAAGGCGTATGAAAAGGGACTTGGCCTCAAAGCGAATACGGTTGTTGTTTACAAACTCGATTCAGAATTCGACAGGTTTTGTGCGATTGTAGGGATGTCCGAAGATGAACACACGGAGGGATCGCCGAAGGCCGCCTGTAATCTGACGATCTTTGTTGATGGTCACTGCGGCTTTTCAAGCGGCCCTGTGTCTGTGGCAACAGGGCCTCAATTTATCGACGTCGACGTTCGTAACGCGGACATGCTGGTGTTGCGCTGTTCCAGCAATTGGGAAAACAACGGCGACCTTAGAGACGACAAGTTGAATCTTGCGGATGCCCGTCTGATCGGACGAGAGCAAAAGTGAACGGGAAGCCGATCTGCGATGCGAGTTTCTTCAGAGACTAGACCGGATCGTCATAGATGGCCCTGATTGCCGCACGCGATCCTAGAAGGGTTCTCTGCGGAGTCCGGCAAATGTTCTTCGGAGAGTCTTCAGTCTCGCGATGAAGCTGGGAATGAGGAGTGTGGCAATGGCCTTATCCAGGAATTTCTCCGTTGTGATTGCATTTTCGTTCGGCGTCACTCTGTTTGGGTTTACAGGCGAAGGCCGGGGGCAACAGAATTGGCTTCGGACGCCGGTCACATTTGGAAAAACGGATGTCATTCCAACAGGAAATGAGTGGATTGCGCTGCCGGAGATCAACGCCATTGATGGCTCACTCGGGAGTTTCAATGCGCTATCGATGCGGGACCGAGGTTTGCTGCAAGTCACCGGAGATCGAGGAGCGCCAGTTCTCAAGCCGGTTTTCACGCTGGACGGAAAGCCGCTTGGCCCGATTAAGCTTTCGTGGGAACTGATTGAATATTGGATTCCTACGGCTCATTTTGCCACCGATGGCCTCGAGGGCTCGATCACTTACTGTGCTCCGCCGGGCAGCAGGGCGGCATTTCTCAGGCTGACTCTGACAAACAAGCGGCCGGAGCCTGCTCATGTCGGGTTCAACCTGGACGCTTCATGGGGAGGTTTAGACCGGGTAACTTATACCCCCGTTGCTTTGCAAGGCGTGCGCACCGTGGGGCAAGTACCGTGGTTCGAAGCCGGTAATGTGTTTTCCTTTGTCACCTACGATACGCACTTTGCATGGGCACTGCTTTATCCGGGGTCGACAGCAAAGGTGTCGAGTGAGCCGGTTACCGTGGCACCTGGCATTCACGCCGCTCGCGAGGTCGTTCTAGCCCCGGGACAGAGTGAGGAAGTTCATTACGTTATAAGCGTGGGGACCGAGGAGTATAGTGCGGGGCAATCGGCTCAGGTGCTTGACCAGAGTATTGATCGAAGTGGAACGGACGCGTTGATTGCGCAGGACGCGGCGTGGTGCAAAAAGCGGACACGCGCGACCGGACGTGCCGATTTAGACCTGCGCATGAACCGCAATTTCCTTTTTACCGAACTCTACGCCTGGGGAAGAGCGATCGACACTGAGCAGCTCAGCGGCATCACCTCGCGCAGTCCCCGGTATTACGTCTCTGCGGCTTACTGGGATCGAGACGCGATGCTTTGGAGCTTTCCCGGATTATTAGATGTCGATGTTCCTTTTGCGCGGGAGGCATTAAACTACGCGCTTACCGTACAGCTGCGCAATACGGGAACGCACAGTCGCTTCATTGATGGGATAGTGCTCGAAGATGGGTATGAACTCGATGAGGGTGTAGCGCCGATCATCGCGCTGAAAGCATATATTGCGAGGACCAACGACGAGGAATTCCTCAAAACCCATCGCGAAGCCCTATCCAGCCTCATTGATCGTGTCCAGGAACATTTCGACGAAGACACCGGCCTTTACAGCACGCTGCAGGATGCGCAAGATCAGTACCGAAAGCAGCAATTCTCAACCTACGATAACGTGCTCGTATGGAAAGCATTGATTGATGCGGCAGAGCTGTATGAACAGCTGCAGGATCCGGTGCGCCAAAAGGAGATGAAGAAGCGAGCCGGCGACTTGCATGCCGCAATCCTCAGCAAGTGCGTTTCAGCGCAGGCACCCGGGACAAAGGCCCCGATTCTGGTCAGTGCAACGGACGGACGGAACCCGATCTACGCCGATGTTCCACCGGGGTCTTTGATGAAGCTGCCTGCGCTCGGCTTCATGGCCGAGACCGATCCGTTGTTTGCGCAGACTTACGAGTGGCTCCATTCAGCGAACTATCAATACTCATATTCGGATCAGTCCTTCGGCCTGCCGGGAAGTTACCGCTTGCCGTTTACACCGGTATGGACCGTGGCAGACCACCTCGGGTTAAAGCAGGGTCGCGAGCAGGCTCTAAAGATCTTACTGGGCAGTGAGTGGGATAGCGGCATCATCTCTGAGGGCGTCAGCGCGACCACAGGCATTGCGGATCACGATGGGCGCGCCTTCGCTACTGCCGCGGGCTATATGGCGCATGCCATCTGCGCTTCGTTCTGCATCGATAACAACACGGCGAAATAGGTGATGCAATTATGCGATTGCAGATGTGCGTAAGACTGAGTTATTTGAGGTTCAAGCTGCCGTCCCGAAATAGAATCTGGTTGGTCCTGACTCTGTGTTGGGTCGGGTTTGGCGCATCGCCGTGGGCGTTCGCTATAGAAAACGGTCTCGCCGCGACTCCTCCAATGGGTTGGAACTCGTGGAATGCATTTCACCTCGCCATCGATGAAGGGAAGATTCGGGCGATGGCGGATTATATTGCTTCCAGCGGCATGAAGGACGCAGGCTACGAGTACGTTGTCGTTGATGCGGGCTGGAAGGCGAAGACTCGGGACGCGCCAGGCAGGCTGGTCGCTGATCCGGCGAAGTTTCCCTCTGGAATGAAAGCTCTTGCCGATTACATCCATAGCAAGGGGCTCAAGTTCGGCATCTACACCGATGCGGGATCAGAAGACTGTGACTCCGGAGCGCCTGGCAGCAAGGATCACGAGGAAATCGACGCGCAGACATTCGCCGAGTGGGGCGTTGACTACGTAAAAGAGGACTGGTGCTACTCAGTGGGGTTGGACGCAAGAACAGCTTACGGAGAAATGAGCCGCGCGATCCACGCGACGGGTCGGCCAATGGTCTTCAGCCTTTGCGAGTGGGGAGACAACCAGCCCTGGTTGTGGGCTGCTGCCGTGGGGAATCTGTGGCGAACAACCGGCGATGGCAAGAATTGTTGGGATTGCGGTGGAGAAACCGCCGCGAAGAAGGGCGGTTACCCGCGAGGTTGGACCAGGATTCTGGATGCGCAGGTTGGTCTCGAGAAGTATGCCGGACCAGGGCACTGGAACGACCCGGATCTACTACTTGTGGGTCTTCCCGGATTGACCGCCGAGGAAACTCGCGCGCACTTTAGCTTATGGGCTATTCTCGCTGCGCCGCTCATAGCCAGTTGTGATTTGAGCAGCATGCCGCCAGCAATTGAGGAGATTCTCAAGAACAAAGATGTGATAGGGATCGATCAGGATGCGTTGGGGAAAGAGGGTACGAGAGTCTCGCATGCTGGGCAGTACGAGGTCTGGGTCAGACATCTCAAAGGCGGCGGTCGGGCAATAGTGCTATTCAATCGAAGCAGCCATGCAACAAAGATGAGCCTGACTCCGGAACAAGCGGAATTACCGGGTTTTGGCAGCGTGCATGCGCTTGATGTATGGACAGGGCGTGAGTTGCACGCGCTGAAAGGCCGATACTCGATGCGTGTATCTCCCCATGGCGCGGCGATGATTCGAATTGAGTCAATGCCGAAGGACAGCAGCAAATAAGCTAAGCGCTACGAGAGCGTTTACGCGAGTCAGGTGGGAAATGTCGAGCGCCTTTACGTCAAGCGAATTGAAACTATAGGCGCAATATTTTGGCAGAATTGAGCCTGATTTCTCAAGGAAGCAACGCGTGGTCGCTGCTGCGCCGCGACGCGATATGGGATGCGACATTTGTCAGATATCTCTTTCTGTTCATCACAGACCTACGATATTCCCGCCCGCTAACCTACCGATACTTGGGGAATTGCAAATTTGACTCCTACGCTGGGCGGAAGATTGCGTGAAACGGAATACGACGTGAAGGGGTCCGTCCGTTTAACCAAAGCAGGCGAGGGAGGCGAGAGAAGCGGAGGAGTGGTTGACTGAATCGGGGCGGAAATACAAGATGCAAGTGATAGTAACCGATCCTGAAGGCCGGGAGGTTCTCAACCTGACCAAGCTGGCCTTTGAAGGCGAACTGCAAAACGGTGGCTATCCAACTCCAGATATCGGCGAGGCGCTTCAATTGCTCGTTGACGCTGCAGGGGAGTGGAGTGCATAGATCTTCGCTATTCTGCGGAAACTCCTCGCGTCAGCTGACTGCTCTAATTCGGACGGGCACCCTCACTCGGCGTTGAAGCGCGTATTGACACCTGAGATTCAACGAACCAGGGTTCGGAGCATTCCAGGCGTGAGATAAATACGCGGAAAGGATTCGAAATGACGCATCGTAAGTTAAATGTGGCTATTGTAGGGCTTGGCTTTGGAAAAGAGTTCATTCCGATTTATCAGCGGCATCCCGCGACGAATCTCTACGCAGTATGCCAACGCACACAGTCGAAATTGGACGAAGTGGGTGCGCTTTATGGAATCGACAAGCTCTTCACGAGCTTCGACCAATTGATCGCTGATCCGAACGTCGACGCCGTACATATCAACTCGCCGATTCATCTTCACGCCTCACAAAGCGTGGCTGCGTTGCAGGCCGGAAAACACGTGGCCTGCACAGTGCCCGCCGCCACAACGATCGACGAGTGCTGGAACATTGTGAACGCGGCAAGAGAGTCGGGCAAGAATTACATGATGATGGAGACGGCAATCTACACGCGTGAATTCCTATTTGCCCGCGAACTGCGAGATACAGGGCAGCTGGGGCGAATCCAGTTTATGCGCGGAAGCCACCAGCAGGAGATGGCGGGATGGCCTGGATACTGGGAGGGGCTGCCGCCGATGCATTACGCCACGCATGCTGTCAGTCCATGCCTGGCGATCGTTAATGGCCAGGCCGAGTCTGTTTCATGCCTTGGTTCAGGCCACATCGCCGACGTACTCGCGAGTAAATATGGTTCCCCCTTCGCTGTCGAGACTGCGCATTTCAATGTGCGTGCACAGGACTTGGCGTTTGAAGTGACGCGCTCGCTCTTCGAAACGGCGCGTCAGTATATAGAGAGCTTTGACGTGTATGGCGAAAAAGCCTCCTTTGAGTGGACCAGAATCGAAGGGGAATCTCCCATCATTCACATTGGCGAGAGTCCGGCACGGACCGCGGTGCCAGACTATGCCCAACTGCTTCCCGAACCGATTCGCCGGTTCACGCAAAAGGGCGTCTACGACGCTGAGAATGCGCATTTGTCCTTCACTCAAGGCGGAGGCCATGGTGGCTCTCACCCACATCTTGTAAACGAATTTGTCGGCAGTATTGTTGAAGAGCGACCATCGTTCCCTGATGTCTATCAATCGTTGAACTGGACTTGCGCAGGCATCTGTGCACATGAGTCGGCAATGCGTGGCGGCGAATCAGTGACATTGCCTAAATTTGAGAGTAGATTGGCACAGAAATGAGTCAGCCTACTAGCCAATTGACCCAGATGCAGGCGCATCCGGCCGAATTCTCCGGCGAACTGGCAGGACATCGGTTTCTCATGACCAGCGTCCGCACCGGGAACACTGAAATCTTCTGCGTCGATCCGTATACGGGCTCTGCGATCAATCTGACGAAGTGTCCAATTTCTCATCAGCGCTATCCAAGCTGGGCTCCAGATGGAGCCAGAATTGCGTTTACCTCTGACAGAGATGGCGCTTACAACCTTTATGTCATGGATGCCGATGGCGGCAATGTTCGGCAATTGACCCATAGGGCTGCGCCCCAGGTTCTGTATTTTCCGAGCTGGTCCGGCGATGGCAGTCGGATTGTCTTTGGGCTCGCCGGGTGTGAGCCACCGCTGATGTGCGAGATCGATGCGAGCGGCGGAACCTATCGCGTGCTGGGCGAAGGCCGCGATCCGCACATATCTCCTGATGGCAAACTCCTCGCTTTCACCCGATACTGCAGCTCAGGCTACTCTGTCTTCTTAATGGAGACAGATGGCGGAAGAGTCACACGGGTTACCGAGCATGAGAACCCCATTGGTGCAGTGACTCCGACTTTCAGCCCGGATGGAGAGAGCATTCTTTATAGCGATTCAATCGGCAGCGCACTGGAGCTGTATTGCGTTTCTGTGGCGAGCGGAGACATCAGGCAACTGACGAAACTGGGTAAGTTTGCAACTTGTGCCGCTTGGTCGCCCGACATGCAATGGATCTCGTTTCGCGTAACGGATGAAGATTTCTGGAATCATGCGGACCGGATGAAACTCGCCTACGCTGAGCGCCGACCGGACAAGCGTCCCGTTTGGGTGATGCGGGCAGACGGCCAGGAGCCCCACCCGCTTGAGGCCCTCCGTTATCAGTGTGGAATTGACGGCAGCCGTGCCGTGTGGGATCCGCGGGGAGAAACAAGATGAAGATCGGTGTCAACTCCTTTCTGTGGACGGCCAACTTCGGGCCGGAGCAATTCAGCGTTCTGCCCCGTGTTAAAGAATGGGGCTTCGATGCCTTTGAGATTCCTGTCTTCGATCCTGCGAAGATCGACCATCGCGCCATCCGAAGGGAACTCGATGCAAATCAACTGGAGTGCACCTTATGCGCCATTCTTCCGCCGGGACTCAGCCCAATCGATAGCGATACTGTGGTGCGAGGCAAAACGCGGAGACATCTGCAGCGATGCATCGAACTCACTGCGGAAATCGGCGCTACTCTCTTGTCGGGGCCTGTTTATGCTCCTGTTGGCTATCTGCCTGGTCGGCGGCGAACAGAAGATGAATGGAAGTGGGCGGTGGAGTGTTTTCAAGAACTCATACCGGTGCTGGAAAAGAACGGCGTAACGCTGGCAATTGAGCCGCTGAATCGGTTTGAGACTTTCTTTCTCAACACCCTATCGGATACTGCTGGCCTCTGCGACGCGATCGGTCATCCTCGCATCGGAGTGCTGTTGGATACCTTTCACGCCAATATAGAAGAGAAGAGCATTCCTGACGCGTGCCGTATGCTGGGACCGCGCCTGCGGCATCTTCATGCCTGCGAAAATGACCGCGGAATACCGGGTACCGGGCACGTGGATTTCCCCGGCATTGCCAAGGCTTTGCATGAGACTGGATACAACGGGTACCTGACTATCGAGAGCTTCGGATTCAATCTTCCTGAGATGTCGGCCGCAGCGGCCATTTGGCGCGACCTTGCGCCTTCGCCGGATGCGATCGCGCTCGAAGGCGCAAAGTATCTTCGAGGCTTGCTCGCCAATCGATGCTGACCGCACTCTAAAGTTGGCGAACAACCAGTACTGTCCAAGCCTGTAGCGGGCGCTGAACCGTCACTGTCCCATTGGCATCGCTTTGCACGAGTTCCTTTTTCGTATTCCATGCCGCTGCGTTCAAAGCGGCGGTCTGTTCACGAGTGGGCGGGTCGGGTTTTCCCATCGCTTCCCATGCCGCGGTCGTGTTGCCATGTTCCCTGTCAAGAGTTTCAATCTCAAAGGCGACGCCGGGCTTGAGCCCAGTCAAGGTGAGCGATAGGTCGCGTTCGCTGCCCGTCTCGGTCATCTTGTCTGCATCTGCCAGCGATGCGGTGCCGGGAAGAGCGACTGTGACTTCAGGCGGGTAGTTATAGGCCAGCGCGGTAAGCTTTCCGGTCTTGGAATCACGCGTAACCACCGCTCCCGGAGTCCTGGCCAGCAATTCATCGCCAAGCTCATTCAGAAATCGATAGCCATGAAACACCGGCTTAGGAACGCCCTGATAGTTGATCATTCCGAAGCCGCCGTGAAAGATGCTGTCTCCTGCGCCCTGCTCCTCAAAGACGTCGGTGAACGTCCAGTAAGAGAGCGAATCGACCAATCCGATTGAATCCAGATTGCATTTCACAACATAGGCGGCCGCTTGCAGCGAGTCATGGGTGTGATCCCGGGATGAGGAGGAAGAACTCCACTCCGTCAGATGGATTTCAGCGAGCGGATAAGGGCTTGCATCGACCAGCTTGCGCAACAGCTGCAGATCGTCGTGGGTGGAGTTGACTCCGCGATGCATGAGCACTTTGGATTTCTCTTCACTCACGAAGTCCATCGGGTAAGGGTGAGTTGAGATGAAGTCTATGGGTAGGTGATTATCGGCACAGTACTTAAAAAAGTCGTTCAACCAGGTTGGGCGCCAAGGCAGATTCTCTAGATCAGCATGTGCGGCAACGGCCTGCTTGAGAACTTCAGGGTCAGGATGGAAGTTACTTGTTGCAGGTCCGCCCACACGCAGTTGCGGGTCGACCAGTTTGATGGCGAGTGCTGTTGTCTTATAGAGGTCAAAATACTGGGCCTGGGTTCCAGTGAAGAAGCCATGCAGATCAGGTTCATTCCAGACCTCGAAATACCAGCTTCTGACCTCGTCCGCGCCGTATCGCTGAATGCAGTGATTCAGGAAGTGACGCACGAGCTCTGACCACTTGTGATAGTCGTCAGGTGGTGAACCATTTCCTTTCCACCAGAACCCCGTGCTCCCTTTTTCAGTGACCATTGCTGAAGGCGAAAAGCCAAGTTCGACGAATGGCCGAGCCCCATTGGCAAGCATGCGATCAAAAAGGTCATCAATGTATTGGAAGTTATAGACCGGCACCCCGTCCTGTTCGCGATAGACGAACATGTCGTCATGAAACAGCCCGTGAAAGCGGACGTATCGGAATCCGTCGAATTTTACCGCCATGTGGAGTTGATCTTGCCAACTGGCACGCAGGCCTTCATTTGCGCGGCCCGCGCCGACGGTATTACTCCAAAAATGCTTCAGTGGCGTCGCGGGATCATGGCTGCCGGCGGATATGTGAATGCCTGAAGTATCTTGCTGTGCGGCTGCTGTATATGTTGTTCCTAATGCCAGAAGGGATGCAAGGGCGCAGTTGAGAAACCTCAATATCATCAGTAGTCCTTATAGCGGTAGGTGTTTAGCCACGTTATACGCAATTCAGACTACCGTCAGGGCACACTTGATTCTATAAGGGCATCGGTTCAAATGCTGACGAATGTATCAGTTCTCGTTTGTATATTGGGTGGTCCGATCGACCTTCCGGTTCTTGAGGTTGTTGGGCCGGGAGGTTGGCCGATTGCCGCTCAAGACTTTGATTGATCTTCTGTCGATAGTGCCTGGGCGTCATCTGCGTAAGCCGGCGGAAAATCATTCCGAAATAGCTTTGATCGCAGAAACCGACTTCCAGACAAACTTCGGAAATGGGCATGTCTGTTGAGGCGAGCAGCTTTTGAGCCTTGGCAATCCGAAAGGTATTG
>Ga0302194_10002411_pt1 | contig 11860 bp, 10 predicted proteins | sample II_Bog_N1_1_FD_200227 | JGI IMG/M metagenome (GOLD analysis project Ga0302194, IMG submission 200227) | Peat permafrost microbial communities from Stordalen Mire near Abisko, Sweden - II_Bog_N1_1 | ecosystem: Environmental > Terrestrial > Soil > Wetlands > Peat | place: Sweden: Abisko...
CAGCGGCACGCCCAGTCGATGTCACGATGGTTGCCCGAGGGTTCACTGTTGTATATGCGGCGGCGAAGGGTGATGACACGAACGTCAGGGCGAACTGGAGCCTTGCTTTTGCGGCTGACCATGGACCTCGCCAACGAACTGGCCTTCTCCAGACTGGATTCGACCATCTTCGGCTGCGCCATAACGTAGAAAAGCGAATATGCCCACCGCACTAGCGGGTGCCGGTCTGGCATAGACGCAACGTGTTCAGAGATGGTCTCGCCTTGCTGGACAACCATGTAGGTCATGGAAGTCTCAGGGCAATTAGGGTCGTCCCCATCCAGCATCAGGTAAAGGATGACTAGCGTTTTGCCTTCTTCGGTTCTGCCCCACGCTATGCTGAAGAGCGGAACAGGTCTGGTCACTCGGCATTGGTCACCATCATCCCAAACTCCTATGCTGAAGGGAACCGGCTGTTCGAAGTACATCCAGCCGCAATCGGTAGGGAACCATGATTCTTCCCACTCGATGTCATCGGGAACATTTTCGGCGCAAGTGGAGACCGCTTGCAGGACTTCTTTGCCGACTAAGAAGTTGTCGCCAAACTTGGCGAAGGCGAAGCTGGCGTCGGTAAGGAACTGAGCCCGACTCACCTGTTCTTCTGTCGGTTCCATGCTATTGATGGCGACTTGCGCCAGTGTCGAACCAAACAGGTGGCACCATCTCGCCTGTTCTTCGATAGCTTTCAAGTGTGCGAACAGCATAACGTTCACCTTCCTTTCAAGACACAGCTTTCCTGTCGGGGCAAAGCCCCTTGTTTGCGTTGCCAAGTTGCTATTGGTTGGCTACGGTGAAGAAGCCGCACGAACTTGCTTGGTTCGGGCACGCGCACTGCGGGTGCCGGGTTGATTTTTGAGACAACACTTCCCCCACGGTCTGACGACTGCCCTTTCGGAGGCAGTCCAGAGCCCGGTCGTTTCAGTGCTGCTTCAGTTGTTTACTGCTGGGCGCGTCCTGACTGCTCAGCCTGATTGACTTCACGAGCAGACATGACGCGCTTCAGGACGCCGAGTGGAATCCGCAGAACGCGGTACCGGCGACTCGCTCCGTGCGACGGCCCGACATTGATGACTCCGGGTTCACTCACGAACATTCGCCGCACCGTATCGCGGCTGATGTTCAGCATCGTTGCCACTTCTGCGACTGATAGGTATTGCTCGTCCATGTTTCGAATTTAGAAGGTTTTACGGTTGTTTTGAAACAGAGTGAGAATTTGCAAGTTTGTGGATGTTGTTGCCTATAAGTCCTTTATATACAATGCGTATTTCTGCGTGCCGAAATTCATCTGCAAGTGCAAAATCCGGGATTCGGGCAAAAGTCAGGAATAGAGGAAAGGATTGAAGGGCGAAAAGGGTCACGCCAAGGGGGGACCATAACAGTAAATGTGGAAGTGCGACCACAGGGCCTATCCTGAGGCTCTGAGACTGTCCAACGACGAGGGCGTAATGAACGAAGAAGGCGAACAGAGAGTACAGCAGAAGGTACACGAGGAGTTTCAACTCAAACGTGCCCGATTGTTTAGGCTGAAAAATGAAAAGAAACTTAGGGGTGAGATTGCCGAAGACAAAGAGCGGCTTTTTGCACTTTTCAAATCGCAAGGTCTTGTGAGGCAACTTGAGTTTACTGAAGGATTGGCACGGCTTCTGATGAACTTCAGCGTACTAGCCTCCTACAAAGGAATCCTGAAAGGCTTTGAAATAAAGGAGGCCGCATTAAAACTTAACAAGGACAGAGATAGGGCGCAGTACCACCTTTTCGAGTTCCTTCAAGAACACCCCGACGCGAAGAATGGGGAGCTTGTTACGCTTCTCAATACTCGAAATGGTAGACACGAAGCACTCAAGACCCGACGAGACGACCCTCAGTGGGCTCCCTTGCCACCATCATTACTAAAGAGGTTTGCAAACAGGACAATTGTTCCCTCGGAATGGTGGGAGACCGCGATGGAGGAATTTCCCGGCGAAGTGAGAATATATCTGAGCCGGGTCAGGAGGGAGGCAAAGAAGGCCGAGGTCAAAAACGTGTTATTTAATTGGCCAAAACTCGTCGAACTACATAAAAAGGAACGTAAGAAGAAAAAGCCTAAGGAACAGTAGACGTTACCTTTGCAGACTTAGCGTGCAGGTGATTCTTCTGGAACAGGGTCATTAGGCGCATCGCACTCTGCATGTCTTTGTGCCCACCCAACGCGAGGTCTGAATCTATAAGGAGCGCGGACCCCACCGGACCAACGAGATAAAGAGCCGCTTCGTGTGGCCGGGGCTTAACTGGCCGAAGAATACTCTGGCGCTTTCTGGAAGTACAGTACAAGGCAGATATAGTACAGAATCACGCGAGATGTGCTTAGTCTTTGAATGAGACCGTACACTTAACATGCTGATTCAATAAGGGTAAAGTGAGGTTGATTTCAGCAGCGTTGCCTTTCCGAAAAAGGCAGTAATCGAATACATGAACATCATAGAGACCATCGAGAATAGAGAGACTGCACTGACCGTAGATGAACTTGGTACCTTACTCAACTCGTCCCCAAAGACCCTGTATAAGGCAATAAGCGCCGGTCGTCTGCCAGCCTACCGCATCGGCGGCTGCATTCGCCTTGACCCGCATGACGTTGCCGAGTGGCTTCGCGACAGGCACACCAAAATCGGGATAGGGGGGAGAGTCACCTCTCCTCCCCTCCCACACCACCGGACAAGCGGGTCCGCATCCGGCGGTTCGATGAGTTGATCCCCTGCCGCACTGCACAGAGGCCGGAGGTTCAAAGAACGCATCGCCGATGGTGGTTTCGCCGCTCGTCGAGTTCCATTGCAGGCTTCACCCGCTCCCAACTCGCTCAAGCTCAACCCGAAGGCCGATTGGCTGGCGCATGGCCACGCATGAGACGCGCTTTCCTACTACTCCTTCTCATCGTTCAGGCCTTCGTTCCTTGCGGAACTACTATGCCCTCTGCTGACTTCTGCTGCATGGTCAGAATGGATTACTCCATCCTCAGTCCCGGTTCCGGGACATGCAGCAGATCTCCCGCGATAAGACTGACCGCCTTCAAAGCGCAACCGCCGAATTTACAACCAGCGCCCTTGATGGATATGGACTTCGCTGTCAGTTGCCAGCTCGTCCGGCACCGTATGCCTCATATCCGGTTCTTGTCCATCGGCTCGCCTCTTTGCTCCACGCTTCCTTCAGACCCCACCTCACGATGACGCCCTTGCGCTTCGCTATCACTTCTCCTCCATCAGGATGTGAAGGGGACTTGCACCCCCAAGCTGTCAATCATGCACGGCGTACAACTAGGAGCCCCGGCCTGTGACCGAGGCTCTGTTCTCAAATTCCGAACGAGTAAGGTCAGAACGCCTGTGCGAGTGCAGACGTTAGCTGGCTCTTCGGAGCGAGGTAGCGCATCACGCTCTTCAGGTCGGAGTGGCCGCTTTGCTTCATCACCGTACTCAAATCGCCGCCGGTCGCGACCAGCATCCGGGTCACATACGTGCGACGAAACCTATGCAGCGTGAACTCGCGGCATTCATTGATGCGGGACAAGCAGCCTTCGCAGTGACCGCAGTTGAGACTCGCACGGCGTGCATCCCGCTTGAGAGCGCGAAGCATCTTCCTGTCCTGCTTATCTCCATCGGTGCCGAACAGCAAGACCTTCTTGGGGTTTGCTTCCAGCCATGCTTTGAGCTTGGGAATCAGCGTGGGATGCAGTTCTACACCGCGCTCTTCAAGGTCTTTGATATTCCCGAGGCCATTGCGCTCCTTCAGGTGTACAACGGGCTTTGGACCGGACAAAGAGAGGTCGTACCGGGTTAGCATCATTAACTCACCCTCACGGAGCCCGGTCTTGTAGGCAAACTCCCAAAGTAGTTTGTGGTCTGTACTCGCGTCGATGAGTTTCTGGACGACCTCCGGTTCGTATGAATTGGGCGTCTTTCTTGTGTAGGCTTGCAGGAGCCGGTGCGTGCCCGTGGGGATGAGTTCGCCGGGGTTCAGCTTGCAATACCGAAGGAATCCCCGCAAGCTTTTGTAGTAGTTTGAGCAAGTCCTGTCGCTGTACCCCTGCTCTCCCCTCATCCAGCCGTGCCAGCGAATGACATCATCCTTGGAAACCTGCTCCGGGTAGCTGGCCTTGCAGACAGAGAGAAAGCTGCTGGTGATTTGCGTGTAGACCCGCACCGAGTCGTCTGAACGATGCGGGAGGTTACGATGCATGGAGAGAAAGTCGGCTACATATTGCTTGAGAGTCTTGCGGCTTTCATCATCCGAAACAACTTCAAGTCCAGCAGCTTTCGCTGCGGCCCGTGCATTCAGTTTGGATTCCTCAGCCCGGAACCTGTTGAGAGCGTCTGTTGGGTCGTTGCCAAGTTCTTTGTAGAGGGGAAGCTTGCCTTGGTACCGCCGCATCTGGTAGCGACCGTGGGGGCAGCGGACTTCAGCACCGCCGATGGCCATTACGTCTGGTTTGAGTTTGCCGTTTTTGGTGAGTACCACGGCACCCCGACGCCAGCCTTTACCTTCGACGGCGGCATAGCGGAGTAGGGTAAGAGTAGAGTTCACTTCGGTTCTCCTTCTGCCTCCAATACCCGGATTCCGCCTCCTTTTTTCGAGCTAAATTCGAGCTAACCCGCTTTTTGTTGGGTTTGTGGGGCAAAAGCATAATCCCCCTCTCTCCGCCAGCATTCCATCGAGCTGTTGCTCGCTTTCGTTCGCAGGGGGGTCCTGCTTGAGCGTAAAACTCCAGAAATTTTGGGACCGTCCGCCGCTTGTAGAGATCTCTGCTTGAGCCTCGGACGTGGTCATTGTCACGCCCGAACCAATGCAATTGGATGTGCGACCGCTCTCTCAGTGCTTGAGAATCGGTGACAGTTGAATTCACAATGACGGAATTACGATGAGTGTTGTCGCCAGCAACCGCCAGCGGCGATTTCGTTGCTTCTGGCGCTGATCTGACTCACAATGGCCGTCTATCTGGTTTCGATTCGAGGCCAGGCGCGGCCGTCGCGTTGGCAAGCGATAAGGAGGTATCTGTGGCGACGAGCAACGAGAAAGGCATTGTCGGTCTCGCGAGCAATCACACGGTCGATGAGACTGTGGCGCGACTGATGAGCATCCTGGAAGCAAAAGGGATCACTCTGTTTGCTGTGATCGACCACAGCGGAGAGGCGGAAAAGGCGGGAATGAAGATGCCTCCTACAAAGCTTCTAATATTTGGCAGCCCCAAGGCCGGTACGCCAATCATGCAGGCTGCGCCGAGCGCTGCGATCGACCTGCCACTCAAGATTCTGGTCTGGGAAGACAGCCAGCAGAAGGTCTGGCTCTCATGGAACTCCCCATTCTATCTGCAAGACCGTCATGGCTTTCCGCCTGAGTTGATCCAGAACATCGCGGTGATCGAGCAACTGGCGGTGAAAGCAGGCGAATAGTCCTCAGGGCAATTCTGGTGGCGCGCTGTGAAAGCTGAAAACGTCAGCTCCATCTCTCGTGCTCCGGCCCGGGTGATACCGATCACAGCAATTCCCACCTGCGGGGTTGAAGCTATTTCGGGCCACTAGAGCGGAATGCACCTGTGGGGTGGGCACGGCTGAAAGTCGGGCAAAGCATCTAGGTGGACCGGGCAAAGCGGCGAATCTGGCCGGATGAGGCCGGGAGCACGTTATGGAAGATCGAATCGCAACCAAGAGCGAAATACAGAGTGCTGGGAACGCCAAAGCAGACAACGGGAACGCAAAGGCGGGGAACGCCAAATGCGACCGGGGGCTGCTGCGCGTAGACCAGAACGAGTGCAAGGGGTGCGGACTCTGCGTTGAGGCCTGCCCGCCCAAGGTCATCCGGATGGGCGAACAACTGAATCACTATGGCTACCGAACAGCCGGCTACGCGGGGTCCGGGTGCACAGCGTGCGGAATCTGCTTCATGGTCTGCCCTGAGCCGGGGGCGATTACAGTGATGCGGGCAATACAGGCCGGCGCTCGGGCTGCTGCCGGGCAGGCCGGAACCACACAGATCGGATCTGGAACGACTGGGAATGTTGCGAGGGCAAACTGATGCGCAAGCAACTGATGAAGGGCAACGAGGCGATTGTGAGGAGCGCGATTCTGGCCGGATGCCGCGCGTTCTACGGGTATCCAATTACTCCGGCGAGCGAGATCGCGGAGGCGGCGGCGCTCTACATGCCAAGAGCTGGCGGTGTTTTCTTGCAGGCGGAGAGTGAAGTTGCGGCGATCAACATGCTCTACGGCGCATCGTCGGCCGGCGTGCGTTGCATGACGGCGTCGAGCGGGCCGGGGATCAGCCTGATGCAGGAAGGCATCAGCTACATGGCTGGTGCGGAGTTGCCGTGCGTAATTGCGGATATCAGCCGCAGCGGGCCGGGGTTGGGCAACCTGGGGTCGGAGCAGAGCGACTATAACCAAGTGGTGAAGGGCGGCGGCAATGGCAGCTATCACACGATTGTGCTGGCGCCGCACTCAGCGCAGGAGATGGCCGACCTGACGGCGCTGGCCTTTGAGCTGGCCGACCGGTACCGCGGCCCGGTGGTGCTGCTGGCGGATGGGTTTGTGGGGCAAATGATGGAGCCGGTGGAGTTTCCGCAGGCAGCGGTTCAGCCCCAGGTTCCGGATTGGGCAGTGACCGGGACTGCGGAGTCGCGGGGCAATATGATCACGTCTCTCCATATGGACTTCAACGACATGGAAGTGCATTTGCGAGGGCTGGAAGCGAAGTTCAAGCGCGCGCGGCAACTGGAGACGCGGGCCGAAGACTAGGATGCGGAGATTGTGTTGGTGGGTTACGGCATTGTGGGGCGGATTCTGAAAGCGGTAACGATGGAGGCGCGAGCTGAGGGGCTGCCGGTCGGGCTGCTTCGGCCGATCACCCTATCGCCTTTCCCTACCACCCAGTTGTACCGGCTGGCAGAGCGAGCGCGGGTGTTTCTGGTGGTGGAAATGAGCAACGGCCAGATGGTGGAAGACGTGAGGCTGGCGGTGAATGGCGCACGGCCGGTGGAATTCCTGAACCGGATGGGCGGAAATGTTCCGTCGCACGATGAGGTGCTGGCGGTGGTGAGACAACTGGCTCGGAAACATACGCCGGTGACGCAGCCGGAGGAGGAGCAGGTGGCCCATGTCTAGCCCGTTGCTTACTGAATACGAGGTTACCCACTCCAGGGCGGACTCTTTCTACTCGACGTACGAGCGGAAGCCTGAACTGCAGCACCAGACGCACTACTGCCCCGGGTGCGGCCACGGCAACATCCACAAGATGCTGGCGCAGGCGATTGACTCGCTCGAGATCAAGGATCGAACGATCCTGATCAGCCCGGTGGGATGCGGGGTGTTTGCCTACTACTACTTCGATGTGGGAAACATTCAGGCGGCGCACGGGCGCGCGCCCGCTGTGGCTACGGCGGTGAAGCGCAGCCGTCCGGGGAGCATCGTGATCAGCTACCAGGGCGACGGCGACCTGGCGGCGATCGGCTCGGCGGAGATTCTGCACGCGGCCAATCGCGGCGAAAACATCACCGTAATCTTTGTAAACAATGCCATCTACAGCATGACGGGCGGGCAGTTTGCGCCGACCACGCTGCTGGGGCAAAAGAGTTCGACTTGCCCTGAGGGCCGCGATGCCATCAATGAGGGCTACCCGCTGCATGTGAGCGAGCTGCTGGCCACGCTGGAGGCACCGGTCTATATCGAACGCGTAGCACTGGGCGACAACAAGCAGATTGCCGGGGCGGCGCGGGCGATCCGCAAGGGCGTGGAGAACCAGGTGCGCGGCCTGGGATTCTCGCTGATTGAGGTACTCACGCCCTGCCCAACCATCTGGAAGATGACGCCGGTGGATGCGCAGCGGTGGGTCAAGGAGACAATGGAAAAGACGTTTCCGCTGGGCGTCTTCCGCGACCGCACGAAGCAGACGCAGCCTCGCCTGGCGGCCAAGCCTGCTCCAGCGCTCGAGGAGCTGCGGCGAATTCTGGAGATTGAGAGCGACGACGCGAAAGCCGGAGGGGTCGTGGGTGCAGTCGCCAGGAACGTGGATCTGCGGGTGCGCGTGGCAGGATTTGGGGGCCAGGGTGTTCTGCTTCTGGGCGAGGTGCTGGCCGAGGCCGGCCTAGACGCGGGGCTTGAGGTTTCGTGGCTGCCTTCGTATGGGCCGGAGATGCGCTCGGGGACGTCGAACTGCCAGGTGAGGATCGCCAGCGAGCTCATAGACTCGCCGCTCGTGCCCGTGCCAAATATCCTGATCGCAATGAACGAGCCGTCGCTGAGGAAGTTTGACGGCAGCGTAAGTCCGGGGGGGTGGGTGATCTACAACGGAGACGCCTTCCCAGAGGATTGCAAGCGCGCGGACGTACACGTGCTGGCGCTTCCCTTCTCGCAGATGGCCAATGAGTTAGGCGACCCGCGGATGGCAAACATAATCATGCTCGGCGCCCTGCTGGAGATTGCCCAGAACCTGCCCCAGGCGAGCATTGACGCCGCGTTGCGGCGGCTGGTGAAGAAGCCCAAGCTGGTGGAGCTTGGCCAGCACGCTCTTGAGAGAGGACGCGAGCTGTTCCGCGCATCGCTGGCAACCGCGGAAGTATAAACCGGTTGTAAAACCCACCATCATCGCTTAGCCTCGACCTTGTTCAGCAATCCCCGAGAGAGCTAAGCCAACCCATGCCGATCCTCGATCGCATTCGCAAATTAGTCCAACCCTTCACGCGCAAGGGATGGTGGCACTGGCTTCGCTTTGCCCTGCTCCTCACGGGCGGAATCCTGTTGGGGCACGTGCTGAACAATGCGCCCTGGCTGACGCAGGTTCGCTATTCGATCTACCACAGCCAGATGAGGATGCGGGACCGTTCGCAGCTTTATCCCCAGCGCACGGTGCTCGTGCTATTGAACGATGACGACTATTGGGGCGACGCCTACCAGTCGCGCACGCCGCTCAAGCGCGACGTGCTGGCCGTTCTGCTCGACAAGCTGGATGCGCTGGGCGTGAATACTGTGGCGCTGGATGTGGATCTGCGCTCGCCGCACCCCGACGATCCAGGTTTTGAATTCGCGGATTACCAGGCAGAAGATGCAAAACTGATGGCGGCGATCGGGCGCATGTGCGCGGCGGGCCACCACGTGGTGCTGGCCTCGTCGATCCAGTTTGGTGATGACGGCTATTCTGAAATGCCGTCGATCTACACTGCCAAGCTGGCGCAGTTGCCGTGCGTGAGGCGTGGTTACATCCAACTTTCCTACGATATGCGGCGGATTCCTGGAACCCTCGACCTGGCGGATGGCGGCAAGTTGGATTCTCTGCCGCTCGCGCTGACCGGAATAGCCGACCCAACGGCAAGAGCAGACTCCTCGTTGGATACCGGACACGGGTTTCGCTTCTCTGAGTACCTTGAAGAGGCCGATTTTGAGAAGACGATGAACGGGCGGAAGTTCGTCTTCAGCGGCACCCAGGTCATGAACGCGGACCTGAGCGGACTGAAGGACCAACTGGCCGACAAGCTGGTGCTTGTGGGAGCTAACTGGCACGCGAATGCCTATGGCGTGGGCCCGCTGGTAGATCAGCACAACTCTCCCGGCGGCATGGAACCAGGTGTGATGCTGCACGCGAACTACGTTGAGGCTATGCTGGACCGTACAGGGACGTTTACGCCGGTTTCGGATTCAACTGCCGAGATGATCGAAATCGGGCTGGTAGTGGCGTTGGCCCTGATCGGGCTACTGGAGATTCACACGGCGTGGAAGTGGGCGGCATTTGCCATCGGACTGATCCTCAGCCTGCTTCTGACTTACACGCTTTTGCAGAATCTCGGACTATTTCTCGATTTCCTTATTCCCCTGTTGATGATTGTGTTTCACACTTTAGGTGAGGAACTGATCAAGCTGTGGCACGAGTTCCAGCACCTGAAGCGGCATGCCCAGCAGGGCCTTGCCGAAAGACGGTAGGAGGTGAAAGCCATGAGATCAGAGTTCAGAAAGAGATTGGTGCTGCTTTGCGCTCTGGCGGCGCTCCCGGCATGCAGTTTTGCGTGGGCGCAGTCGTCCTCGCCACAAGGCAACCAACAAACAGGCCAGACCGCGCCGCCCAAGGCCGCTCCCAAGAAACCGCCTTCAAAGCCCATCGACCCCGATGAGACAGGGGGTGTGCGCGGATCGGGCTCTCCACTCACGGTGCGCGTGCTGATGAAGGGCAAGGCGATAGAGAATGCGCATGTGATGGTCAAGAACGCCAGCGGCAGTCTTGCCGGGTCGTGCTTTACGAGCGCTACCGGGGAATGCAAGGTTGACGTTGGCCCAGATGAATACGAAATCGACGCGACGGGCAACGGCCGGAAAGGAACCTTGAAGTTGCATGTGTCGGAGCATACCGGCACTGTGTCAATCAAGCTGCTCAAGGCAACAACATCAACAACGGTCCCGAAACCTTAAAGAGGACTTAAGGAATTGACTCGAGTTGGGGTAATTAGCGCTAAGTTTGCCCGAAACCGAAACACTTCTCAGAATTCCGCGTCCACGCTGATGTGCTATCTTGGTTCCCTCTTTCACAGGCAGGAGTTCACGATGCTCGAAGTGAGACATGCCAAAGACCGCCAGGTCGCTGGGATTTGTGTTGCCATCTCGCTTTGCCTTGCAGCAAGCCTGACAGCTTCGCTTTGCGCGCAGACTCGGCCGGCGAAGCACGCATTGTTGATCGGGATCGCGTCCTATGCACCGCCGAAGGGCACCCCGCTGCCAAATGCTGGGCCTGGCCATAGCCTGGACAGCAGGTTTGCGCCGAATGCCACCTGGCACAGCCTGCAGGGACCGCCAACCGATGTAGCTGCGATGCACGCCCTGCTTGAACACACCTACGGCTTCACCGATATACGTGAGTTGCACGACCAGGACGCGACGCGGCAGGGGATTCTGGACGCGCTGAACAAGCTGGTCGAAGATACGCAGAAGGGCGACCTCGTGGTGATCTACTACTCCGGGCATGGGTCGCAACGGCTCGACACCAAGTCGTCGAAGAACCAGCGCGACCAGACGATCGTCCCGGTCGATGCGTGGAAGGGCGTAAAGGATATCCGCGACAAGGAGCTTGCGCTGCTTTTCGACAAGATCGTCTTTGAGAAGCAGGCGCGGCTCACGGCAATCTACGACAGTTGCAACAGCGGAACGATGGCGCGCGGCATAACGCAATCAGTTCAGCGGACGCTGCCTTATGACGATGACGACGTCTCGAAGGAGCCGGGCGCGGTGCTGGAGTCGGATCTGAAGCGGATTCCGCAGCAAGGCGACGCGATCATCCTGGCTGCCGCTGGCCCGACGCAATCCGCTGTGGAGGCAAGCTATCCCGAGGATGGGCAGGTGCACGGCGCGTTTACACGAGCGCTGATTCGAGTGCTCAGCGAGAACAAGCAGGCGCTCAGCGCGGAGGATGTTGTGTCTGCTGTGGCGAGCATGATGCACGCCGATCCGCTCGATTTCCAGCAGCCATCGGTAGAGGGACGTGTGCATGAGAGCCTATTCGGCGAGCCAGTTGCCTCTGATGAGCTGCATCTGCGCGTTACCAAGGTAGAGAGCGGGAAGATTACGCTGGACGTTGGCAGCGCTGCTGGATTCGGCGTGGGTACTGAGCTGACGGCGCTGACAGCGGGCGATGACGGATCAAAGACCGTGCTGGAAATCAAGACCGTGGATACACCGACCAGCTCGACGGCGGCTGTTAAGACCGGCCCGTCGATGGTGCGGCCGGGACAGATCTTCGAGGTCTCGAACTTTGTGTACCCGCAGGCTGCGCGCCTTGTCGTATATCTGCCAAAGCCCGAGCCGGTGCCGGGCGCGGCGGCAAT
>Ga0302194_10002417_pt1 | contig 11836 bp, 11 predicted proteins | sample II_Bog_N1_1_FD_200227 | JGI IMG/M metagenome (GOLD analysis project Ga0302194, IMG submission 200227) | Peat permafrost microbial communities from Stordalen Mire near Abisko, Sweden - II_Bog_N1_1 | ecosystem: Environmental > Terrestrial > Soil > Wetlands > Peat | place: Sweden: Abisko...
AAAAAAGGCACAAAAATATCGGAAGTTACTTATAAAAAGGGAGTTAAGGTGAAGTGATAAGGTTGTTTTATGGGAGGTATAACGATTTAATAAAAATTTTAAGTTGTTTTATTTTGAAATTAGAAAATAAAATTGGAAATTCGCAGGCGAAAATAATTAGTCAGTTTTTTCGCTGTGACATACGATTATTTAAAAAAAATGAAATGAAAAAAATATTTTTTTCTTTACTGCTCTTGATTTTTTCATTACTAACTCGTGCTAACGGTATTATCGTTTTAGATGGAGTTTATCAAGGAAAAAATATATATATACAGAATCCCTTTAGCGCAAGTGGTGTTGGTTTCTGCGTTCAAGAAGTAAGGGTGAATGGCAATGTTACTACTGACGAAATTGCTTCTAGTGCTTTTGAAATAGATTTGCACAATTTTCAGTTTAAATTAGGTGATAAAGTAGAGATTAAGATTATTCATAAGGATGACTGTAAACCCAAAGTTCTTAATCCTGAAGTATTAAATCCTAAGAGTACTTATGAGATTGTTAGTATGTCAGTCGATCCAAATTTTACGTTCAAATGGACAACGAAAGGAGAAACAGGAAAATTAACTTATCAGATTGAGCAATTCCGTTGGAATAAATGGGTAAAAGTTGGTGAAATGGAAGGGGTGGGCTCTATGGTTCAAAATGAATACTCATTTAAAGTAACCCCTCATTCTGGTAATAATAAGTTTCGCGTTAAACAAGTTGATTATACCGGACAACCTAGAATATCAAGAACAGTGGAGGCGGCATCCTCTATAGGTGAAATAACTTTTAGTCCAGCCAAAGTAACAAAGGAGATAGGTTTCTATAGCAAAGATGTTCCTGTTGAAACGTTGTACGAAGTGTATGACCAATATGGAAATATTGTGAAAAAGGGCTTCGCCTCAAAAATAGATGCTTCTGACTTACAAAAAGGAGCTTATTATTTGAATTATGACAATATAATGGCTGAGTTCTTGAAAAAGTAAACTCTTCCTTCATCATAATATTAAAGAAATCCCGAACCAATAAATTCGGGATTTCTTTTTTGCATAAAAAATTTATAACTATGCACAAAATCGAACATCTAGGAATAGCAGTAAAAAATTTAGAAACATCAAATGCGGTTTTTACCAAACTTTTCGGGAAGCCTCCATACAAATTAGAAACAGTAGAAAGCGAACATGTTTCTACTTCGTTTTTTATGTTGGGAGAAAACAAAATAGAATTACTTGAAGCTACCGAACCGATAAGTGCCATTGCTAAGTTTATCGAAAAAAAAGGTGAAGGCATCCACCATGTTGCATTTGAAGTAAAAGATATTTATGCAGAGATGCAGAGGTTAAAAGAAGAAGGTTTTCAATTGCTTGCGGAACAACCCAAAAAGGGGGCTGACAATAAACTAATATGTTTTGTGCATCCTAAAGATACTAACGGTGTTCTGATAGAACTTTGCCAAGAAATAAAATAATTATACTCTCTTTCCAAAAATATAAAATGTTGTTTGATGAGATAATAGGTCAGTATGATGTAAAAAAGCGTTTGATTCAATCTGTAAAAGATGGACGTATAAGTCATGCCCAATTATTTTTAGGGCCTCAGGGAAGTGGCAATTTGGCATTGGCAGTTGCTTATGCACAATACATATCATGTATTAACAAAGGTGATGAGGATTCTTGCGGGCAATGTTCGTCTTGCATAAAATACAATAAACTTGTGCATCCCGATTTGCATTTTGTTTATCCAATTGCTCTTTCAAAAGAGGTAAGAGTAAGTACTGATAAAGCTAGGGAATGGAGAGAAGCGTTGTTGAATAATCCATATATAAATTTGTTCGGTTGGTTTGAAACACTTGATGCGGAGAACAAACAAGCAGTAATTGGTACAGACGAAAGCATTGAAATTCTTCACAAGCTTAATTTGACGACTTATGAAGCGGAATATAAAATAATGATTATTTGGTATGCGGAAAAAATGAATCCTGCTGCCGCAAATAAGTTATTGAAAATTATAGAAGAGCCGCCTGAAAAAACCTTATTCCTTTTAGTATGTGAAAATGAAGACCAGATATTACGCACTATTGTATCAAGAACACAATTAGTTAAAATAAACAAAGTAAAAGAAGTAGAATTAATACAAGCATTAACAGAAAAGCATGAATTAACGGAAGAATCTGCAAATAGCATAGCGCATTTGGCTAATGGAGACTACACTGAAGCGCTTATGCTTATCAATGAAAATGAAAACGCTGAACAAAATTTATTGACTTTTCAAAAGATTATGAGGGCAAGTTTAAAGTTTGATGCGAAGGTCGTAATGTCTTGGATTGATGAAATATCCGCAGCGGGACGCGAACGGCAAAAAAATTTTTTAAATTATACCTTGCACATCATGCGCGAAAGCATAGTGATGAACACCTCAACAAAAGAAATGGTTAAATTAAATGCAAAAGAGACGGAATTTGTAACCAAATTTGCTCCGTTCATACATTTAAAAAATATAGAGATTCTGGTAGACGAGTTGAACAAAGCATATTATCACATGGAGCGAAATGCCAATGCCAAAATTTTATTTATGGATTTAGCTTTTAAGTTTAATGAATTACTAAATTTACCGAAGTCTATTCAATAAATAAGAGAACAGGTTTAATTAATTTTATATAGAGGAGTATTTAAAATATGGGATGTACAACTTGTTCAACAGACAACGGAAGTAAACCTAGTGGCGTACCAGCCGGTTGTGGCAGTAACGGGGCATGTGGTACAGATAGAGGATGTAATAAACTGGAAGTGTTTGATTGGTTGGCAAACATAGAATTACCGAGTGGGCAGCAGGTTTTTGATATGATGGAAGTTCGTTTTAAAAATAGCAGGAAAGAATTTTTCAAAAATGTAAATAATCTGTCGGTTAATGTTGGAGATATTGTGGCAGTAGAAGCTTCACCAGGACATGATATAGGTATAGTATCTCTTACAGGAGAGCTTGTTCGTTTGCAAATGAAAAAACATGGTGTTGATCAGTCATCCGAAGAAATAAAAAAACTGTACCGAAAAGCAAAACAAGCTGACATTGAAAAATGGCAGGAAGCTCAAAAACTGGAGCAAGAAACCATGTATAGAGCAAGAACAATTGCTACTAAGCTTAAACTTCAAATGAAGATTAGCGATGTGGAATATCAGGGAGATAAAACCAAAGCTGTTTTTTATTACACAGCAGAAGAGCGTGTTGATTTCAGAGAATTGATAAAAGTATTGGCAGAAGAGTTTAGAGTGCGTGTAGAGATGCGCCAAATTGGTTCTCGTCAGGAAGCCAGTCGCTTGGGAGGAATTGGTTCTTGCGGAAGAGAATTATGTTGTTCAACATGGTTAACCGATTTTCGTTCTGTATCCACAGGTGCCGCACGTTATCAGCAATTATCCCTAAACCCGATGAAATTGGCTGGACAATGTGGTAAACTTAAATGTTGTTTAAACTATGAATTAGATAGTTATATGGATGCTATGAAAGACTTTCCGGATGTAGCTAATGTAAAGCTTGAAACAGAAAAGGGAAGGGCATTTCATCAAAAAACAGATATTTTTAAACGAACAATGTTTTTTTCTTATACTAACGAGCCTGATAATTTTATAGCACTCACTGTTGATAGAGTCAAAGACATCATTGAAATGAATAAGACTGGTTCAAAACCTACAGATTTATTGGAGAAGGTGATGTTCGAAAAACCCAAAGAAAAAGTTCTTGATTATGAAAATGTGGTTGGACAAGATAGTCTTACTCGTTTTGATAAAGATAAAAAGCGTAAAAAGAAAAAACCTAAAAAACATTTTTCAGATAAAAAACCGAATACTGTTAATATTCCTCAAAAACAAAACTAATACTATTCTTTTTTTCTGCAGAAATTAAAAGTGATTGAGGATTGTAGGAATAAAATTTTGAAAATAAGTCATACAATGAAAAAAGAAATACAAAAATCATTTTCAAAATCATTGAAAACAGCAATTGTTTTATGTATTTGCCTTATTTTGCACTCATGTGATAAAGCCCGAGTATTTGAAGAGAATAAAACTATTCCGGAAAATATTTGGAACAAAGATTCTATCATGAAGTTTGATGTCATCATTACAAACGCCTTGGTTTCAAACAATTTTTATATCAACGTTCGCAATGCCGATGGATTCCCCTATAGTAATTTATATTTATTTATTAAAACAACATTTCCAAGCGGTAAAATAGCTAAAGACACATTGAATTGTATATTAGCAGATGAAAAAGGAAATTGGCTAGGGAGCGGTATGGGCGACATTTACGATAATCAAATTCCCTTTAAACGAAACGTTCGTTTTCCGTCAACTGGAAAATATGTTTTTGAAATCCAGCATGGAATGCCCATTAACAATATTCCTTTAATAATGGATGTTGGGCTGAGGATTGAAAAGGTTGAATAATTTTATTTTTAAAATAATGAGTGAAGAAAAAGCGGACGCAAAAAAAAACGATAAAAGAGTTGTCCGAATATTTTGGCTGCTATTTCTGCTGCCTCCTTTAATGATATTTTTATTAGTGCTGGGAGTTCTTGAGTTCTCCGAGTTACCAGATACAACAGCATTACGAAACCCAAAAACAAATCTTGCCTCGGAGGTTTATTCCTGCGATATGAAAGTGATAGGTAAATATTATGCTGAAAACCGAGTAAATATTGAGTTCAGTCAAATATCACCTAATGTGATTAATGCGTTGATTGCAACTGAAGATGCCCGCTTTTATGATCATTCTGGAGTAGATGTGCGTGCACTTATGCGTGTGGTTTTGGGTGTGGTTACAAGGAGTGAAAGTAGTGGAGGAGGCAGCACTATTACGCAACAGTTGGCGAAAATGTTGTTTCCTAGAGAAAATCTGCATGGTATTGGAATGGTATTGAGAAAAATTAAGGAATGGATAATTGCCGTAAAATTGGAAAAGGAATATACTAAGCAGGAAATTATCACCATGTATCTTAATAAATTCGACTTTGTAAACAACGCCGTAGGAATCAAGTCGGCTGCACAAATTTATTTTGGAACAAGCCCCTCATTATTAAATATGCAACAAGCCGCAATGCTTGTAGGTATGGCAAAAAACCCGTCATTATTTAATCCGAATCGTTTTCCTGAAAGATCTATAGGTCGCAGAAATACGGTAATTCAGCAAATGAAAAAGTACGATTATCTGACCCATCAACAAAGTGATTCACTTCAAAAATTACCATTAGCCTTGCACTTTCAACCCGAAGGTCACAACGAAGGACTGGCACCATATTTTAGGGAGTACCTCAGAGATGTGTTTTTGAAAAACTGGTGCGAAGAACATCCTAAACCTGATGGCACCAAGTATAATATTTATCGTGACGGATTGAAAATTTATACAACTATTGATTCGCGTTTGCAACATTATGCCGAAGAAGCAATGGAAGAACACTTAAAAGATTTACAGGCGGTATTTACAAAAGAATGTAAACGCAAAAAAAATGCGCCTTTTGCATTTAATATCACCAAAGATGAAATTGAAAGTATTATGCATCAAGGTATGAAACGTTCGGATCGTTATCGTACTATGAAAAAAGATGGAATATCAGATGCGGAAATAGAAAAAGATTTTAATACACCTATCCAGATGAAAGTGTTTTCATGGAATGGCGAGATAGATACCGTCATGTCTCCAAAAGATTCTGTGAGGTATTATAAAGGATTTTTGCAATCGGGATTAATGTCCGTTGAACCAAAAACAGGATACATAAAAGCTTGGGTCGGCGGTATAAATCATCAATATTTTCAATACGATCACGTACAAATTGGTCATACGCGTCAAGTGGGTTCAACATTCAAACCTTTTGTGTATGCATTGGCAATTCAGGAGGGCTTTTCGCCATGTTATCGCATACCAAATGTTCAGGTATGTATTGATATGCCTAATGGTCAACCACCATACTGTCCTGAAAATTCCGATAAAAAATTAAATGGAAAAATGTTAACTTTACAGCAGGCACTTGCAAATTCAGTTAATTATATTTCGGCATATCTTATAAAAACATTTGGCGCTCCGGCAGTAGTTAATTTGGCTCATAGAATGGGAGTTGTAAGTCATATCGAAGCAGTACCTTCCATTTGTTTAGGAACACCTGAAATTTCCGTATTTGAAATGGTTGGAGCAAATGCTACTTTTGCAAACAAAGGAACTTGGATTCAGCCTACATTTATTACCCGAATTGAAGATAAAAACGGAAAAATATTGGCAGAATTTTCACCTAAAACGGAGGAAGTGTTAAATGAAGAAAAGGCCTATGTAATGTTACAATTGATGAAAGGTGTGGTACAAATAGGAACTGGTGTGAGGCTTCGGTATAAATACAAACTTAATACGCCTATTGCCGGCAAAACAGGAACCACCCAAAATCATTCCGACGGTTGGTTTATGGGCATTACTCCTGATTTAGTTTCAGGATGTTGGACAGGAGCAGAAGACAGAGCGGTACATTTTGATAATATCGAAATGGGACAAGGTGCCAACATGGCTTTGCCAATATGGGCAAAATACATGCAAAAAGTATATGCCGATAAAACACTAAATGTTTCAAAAGGAGATTTTGAAAAGCCCAATAAACCAATAAATGTTGAAATGAATTGTGACAGATATAATAGAGAATTGGAATCTGAGATGATGAATTACAATACAACTACCAATCAGTTTGATTAAAAATTAAATTATTTTTATCTACTAAAATAAACAACCGCTATGAACAAAATAGTTGTAAACGCCGACGAAGCCATAATGGACATAACCGATAATGCAATACTTATGCTTGGAGGTTTTGGTTTATGTGGCATTCCCGAAAATTGTATTTCGGCACTTGTAAAAAAGGGAATTAAAAATTTAACCTGCATTTCTAACAATGCCGGTGTTGAAGACTTTGGGATAGGTTTACTCCTTAAAACACGTCAGGTAAAAAAAATGATTGCTTCTTATGTTGGTGAAAACGAAGAGTTCGAGCGCCAATTATTAAGTGGAGAGTTGGAGGTAGAACTCATTCCTCAAGGTACACTTGCTACACGCTGTATGGCTGCCGGATATGGTATGCCTGCTATATTTACACCTGCCGGTGTTGGTACAGAGGTAGCGATAGGAAAGGAAACAAGAAAATTTTTGGTGGATGGAGTGGAGAAAGAATTTTTGATGGAAATGGCGTTTGATGCTGATTTTGCCATTGTAAAAGCATGGAAGGGTGATGCAGAAGGCAATTTGATTTTTAATGCAACAGCGCGAAATTTCAATCCCATCATGGCAATGGCAGGGAAAATAACAATTGCAGAAGTAGAAGAATTGGTTCCTATTGGAGCATTAGACCCAAATCAAATCCATGTCCCAGGAATTTATGTTCATAGAATTTTTCAGGGGAGTAATTATGAAAAACGAATTGAACAGCGTACGGTAAGGAAGAAGGAGTGAGTTTCTTCTGCCTCTTCAAAAGGGAGAGGAGCATTTATAAAGAACTTTAAAATTCTCAATTCTAAAATCATGTTAGACAAAATCGGAATCGCTAAACGCATCGCGCAGGAAATAAAAAATGGTTATTATGTGAATTTAGGAATAGGTATTCCTACTTTGGTAGCCAATTACATCCCTAAAAAACTAAAGGTTGTTTTACAATCTGAAAACGGGCTTTTAGGTATGGGTCCTTTTCCTTTTGAAGGAGAGGAAAACCCTGATTTAATTAATGCAGGTAAACAAACGATAACAACTATTCCCGGTTCTTCATTTTTTGATTCGACGACTAGTTTTGGAATGATACGCGCCCGAAAAGTTGATTTGACGATACTTGGAGCGATGGAAGTAGCTGAAAACGGCGATATTGCCAATTGGAAAATTCCGGGAAAAATGGTAAAAGGAATGGGGGGAGCTATGGATTTAGTAGCTTCTGCAAAACATATTATTGTTGCTATGCAGCATGTTAACAAGGCAGGCGAGTCAAAACTTCTGAAGAAATGTGATTTGCCTCTTACTGGGGTTCGTTGTGTAAAAAGAATTGTAACAGAACTTGCAGTTATAGATATTACTCCCCAAGGCTTTAAACTTATTGAATGTGCTCCTGGTGTTAGCATAGAACAAATAAAAAACGCAACACATGGTACATTGTTAATTGAAGGAGATATTCCTGAAATGAAGATCGAATAATACTTTACAACTCACTTCATTTACCCATGGATGTAAGCCGTTCTCGGGCAATCATGAACGCTTTATATTCGGATATTCTAGAATTAGAAAAGGCGGACTCTGTTATTTTTTTAAATAGAACCAGAACAATTAGCGATACTGATTGTTATTTGGAAGAGAAATTTTTTTAAGGAAACTTTGGAAATGTAAAATGTTTCCGTAGTTTTGTGCCGTAATTTTTGAAAGAAAGAAGTTGGAACCCAAAGAAAGAATATTAGAAGGAGCGCGGGAATTGTTTTTCAAACATGGGACTAAAACAATTACTATGGATGACATTACTAAACATATAGGAATGTCAAAAAAAACGTTGTATCAATATTTTTCAAATAAAGATGAAATAGTAGAATCGATAATGTTGAAACAAATGCAGGAACATGAATGCGAATGTCAGCGAATGGCTGATGAAGCAGCAAATGTAATTGAAGAGGTTTTTTCTACAATGAAACACATGGGTGCTTTTTTTTCACAAGCTAATCCTAATTTGTTTTATGATTTACAGAAATATCATTCATCCTCCTGGAACATCTTTAAAAAATTTAAAGACGAGTACATGGTAAAGTTGGTGGAGGAATCCATAAATAAAGGCATTAAACAAGGAGTAGTGCGTTCGGATATCGATTCGAAAATATTTGCCCGCTTGCGTATAAAAGAAGTAGAAATGGGTTTTGATCCGACTACTTTTCCTCCTGAAAAATTTAAGATTGTGGATGTACAACTGGCATTGATGGATCACTTTTTACATGGCATTTGTACATTAAAGGGACATAAAATGATAAATAGATACAAAGCAATAATTGAAGAAGAATAAATAAACAAAAACACTTGAGTCACTCCTTCTCCTTTGGAGATAGGATAAGGAGTGAGGCTAATAAATTATCTAAACATGAAAAGACTATTTTTAATCATTGGGACGGGTGCCATTTGCAGCTCATTGTTTTCTCAAACAAAAGACAGTACCGCCTTTTCTTTTTCAGTACAACAGGCTATTGATTACGCTTTGAAAAATCAATACAATGTGCAGAATGCAATCATTGACCAAGATTTAGCAGCACAAAAAGTAAAAGAAGTTACAGGGTTGGTATTGCCTCAAATTAATTCAAGTGCCGATTTTAAAGATTGGTTTTATCTTCCTACTAATTTAGTTCCGGGATCGTTTTTTGGTGGACCTCCGGGTTCGTATGATGCGGCTAGATTTGGAACACAATATCAAACTATTCTGGGGTTTGACGGCAGCCTATTATTTAATGGGGACGTTCTTACAGCTATACAATCTTCTAAAGTGCTTGCTGAGTTATCTTTAAAAACATTGCAACGCACTAAAATAGAAACTGCAGTTGCTGTTAGTAAAGCATATTATACTGCGCTTATTAATGATGCAAGATTAAAAATAACAGATGCAAATATTGCACAGATAAAAACGGCGATGGATGGTGCTAATGGGATGTATCATTATGGTGTTGCAGAAAAATTAGACTACGATAGATTAAGCGTAACGCATAACAACTTGTTGATTGAAAAAGAAAAAATTCAGCGATTAGTTTCACTAAGCAGATACCTATTGAAATACCAAATGGGGATGGATGTGAATACCAATCTTGAATTGACAGATAATTTGGATAATGTGAAGTTTGATGTTGCAACCAATACAACCGCGGAAAAATTTGATTATACTAAACGAATAGAATATGTGATGTTTGAAACACAAAAAAAAATAAACCAAATAGACTTAAAAAAATCAAAATATGCATTTCTGCCGACAGCCACTCTTTACGGAAATGCTTCAGGATACGGATATAGTAAAGGTTTAGGAGCAATAAGTTATGGCTCTAATAACAATGGAGATTATTTTATTAATCACACCCTTTATCCAGCCGTATTTATAGGCGGTAAAGTTACAATGCCTATTTTTACCGGATTTCAGCGCAATGCACGAAATCAACAAGCAAAGCTATCATTGCAAAAAGCACAAAACAATATAGATAACATAAAAAAATCCATTGATTATGAAATAGCATCATCCATGACCATGCTGCAGAATGCGGCTGTTTCGCTGGATAATCAAAAGAAAAACATTGCTTTAGCAGAAGAAGTATATCGCATCACAAAATTCAAATACGATCAAGGTGTAGGAACAAACCTGGAAGTAGTTACCGCACAATCCGCTTTAACTCAAGCGCAGGTGAATTATTACAATGCGCTGTTTGATGCCATCGTAGCAAAAATAGATTATGATAAAGCAAATGGGAATTTAAAATATTAAGGATTAAAACATTAAAAATTGGAAGATTGTAAAATTTAAAACACACAAAACAATTTTCCAATCTTCTAAATTTTTCAATTAACAATTATATAAACTACATAACATGAAAAAAATAATCATCTCCGGAATAGCACTAACAATAATGGCTTGCGGTGCACCTGATAAAAAAGCAGAACTTGAAAAACTAAAAAAACAAAAAACGGAAATAGAAACTAAAATAGTTGCTATTGAAGAAGAACTTCATAAATCAGGAGCTGATAGCAGTCAACAAAAAGCAATGGAAATAGTTGCAACACCTTTAACATTGCAAATTTTTAAAAGTTATATTGAAATACAAGGTCGTATCGATGCAGATGAGAATGTGTCATTATCAACACAAATGCCTGGTACTATTACAAAAATAAATGTAAAAGTAGGGGATAAAGTGCGAAAAGGACAAATTCTTGCTGAAACCGACGTAAGCGCTGCACAGCAGCAATTAGCCGATTTACAGACTAATTTGGATTTGGCAAATTTGGTTTATGAAAAACAAAAAGGGCTGTGGGATCTTAAAATTGGTACAGAAATACAATACTTGCAAGCCAAAACAAATAAACAAAGCTTAGAAAATAAAATCAATGGACTTCAGCAACAAATTTCTATGAGTAAAATCATTTCACCTATTGAGGGTACTGTGGATATGGTAAATGTTAAAGTAGGACAAGCCGTTATGCCTGGGTTAGGTGCAATAAGCGTTATCAATCTTTCGCATCTTAAAGTAAAAGCTGATGTGTCGGAAAGTTATGCTGCACGTGTGAAAATAGGAAATGAAGTAAAAATCTTCTTTCCTGATGATAAGAATGATTCTATTGTGTCAAAAATATCTTATGCTTCACGTGCCATTAATTCGCTAAATAGAACATTTGGAGTAGAAGTGGCATTAAGTAATTCTAAAGAATATCATCCTAACATGGTGGCTAAAATGCTTATAAATGATTACAAATCCACTTCTCCGGAAATTGTTGTACCTGTTAAATATATTCAACGCGGTACAAATGAAACGTATGTTTTGCTTGCAAAAAATAACAAAGTTGTTAAAACGCCTATCAAAACAAATCGTGAATATAATGGATTGATTGAAGTTGCAAGCGGATTAAATGCGGGTGATTTGCTAATTACAGCAGGTTATGATATGCTTAATGATGGAGATGCCATCACAATTAAAAAATAATTAATCGTTAAAACAATTAGTGCGAAATGCTCATCTTTCTATTGGGTTATAATCCAAGAAAAAAGATAGTACATATTCCATGTGATAAATAAAAAACATCAATA
>Ga0302194_10002420_pt1 | contig 11828 bp, 13 predicted proteins | sample II_Bog_N1_1_FD_200227 | JGI IMG/M metagenome (GOLD analysis project Ga0302194, IMG submission 200227) | Peat permafrost microbial communities from Stordalen Mire near Abisko, Sweden - II_Bog_N1_1 | ecosystem: Environmental > Terrestrial > Soil > Wetlands > Peat | place: Sweden: Abisko...
TGTTTGATTTCGGTGGACGCAAGGCGGAGGTTGCCGCGGCGTGGGACAAGTTGATGATGGCCAATGTGAATTTTAATGCCACGCACCAGCAAATAGTTTTTGCGCTGACGAAAAGTTTTTACGACTACAACACCGCGCGCGAACAAGTTGACGTGGCGGAAAGCACCCTGCGAGCGGCGCAAATCGTCACCCAGGCGGCGCAAGCCCGCCTCGATAATGGCTTGGCCACCAAACCGGAACTCCTCCAGGCGCAACAACAAACGGCCCAGGCGGATTACGACCTGGAAGCCGCCCGAGGCGCACTCAGTGACGCCCAAGTAACGCTCGTCGACAAGCTGGGGGTTTTCCCGACCGTGAACATCCGGGTTGCCAAAACCCCTGCTGGACCGGTTGACGAAAACCTGGGCGAGCCGTTGGATGATTTGATTGACCGCGCCTTGTCGCAACGTCCGGATCTGGTAGCCAAACTTGCCAACCTGAAGGCAAGCCAGGAGAAGGTGCGAAAGGCACGCTCGGAGTATTATCCCAAGATTTCTCTCGAGGCAGATGGAGGCTGGTCGAAGTTGGACATAAACGCCTATGGTTCTCCCTACGTTGGAAACAGTAAGCCGGTTTACGGCGCCAGCATTGCGGTGGCATTGCCTCTTTTCGATGGCTTTGCCAGGCGGAATCGGCTCCTGATTGCAGAATCTGAATTAAAAGCGGCGGCCAGTGAACTGGCCGACAACCGTGACAATGCTGTTGAGGAAGTCATGCGAGCTTATGTCGATTTGAAAACGGCCTTGCGCAAACAAGACGCGTCCGAGGTGCTTCTTTCCGCCGCGCAAAGTGCTTTTGACGCATCCCTCGAGGAATATAAGCGCGGATTGGGGACTTACGTGGATGTTGTAAACGCCCAGCGTAATCTTGCCAGCGCCCGCAGCACGGTGGTGGATGCACGGTCTGACGTATACACCAGCAAAACCGGGCTGGCTTTAAGCGTCGGTGATCTGGCAAAACCACCTTCGCCGCCAACACCATCCACACCTTGATGCCATCCCTGAAATTCAACTTTATTCTGCTGTCAATCGGCCTGCTTGTGACGGGCTGCCAAATGAAGCCCCATTCCCCGACGCTAGACGTTCTTGGCTCTTATTTCCCCGCATGGATATTCTGCATTTTGCTCGGGCTCGCCATGACACTGGTGGCGCGGCAGCTCCTGATCGGCTTTAAGCTCAGGCCGCATTTGCCTCCCGCGCCTGTGCTTTACGTTTGCCTGCTGATCGTTTTTACCTTGGCTGTCTGGCTTGCCTTTTTCAAAAACTGAAAATTTATGGCTGATCCAACCTCTTCTCCTCCGCCTGCGGCTCCCCCCACTCGTCCGGCGGAAACGCCCGAACCCAAGCCACCCCGGGACACTGAGCAATGGCGCCGGATCGCGGGACGAATTTTCGGCATCGTACTCATCGTGGTCATGGTCCTGCTCGTGCTTTTGGTTTGGGACATCGTGGAAAAGCATCCCCGCACCGATGATGCGATCGCCCTAGCAAACGTGATCGGGGTTGCGCCGCGCGTCAGTGGACAGATCATTAAAATAAACGTGGTGGACAATCAGGAGGTAAAACAGGGTGACGTGCTTTTTGAAATCGACCCCGCTGATCACCAACTTGAGTTGGATAATGCGCTGGCGAAGCAGGCGACACTAGACCGGCAAATCGAGGTCGCGCGTTCGCAGGACGTGAACCTGAAATATCAAATCAAGGCGGCGGAAGCAGGCGTCGAAGAAGGGCAGGCCCAGGAGAAGCAGGCCAGCGACACCCTCGAACGACTCAAGCCGCTGCTCCCCCAGGGGTTCGCCACGGCTGACGACGTGGATCGCGCCGAAACGGCCGTGAAGGTGGCCGAAGCGGCGGTGGCCACGGCGGAGCAACAATTAAATCAGGCCAAGGCCAGCCTGAGTAATCTCGCCACGTTTCAGGCCCAACGCGCGGAATCGACCGCCGCCGTGGACCTGGCCCGGTTGCACCTTTCCTATTGCAAGATCGTGGCGCCATTTCGGGGCAAGGTCATCAATTTCAACCTGTCCATTGGGGCTTATGCCAGTGTCGGCGTGCCGGTTTTTTCACTGCTGGACTCGCGTCACTGGTATGTGATCGCGAATTTTCGCGAGGGGGAACTTCGACATTGTTCCGAAGGTTCCCTGGCCGACATTTACTTGATGTCGGCACCAAGCCGTCTTTTTACCGGCAAGGTGCAGGGCATCGGCTGGGCCGTGGCATCGAAGGATGAGATCGACCTTTCCCAGGGAGTGCCTTCGGTTCCAAGGGAGTTGAACTGGGTCCACATCGCCCAGCGATTTCCCGTGCGCATCGAGGTTGAAAACCCGGATCCGGAATTGTTCCGCATCGGGGCTTCGGCGGTTGCCATTATCAAATGAGCGCCTTTGCGCAGACCAGTCTCAAGAACTTTCAGCCGGCTTGGCTGGTCTGGCTGCGCCGCGAACTGGCTCCCTTTCCCGGTCGCACACCCATGACGATCCGCCTCGTGGTGAGCGTGGCGATCGTCACCGTGGTGTCCATGGCCTTGCAAGTCCCGCAGCTGGCCTATTCGGCATTTTTTGTGTTTTTTGTCACCAAGGAAAACCGCGTGCTCACCTCGGTCACCGGCGTCATTATGATTTGCGGGGCGACAATTGCCACCGCCTTGAATCTTTTTCTCTATACTTACACGTTTGATTATCCGGAACTGCGGGTACCGGTCATGGCGGGCTTGATTTTCAGCGCCATGTTTCTGTCGCGCACATTTGTGATCGGTCCGCTGGGATTCGTCATTGGCTTCTTCAGCGCCCTGATGCAAACCCTCGGCGAAGCGGCTCCCAACACCGACGCTCTCGTGCGCAATCAGCTGTGGTTGTGGGTGGGCATTGTGTATCCGATTGTGCTCACGTTGATTGTCAACCAGCTCCTGCTCCCGTCAGACCCTTGGACCGCACTGGCAAGATCGCTGACGCTCCGATTGGATGCCGCCTCGACCGCCCTGCAGCGCGTCATAAAAGAGGGTTCGGCGGGAGGACAAACAAATCGCGCCTTGCTCAATTTGGCGATGCGCGGTTCCACCAACATGGTGGGGCTGCTTAATTTTGCAGAAATGAAAGATCCCCAACTGAAACAGCGACACCCTTTTCTGGTCGAGACGGTCGCCACTGCTGCCCATCTGGCAAGTGCCACCGCCGCGCTGGAATTCAGGGAGACCCAGGCGCTGTCGGCGGAGGATCTGATCTGCGCCAGGGCGCTCTTGTCCGACCTTGAGCAACTCAAAACGGTGCTGCCGGAAATGGGCAGGACATTGTCAGCCCGCACCGCCATCCCGCCAAAAGCTGCGCTGCCGCAACTACGCGAACTTCAATTCGCCATCGAATCATTTCGCGACAGCCTGGTTCGCGGAGCCTCTCAATTTTCGTCCACCAACATCGTGAAAAAGAGGAAGCCTCTGTTTAGTGCGGACGCTTTCACCAATCCGTCCAATACACGGTTTGCGCTCAAGGTCACGCTGTCGGCCATGATTTGTTACCTCATTTATGTCGGGCTCGGGTGGCCGGGCATCAGCACCTCATTCGTGACCTGCTGTTTCGTCGCGCTCGGAAACACGGGCGCGACCATTTATAAGAGCTGGCTGAGGTTCTTCGGTTGCCTGGCGGGCGGAACGTTTGGTTATTTGACGATTTTCCTCCTGATTCCAAACATGGTTAGCATCACTTCACTCGTCCTGGTCACCGTGACCGGGTCGGCTCTGGCCGGTTGGATTGCTAGCGGCTCCGAACGGATTGCCTATGCCGGCTTACAATTTGCGTTCGCGTTCTATTTGAGCATTTTCCAGGGATTTGAGCCGGAAGCCAATTTGTCCGTCGTTCGTGATCGAGTGGTGGGCATTCTGCTGGGCACGGTGGTCTCCGCGATTGTCTTTCGCTACTTCTGGCCGGAACACGCCGCCGATCAACTGCGTCCCACTCTGGCCAGGGTCCTGCGTAGTGTTTCGCAACTTGTGCGCCTGCCGAAGCCCGGGATCGCCATCGAAACCGACGCCAGGGCCGCCGTATCGGCTCACATCGCCATTTCCAACGACTTGGACGGCGTATTGCTCCTGTCGGAACAGGCCGCCGTTGAGAATGTCGTATTTCACAATCCCAAGGCCTTTTCCCCGGCTTTGCTCGAGCGCCTGACCACGCACGTGCAGGCCCTGGCCCTGATCACCACCGGCCTCTTGAGAAGAACCAAACTCGAGGAATGGCAACGCCTCGACCAAGCAGCGCAGGCCTCCGAATCCGAACTTCGTAGTGGCGCGGCCGATTATTTGCAGCGCGTGGCCGCTTTTGTCGAGTCGGGCCGCCAGATCGAGACGGCTGAATTGGAATCTCCGTTCACCAAATGGAACCTCAACGTCGCGAACGTTGAGGGCAATGATCGTCCGCGGTTGGTGCGTCGCCTCATGGACCAAATCCGCGAACTGACATAAATCTCAAAAACCAATCGTCTGGCGCTGTTTGGTCCATTCCGCCAGCCTCGATTCCTCTCGCCAGCAGGGTGTTTTACCCGGCCCCGACCCGGGAACCTGAGAGCCTCTTGAAAAACTCGCCCACTGAGGACACCGGGCCTACAAAGTCGCCAATCTCTCAGGAAATCGTGTAGTCTGCGTGCCCTGACGCGTGCGTTTCTTTGAAATTTAAGCAAGCTGTCAACATCGCTTGTCGTAGAACTTAGCAATTTCGTTACTGAAATGTTGATGTCCGTGACTTCAATAATCCTTGAAAGATATTCGTCGTTCTGCTGTAGTAGGTATATAACAACAACGAGGGCTAAATGCGCGCACTCCGTCTTAAACAATAACCCGGCCGATTGATCACTCAAGCTTATGAAAAGGACCGAGGCATTAACACGGATACAACGGCAGCGCCAGCGTTGACGGTCACAGGAGCCACACCAAACCAAACATTAACATAGACACGAAATCATATGAAAAAACCATTGATGATGTCGGTCTTGTTCTTCGCGGTATCGCTCTTGGCTGCCAATGGACAAACCATCCTGGTGGCCAATCTTGCCGGTGGAACCATCGGAGAATACGCCGATTCCGGGGCGGTCATAAACCCCGCGTTTATCTCAGGATTGAGCGGAGCATGGGGAATGGCGGTATCAGGAAATGACTTGTTTATCTCAGAAGAGAACGCGGGTTGCATCGCTGAATACACGACCGCCGGAAAACTGTTGAATCCCAAACTGATTACCGGTTTGAGTCAGCCCGCCGGGATTGCCACCTCCGGCAATGATCTTTTTGTGGCTAATTCATCCGGGCCGACCCCTACGACGGCGGTCGGGGAATACACACTAGCCGGCGCCACCGTCAACGCCTCGTTAATCACCGGCATTGAGAATCCGGTGGGCGTGGCAACCGACGGAAGCTACGTCTATGTGACCGGCTTTTCGGATGGGTTGGTCGGCAAATATACCATGACCGGTGCCTGGAGCGGGACCTACATTGGCCTTGGCGAATTTGCCAATCCCGGCGGTTTGGCACTGGACGGAAAAGGCAACTTGTTTGTTTCAAGCATCAACGCCGTGGGCGAATTTTCGACGGCCAGCGGATTCGGCAACCCCTCGCTCATTTCTGGCGGCTACAACAGTGGCTCCGGTATAGCGCTGGACGGCAACGGCAATCTTTTTTGGGCCAACAATTATGGTGGGGCCGGCGGGAATGTCATCGGTGAATACTCCACTTCGGGCCAGCTGGAAAATCCGGATTTCATCACCGGCCTGCAAAACCCCGTGAATATCCTGGTTATTCCCGAACCATCGAACCGTTTTGTAATATGGGTGGGCGTTTTCCTCGCTGCTATTTGCGCTGCCCAACAATTAAAATCTGCAACCAGCAAGTCGTCAGTTGATTAGCCTTGAGCGGTTGAGTAATTTTGCCCCATGGGCGTTTACTATTACGTCACGCGCAACTCCGGCCCCTTGATCAAGGGAGGACACGAGATTTCAGAAGCAGAGTGGCATGCAGCTGTTGCCGCCGACCCTGATTTACGGTTGGCACAGCCGGAGCCTGCTTCCGGTTTACGTTACAAGGGACTCTGGGCAGTCTGGGATTCTTATCCAGGTGGCTATCCTGCGTCGTTTGCTCTTATCAAAGGTGGGATCGAGGTTAAAGGCATCGATGAGGATTTATATCGGAAGCTCAAGCTGTTTGCATCCTCCCTGGGCGCGCGTATTTTTTGCGAAACTGGAGAGGAGTTGAAATGACACGGCCCAATCCTGCGCTTCAGCCAATGCAGAGGCCTCGTTATGACGCGGCTGCGACTCAGCCCTTGCGCGTTTGGCGGATCATGCGCCCGGCATTTTTCACCACGATTGCCGCGCTCTTTGTTGGTTGCGCCACGTCACCGGGCCCGGTCGACCAGCTTGTCAGCGACCTTTCCTCTTCGCATGGCCATTGGGAGCACGGCACCTACCCGGTGCTCGGTTTGCCCGGTACAGCCTCGCCAGAGCAGGTGGTCAAGGAGGTGTTTGATCTGATCAGCTTTGATGCGGGTCACGTCGCGAGCTACAGGATTTTAGAAATCCGTCCGGTATATATCCAGGGTAGCGTCCCGGCTGCATACACTGCCGCACTCGTTCAAACCGATTTGGGGGAGAAGATTGTTTTGTTTGATTATATCGGACCGAAAGTTGGCTGGTGGAGCAGAGTCTATGCGAGTAATCGTGCGCACAACCAAACACCATGAGCTTTACCTTGCACTGCAAAAACTCCCAATCTCTCTGGACGCTCCCGCCAAGAGCCGGCGACGGCTTGACCAGATCAGAAAATGAACAATGAGCTGAAGGATAACTTTAAAGCAATCCCTGATTGTTCTCCGGAAGAAATAAGACAATATCGAGAACGTTTTGCGGCGGATTTGAAGCAGTATAGGGCAACCGAAAAGCGTTATGCGCTTCCCGTCCTGTTGGTTTTTCTTGCCGGATTCTCGGCGCTCATTTATTCCTATGTGCTTTCACCGCATCCCATCAAATGGCTACTCGCGACTGGAATTGTTCTTATCATCGCCGGCTTCGTTTCACTGGTCGCTACCGCCTTTTTGCTTCAAAGCCGACTAAAATGTCCAGCCTGCCATTTCCAATCATTGCCCCGAATGTGGTTCAGCTTCGCTCGAATCAGGAGACTGGCTAGGCGCAAAACATTGCAATGCCTGTGGAAAAAGCCTAAGGACTGGCAAGAATAGGAATTTTAGACATAAAGCCTGCACAAACTGTGGTGTCTTTCTTGATGACAAAGGACTGTAAAAGTTTTCCCCCGAGCCTTTCGTAGCACTGCCGCCACCCCTGGCAAGACTTGGCACAACTCATGCTCGGTGCGGAGGGTACTATGCACTCTAAACTCATTTTAGTGTTCTTAATTACAGCTTTGTCGGTGCAGGCCGACGAAATCCTGCCCACACTCACGGTCGGAGCCGACACCTTTACTAATGTAACGATCACCAAGGTGACTCCGACAGATGTTTACTTCCTGTCCAGTTCCGGCATGGGCAATGCCAAATTAAAGGATTTGGACCCCGAGACGCAAAAGCACTTTAAATTCAATTTCGACCAAGCCGAGGCTTTGGAAAAAGCCCGCGCCCAAGCCAATGCCAAGTACCAGGCGCGCCTTGCCGCCCAACCCTCCGTGAATCCGGCTGACATGAGCCGGACGCCGGCGGCGAATGTTTCCGAGGGGCTTGAGATCGGCCAGAGATTTCCCGACTTCAACGAAAGTGATCTGAACGGATCACCGTTGTCGGTTTCGGGTGCCCGAGGCAAAATCCTGTTGGTGGATTTCTGGGCAACCTGGTGTAATCCCTGCCGCGGGGAAATGCCCAACGTGATTGCCGCCTACCAGAAATATCATGCGTCCGGCTTCGACGTCATCGGTGTCAGCCTTGACGAAGATCGAAACTCGCTGACCTTTTACGCCGCCACGCAGGGCGTGGCTTGGCCGCAGTACTTCGATGGCCAGGGCTGGGACAACAAACTTGCCAAAAAGTACGGTGTGCAAAGCATTCCCATGAATTATCTGCTCGATCGTAACGGCATTATCCTGGGCAAAAGTCTGCGCGGCGATGACTTGCAAAACGCGGTAAGCGCCGCGGTGAGCAGTAAATAAAACTCCGCGGTCGACCAAGCTGCCGCCTCAACTTCCGGACTCCGGCCTTGCTGAACCGATGGCCGGTTTATTTTCATCCTTTGGCTGCATAACGACTTCCAATTCCAGTTTGAGCGCGAGCAAAGACAGGTTGATGTCGCAGATGAACGCCACGAGTGAGGCAAACAGACAGCACATGCAGGCAATGAAAAGCAGACCGATCAACACTTCGAGCTGCGATTGCAACAGACTGTTCAGAAACAGGGTCACGATCAATACCGCGGCCAGTGCCGCACTGCTTGCCGCCAGGGCGATGCTCGTCCGGATAATCCGGGCGCGACGATACAGCACGGTCACCTGGGCGAGGGTTTGTTCCCGCTCATGTCCGGTGCGCACCGCCAGTTCGTTCTTCAGCAACCGGGCACGATCAATCGCCCGGCCCAACCGGTTGGTCATCGTCAGCAGGAGGAGGCCGACCCCCGAGATCAGGATCACCGGGCCGATGGCGTCCCGCAACTCCGGGACGATTTGTTGGATTTGATTGGCGGGCATAATTGTCTGTTTACCAAAAGCATTGTTGACCCGACGGGTCGGGTAGGCAAGCACCACCTGCCCCGGACCCCGGCTTATTCCACCTCACCGCCCTGCCGGGGTTTCCGTCCGTTCCCGCAGCCCAAAACCAGACCGGCGAACCATACCAGGAGCGAAAGCAGGCAAGCCAAATAACCGATCCAAAACAATACCAGCAAGGTGCAGTCGAAAACAAAGCCCGGCTGCTGCTGGCCATTATGATCTGGCCCGAGCGCGCAAAGTCCAACCAGTGCCAACGCAACGAGCGAGGCCCCTCCGGCGAAACAGAATATTGCCCGGCTTGTCTTCACGGCTGAACCCAATATAACACCAGATTCCCCGAAATCGCCCCGCACTGATTGTTGATTGGTTCTCATTTCTTGCCCAGCCGCATCCAGCCGGGGAAAGGGGCTTCATGGACGGGAACAAAAAAAGTTTCTCATCTGACAATTGCGGGTTGGTCCGCCAATTAACGGTGGCTTAGATTGGTATCGTACCACTAAGGCCGAGAGCCGAGACCACTGCGGGTGTTCCGGCGTGGAATGTATGGAAAGCAAGCTGACAGGTTATGAATCCGACACTAAAACTGGTTGAACGGCAGATTGCCTCTTCCGCACTCCGGAAACGCCTGGAGACCGCCGACCATCTTCCCGGTCGCTACGTCAGTCCCGATGGGGTTGCGTTCGGACCTTGCCTCCTGATTTCGCGGGAATGCGGCAGCGGCGGCAGCCAGCTCGCCCAGCTCACCGGAGAAAAGCTCGGATGGAACGTCTTCGACTCGAAGATCGTGGATGAGATCGCCCATGCCGCCAATGTCCATCAACGGCTGGTGGAAACGGTGGACGAGCATATCCACTCTCTTTGGGAACAAAACTGGCGCGAATTTCTGCTCGACGAGCTGCCGGACAAAAAATACCTGCGACATCTGCGCCAAGTGGTTATGACGTTGGGACACCACGGCAATGTAGTCCTAGTCGGGCGCGGCGCCCAATATCTCCTTCCTCCGCAGTGCGGCTTGCGGGTTCGGGTCGTGGCACCGCTGGAGATGCGCATCCAGAATGTGGCGGAAGGTGAGAAGATTTCCCGGGAGCAAGCCAAGGCCAGGATCAAGGCGGTCGATGCCGAGCGTAACGCGTTTGTGTGGAAGGTCTTTCGGAAGGACGTCAGTTCCCCGCTGAACCACGACGTCGTCATCAACACCGCCAAAATCGAACTCGAGATCGCGACCCAGATCGTGCTTGCGATGCTGCAAAACAAATTAGGCTTCAAACTCGATTCGCATCCATTCGCAACCACCCAAAGTTAGGGAGCCACATTGGGCCCACAACCGCTAAAATTAGTCATTTTACAAAATTGTTGGCTGGGTCTACTTGGCCAGAATCTGCCGCGCCCGCGCCAGCGACGCATCCATATCCCCGCAAATATTCTCCTCCCCGATCCTGTCAATCAAGCCCGCCCGCGTCAGGGCGAAGAGCGGCTGGGAATGCGGCCCGCACAAAATCAAATCTTTCCGCTGCTGCCGCAGTTTTTCCAACAAATCCTCCAGCGCATCCAAGCCGGTGGCATCCAGTGCGAGCACATCCCGCATGCGCAAAATCAAAACCTGTGGCAGTTCACCCGTGCGTCGCAGTGAAGATTCCAGCTTATCCGCCGCCCCGAAAAAGAACGCGCCAAATATTCGGAACACCATCACCCCGCTGGGGATGACTTTGCCCGCCGTCTGTTGCGCGGGCGCATCGCCCTGGGTCACTTCCGCGTCCGGCTCAACGTGCGCGGTTTCCGATAGACGTTTCACCAACAAGGCGGACGCCAGAATCAGCGACGTCCCCACGGCGGTCGGCAAATCCAATGCGACGGTCAGGCAGAAAGCGCAAAGAAAAACCATCACATCGCTTTTCGGCCAGCGATTCAGACGCACGAACTGATGCCATTCCCCCATGCGCAAGGAAACGACCAGCAACACGGCGCTCAAGGCGGCGAGTGGAATATGTTTGGCCAGCGGCGCAGCCACCAGCAGCACGAAAAGCACCGTTAACGAGTGAATAATACCTGCTATCGGGGTCCGCCCGCCGTGCCTGACATTCGTGGCTGTGCGGGCAATCACTCCTGTGCACGGCATCCCGCCAAACAGACCCATCGCGATATTCGCCACTCCCTGCCCCATTAGTTCCTGATTGGAGTCATGGCGGTCGTCAATCATGCCGTCAGACACCACCGCCGAGAGCAGCGATTCAATCGCGCCCAGCACTGCGATCGTCATGGCGGCCGGCACCAGCATCCGCCATTCATCAAGTGACAAGACCGGCCAGTGCGGCGCCGGAAAAGAACTGGGCATTTCGCCGAATTGCGATCCCAAGGTCGCAATGCCCCACCGGTCATGGAACTGGAACATTACCGACGCCAAGGTCACCAAGACGACCACCGCCATCGAACCCGGCACAAACCGGCCGATCTTTTTAGGCCAAAACCAGATTGCCAGGGTGGCGAGGGTGGCCAAGCCGACCGTCGGCCAATTCGGATGAAAATCCCCGGCCACAGCCCGCAGTTTGCCGATGAAATCCGGAGGCAATCTTTGTTGCAACCCGAAAAAATCCCGGATTTGGGTGCTGATAATGATGATCGCGATGCCGCTGGTAAAACCGGTGACGACCGGAAAGGGAATGAACTTGATCAAGGAACCGAGTTTACACAGGCCCAGAACAATCAGGATGACCCCGGCCATCAAGCTGCAAACGACCAGCGCCTCCGGCCCGTGTTTCATCACGATTGGCGCCAGCAGCGGCACAAACGCACCGGCCGGGCCACCAATTTGCACCCGCGACCCGCCCAGTAATGAAATAATCAAACCGCCAACAATCGCTGCAAACAGCCCGATTTCCGGTTTGAGCCCCGACGCGATAGCCAGCGCCAGGGACAGCGGCAGCGCCACAATACCAACAATCAGTCCGGCCCCCAAGTCGGCAAAAAAAGTCGGCGCCGAGTAACCCTTCAGCGCGTCAAACAGCTTGGGACGAAAAGGAATGGACCACGTCATTTTTTTAAAGGGGGCCTCTTGTTCTGATGCCCAACCGGCCGGCACAAAGTGAGAAGGTTTCGAATGAAATTAAAGTTAA
>Ga0302194_10002426_pt1 | contig 11817 bp, 17 predicted proteins | sample II_Bog_N1_1_FD_200227 | JGI IMG/M metagenome (GOLD analysis project Ga0302194, IMG submission 200227) | Peat permafrost microbial communities from Stordalen Mire near Abisko, Sweden - II_Bog_N1_1 | ecosystem: Environmental > Terrestrial > Soil > Wetlands > Peat | place: Sweden: Abisko...
AGAAGGAGTTCACCAGCCGGTCGTAAAGATCCTGGTTAGCCGGCGTGATATTGCCGGAGAGCTGCGTCGCGGGCACCAGCGGGGCCGTGCACGGCGGCTGGGCAAACTTCAGCGCGGCCGGGTCCACACAGATCCCGTCCTCGGCCGCGTCGCGGATGAAGGTCTCCGCGTACACCGCTCCGGAGAGGTGGATGTGCAGGTCGGCGCCTTTGGGGAAATCGGTGAGAAAGGAGTGCAGCGCCAGCGGCCCCTTTAGCGCGGCAACCTGAAACGCCCGCGCAGTCCGCATTTCCGGATCGGGTGCGGGAGGGCGCGGAGCGGGTGTCTGGGCGTGGAGAACGGCGGCGGCAACCGCAACGCAAGCAAACAAGAAGGCAGCAGGGCGCATGATTGCTTTCCAGTGTAGAGCAGGAAGCGCACCTTTGGGCAGGATTCGCGTGCCCCCGGTTTGGCGCGAACAATGGGAGTTGGTATACTGTGTGAAGTTGTTTTGAGCGCAGTGTTCCAAGGGTTAGCTCCCCGGGTCAGGGCTCGCCCACCGTCTCCGGCGATTTCGGATTCCGCGCAAAAATTGCAACGAGAAGTTTGCACTGAGGCCAGATAGCTCAGTGGTAGAGCGCGGCCCTGAAAAGGCCGGCGTCGGCGGTTCAATCCCGTCTCTGGCCACCACATTCTAAAGCAGTTAGATGCAAATTAGAGAAGAAGGCTCACCCGCAGTTCACCCGTGATTGATCATCGAACCCTCAGCGGCGGCGCGAAAAGCGCCGTACGAATGTCGTCGTGGGCGTCCGGTTAGGCGCGCGGCGGTGGCGCATAGATGGGCACTCGGCGTGGCTATGTCTTGAGAGCCTTAGCGATTCGGCCAAACAAGCCTGCCTCTGTGTTTCGTCTGCTGACGTCGCCGCACTGAGGATTCTTCAGACAGGGACGCGCCTTTTTGCCATTCCTCGTTCTCCAGCGGTTCAAATCAGGGTCGGAGACGGTTTGCCGACATTCCAGACATCATCCAGAATCTGAGAGCGTATTCTCCGGTTAGTATTTGTAGATCGGCGGAATACGAATGAGACACCTTTTTTCCGAACAAATAGTCCGGCGCACCGCATGCGCCCTTGGTGCTGTGTTGTTCCTGTTCGTAAGCGGATGCAATCTCAATCCATCTCGAAACGACGTGGTTGGAACCTACGTGCTGGAGGGACAACGCGGTGACCAAATCACTCTCACGTTATCGTCGGATGGAGCGTTTAGCGAGAAAATACGGATCTCGGGAAACGTCAAGTCTACAGTTGGAACCTGGACAATCAGAGATGGCAACCTCGATTTCGATCAACTCTGGATACCTCAGGCATTCGCACCCGAGACGATTGTCGAGGCAGACAAACAAGCGGGAGAGGGCCAGCCAAAGTATACGGAACCGGGCCATTGGGACCTTCCCGCAGAAAAGTTATGGGGGCGAATGAAAATCGAGGTGTTTGACGATGTGGAGTTCGTCATGGTTTCACACACCTGACAATACCTTTTGGTGTATCACCGGTCCAACCGGCAGCTACTGGTTGATCAATACCCCAAAACGCCTTCGGCGTGGATGATGCTGTTTCCCGCCCCCCGCAGTTGCCTTGCGGCATTCCGTCGTATCCAGCAGAATCCTTCCGTCTGTGATTCCTACTGGACCGTTGCGGTCGGGGCAAAGAACGCCGTCAGCATGTCGCCTTGCGCGTTCATTCGGTCCTCGTTCCGGCTGTGAGCGTATATCTGTAACGTGGTATGTACATCGGCGTGGCGGAGAAGCGTCTGAACCGTCTTCGGGTTCGTTCCGGCCTGTACGAGAAAGCTCGCCAGCGAATGGCGCAGATTGTGAAAGCCGAATCGGACCGACTCCCCTTCTTTGAGCACACCCGCCGCAATGGCCGCTGGCCGCAGATGGTCCTCGACCAGCATGTTTGCGACCCGAGGCTTGTCCCCTTTCAACTTGAAGCTGGGAAACACCCAGTCTTGTTCACCGGAGTAGGGAGTGGCCCGGTGCCACGCGCTCATGTGACCGGCGAGAACCGGGTGAAGCGGCACTGCCCCCTGCGAGGCTTTGCTCTTGGGCAAACCTACCTTGCCTGCGGTCCAAGTGCGCCGAACCTGAATTACCTGCGAAGTGAAATCAACGTCCGCCCATTGCAGGCCCAGACACTCTGAAATCCGCAGCCCAGTGGTTGCCGCCAGTAAGGTCAGCGTGCTCTCGGGCTCGGGCAGTCGGGACCAGATTTCCCAGGCCTGCCGAGGAGTGATGGTTATGGCCTCGTAAGCGCTGGTCGTCTTGCAGCGCACAAAACGCAACGGATTATGCTGCTCGCCGCGCGGGATGAGTCCATATCGTTGCGCGCTCTTGTAGACCAGAGACATGATTCGGCGTTGCCGGTCCAAGGTGGGGTTTTCAAGGTGCAGTTCGCGCTTCAGACCTTTGAGCCAAGCCTCCACTTCCAAGGGTTCAATGCTGAGCGCGATTCGCCGCGCCCATTTGGGCAGGATGTGTAGATTCAGGTTCCGCTTGTAGCCGCTGATGGTTGTGAAACTTTTCGGGTCAACGGCTTCTGCTTGGTCGCCAAGCTCATTGGCAATGTAGTGCTGCGCCAAGTGGCCGAAGGTGACCGGTCCCTTGAATTCCGGTTTGTTGATTTGCTCATGAAGGCGCAGCCGGTTGACTTCCGCCCAGGCTGCCGATTCACTCGGATACTCGCTCACGAGGCCGACGGCAATGGTGTGCTCTACCCGGCGACCGTCCTCTGGCCGATCCGTATTGAAGCGCAGAACCCACGTTGCGCCCGCTGCTCGCTCTTCCCGCCGCAGGCTGCCCTGTTGAAACCTTGCCATGCCTATTGTCCGTTCTCGGTGAATGGGGACTGCCGACTCCGAAGTGTTCTACTGTCTGTCGGGAACGCGGGGCTAGTTCCGCCTTGGCACAACGAGCTCTCAAGCTCTGACAACCTGAATCGCCAAACTCTCCGTTTACTCCCAAGGCCCAGCGCGTGGCCCGTGATTCGGCCAGCGCGGGTTAAGTCGAGCAGGAAGCGGGTCGTGACCCCAAGGAATTCTGAGGCGACAACAGCATCGACATACTTTTCAGCTTCAGCGAGCATCGTCTTCACCTGATGAATCGATACCGCGTCGGAGAGAATCGGGGAAATATTGCGAACGACCGATAGGGCCGTCGGCCAACGCCGCACCGTCCCGTCAGTTGGGCGATTCGGTCCAGAGTTGTCTCCCTGGATTTGTGCTCTCTTCTACCGGAATTGAAAAATGTATGCGGCTAACTGATTTCATGCTATTTTCTATTTACATGCTGAAGCCGCTCCCGTGGCTTCGGTCCAACTTAGCTTACAGAGCCGAATTCCGGCGCTACACCGGACATTCACCCTTCGTTCTGAGCAACCCATACGAAGGGAAAGCCATGTCCAAGATTGGCTGCGCCGCTGTCATTGCAGAGTCCGGTTCCGCGCCTGCGGAAACCGACGCGATTCACGAATTCAAGCCCACCGACAATACCCACCCCGTGGTTCCGCCTGACACCGAATCAGCGGACACCGAAATCTCTCCTAACCAGAACTCGCCGCAGGGTTTAGCTGCAACGGGTAAATTTACCCGCTCGCCGAAGAAGCTTTTTGAACTGAGCAGCAAGGAACTTGAAGAAACGCTGACGCAGTTGGCAGATGATAAGCTTGACCTTTTCGCCCGCAGTTACAGCTCGTCCGATCAGAAGCAGACCGGCTTTCTCGCCCGGTGGCGCTGCGTTTGCGGCGCTATCTGTTCCGTGAAGCGCGCGCGCATTCACGCGTGCTACGCACAGGATATTCTGACCATCGGTTGGCAGGATTGGTGCGATTCCGTCGGTCTCAATCGGAAGAGTGCGGAACGCTATGAACAGAACTGGCGGACCGTCATCGATGCGCCTCAGACCCTCGTGGAAGCTGCGAACCGTGAAGGGCTGGACCTGCTCCAGCCCCGCATTGCAAATCATCTGAGAGAGGTCCTTGCGGAGTTGGCTGGCAAGGAGCCTACTGAGGCGGAACTGCCGGAGCTGCTGAATCGTCTCGATCTGCCCGCACCTCCGGAGACGAAGAAGAAAAAGAAGGGCCGCGCCAACAAACCAAAGTCCATTGCCGCCGCTCGGCAGGCCTTCTCCAAAGTTATCGAGAAGATTCCGGAGAAGGAAATGGAGACGGCAGACGCGCTTTTTCACACCTTCGCCACATCCGCGCCAACTGCGCAAATGAGCGTAGTGGTCCGGAGTCTTTTTTGGAACTACGTGAACAGTTCAACGTCGGAACAAAAACTGGGGACCGCCGAGCTTTTTCTTGAGACCGTTCAAGCTGAAGTCGAGGATCTTCGTAACAAACTGATTCCTCCAATTGCTTCTGACGAATCGACCGATGAGCAGCCTGCGGAAACCTTGAATCAACAAGACCCTTCGCCTGAGTCGATTGCCGACAGCGCGCTGCCTTCATTCGAGTCGGAGCCAGCACCCTCCTCGGAACTGAGACCCCTCTTTTGCCAGCCAGAGACTACATCCTCCTCGGAACCGAACCCCGGCTTTTGGGCAACTGGCGAGTGGCAGAACGTCGAGATCACTGGCAAACCCGACCTTACCGCGCTCACGGGCTCTCTCCCAACGGAGGATTCTGATGACGATGGCGACGATCTCACGATTGTGTCCACCGAGGCGACTTTGGAACGGTCGGATTCAGGGCCTTCTTCTGAGCCAACTGTAGACGGTCTGTCACCTTCGCCCGAAACGGCAGCCAAACTGCCATCCACGCCAGAGCGAGCCCCCTCGTACCTTCTGGAAGAGCTCAATCCAGAGCTTAAGGGAACTTTCATTAAATTCGGTCCTCCTCAACCATTTGAAATTAGTGGACACCCATTTGATATTAGTGGACACCCTATTGAATTTGATGAAGACAAATCTGAAGTCGATGAAAACACAGCGGTCGGGGGGCGCAAGCCGCCCGCCCGTGAAACCTTCGATGAGGCTTTCGTAGATTCGCTTGCGGCGGGCCTGTAGAGAAAATGTTGCAGCCAATTGCAGATTCTTTCAGGTGCTCGGGTATTGCTCTCTGTCCGGGAGGTGCAGTGATGGCCTCCTGGCCTGAAAGGCAATTCATGAAGGACACACTTCCGGTACGCCACCTCGTTCCCGCAATGTCTGCGGACGAGGCAATCGATCTCACCAATCGCCGCACCCTGCTTGTTCGCGGTGACGTTGACCACGTCGTTACTTCGAGCGAAATTGGCCTGCGGCCCGACGGCGAGCCACTTTACGTCTTGATCAAAAATGCCATCCCCGAGGAATTCTGTACGGCGGCCTTTCCGGTCGCGCTGAGAGCAGCCAACGACTCGGTCATCGGCGGTTCGCGTGCGGTTGCGGCGGGAGCCTACATGGAGCCGAGGACGCGCAAGGATGGCAGCACTGCCAACTACTTGGAGGTTCCATTCATGTCGCATCTAGTTGGGGCCAAGAATGGCATCATGGGATTCTTTGACAAGCCGCAGTGCCGCCTGACCGATTTTTCGGCGCGCGACTGGGAGCAGTTCCAGGAAACCTTGCCCCTGATTCGCAAGGTGAACGAAATCTTTCGTATCTATCTCCCGGAACGCTTCGCCAATCAGGCTGAGGCCGTGAGTGATGTTGATGAGAAGTACATCATCCCCGGAACCGTGTTTTCAACAATCACAGATAACCTGAATTTTAGGACTGCCTGCCACTGCGACGAAGGTGACTTCGAGAGAGGCTTTGGCGCATTGACGATGTTGACCCGTGGGGAATTCTGGGGCGGAGAGCTTGCATTCCCCCGCTATCGAGTCGCTGTCGATTATCGGATGGGAGACGTGCTTCTCTGCGATGTTCACGAGGTCCACGGCAATCTTCCGATCCGTGGCTTTGAGGGTGAGTACTCTCGCCTGTCACTCGTGTGCTATCTACGTGCGGCCATGTTGAAGGTCTGCCCTGCGAAACCTCGCATTGCCTAGCTTTACACAGGCGGCGCGGGATGGCGATTGAATTGTGATCCCGCGCCACTTCATCTGCACTGCCCGCTCATCACCGTGTCTGGCATCTTGCCCAAGATCGTTAATTGGGTCTTGTTTTCCGAATCTGGGAACCATCAGCGTTCCCCTGCGGGGGACCTAATCTCATTGGAGACAAGACCATGCCTGAGTCTACGACCACAGAACTTCCTAAGAGGACCTTCACACAAAGAATGCGCCTTGCCGAACCGCTGGAAGGCTGGGCAGAGTACCAATCAGTCTTGCAGTACATACGATTCTATGGACGGGAACTTACGCCCACCGGGAGGTTAATTCTCCTGACCCTCATTGGCCATGAGGCACACACCCTTCAGGTCGTGCAGGAAACTGGCGCCTGCCATTATTCGGTTATCCAGGGTTTGGCAGAGCTTACAAAGAGGGGCCTATTACTCCGAGAGTGCTTTGCATTGGGCCGCTTCAGGCACTCCTTCTATCGGATTGACAAGGGCTTCATGGATGCGCAATGCGAATCGTTCTTGCCGATGCCAAGACTAGAGTTCAACGATGCCGACGAGTAGCAGGACCAAAGCGTCGGCGCTTACGTTCTGCGCAGGGACGAATGAGCCTGACCGTTCAGTCACTCCGCCGGCAAAGAAGCTGGGCAAGGTGGTCATCACTCCGTTAAGAAATGAGGAGACATAACATGGCAGATGAATCCATTTCGGAAGGTTTCACAAAGCTCCCCGATACCGTACGCAGGGCAGTTGGCAGGAGAATCAAAGATCCGTTTGATCTCGGAGTGTACGCCCATCTCAAAATGGAAGCTGCCTGGTCAACGGGAATCTATCATGGTACTGCTCTGACCATCGCTTACAGATTCGGCAATCTCAAGCTGCTGCCGAAGATCAAACGGAGTATGCTCAGACTTCGCAAATCACGCTTGATTAACTATCAAGTGACGGCCGGTAAGCGCGGGGCTTATGACGTATTGATTGATGGGTTTCAAGTTACATTTGGCGGCCTGAAGGGGAAGTATCTAAATGCATGGTCACACAGCAGCTTAGCCAAACCGGAATATGAAGACGCGGCCTGTGAACGGCCTGAGGACGGCCTGAAGACGGCCTGTGAGCGGCCTGAGGACGGCCCTACTCAAGATGATCAAGACGTTCTAGACGTATTAGATGTGAGTAGATGTGGCCAGACAGAGCAAAGCTCGGCTCGGCATGATTCGTCACCTGCTCCACTTCGTGGAGACGACAACATCCCCCACAGGGGACCCCAAAACAAAAACAACGACAACATCAAAGACTCGGGGAGGCCCCCGAACCCCCAGGTGTCACCCGTTCAGTCTATCCCGATAGACGCTCTCATCATAGATACACCTTGGGAGCAGGAAAACGAGGATGCTTTAATCGCTTGGAAGACATCATATGCTCGCCCGTTTGTTCTCGATGACTTCTTGCTGATCGAAGCAAAGTTTGGGGAGCGTATTCAAGCAGTCCTGGACGGATACGGAACTCTCCCGTTGATTATCAAATGGGCTTGTTATATCAGTAAAGATTTCCGTGACCTGAACGATACAGGCGAGTTTCGAGAAGAGTTTCCCCACATTCTGCTAAAGATCACCGGATACATCCTTGCAGGCGAACTCACTCCCCGTATGTTCCTGGAGCGAGTTGAGATCGTGTACCGAGCTAATCTGACTTTTGGAAACGGTGTTCCCGATCCTATGGACATACTGGAGGAGGAATACATCAACTGGTGCGATGAAAACGAGACTGAAATGGATATGTTGAATCCGTGGGCAGAAGACGATGCCAGCGAATTGATTCCCGAAGGAACAGTATTCAACCCGTGGGAGGATTGATACAAGACGAAGTTCCGCAAATTCAACTTTTATGACGCCCCGTCCCTCGGTTTGGAAGGCGACTTCGCCTCGCTGATGACGCGCACAATCTGAATCATTGACGTAACCGTTTTACGAACAGAGGGGGCGAGAGGAAAACCGGCTCGGGAACGGTTGCGGAACGTACGGAGACGCGTTGAAGCGAATGTGAGGGCCTGCGTTCTGGCCACAGAATCGCGTCGGTCCCGATTGTCAACTCCAGTGCGCCGCAGCATGGCCAGGGGTTCATGAATGAGCGGAAACCACCACATTCTTAACCGTCTCTCTCCTCACGGGCGTAGAACCTTGTATGAGAGTCGGCATTTACGTCCGCGTAAGCACCAAAGACCAGAGTTGCGAAATGCAGTTGCGAGACCTGCACTGCTATGTTGCGGCCCGCCAATTGGTCGTTGTTCGCGAGTACGTTGACCTGGGCCAATCCGGCACGAAGGATTCGCGGCCAGCACTGAACGAACTCATGGACGACGCCCGCAAGCGGAAGCTCGACGCAGTCCTTGTGTGGCGCTTTGACCGCTTCGCCCGGTCAACCCGGCACTTGCTGGTCGCTCTTGAGGAGTTCCGCGGCCTCGGCGTCGGGTTCATCAGCTATCAGGAGAACATTGAGACGGGCACTCCCCTTGGGCAGGCTATCTTCACGATTGTCGCTGCTGTCGCACAGCTTGAACGCGACCTGATTTGCGAGCGGGTGAACGCTGGTATCCGTAACGCTCGCGCGAATGGCAAGCGCCTCGGACGGCCCCGCCAGCATGTGGACCTTGACCGCATACGGGATATGCGCGCCGCTGGCATGAGCCTGCGCCAGGTTGCCGCAAATCTCGCCGTGGGCTACGGAACGGTCCGCGCAGCGTTGGAAAGTAGTGAGCGGAAAACCCCCAGCAAAAGTGGCGAAGATAACGCCCCGTTTACAGGAGTTCCGGCTGTGCTGTGAAGCGGGCGGCAATCTTATATTTCCCGCTCAAGGAGAGGACATGATAGTTCCCGGCTACAACGGCAAGGTCGTCATTTTCTGGCTGGTCGGAAAGCGCCTCATCATTGACACCGCGCCCCTCTCCGAGGCTGGCAACTACGGCGAGTTCCTGATTTATGAAGGCGACCACGTGACTCTTTGGGACGAACTTGAAAGGCGCGGCGAAGTGCCACGGGGTTCGGCTTACGAGGAACACCCGCGCGGACGGGTCAATTTCAACATGAGAACAAAGCTGTTCACCCTTTTTGCCGATCCCTGCATTCTGCGGAACAAGGGTGTTGTGAAGAAACTGCTCCGGCTCATACACCTGCCCGAAGACACGGCGCTGTCCACAGACGGGCACTATCGGTGCTTCCGCTGTCTCGCAGGGAAGCGACAGTAGAGTCAACCACAGAAAAGGAGAATCTGATATGGCATCAACTTATAAGAAATGCGGAGGCACCGGGAAGTGCGCCAACTGTCACGGCACCGGCAAGGTAGAGGGCACGGGATACGGGGTTGTGGACAGAACGAAGCCGGATTGCGCCTTCTGTGGCGGCGAGCGGCTGTGTCGGGTTTGCAGGGGAACCGGAACTCTGCGATAAGGCTGAGTTGCTCTGCACCGTCAACGAGATCAGGCGGGATGGGGCATTTGGAGGATGGCACATATGCAGGAAGAGGTTCAACCCCGTTGGGCGCTATCCAGAGGTGTCTTAGTACTGGACGCAGATTTTCATTTTCTCAAGGAAGAGTTGATAAAGAAGCGATTTAAGGTCCATCTCATCGAGGAGGGGGCTGGGAAAGAGGGAGGATTTCAGGTACTCATTCACCGCGTGTTTGTTACAAGTAGGGCTACGGAGTTTGTCTACGATGCACCCGTCGAGGAGTTCTCACTGATCGACGCGAAAAGGGCGGTGAAGGCCCCGAAGGTAGTAGCCGGACAAATCTCGCGGGCGTTTGTCGATCTCGAACTCCGAACCAAGGAGCCCTTCCTGCTCATTCTCAACGGAAATCGAAAACCAGTCCTCAAGCTGATCTACTAAGACCCAGATCGGTTAAGGAGCGTGGGGTGGCTGTATGCGAGCGGAACTTGAGCAAAGACTGCGCGAGCGATGGCCTACCTGGTTCGACTTGGAGGGCAAACCTCGCCTCACGTTGATGCCCTTCGGCTTCGAGCATGGTGACGGCTGGTTCGATTTGGTCTGGACCCTGTGCGAGCGATTGGAAGCGGTCGTTGCCGTAGCTGAAACAGAAACTGGGCGCTCATTCCATGTGCTTCAGGTCAAAGAGAAGTTTGGCGGCTTGCGCTTCTACACGAATTACAGCAATGACGCCATCTTCGCTCTCATTGAAGCTGCCGGGATTGAGTCTATTCACACCTGCGAGGTCTGTGGCAGCCCCGGCAGGCGACGCGGCAACAGTTGGGTTGAAACCCGGTGCGACGAACACGCCAATGGATCTTGAAGCATACTGACCAAGCACTCTCATTACTTTTCTCGCCCTGACCTCCGTAGAGAGTGAACACCGCGCATTTGTGAGTGGTCGATAGTGCGTTACCAAGTTGAGAAAGGAAACAGATGGAAAGAGTCAAAGACGTGCCCCAAGTCTGGTGGGAGATTACCTGTACATACGATGGCATATCCGGGCGCTGGGCTTTGTCGTCAGGCAACAGCCAAGAGGAGGCGGAATTGAATTTCTTTGGTTCCTTGGCAGAACCTGAAAAAGCTGTGATTACGGCAATCGCGCCGATAGCCAAATGTACCCTCGACGATTTGTTCAGCGGCAATCTGCCAGAGGATTGTTGAGAAATGACAAACATTGAAACCGAACCACGAACATGAAGAGAGTCTCCAATGGCCTGTCAATGCAATGTGTGCGTAGGAACGGGGCGATGCCGAGCGTGCAGGGGTCCGGGCGAAGTAGAGGCCAGTGAACCGCGAAGCCTTCGCAGGCCAAAGCTACATCGTTTTGAATTCCCCGGCCCACAGTTTTACGGGATTTGGCGGTATCAGGCCGGGCCGACAGTGATGAGGTCAGCAAAACCCACAACGGAAGCTGAGACTGTGACGAAGCCTGATCCGGCCCCCGCAAACCCGGAATGCGCAGCAGACGAGATTTGGCCATGCTCACCTGAATGCTGGCGTCCTTGCGCCAAGTGCGGCAAACTCGTCTGCGAAAAACACGATTACCTTGTTCCGGTATGGCTTCCCGAGAATGGCAGGTGCGACCCCGCCGACATGGTTTGCAGACAATGCATTGCGGAACTGTGGGACCGGGGAAACATTTCACAGGACCTTCGGGGGCAGTACATCTTCTAGCAGAGCAGTCGGCGCGCGCCTCACGCGATGTGCAATGGGGTACAGAGTCGGCCCATTCCTGCGACTCTTTGATAGGACGACGGTGTGCGAAGCATTGGACGAAGGAGCTGAAAAGCGATGATCGAATTACTTCCCAGCAAGCTCGAAAATGAGCTAAGACTGCTTCTATCTCCCCGAGAGAAAGTCTTTGTGAAGCTCAGGGGCACCTTCTCGGAGGGACTCGTATGCACGAGCACCCGAGTCATCACCTTGAAGAGTGGCTTCATGACGGGCCAGTTGTTTGGGACGAATACCTTTCAGCTTCCCTACTCACAAGTCACAGGTGTTCGAGTTCGGTTCAACTTATTCACCGGCTATTTTGAAATCTTTGCCGGTGGCGTGCAGAACACCGACAAAAACTTCTGGGACAATGATAAGCAATTCAGTCCAGCCAAGGCTCCAAATTGCGTTTCTATCTGTGGACGAGGGAACGCCTCCAAGTTTCAACAGGCTTGTGGATTGATTCTGACTTGGAACAATCGGTCGTCTAACTAAATGCCCATTCTAGCCTGGATTATTCGTGAAGCCTGAGGTAGCGAAAGCCTTTTGTGCTACAAACATGTTGACAAGACAGTGTTTAAGGCACATTGAGAGGCTTTCGC
>Ga0302194_10002430_pt1 | contig 11809 bp, 9 predicted proteins | sample II_Bog_N1_1_FD_200227 | JGI IMG/M metagenome (GOLD analysis project Ga0302194, IMG submission 200227) | Peat permafrost microbial communities from Stordalen Mire near Abisko, Sweden - II_Bog_N1_1 | ecosystem: Environmental > Terrestrial > Soil > Wetlands > Peat | place: Sweden: Abisko, Stordalen...
TTTTGCGATGCTATGCTCGGCACACAAGCTTCTTCCAAAGGAATTTGGGGCCCTCCAACTCCAGATCCTGCATGCTCATTGGCGCAAAGTGGAAGCATTTAAGGCCGACCATCCCGATCACGTTGGTGAAATCCGCGAGGGGCGCCGCAAGAACACCGGTGGCAGTCGCGACATCAAAATGTCCAATACTGCCGCCCGAACCGTTCGAGCTGTACTTCACGAAGACCTTGAGGAATGGCTTCGGGATGTGGATACCACACGCGACCCGGATATATTCCTCAAGGAACTCGATGACCATCGGCCACCAGACAAAGAGCTGCGGCCTTTCCATGATCGGATCGCGTGTTATTGCGTTCCGGGCTATGAGCCGGGGTCAGGAGGTTCCGGCGGCGGGCGGAAACGCTCGATTCAAAATTATCTTTGCGCTTACTCGGAGGGCAGATTTGGCATCTTCAGTCCCCGCCAGGAGGAGATCAAGAAAGGCGAACGCGAGCCAGATCTCGAGCATCTCACCTCCAGACGATTGCGCGGCAAAGTATCCGGCCGCACGTTGACCGTAAAAGAGATTTCAAAGCTAGGGATCAGTCCTCTCGAGTTGGTTGAAGAAGATCCGACTGTTTTGGCCTCGGCAGAAGGCTCAGGGGCGAGGCAGGGAGCCCAGGAACTTGCCATTGCGAGAACCCGATCCTTTGAGATCGACCGGAGGCTTTTCCCTTGGAATTCCCAGGCCATGCGCACCGAGGAGTTTCACAGGCATATCTTGCCCCACCTCAAACGAATGTCCAGAAACGTGGGGCCATCCGATCGGGAACACATCGTCGCTGGGGCTGTGGTCGCAGTGATGGCCGAAACCGGCAGGAATCTCAATGAAGTGCTGAGGCTTACGATTGATCCGAAGCTCAGCTCGGAATTTTCATATAGGCCGCCGGATACATCGGCCGGAGAGATATGCGGCCGATGGAAGTGGGATTCGATCAGCCCTCCGTACGAGTCCGAGTTCAAGAATGAGGGTAAGTTCGCGGTAGATCCAGAGAACTACCTCGTGTACCCAGCTTCGGTAATTGTCACAAAGATCATCGAGCGGTACCTACCATTCAGAAAGGAGTCCAAAAGCAAACGGTTGTTTCCATTCAAAGGGCTACATAGCGCGGTCAGGAATTACCTGGACGAATACGATGCTTATGATCATTTCACGCCCACCAGGATCACCAACCTGGGTTGGGGAATCTTGCATGAGCTGACCGGCGGCGAGCTTGCAAGTATCTGCCTGCTCCTTGGTTTGCATCGCCCGCTGGCCCAGGTTGAGCTGTTCTACGCGATCCTCGAAACCTCGGAAGCTGCCAGCCTATTTGCCGAATCGCAGAAGAAGCTTTGGGGCGAGGCGACGCCGGACGCGATGACCACGGCATCCGGTACGGCAACTGGGAATCGGCAGTTTGTCGGGTGCCGGGCATTTCCACACATGGAAAGAGTCAAGGAGACCATCGATTGGCTGCGCGAGGGGAGTGAGAAGTTCTTCAGCATGAGGCTGCCTTACTTCAAGAAAGAACGCGATTCAGAAATCCTCAATCGCGCCGTGATGTATGCGACATGGCATCAATTCTTCGCATTTGGAACCCGAGCGATTTGCGACGCCTATCAAAAGAGCGATAAATTTTCCGACGATTCGGGCATTGGCGTTTTAAGCGACAAGGACTTTATTACCGGATACAAGACGAGAATCATCTTCGCGCCTCCGCGGCTCCGCCGGCACATGAGAGCGCTGGAACGGAGACTCGTCGAGCTGTTGGAGTTACAGCCTACCCTCAGGCCGTTCGATGACTCATCCGAGAAACAGGATAAGTTTCCACCAGTGTGGTTGCTTGATACGGCACATCAGTGCGTGGAATTGAAGCCCTCGACAATTGACGAAGTGATGAAGGAAAAGTTTCCGCTCCCGGTCAACTCGCCACGGAAGGTCATGCGCTTCCTGCTGCGCATCGCCGGCATGTCGCATACCCACGCAGAAGCTTTTATGGGGCATTGGTGGCATGGCCGGGAACCCTTCTCGCCTTTTTCGAGCTTTGCCTTCTGCAACTTCATTGCGCGGCTCCGAGAACTGATGCCCGACCTGCTTGAGAAGAAGCTCGGATTTGATCGGACGCCTGGGAGCCGCTAAGCGATGAGCTATACGATTGTTGAACTTCGCAACATACTGGCGCCAAGCCGCATTGCCGCGGTCAAGAACCTCATATCGCCCGCGCCTAAACCGCTCGAGAAGGGCGACATTGAAAGGATCGAGACCGAGGTCATCGCTCGCGCGCCTGAGGGTTCGGACCTGGCTGAGCTATTCAATTTAGTGCGTCAGGTTGCCCGCGATGCAAATACCTCGGAGAAGTTGTTAGGCAAGATGCGACTGGCAGTTCAATATCCCTTGCCAAACAATCCCTTCGCGGATGGTCTAAGCAAATCCGAGCTGACCTGCAACGAGGCTCGCAGCTGGTTGGAGAACGTATGCGACCGAATTGCTTCCTCGCAGTCGAAGGTTAGAATCACACCCGGGCCGGCGCTCGCATTTCAGCTCTTGGTTGTTTCAGGAATTCTGGAGTATCGTATCCTTCACGTCGACTTTGTGCCGGCAATCATCCGATCGCTCAAAGAAGGGCGCCAGTTCAAGATTCACGACAATGGTACGATCCGGGCAATTCCGCTCTCGCTGAACTTCGGACGGCAGAAAAACGCCGAGCGCAGGCTCCTGATTCTACGGCAAGAATCAGTGAAGCGACTCGAAGAATTCCTTGCTCTCAACCAATCGAAAGATTTCCTTCGCCAATACTCCGAAAAGGCGAGAAACACCAAGTGCGCAGCCCTCCTGGAATCTCTCGAGTACGAAGCGAATCAGGATCTCCTGGCCTTCACCGGCTTGATGAACGCGGAACCGCCGTCGCTTGCCGGGCTGATTGATGCCGCACAAACGATGGCGATGTTGGAGATGTCGTCGGTCGTGGTGGCGCATCGCAGTCGCCGAATCGTCTCGCATAGCCTTCCGCCGGAAATTCTGGGCAGAATTACTGGAATAGAATTGACTGAATTTCAGCTTGTTCGAAGCGATTGGTCAAAAGCCAATACCGTAGATGACGATCCTGGCGCAGAGGTCCGAAAGGAAGCGGGGGAGGGGCTGTCCTGGATCGGGGAACTTCGTAAGGCGCTGGGTACAAATCAGATCGATAAGACTTCCCTCGAGTGCCTTACACGGACATATAGCGAAGATCTCAAGACCATGGCCAGATTTGCGCTCTATCTCGCAGAGCCCAGGGGTAACGGAAAAGTACCTGCGGGCGGCGGCTGCGCACACGCTACAGTGCGCCGCTACTGTCTGCTGATTGCGACTAAAGTGATTCCGAGGCTGAGTGCCGGCGCCCTCATGGAGGTGACCGAAGACGCTTGGGAGGACGCACTGCAGGAAATCCTGGATGAAGATGCTTTTTACAACGTTCAGAAGTATGCAAGACAGCCAAGCTCAAACGCACAAACCCATTCGCGCCCTCTGGTGAAAGCTCTTCGTCATTGGTTTCAATTCCTCAGCCAATTGGAGTCCCGCCCAGAAGTTGGTAATGAAAATCCGGAGGACAACCAGGAAGACAATGCCTCTCGTACCCAGGAAGCGATCGATGACAAAGCCGCTAGAGTAGTTCAGCGACGAGCTCTCATCGATCTCGCAGAGCGGCTCCCAGTGTTGGGTCTGGTCAAAGTCGACGCCGGCCTGATCACGGTCGACGAGTACCTAAAGGTTCTGAAACGGCTCGTTGGACGGAGGAGTTTCACTGACTTGAATCCTCGCTCTGCTGCACGCGTCGCGTTGATACTCGGGTACAGGTGTGGTCTCCGCCGCGCAGAGGTCGAATGGTTGAGAATCAGTGACTTTGACAGGATTAATTTTCTGCATGTACGACCCACCGAGATGCGGGCACTCAAAACATCGAATGCACGTCGTGACATGCCGCTTGAACTCCTTGTGCCTCCGGAAGAGTTGCAGCATGTTCGCAGGAGGATATCGCAAGTTCGCGCTATTGCCTTGAGGAAGAGGATCCCTCTAGACAAGGCTCTCTTGTTTTCTACGGTCGACGATCCAGCCAAGCCGATGGACTTTAACGCTGGAGTTCTACGGATGATTCGCCAGGCATTCCAGAAGGACGAACGCCGCGGTTGGCCCGAGATCGATCCTGCATTCAGATTCCATCGCCTCAGACATTCCTGCGCGACGGTTACCCTCCTGAGACTTTGGCCGGAATTGCATGGAATTGCCCGGCACGTTTTTGGAACGAAAGCAAAGGCGACCTTGCAGTGGGTCATCGAAGACAGCAAGCACTTCAGGGAGAGACTAATGGGCTCGAGCGTACTCGAGGCCGACATGCAAGCGATTGCTTTGCTCCTGGGGCATGGCTCAGCCGCTACTTCGCTCGAGCATTATGTGCACGTCCTCGACTGGTATGAGAGGCCCAGCACCTGGGATAAGCCAAAACTGAACCCCGGTGGGATAGTTGTGGCTCAGCAATCTCCTGAGAACTCCTGAATTCGCGGGCAGCGTGTTGTTAGGGGATCCTAAAAGAGGTCATCCTCAAATCAAAACCACTTGCCAGACCGCTTTCTAGCTTACAAGCTGCCGGCGCAATAGACTCCGTTGACCAGCACCAGTATTGCCAGGGCAACAGCGGAGAGGTGAACGTCGGGGACAAAGGTCATAACCAGTTCGAGGCAAATCACCGCACCGACAGCCTCGACCTTGCTACGGTAAGCCGCTAGAAACCACTTGTAGACCTTTGGAGCGCTGCAGGCCTGCCCACCGAGCACCACGGCCCACATGCTGGGGCCTGACATGCCAAGAAAGGTAAAGCTGAATCCGCGATAGTCAGGCAGCACGCGGTGAGCAACGCAGAAGGTGAGGGCAGGGATACATCCTCCTGTCAGCATGCCGAGAAAAGCAGCGATCCGGCCGCCGGGTTTAAACATCCGGATCACGAGCTGGACAGTGGTAAGCTGCCTAGGTTTCTTTGCGGTGCTGCCGACGGTTCCTTTTGAGTGGTTTGTCGGCGGTGTAGGTGGAACGGAGGTTGTCGACATGATGCTCTCCTTTGAAGCGATGAGAAATGTCCGATTTCGAATTGTTGACTTCCAATCGAGACTTATTACGTAGCCGCGGTCCTCGGAGAGTCGTCAGCCTGGGCCATCGCGCTGAAAGGACTCGCGCGGCGTAGCCCGATCGGTGCTCGGACGGGCAGAAACGGGCGGCAACTTCAACTTTGGATCGTTCGGCTTCGGGCCGCTGGAAATTCGTTGATCGGAGGTTTCTGCAGTCGAGGAAGCTTCAGCCGGCAGAGCAAAGCGCCACACCTCGACGACCGCGCCCAGGATCATGGCCGAGAAGAATGCCTGATCGGTTACCGCGCTCGCGCGAGTGATTCGCAACACCTCAAGGCCTGCTTGTCTCACCGGTGAATCTGCCTGGGTATTGCGTGCGTTTTCAGCGCGCATCGGCGTGCTCTTGGGGTCCAGCCCGAGCTGAACGCACAGATCGTCAAGATCGGCATGCACGCCTATCTCATTTTTGTAGCCCACTAGTCCGATTCGGAGATCATTGATTGCAAGCTTCTTGACGAAGGCAATTAGAAAACGGGCAAAGCGCAGGTGCATCTCGGATCCTACTGTAATAATGATTTGCCGATCCGAGTTTGCCGCCATCGCAAAGACCGAGAGGATGTGCCTCACCGTGCTCGCGTCGTACTTTGCCAGCCGGAAGATCGCTCGACCGACTTCGATCGCGTCGAGCCACACCTTATCGCGCACCAGCAGTGGGGGAGTGAGACCGCCGGCAGTGCTGACGTAGTGCTTCCCGATTTTTGTGGTTTCCTGCGCGGCAATGAGATCCAGAATGCCCTGCGCGATGTCCGGATTGAGCGAGATGTCTTTGCACACCGAATCGAGTGCCTCGACCTCGGCGACGCGCCGCTTCGCGAGCAGGCCACAAATGCTAAACCACTCCCATGCCTCAGGGAGATCGAATTCATGCGGCGACATCCGGGGGTAACCGGGCTGATCGAGCGCTTCATCGAGGGCGTTTTTGCGGCTCATGGCACAATCTCATTGGGAATTATTCAACTCTCTTACCAGCCTCACACCGATGCCGCGAAAGAGCTAGATCTCCCAGAACAAAATCGTCGCAACATCAGAAAATTTCATCGGGGTACTAACCGCGGCCGGTTCACGGGCGATTCTCTTATGGTGGCGGATCGAGCTGTTATGCCTCCGACACGTTTCCGGCTCTGATGTAGAAATGGCTCCGCTCCGAGTGATTGCCGTCTCCTTCTCCCTTCTTTATCCAACTCGCTTAACTCTGGAGAAGCCACCGGCCTCGGCTTGTGTGCGTCTCTCATCCGCCCGGGCTGGGTGAACCATCCTCATGGGCGCGATTGTCGATGTCGCGCCGCCGATGTTCGATTGGGGTAGGCATGGTGGAGTGGGTCTTCCGCGGGGACCCGGGGTACGCGGGTCGTGCCCTGAACACTGTCCACAAAGCCGCTGATCCGATCGCGGTCGTCAGATCCGCAAAAATCGTTGGGGTGATTTCACCAGCCGGAAGCGACATGTTGTCTCACCAGCTTTCACATCGGCAGGCCGGCGGTCGACCGAAAGCTCGCCGGATGTCAGGGCTGTGTCTGTTAACGCGATGACGCAAAGGGAAGGGGATGGCTGCCGAATTGGAAGTTGCCCCAATGGACCATCCGTGGCCCACTGCTTGGCACCCGTTAGCCGTTGATTCGACCACCGGCGTCAGATCCACAAAAGTCATTGGGGATGTTTTGCCATTGGAAATTGCGTGAGGACAGCACTGCTTTCACTTCGGCTTGTCGCGGGTCGACCGAATACCGGTCCGATGTCAGGGCTTGGGATTGCTTACTTGAGAGTGCAGAGAGGCGAGGATGCCGGGCAATTCATATGTTGCCCCAATGGACCGTCAACAGGCCTCCAACCAGCCCAAGATGGCGACTGACGCGGCCTCCGGCGTCGAATACACAAGAGTCATTGGGGACGATTCGATAACAGTGAACGGCACCGGGACATCCCTGCTTTCATCTCGGCTTGCAGATGGTCGGCCGAATGCTGGTCAGATCTTGGACCCAGGGCTGCTTTTCTGAGGATGCATAGACGTGGTGATGCCGGCCGATAAAGAACCTGCCCCAATCGACCGGTGATCGTCCGTCAACCTGCCCCTCAATCGCGGCTGCCCTGACCACCGGCGTCGGATTCAAGAGATCCATTGGGGATAATTCGATAACAGTGAACGTGATCACAAATCGGAGAAGTGGGGCCAGTATTCGGGCCTTAGATTCCCGCAAAAGCCGCTTGAAAGGCCGTCTTAGCGAATCGCATGGCATGGAAGAGGTCATGGGTCAGAACCCGATCAGGGCTGTAATTTCTCGGATTTCTAACATCCCATGCTCAAAAAAGGGCACTGACATATTGCAATGAGAGCATTTCAGCCAGCCATTACCGAAACGTCGTCACTAATCGTATTTTTCGTCAATAATGGGAATATAAATGCTCAATAATGCCTACATTTGGGTATAATAATTCTCGTTATGCCAAAGGTGATCCCAGTCTTACTTCCGCGAGTCTCACGTTTGCTCGAAGGTTTCGGCGAGCATCTGAAGCTGGCCCGGCTTCGGAGAAAATACTCTGCTGACTCTGTAGCACAGCGCGCCGGCATTACGAGACGAACTCTCTCCAAAGTAGAGCGTGGCGATCCTGGGGTTGCGTTGGGTGTTTACGCTCGCGTGATGCAGGTTCTGCGACTGGAAGATGATCTCTCTCGCTTGGCTATTGACGACGTCCTCGGTCGAAAATTGCAGGACGCTGGAATCACTCCGAAACGCCGTGCTCCCAAGAAAGAGTCTCCGACTTCTGATTCCGCAGTGCTCCCCGGAAGCGAAGCGGGGAAGGCATGAGTCACTTCGATACTGCCTATGTCTACGCCGATCTCGAACGCTTTCATGCACCTTTTCTGATGGGCGAATTACACCGACAAAAGAGCCGGTCAGGTGACATTTTCTCTTTCCACTACGAGAAAGCGTGGCTTGCAAGTGAAGCGGCGTTTGCATTCGACCCGGATCTCGCTCTGGTTACAGGCCATCAATATCCCGCGCCCGATCGCGCAAATTTTGGGATATTTCTAGACTCTTCGCCTGATCGCTGGGGCAGAGTGTTGATGCAACGCCGTGAGAACCTGCGTGCTCGGCAGGAAGGCAAAAAACCCCGAAACCTGACAGAGTGGGATTTTCTGTTGGGAGTGCATGACGAAACTCGCCTTGGAGCACTACGCTTTCGCGTATCGCCTGATGGCCCCTTTGTTGATAGTGACGCGCGGCTCGCGGCTCCGCCGATCACGTCGCTTCGTGAACTCCAGGCTGCCAGCCTTCAATTTGAAGAGCATATCAACGAGGAGGAGCACCCAGAGTATCCGAGATGGCTTGCGCAGCTTTTTGCTCCGGGAACCTCTCTGGGTGGTGCGAGACCCAAGGCTTCCGTTCGCGATGAGCAGGGCGTACTGTGCATCGCCAAATTTCCAAGCCGCCAGGACACACGCGATATGGGTGGATGGGAACTGGTCGCAAACAGCCTTGCAGCGAAGGCCGGTGTTGTTGTGCCGGAAGCACGTCCACTCCGACTTGAGGGCAGCCCGTACACAACGTTTCTTGCGAAGCGATTTGACCGCAATGCGGACGGAAGGCGATTGGCCTTCGTTTCCGCCATGACTCTCACGCAGCATAAAGATGGAGAGTCTGGTGCCAGCTATCTAGAGCTTGTCGATCTTCTGCAATCACGAGGCATGAATACCGCAGCGGACTGTGAGCAGCTATTCCGACGTGTCCTCTTCAATATCCTGATCCACAACACGGACGACCATCTCCGTAATCACGGCTTCTTCGTTGATGAGCAGGGTATACGACTATCACCGGCCTACGATATGAACCCTTCTACAGATAGGACCGAATTAACACTGGCTATCAATGAAGTCGAAACCGCCTGCGATGTGTCCGTTGCAATGGAAGCGAGCCGGGATTATGGACTGGCAGCGCAACAGGCTTCCAGAGTTTTTGACGACGTTCGAAGGGCAGTTCAGAATTGGCGTAATGAAGCCAATCAGTTTCATATACCCAAAGCAGAGCAGGACCTGATGGCATCGGCTTTCGATTCGTAAGCCAATTTGCATGTAGCTCCAAAGGCTCTCTTATCGTGGAAGGTCGGATAGTGACGGTAGCACGCGTGGGGAAATCGATCAGTCTTCAAGGAGCCGGGTTCGGGAGGATCAATCATATATCGGTTTCAGCCAAAGCACCCATCGATCCGTAGTGGATGACTATAAACAATGCCAAAAGATGCGGCGAATGAGAGGTACAATCACCGCATTGTGTGCGTAGAATAAAGCTTGAAGTTGCGGCGAATGTGCGTTATATTCTCTGCAAATGGTGCGGAGAATAAACCAGGGTGTCTACATCCACGAACGGTCAGGATGGCCGGCCCTTGATTGGGATTCCGGGCGCATTTCACAGCAACTGGCTGAAGTGCGACACCGGCAAGGCCGTCTGATCGGGCGCATGGAGGCGCTTGGTTTCCAGCTTCGAACAGAGGCTGTGTTGGATACCTTAACCGAGGATGTCCTCAAGTCGAGCGAGATTGAAGGGGAGAAGCTCGACAGGGACCAGGTGCGCTCTTCTATTGCCCGCAGGCTCGGAATCGACATCGCCGGGGTGACAACTGCGGATCGCAACGTCGAGGGCGTGGTCGAAATGATGCTGGACGCCACGCAGCATTACGACGAGCCATTGACGGCGCAACGCTTGTTTGATTGGCACGCAGCATTGTTTCCAACTGGGCGCAGCGGCATGTCGAGGATCAACGTCGGCGCCTGGCGAGATGACAAGAAAGGCCCGATGCAGGTCGTCTCTGGCCCAATCGGGAAAGAGCGGGTTCATTATGAAGCACCAGTCGCCGCCCGCCTTCGCGGAGAAATGAAGAAGTTTCTCGTCTGGTTTGAAAAGGAGAACTCGACTGACCTTGTGCTCAAGGCTGGCTTGGCGCATCTGTGGTTCGTGACCATCCATCCGTTCGATGATGGCAATGGACGCATTGCGCGCGCCATCGCCGACATGGTCCTGGCGCGCTCGGAACGGAGCCCCCAACGCTTCTACAGCATGTCGGCGCAAATACAAAAGGAACGCAAATCCTATTACGAGATCCTTGAAGCGACCCAGAAAGGCGATGTCGATGTCACGCGCTGGCTCGAATGGTTTCTCGTGTGTCTCGGGCGCGCTTTCGATCGAGCGGAGACCATACTTGCCGCTGTGCTCAGTAAGGCCCGCTTCTGGGATCGTTTTGCTGCAACGGAGTTCAACGAACGGCAACGGAGCATGATCAATCGGTTGCTGAACGGCTTTGAAGGCAAGCTGACTTCTTCGAAGTGGGCGAAGCTCGAGAAGTGTTCGCAGGATACTGCTCTGCGCGACATTGAGGATTTAATCAAAAAAGGCGCCCTGACTAAGGATTCAGCAGGAGGGCGCAGTACATCCTATTCCCTCGCAAAGATCAAATGAGAGTTTCGACGAGAGAGGCTTGATGTCGCAGTTTGAACGCTATTTCGGTGTGGACTATTCTGGGGCTGAAACGGCGGAGTCAAGCCTAAAGGGGCTTCGTGTCTATGCGGCGAAGCAAGTCGAAGAACCCTATGAGGTCCGCCCGCAAGTTCACCCGTCGCTTGGCCATCGAAAATATTGGACTCGGAGAGGGATTGGTCAATGGCTCGCATCCGAGCTTTCTACGAGTGCGACTACCCTTGTTGGCATCGACCACGGCTTCTCGTTTCCGCTTGAGTATTTCGAGATGCACAACCTTCCGTTCGATTGGAACGTATTCCTTGATGACTTCCAGCGTCATTGGCCGACAGACGAAGAGCATATGTACGTCGATTTTGTGCGCGATGGCCTTCACGGAAACGGTGCGATGCGACGTGGAACGACCACTTGGCGACGAATCACAGAAAGGCGCTGCAGAGCAAAGTCGGTATTCCATTTCGATGTGCAGGGCTCTGTCGCAAAGTCGACGCACAGCGGGATTCCATGGCTGCGGTTCATTCGGTCCCGCACGGCGGGCCAAGTTCACTTCTGGCCCTTCGACGGATGGCAGATTCCGGAGGGGAAGTCGGCCGTCGTTGAGGTTTACCCAGCCTTGTGGAGCAAGTCGTTTCATCCCGAAGACCGCGACACACATCAACACGATGCCTACTCGATCGCTGCATGGCTTTGCCGAGCCGATGTAGAAGAGACCCTCGCTCGATTCCTCTCCCCATGCTTGAGTAATGAGGAACGCTCGATCGCGGAATTTGAAGGATGGATTCTGGGCGTGCCGTAGGAGATCGCTTAGGCATGGTAGCCGATACCAGGATGTCAGGGCAGCTTTGTGGTCAATTCTCTGAATGAGGGCACAAGTCTCCAGATCCAGCACTCCCGTCAGAGAGCAATGCGTGGCCGACTACGCCACCGCTTCAATAATTTTCTGTCCTAAATTCTGTCCTAAAAATATATGAAACAGGCGAAACCTGCGAAATAGGCGAAATCTTTCGGTGTATGTTTTCAATAACTTACGTTTTTTCAATAAGTTATGAAGTTGAGGAAGGGAACGAGTCCTACCTGAGGAGCCAAAGAATCAATAACTTAGAGAGATCCACAAAGAGAACTTCACCGCATTTCACCGCATTTGAAATAGAAATCTTTGATTC
>Ga0302194_10002445_pt1 | contig 11782 bp, 7 predicted proteins | sample II_Bog_N1_1_FD_200227 | JGI IMG/M metagenome (GOLD analysis project Ga0302194, IMG submission 200227) | Peat permafrost microbial communities from Stordalen Mire near Abisko, Sweden - II_Bog_N1_1 | ecosystem: Environmental > Terrestrial > Soil > Wetlands > Peat | place: Sweden: Abisko, Stordalen...
TTTCTTTCAAATTCTTTTAAAGATCTCAAAAAAGGTGTGCTTCCAAATAAGGCAATTGTAAAAAAAATCAAAGAGTTAGTAATGTATTGGTTTGAAACTATGACCAAAAATAATAAAGCAAAAACTCCTTTGGAGGGTTTTTTTGGTCCTCTATTTATTCACTTTTTTTTCCTTCCCTTTTTTGAAAAATTACAAAAAAGAGTGTTTTATACAAGAAAGGAAAAAAAAAAAAAAAAAAAAAAAAAAAAAAAAAAAAAAAAAAAAAAAAAAAAAAAAAAAAAAAAAAAAAAAAAAATCTAAAATGAATTTTTTATTTCCTAATATGGAAGTTGTTTTATTTTTTTTTTCTTTCAGTTTCCAAAGACAGAACTAAACTCCTCAATGAATTTCATTAAACCCAAACCCAAATTTGCAGATTCAGGAAAGCTCATGATGTTCAAAATCAACAAGGTCAAAAATTCCTTTAAATCATTTCCAATTAATCCAAGTACCTTTCCATTTTTTGTAACCAAGTAAAAGGTTCCTTGTGAAAAAACAATCGAACCAGTGTTTCCAAAAACACTGTCTATCACAGGTTCATAAATAAAAAGAGCTTCCATAAATTTGTTGCTGTTATCATAAACCGAACACTTGGCATCTATGTAAAACAAAAGAATCATGCAAGCAACCCTTTTATAAATTTGGGAATCAAAAGAAAAGTGATCTGGTAAATCGTACAGATTTTCATTTTTTTTGGTTTTGTCTGGGATCAAAAAATTTTGATTGTTTTCAACTTGATACACCTTCAGCAAATCGAATGGGTCATTAATTGCGCACATGTAAGTCACAAAATACCATAAGATGGAGTTTCCTATTAAAACACAAGGTTCGATAATGCAAAACAATAACTGGGTCGCCTCCTTCATCATTTCCATTGAACCCGCTGGAAGCATTATAGAAAACATGCTTTCCAAGAGTCTTTGTTTTTTGGTTTGGGCAAGAAAAACAGTTGGGAGTTGAGTGAGGTTCACATTCCAACAAGCATTTTTAATTTTGTCAAGCAAGGTCCTGAATTGGGGGGAGTTGGGGTCAATGGAATTACCGTTTATCTTGTGCATTGCCAATAACGCACTGATACTTTTGTTTCTGGTCATCAACTTGGCACCAAACTCATAAAAATTAAGATGATGAATCCTGTCTTCCTTTCTTAACAATCTAACCCCCTCAAAGTTGAAAAAGATCTTTTGTTTCCAGCTGCAAGCTATCCTCATTATCTGGGACTTGTTCAAGGAAGGGAACGCCACTCTTGCTATTTTCAATCTCTCGTAGAACTCTTCCATCATTTTCCGTCTTCGCTTCTCGTTTATGTTAAACAAAGTATCGGTCTCCAGCATCTTTTTGAGCTCTTCAAGATCTTTGATTCGCTGGAGCCTCTTCTTGTCTCCAAAAAAACCTTCGTTTGGATCCCCCTTGGTGTTTTTTGCATCAATCAAATCATCTATCAAGACCGCTCTTGGATATGACTCTGGATTGTTAAACCGGTATTTCAAAGACTTTTGGATCTTGCAATCAATATTGAGGAGATTTAAAAAAATGAGCATGGCATGCGAGCAAGCCTCCAATTGCGGACTCCCGTTTAGACAAAATATTGACAAATCCAAAATCAGATAAAAAATTGATGCAAAAAACTCCGGGTTGGCACAATTTTGACTAAACACCTCAACTGACATTTTTGCATGAGACCCAAAAATGGCTTCACTCTCTTGAAAATTTTCAGTGATCCATTTAATACAAAATTGCAAGGCTTGATATAAAATGACAAATTGCTTTCTGGGGTCTTCCTCATTTTCATAAGAGATGGTCCCCAATAAGGTTGTATTGTAATAAATTATCAAATGTGCCTTCACGTCGTTTTTTCCCCATTCTTCCTCTGGAAAATGTCCAAGAAATACATTCCATAACTTGTTCATGTGTGTCACGCAATATATCTCAAGTTCACAGCGCAAGGATTTGAGCTCTTTGTTTGTCGCTACAGACAACAATCTGGATCTTATCACAGATTTGCTTTTTTCTTGATCCCAAAAAATGGTGGTGAACTTGTATTCGTTGAGCTTTTTAAAAACTGTCAAAAGCATATCGTTTATTTCTCTGACCTGAACCGATACCTCTATTTTTTGTTCGTTATTAAACCTTTCAGAGACCTTTGGGTACTGCATCAAGATCTCATTCTTTTTTCTTAAATATTCACGAATGCATTCGCAAGAATTTCTTATTTTCAGATCATCATCCAAAAGTTTTTTTTCTTCCTGCATTTTTTTTTCTTCAAACCCTTATTCACATACAATAAAGAAAAAGAAAAAAGAAATAAAACACTGCTTTTGACTTTTTTTTGTGATTTCAAATTTTTTGAGGAAGAAAAAAAAAAAAAAAAAAAAAAAAAAAAAAAAAAAAAAAAAAAAAAAAAAAAAAAAAAAAAAGTAATTATTTTTTTGTTATCAATCTATTATTCCTTAATTGTCTTTTTTTTTACAGCTTAACAACCATGGGGGAAAACGCAAAACCTGTTCTTGTAGCTGTATTTCCAATAATCAGGGCGTGTCCATAGATTGGATCAAAACTGATATCAAGGGGGATGTATTTGGCTTCCATATTTTTGATGCTTTGCGACATTTGATTTTGTTCTGTCTTTACATCTTCAATGACAATAAAATATTTTTCGGTAGATGGCACATTGTCCTCTTTTTTGATGTATTCTTTTCTTCTTAATGCAAATAAGTGAAGTTTGTCGGTGCAATCAAAAGCGGCTGACACCACTTGGAAGTCAGAAGTTTTACCAAATTCAGAAAGCGAAGGACCGTCCTTAGTGGTAACAAGCATGACGGTGACACCCTCTGTCCAAACTTTGCGACTTCCCTTTTTCTTTTCTTTGGTGTAACGGGTTCCATAAGTGAGAATAACCGCTGTCTTTGCATGGCCATGAAAGGCTTGTGCTAACACGACACTGTCTTTGTTGTCGTTCATTATTTTATGGGTTCCTTTCATTTGTTCCAAAAGATCTTTTTTCTCTTTTAGAACAACCTCTTTTTGTTTTTCTTCATTTTCATTGCCGGCGCTTGATTTTTCAATTTCGACAATTTTGGCTTCAACCAATTTGATTCTTTCATATAGGTCTTTCCTGTATTTAAATGCGGCACTCATCATCGATTCAACTTTCAAGTCACCTCCATCTCCCCCATTTTTATTATTATAACCCCAATTTGTGATTCGGTAGCTGTGAACGTCATTTGCACAAAACACTTGGATGCTTTTATCGAATCTCCAAAACGTGGCACAGAGGGTGTCTGAAATGGTTTCAATCTCTCTAATTTTGTTCAATTCTGGATCAAAAATAAGGATATTGCCGTGCTCATTCACCAACAAAGAATTACCATACTCATCACAATCGATGCACAAAACCCCAAATTTGTCGGAGGCTTTTCCATTTTTATCAAACAGAACAAGACTTTTAATGACTCTAAAATCAGGTAACTTGACCTTGAAAAGGGTTCCGTTTCCATCATAAATTACACACGTTTCCCCTCCATTGACAATCTTACCTTTGACCTTGTAAAGGTTTTGGAGGTTCACGATGTTTTCTTCAATAGAATCAAATCTCTTATTCTCTATTTCTTCCCCTTCTTCGATAGCAACTTCATTCTTTCCTTCATACTCCTTTTTGTATAAAGGGGACCATTGACCAATTGCTGAATTGGTAATATTGTAAAATAAACTTGGTTCAAATGGGTGGTAAAGTTTTTCATTTTCGTATAAATCCATCAAGGTGCTCAACACAGATCTGAAAATTGAAAGCAGAGTAAAGGGAGAATAGCCGTTCCCGTTTTTCAAAAAGTGGTTGGTGGCCTTGGTCAATTCCTTTTCATTTTTTGGGCCTTCGATTGATTTTTCTTTACCTTTTCCGTTTGTTTCCTTTTCTTCTTCTTTTTCTTTTTCTTTACCTTTACCTTTTTTGTCTGTTTCCTTTTCTTCTTCTTCTTTTTCTTTTTCTTTTTCTTCTTCGTTTACTTCATTTTCTTTTTCATTTTCCTTCTTTTCCTGAGTAATGAGGTTGGAAATCTGTTTGTTTAGATCTTCAGTATATTTCAAGTCACCACTTTTCTTTGAATATTTCATCTTTTCAATTTGATCTGTGATCGATTTAATCTGAGATAACTTGAGAATCCTTTTTTCAAAGTTTTCAGAAAAGGTCTTGATGGCAAAGTCCAAAGATTTGGAATCGCTGCCCTCGTTTGGGTAAACCCCAACTGGGAAAAATTCGTCAAAAATCCATTTGGCTCTCATCAACACTGCACAAATTTTTTTGTTGTGGGTAACAGACCTTTCTAAGACATTGTTCTTGTAATTAATCAGGTCTCCTCTGTGGATTTCATGCTTGAGATCAACAAATTTGCTAAAGGCCTCTGTGGCGATTTTATAGATCTCACAAAATTTGTTTATGTGTTCTCTGAGATGGCCAGCGCTTCCAATAAGCAATTGGATGGTTTCTTTGTAACCAATCCGTCCATTATGGGGATGTCCTTCTGATTCACATTGGACACAAAGGGGTACAAAGCATGTTGTGCAAGAAGAACAAATCTGGAACCCGTGTTTTTTGCAAGCAACATAATTAATTTTGTCGTAAAGATTTGGATTTGCCAAAATGTGTTTGCAGTTTTGAAGTCCACAAGACCATTTAACCCCAACATTTTCATTTGAGTGTTGGACCTCCAAACACTTTTTGCAATAGAGCTCTTGGCAGTTGACACAAAACTTTTCTGCTCTAAAATAGTAAGGAAGTCCATTTGGTAAATCATACTCGGAAATATCACATTTTCCGCTAATTATATCAGAAGAAATCTCTGTAATTGTCTTTTGTAAACCACTTTTTTTCTCTTCGTCTTCAAAGGCATTAAACTCAAATACGAATTCTTCTTCTTCTTCTTCTTCTTCTTCTTCTCCCCCGTCTTCCCCTTCTCTTTTTTTTTCTTTGATTTCTTCTTTTGCCTTTTTATTGAATCTCTTTTCGATCAAATCTCCTTCAATGCAATGAGCACAAGGGTATTTAATCTTGTCTTTTTCTTTTTCCGCCTCCTCTTCATTTTTGAATTTTTTGTCTTTCCAAAACTCTTCTAATTCAACACGAGATTTTTTCAAACTTTGGGTCATACAGATTGAAATCAAACCAGAATTTCTTCCTTCAACCAAATCTTTCATCCTTGTGACAAAACCACAATTTGCAACAGGGCAGTAAATCTTTCCATCATCGGTCACGGAATGTTCCTTTTTAATCAACTTTTCGATTTTTTTTTCAAATTGATCTTGCCTGACCTCAGAGTTTTTGAGCAATTGTTCATGCAATTGAGCTTCATTTTCAGCTTCGGTTTGTTCTTTCTTTTCTTCTTCTTCAATTCTGTCCTCTTCTTCAGCCACCTCAGTAATTTTTGATTTCTCTTTGAATCTCTTTTCTAGATTTTCAATTTCATCTTTGGCTTTTTTGATGGTTTCCAAATCCCTGTTTGCTACCTCCCTTTTGGCACACAAACCGCATAAAAGGTGAAAACAAGACAAATAGTAATAAATGGAAGTGTTTGTTTCAATGTCAATGCTCTCCCCACAAACATTACATTGACCATTTAAGATACCAGTGATGAATTTTTTTTTAACAGATTCTTCATTTGAAACTTCCATCTTTTTTTTTTAATTCCTTATTTCTTGGTGGATTCTCTTTCCCTTTTCTCTCTTTCCTTTTGGATGTCTTTCTCTTTTTTTTCCTTTGTCTGGCTTTTTTGGATCTTGGGGTATTTATTCACTCCAAAAAAGTTGCGGGCAAAAAAAAAAAAAAAAAAAAAAAAAAAAAAAAAAAAAAAAAAAAAAAAAAAAAAAAAAAAAAAAAAAAAAAAAAAAAAAAAAAAAAAAAATCAAATTCGTTTCATTTCATTATTCTATGCTTTCCATTTTTTGTGCATTTATCCATTTTTGTTTTTTTTTAAAAAAACGCAACACTTTTTTTAGGTCGCTTTTATTTTTTTTTTAAATTACAAAAACATGAACTTGATTGAGGCTTGTTCAACCTTTCCACCATCCACGTACAAAAACCATTCCCCTTCATTTAGATCTTCTCCTAAAAATTGAACTGTGTTGAATTTCTTTACAAGTTTAGATTTGTTTTTGTCGTTAGATCGTTTGCTTGTAAGGAATCCAATTGAACCAGAAGGCGATTTGAGTTTAATTACCAACCCCCCTCTCCCACTTGAATATTGAGGTTGTGCTGGAAAGCTGATAGTGGTAGTCAAAGAAATCCTCATGATCACTGGATTTGCCGCAAATTCTCCAAAATCTGATTCTTTTATATTATTGTTTCCGACTGTTGCAAGAACAGCCTTGGAAATGGAATCCTTATTGACCAAAAATTTGAAGCCATTTGCTTGGTTTGCAGAAATGGAATTGAGTTGCAAAGAATAACTTGTGAGCAAAAATGTATTAGATCCATTTTTAACCAAAGCCTTTTTGTAATTCAAACGATTTCTGATTTTTAAAATGGGAGTTTGGCAAAAGATCTCTGGGGTTGTCGTTTTCTCAAAGCATGATCCATTGAGAGATCTTGTAACAGTTTCCAAGAAAAACTTATCTTCTTTGGTTTTAGAAGGCAATCCTGATTGTTCTAAAAAGACGCTTATACTTTCAAAATCATATCTTATCTTTTCATTTTGATAATTTTCAAAAAATTCCATCAGAATTAATAACAACTTTACATCCAAAAGCCCAAATCCCATCTTGGGGTGATGAATAAACCCGTTTCCGTTGGCGCTCCAAACCCCCTTTGTGTACATTTCATAGGTGTAATCTTGTTGTTGTTGTTGTTGTTGTTGTCCCGGAATCCATACACCAAAATCGCGTATTGTTTCTTTGCTAAAGATTATTTGAGATTTGTCTGCCCCTGAAGTGGTTTGTGATTGCTGTTGCTGGTTTTGCAAATAATAAAGTCTGGTGATTAAATTAATTTGAGCTGAAAGGGCCAGCAAAAACTCCAATTCAATTCTGGTCAACTTTTTGTTTTTTTCCAAAGCCAATGCCGCTATCCCAGCTGCAATTGGGGCAGCCGCTGAGGTCCCTCCATGACCATCAGTGCATTCATTACTTCCTGTTGAATCAATTGTGACAATCCCAAAGCCTGCTCCACTTGAAGGGGTGACAAATAAGGCATTTGGACAATATTCAGCGTAATATGGAGCAAAACCATCTCTGGACATGGCGGAGACAGCAATGGCAAATTCTGAAGAGGCGTAACCATCAAATGCGCAATTGTCTTTGTTTCCTCCATTTCCAGAGGCCCAAAAATACAAAGTGCCCAAACCATTTCTGCCATTCAAAGCCCCGTTTTTTAAAGAACTTTCTGCCAAGGGCCCCATTTGCTCAGAAGCAATTCCATTGTCAAGTGGACCCCATGAATTTGAAAAGATGTCAATATTTGGAAATCCCATTTGCAAAGCGGCTGCTTCATGTGCATCTGTTATCCCCCCTCCATCGCTTGCTAAAATCTTCAATGCTGCAAATTTTGAATCAGGGGCAATCCCTATTCCACAAACTGAATTGTTTCCTCTGGCTGCTATTTCTCCAGCACACCGGGTTCCGTGTCTATCATAATCCGGATCCATTGGAGACGGATCCTTCCGCCCGTAATTGTAATCATACGAATTGGATTCATCAAAGCCTGATTTCAAATCTTTGTGAGTGTAAACAACTCCATCATCAGGGATTGAGATTTTGACCCCTTTTCCTGTTATCCCCATCTCCTTGTGAGCAAAAAGGGTATTCACCAATTCATGATGCCACTGGTTTGAAAAAAGGGGGTCGTTGTAAAAGAGTTGTTTTAGGGCCCTATCTTCATTTGCCCTTTTCCTTGGAGAGGTGGTCGTCGAGACCTGATTCGTGGTCGTCTTGTGGGGTTCAACCAAAGCTTTTTTTCTTCTTTCCTGTCTTTTTTGTTTCATGTTTTCGGGTTTATTTTCATTGTACTTTAATTGCCCATTTTTAAATAAAGTTTTATGAACCCTCTTCTTTTTTTTGAGCTCTGACATATCCACTATCCCACCTTCTTCAACCTGTCCCATTGCTTCAAAGTTTGTTCGCTTTCTTTCATTTGAATTTGTTTCTTCCTCTCTAAGATCCTCATTTGTGAAAAATGGATTTATTTTTTTATTTTCTTTTTCATTTCCCCTTTTTTTTTCGTTTTCATATTCAGGATTATCAAGTTGATAAGCTCTTTCAAAAGTGGGCTTCATTGTTGAATTGTGAAGTTGGCATTCGTAATAAAAAAAGATTCTGTGGTCCAAATAAATGGTGGTGGTATTATCGTAAAAATAAAACAGGTGATTTGAATTTACTGAACCGTTCAAAATAGAAAATGTCAATTCCAATTGGTGAGTCTGATTCAATGAAAGTGAAAAGAAATGGCCATTATCACCTTCTTGATTTTCTCGATTAACTTCACCATTGCAAAGACTCACAAGCTCAACCAAGAGACAGAGCAACAAGTAAAGCAGATTCATATTTTTTTTTTTTTTTTTTTTTTTTTTTTTTTTTTTTTTTTTTTTTTTTTTTTTTTTTTTTTTTTTTTTTTTTTTTTTTTTTTTTTTCTTAAGTTGATGCCACTCAAAGTTGACTTAGTCCTGTAAAAATTATACCTGTTGGGGTGTCTTACCTGTTTATTTTGCCCACGTCTATTTGGAATTTTTTTTTTTTTTTTTGCTCGATGTGGAAATTTTTGGGTTTTTGTTTTTCCCAAATCAGGAAACGTGTTTACTTTTACAGAACCTTTCCTCGAAAAAAAAATTCTGCCAAAAAAAATCTCATGGGGTCCTCAAAAATTTTCCCCGAGATTTTTTTTGGCAGAAAAAAAAATCACAACAAAGGCCCGCTACAATTAAAAACAATTTCCTAGAAAGGAAAAAATAAAACCCAAGTAAAATTAAAAAAAAAAAAAAAAAAAAAAAAAAAAAAAAAAAAAAAAAAAAAAAAAAAAAAAAAAAAAAAAAAAAAAAAAAAAAAAAAAAAAAAAATTGAAAAACAATGGCAAATCTTGCCGAGTTTGGAAGCATTTTCACCCACATATTCTATTTGCTCCCACTTGTCTATGTTGCCAAATATGCTCGGGTACTCCCATTCTTTTTGATAGTTTTGGTGATTGTAATAATAGGTTCAATGCTTTATCATCTTTGCAGATTAAACACTGAAGAGGGTTGTCTTGGAGGAATTGCCGTATCAATTGCAAACGACCATTGGTTCTCTCAAAGCATTCCTCCAGTTTTGGGAGTTATCACCCTCGGAATCCCAAATCTGATCATCTCAGTTTTGTGTCAAATAATCCTATTTGCTTGTGCGGGGATCTATGCCTATTTGCAAGGTGATTACTGGTTTTCAATGGCAACAGGGTTGTGCTTTGCGATCATCGGTTTAATCATTTGGAGAAAATATGTCTTTTGGGGAATTATGGTTTGTGCACTGATAAGCGCTGGATTGGCTTTCCTCTTTTTTTTTCTTGATGACGGAACCAATGAAATCTACCATGCAACTTGGCATGCCTTTAGTGGAATTGGTGTCTACATGTACATTGCAGCCATTTTGAGAATTGCCTTTTACACTGTTGGAGAATTATCTAGTGATAATGAAAAAATAGCCAATGTTGATGGATACAAAGCTTGTGGATTCGAAGGATTTTTCAAGAACAGGGCTATTTGGGGTCCTTGGGTTTTTTGAGAAACAAATAAAACAAAACAAAAGATTAATTAATAAATAAATAAATAAAAAGAAAGAAATAAAGAAAGAAAGAAATAAAGGTTTTGATTTATTACGTTTTATTAATAATTTCTTCGTGTTCATTGGTGAGATGTATTAAAAATAAATTCCATTCAGAAAACAAACGCATTCTCCCATTTGTGCACAAAAGACAATACATCGTCCCCATCACAGGTCTGAGCTTTTTTGCAAGTGAGACATTATTAACCACATTTGTGTAAGTTGTTTCAATTGTGCCAACATTAGGTGATCTTCCGACAATCAGTTCCGCCTCAGTGTGTCCATTTTGGAATTCAATTTGGGGAAAGGTTTCAGGTTTTGATGTGTCACATTTGTAAATGCATTGTTTTTTATATCTCAAATTGCAACTCGCACAGATTGGGTATTTGCATTTACCACTTGGACATGATTTTATCAAATTGATCCTTTTTGAATAACACACAATGCAAATGTTTTCGTCTTTATGTTCATCCATTTTTTGGATTTGGGTTTGAATTTTGAAATAGAGAAGGAAAAATGGAATCGAAAAAAAAACTTGAGATTTTTTTTTTTTTTTTTTTTTTTTTTTTTTTTTTTTTTTAATTCTCTTCAACCAATACCTTTTTTGACCTTTTTTCACAACCCCCCTCCACCCGTTAATGGCGAGCAGTGTTCCTTATGAAAGAAGAGGAAGTGCAAGTGGTGGTGGTTGCAAAATAGAGGATTTGTACGAAAGAGAGGAGGTAAATTACTCTTCAAATCTGATAAAACCAGTTTATGGAAACATAAAAGCTCAAATCCCCATTTTGAAAAAGAAGGTAGAAGAGATCCAAATAAAATTGGAAAACAAAAACAAAATCAAATGCTTCAAAATCGGGAAGACCTATGCAGAGCTCAAAGATCCCAAAAACAAAAAACAGAATCACTTATTTGATGAGATCAAAAAAGATGGAATAGGGAGCAGGTGGCAACAATACAAAAAGGATGGCTATGATGGCTTAATTTGCATTGGAATATTTTCTGATAAATTGATTGATCCAAAGGATTTTGATTCCGACATTCAAAGATACGTTTTGACCCTCGAAAAAACCTTGATAGGTTATTACATGGAAACAGATCGCGCGAGATTTGCCAATCCAACCAAATTGGATGGGAAGCTTTCCACCTCAACTGACGCTGTCTTTCTTTTGTATTTTGCATACTGTTTGGAAGGCGAAAAAAGAGAGAGTGAAAAGAAATCCGAAACAAAAAAGGTTTTATTAAAAGATGTTGTCAAAAAGGCACAAGATTTGAAAGAAAGAAAAAACAAAACGGATAAAAACGAAACGATCCAAAAAAACAAAGTGGCTGGAGGAGGTGGGAAACAAAGCAGCAATTTAATTGTCAAAAATAGTCCTACAAATGATTACACACTGTCCATAACAATATTTGGATTGGTGGTAATCTCTTTTATCACCAAGCTTATTTTCTTTGACAAAAGTGATTGATTGTGTTACAAAACGAACAGGCAATGATGTTTGCTGCATAACCACAAGGTTGATTAAAATAGAGACTTGATATATTACTTGCTTTTTTGATTTGTTTTTTAATAAATTTGTCCATGTTTATGATCACCTTTTCTCTTTCTTTTTCTGTTTCTATTTGAGTTTCTTTTTTCTTTTCATTTTCAATTTTTTTCTTCAATGATGTCATTTTATTGTTTGAATTTCCTTTGCAATTGGCTTTACTTTTTTTGTTGGCTGTATTGTCTTCCTTTGTAAATGGGACTTGGACTGAGAGTGCATTGTTTTTATAAGTGTCAACAAATGGAGTGGGTTTCAAAGCTATTGCTTTGATATTGGAACGAGTCACCATCCCAAGAGACTTCTTTTGGTATTTGCGTGGCATTTTTTTCTTTTTATTTTTTCCTTTTGGACTTTTAGACTTTTCTCTTCGAAATTTTGTTTAAAAAAAAAAAAAAAAAAAAAAAAAAAAAAAAAAAAAAAAAAAAAAA
>Ga0302194_10002457_pt1 | contig 11757 bp, 12 predicted proteins | sample II_Bog_N1_1_FD_200227 | JGI IMG/M metagenome (GOLD analysis project Ga0302194, IMG submission 200227) | Peat permafrost microbial communities from Stordalen Mire near Abisko, Sweden - II_Bog_N1_1 | ecosystem: Environmental > Terrestrial > Soil > Wetlands > Peat | place: Sweden: Abisko...
ACCCCGGTTGATTTGATTTCTACTATTGGCGGGTTTTTTAAGTAGTACGTTCCAGGCCCTATGTACGTAAAATTTGGCAACTCCACGGGTAACGTTGTGCCTGCCGCTATAAATATTAATGTATTCCCCACCAAGGTAGGGTATATTTCTCCGGTATAATTAGTTCCCATTAATTGCAATATAGGAATATAATTAAACGAGGTTTGGCCTGTACCAAATGCAGTTGTGGAAATCGCATCCGTCCATCCGTTTTCTGGTGTCGGAAATGCCGGGAGCGGCACATTTGGGCCTACTTCAAACAATGCAAACGTAACCATTGACGAAATGCTTGCATTAAATAGGTCAGGTACTACACCTATAAAACCCGTTGGGGTTGCCACGGTCGTAACCGACATGGACGCACCGACCGAAAACGGCACGGGCGTACCATTTACCGACTTTAAATTATTTGTTATAATATTATTTGCGCGGGTATATGGTTGCGCTGTGTTTGCGCCCGCGAAATGAACCTCATTGACGTTAGTAATTTGTGGTGACGTGAAACCTATTGAACTTATAGACGTGCCCGGTTGCTGCGCCTGCGGTAAAATGACATTTGTCATTAAATCATTGGCGATAAATGTAGTTGCCCCATTATTTGCCACTTGGTTGAATGGGTTCATTTCGAGTACGGAATGATTTCCTTGGCCTGGGCCAAACTGTCCCCCTGCATTTCCAAACAATAAGTAATTTATCGGGTTCGTAGCCGTAGCTTGCCCCGTCCAAAGTTGCTGGTATCTCGTTTTTATCCCATCATCCACTATCCACTTCAAATCAGGATCGGCAACAAATGACGTACCCGCGTCACCCGATGTATCAATAAAACACGGTATATTTACTTGTGTGCTGCCAAATGCGTCCCAGTATCTTTTCAGGTATGTTTCTAAAAGTTGCGTAGATAATTTATACCTGATCATGTCATCGTCGAACGTACTGAAGTCCACTTGACATTGGTAAAAAACAACGTAAAAGTTATGCTCGTCGCTCCATTGCCACATGGTCATCAGGCAATAACCTTGTAATCCTTGCGTGTCCCTGATGGATTGCAGTATAGCCCTCCCATCTGCCGAAAACGATAAAGCATCACTTGTGCTGCTACGAAATATGCCCATGTAGTTTAAATCCCGAATCCATTGGATTGCTACCTTATCCCATCCGTCGGGCAGGTTTTTTATGGGCGAAAACAAAGATGTATCGTGCGTTACAGTCCATATTCCATATTGGCTCTTGGTAGCCTGATAATAGTTGTTGTCGGAATCCTGTAATGTCACTAAGTATGAAGATCGCCACGCTGTTAACATAAGGCAAATATAAATAAAAAAAACATCTTGGTTTTATGAGTTACATGATCGTTTTGTCATAGTGCTGTTTTATAAGTTACTATTCCTAAGTCTATAAGGTCTTGCTCCTTAACCAATTTTCGCAGAATTAACTTATGGTAACTACATACCACTTTACACCAACTAAAAATAAAATAAATGGGATATGTAATATATCCCATCTTCAATTAAAACCTAATTTATTTTCTTACCTTCTTTAGGATTGTAATTTAAAGCCGTTACTAATTTCTGATTGAAATCACTCAATTGTTCAGTGGGCGTTCCTAAAAGTATGGCATCCGACTTTATAGCCCTTGAAATTCGTTTCTTTATTTCTCCCGGCGGCACTGCTTCTGATTTTAATCTTTGTATTTCCTTTTCCCTCCATGCTAATATCTCCCTTGCAGTTCTAACTTCTGGTGCGCTATTTATTTGAGTATGGAAATCAGTATAATCCCCCAAATCCTGTTTCTGGTCAAATAAAGTATCTTCGTTTTTTCGCAATACCTGCCCTTGCTCAATTCGTATCATATCCCCAGCAAGGTTAGCTAAATTAAGAGCATTTATCTCCCCTTTCATTTGCAGGAAATCCCAAACGGCATTTCTAACTGAATCATAACTATCAAGCAGTAGTATTTTATCTCTCTTCTGTAAGTTTGCTATTTTAGAGGTGAGGGCAATGTTTTTATCAATGCAATACTGTTTTATTCTTTCATTTATCGTATGCTTTTTTATGTCTAAAATTTTATTTCTCCAAGTGTTAAATTCCGCAAATGGATTTTCAGAACCACTTTTTGAAGCATATACTTGTTTATGCGCCTCTTCTGCTGCCATTTGGTGTGCGACATACTTAAAAACCTCTTTCAGCCTAACTATTGCTAAAATTTGTTCATGATTAAGTAATTCAAACGAATTTTTTTGTTGCTCAATCTTTTTAAGTCGCTGCAACTCCTCAATTAGATACAATTCAAATTCGGGACTAAGCCACCCAGCAAATTTTATTGCTATATCCTTATGCGCCCATGTTCCAGGCTTTGCGCCTCTTACACGGGAGAAAATTCCAATGGCATTAGTTGTTTCAGTCCATTCTTGAATGGATAATTCTCTTTTTGAAATTCCATCAAGAAGGCTGGGCATCTTTTCCACCCCAGCAAATTTTGGGTTGTTTTTGTTTTCCCAAGCACATAAAAATAACAACGTCTGCTTATTGTTCATCCATGTTTTAATATACTTCCTACTCCCGTTTGCAACGGCCATTTCTGTTAGATTAACATAGTCATATGTTTCATCAGAGTATAAGCTGATTTGGCTTCCTTGATACTGAATTACTAAATTAGTTTCGTTCATAACTATTTTGTTTTAGCTATTAATTGATTGTAAGTTAAACGGTTTTCATTGTTTGTCAACATAAGGTTTAAACGGCTTGCACCTGAATGTTCACGGCTATTATAGCGGAAACAAAATTCATTTACATATTTTTGCAAATGCTTCTTAGATACTGAATGGTAGATGCCTATTATCATCCTGTCAAATAGGCTAAATGCACCCTCTAAAGTATTTGTGTGGTAAACTTCATTCTTTACATATTCGCTCTTAGAATGGTCAACAACACCGTGAAAAGCGTATTCCTTACCTATGCCAGTATAAGTAGTTGCTGAATCGGTCATTAATACTGAATCATTTTCAACAGCATCTTTTACCATATCCTTTTCGCCCATGTTTGCAGGGATAATTTGCATCCTGATTTTGTTTGACCTTTCTATTAAAGCAAGTACAGCAGTTTTGTTATCATTAATACCCCTATCACCATTCTTAATTTCATTCCTTTTCTTGTTACTCATATTCTTTACCTTACCACCTACTATTGTTGCATCTGCTTCAACAACTACACCTTCACCGCCCATTTTTTCACCACCTTCTATTGGTTCGGTAATGCCAAAACAATTGCGGATACGATGATTCATAAACCATGCAGTTTTTTGTGTAACGTTTAAATCCCTAGAAAGTTGTAAAGATGAAATGCCCTTTTTGTGGGCTGTAATTAAGTAGATAGCAAGGAACCATGTAGGTAATTCAATCTTAGTATTGTCGAATAAAGTTGATGTGCAAACGTTGAAATATTTACCTGTATTCTTGCACTTGTATTTATTACCAGCACACTTGTAAACCTTGCTGGTAACATCGAAAGGAGAAACTACATTGCCATTCCAGCGGAGCAATTCTAAATGGTCAATACATACCTGTTGTGTAGGAAATGCTTTGATTAATTCTATTACCGATTTGAATTCTAAGTTTATCATCTCTCTGTGTTTACCACACAAAGATAGTAGTTATTTACACCAATACGTATTTTTTGGTGTAATTTTAGAAAAATATTTTTTCTTTATAACAATTAGCCTATTTTCTTTTTAGTAAGTGCATCCAATGGTCTTACAAAATCTTTTGGAAAACTTGCTAAAACTCCAGCATTCGGGAAAGCTAGTGTTACTTCCGCATAAGTGTATTCGGAATTGGTGCTAAAACTATTCCCATTGTGTTGCCCAGAAAATTTGATTTTTTCAATTCTTTTTGGCTTAAATCCTTCAACAAGTGCATAAAAAGATTTGCATTTAATTAAATCTCCTAAGTTTAATTTTGCTAAGGGATTAATTTTATGCTCTTTTGGAGAAAGCTCTTTTTTTATTTCAGCTTGACCATCACGAGTGCATTCGTATTTTATGCACTTCCCTATTTTTGGATGGTTTTGCGGTACGCTTGGTTGATTTTTTTTTGATTTTACTTCTGCGCCATAACATTCTATTGAATCCCGCTCTAAAAAGTTTTCCATTTATTTCATTAATTTAGTAAATGCACTCTTTAGATTTTCTGTATCAATTGAGAGTAGTTCCCCAACTTCATCATAAGTAAAATCACCACCAATTCTATTAATAATATCGTTGACGCAATGTATTTCATTTGGGTCAGATAAATATTTTATATCTATTATATATTTATTTGGGTTATTTTCTATTTCTTGAGAATACTCCTCATCAGAAATTTCTTCATTATTAAAATCATTATTTAATCGTAAAAAATTGATTTTTTTTCTTAAATTTCTTACAGCAATTATATAATAATCTTCTTTCTTTGCTTGATAAGATGCATTTACCCAATTTAAGATGATGCCTTTTAGAGAATTGAAGTCATTAGGAAAATGTGTGGAATTACCACAAAAAGAAAAAACGCTTGTATTGTTTTTAAGAATATCAATATTCAAAGCGACATCCATCTGCAAAGTATCTTGCTTGCTTTGTCCTTCTAAATAAGGAATACCTTTAGGAATGAACTTATTTGTGTTGATTTCAGGGAGAAGATTTTCCATTTGTTTGTTATTTGTAAAGTGATATAATGTTTTGAGTTTGAATTTCGTATTTATTATAGTTATTAAAATGATGTATAATTTTCTCTTTCCCTTCATCTTTACTTATATCAAAATGAAAATTAAAAATAAAATTATACCCTCGGCAATTAATTAATTCTCCATCAATGATTTCAGTAGCGATAACTGGCTTTGCCTCTAATTTTAATCTTGAATCTTCAAAATTTGTACTTGCATAAATTCCTAAAGTGGAATTATCGGAATCGAAAAAATTAGAAATTAAATTTGATTTTTCGTTGTAAAAGTATTTTTTAGAAATGTTTTCAAACGATTTAGATTCATCTTCTAAAAACCAATGAAAATTAATTCCAAGAGCAATGAAATTTGTAAAATTTCCAGCATTTATTATCTTAATGGCAATATCGCTAATTATATCCCTGTTTGATTCCGGAATTAAATCAGTAATAATTATTTGATTGCCATTATTTACGCCAATACTATATTTTTTAGTAAATAAGATAGTTCCCAACAAAATATCAAAAGATGAAGTATTATCTATTTCTTCTTCTTTTGCAATAGAATTTTTTATAAAAAAATATTTATCAAAATTAGCTTGCTCAAATTGGCCTATTAAAACAATATTTTTTATTTTTAGTGTAGACTGCATTTTATTTCTTCTATTTTCCATTTTAATAAAAATACCTCAAATACCATACCAGACTGCATTTCAACCACAAAATAAAATTGATTTGCAAATAAAGTTATCCACAAAATTAGCTTAAAAGTGTTAAAGATAGTTTTTTACTTGGAAATTTACCTTTCCTTTATTATTATTTTCGCAGTAAAAATAGAGTTTGTTTATTAATTCTACAAAGGGTATTTTCCGCAAAATAGGGAGATATTTCCCCATGTATTTGAAATTATAATGTATTTCACATAATAATTATTTCCGGTGTAAACTTGTATGTAGTTACCACAAAAACTTACTAAGCAAATAATATTTTTACCTCCTCCCATTAACCCTATAAACAAAACCCTTACCGTCGCCTGATTTTACATTAACGATTATAGGCTGTTTCCTTGCGCTTACGTCTATCAAATCTTTGAGGGTATCAACTATACGCCCGTCTGTCATTGCCGCCGTATTGGATTCCTTTTCGATATAGCGGGGCATTACACCTATATATTTCATTGCCCATTGCGCCGTTTCTGCGGCGGTATCAATATGTGTTCCGATTGGCGCACTGTAAACGGCATCACGCGGGGCAATAAATGTTTGCCCTGCCGGCGTTGTCATTTTTTCTGGTCCCGATTCCCCAGCCCTGAATAGTGCCGTAGTCGTAGTACCCCCAAATTCAAACTGCGGCAATGGAGTTGATGCGGCGGCGGCATATTGCACCGCCCCAATACCCGTAATAATCGCTATTTCCGCTGCGGCAAATGGAGCTGTAACAGGATCGGCTAACATAGGTAGTGTCTTAGTAATCGCCAATGCTGTATTCATTATAATTCCGGCTTCTGCCGCCTCTTTTTGGAAAATAGCCTGCTTTAACGCTAACTGGTTTTGCTGGTTCTGTATTGCGTTTTGTTGAGCCGCATTACTTGCCGCCTGCTTCGCCAATAAATTATCCTTCGTGATGGCATAACCAGAAGTGGCGTTTATAGCCTCGATCTGCTGTTGGTTTTGCACCTGCTGCTCACGCGCTTTAATTTGCAAATTTTGCTCCTCTACCGCAAATTGGTTATTAGTGATAGCGATTATCGCACTCGCCGTTTCTTGGGCAAGGTTTACGGCAAGATTAGCGACTTCTTCACGGGCTTGTTTTTCTTTGGCGATATTATCTAATACCTTTTGCGTTTTCAGCGCATCAGCATCCCCAGTTGCCGTTGCGCTGTCTTGCGCCGACTGAGCCAGCCATTTGTTATATTCATCCTGTGCCGTTTTCTGTTTCGCTATATCCTCATCCCGCTTTTTTGCAGACGTAGGGCCTGTTACGTTATCGCTTTGGACTGCGAAATTTGCCGTGTCCAATCTGTCTTTTGCAGTATTGGTGCGTTCATTATCTACGCGTACTTTATCCTCATCGATACTTCTCCCGGCATTAGCCTGGTCGTATTGCGTTTTGCGGTCCGGCAGATGGGCGCGGTTGCGGGTTATTTGCCCGATAACTAAACGGCTCTGTAAATCGCTTTGTATTTCAGCTATTTTTTGTTGCGACTGGTATAGCTTGTTTAAATATTCTTCGTTTGCCTTTTCACCCTTTTTATTTTCGGCGGCAATTTCATCATCTACCTGCCGTTTTGTTGCCGCACTTGCGGCAAGCAAAGCAAATTCATCTTTATTCAGTTCGCCGAGTTTTGCCTTATACTCATCAGCAAAATCCGAATGGTGTTTAAAGTAGTCGTCCAATAATGCTTTGCTATCTGCGTAAGCCTTTTTTTCATGGTTTATCTTTTCGTCAAGCAATTTATATTCATCGTCGTAATCTTTTGCGCTCTGTTCATATTCAAGTTTGCTTTCCGCATCTTTTTGTTCGCGGAACTCTTTTATCGCACGTAGTTGCTCGTCAAGGTTTTTGTTGTTTTCTTTTTTTACGTGTTGGCTTTTTTTATCAGGCACTACAAGTACCCCGGCTGCATCTACCGCATATTTTTTAGATTTATCAAGATATTTATTTACATCCGCATCTGCCGCCAATATTTGCGCTGCTATCTTTTTTATTTGTGCTTCATTTTGGTCAAGTGCGGTTTTGGATTCATTAACAATTCCCTCGTTCTCACTCCCCTGTTTTATTTGCCCATAATCGGCTTTCATTCTTTGTTGCACTTGGGCTAATTCTTTTTTCAGGGATTCTCTTTCTTTATAGGCATCTTTTAATTTATCTTCTAAATCCGCTTTTGTATCGGCTGATTTTTGGGCTTTTGATTCATTGGCTTGCATCATTACCTTTGCGTAAAGTGCATCTGTCAAATCATTGTACGCTTTTGTAATATCCCCGGCCAATATTTTTTCAGCGGTCATGTTTTTAAAGTATTCGGGATATGTGGTTTGCAACTCTTTTACGGCCTCTAACCGCAAATTCATGGCCGTACTTGTACTTGTGGCAATCGCCACCAATTCACTTGCGTTTGCTTTTTCTGAAATAAACGAGGATGCAGTTTTGTCGTCAATATCTTTCATGGCTTTTGCGTATTCTTTCGCTGCTTTGGCATCCGCTTTCCACGCTTCGGTTAATTTACCGATAGCCTCAAATGCCAAAGTAAACAAAGCCAACTCAATAAGCTGCCCCGGCAATCTATAAGCCATGCGCTTTGCTGCTTCCATTGCCTTATACGCGTACGTGTTTTTTTCCGCAGCGATAGTCGCGGCATTTACTTGCGCTATTTCCCTGCTTTGCGCTGCGATAAGTTGCCTTTCCTGCGCCGCTGTTATTTGTATCAGGCTGTTTTGTTCTGCTATAATCCCATTTTCTGCTTTTAATGCCGCTATTTTTTTTTCTGTGTCAGCGATAGCTTGCGCCCCTATTGCACCGCCACCGCCTGATTTCATAAGGGCATTTAACCCTATAAGCCTGTCTTCCAGGCTCCTGATTTGGGCGTTTACCTTATCTATACTTTCTTCATTTTTTACATTAGCCTGACTATTTTCATTTGTAGATGTCGTGCCTAATGCCGTTGCCGCCGCCAAATCAACTTGTGCGCTGATTCTCTTTTTCAGATTTTCTAATTGCTGCTCCGGCGTTTCTTCACCACTTGCGCCGGATGTACTTATGGGTGCATTTTGTAATCCCTGTGCATAATATTGGTCTTTGTATGATTTTGCGGCATCGTCCGATCCTGCCGTAACCGGAGACTGACCCGGCGTAGTAGACAACCTTACTTTATCTTGCGCAGCCACAAAACCCAACGCTCTTTCCGTAAGAAAAGCATACATTTCACCAGTGGATTCTCCTGCCAATTCTAACCGCACCATTTCAGCCCTTACCCCCGAAAGAGAATTATAAATAGACATATAAGCGTTTTTTTGCGATTCGGCTAACTTTTGATCTATTTCTATTTCATCTTGCTTTGACTTTATATTTTTTTGTGTTTGTGCATCTGCTAATTTCTGCATTTGCACAGATTCTTTACGAGCTGTGGTTTCAGCATTAAGCGTATTTTTCACAATGACTTGCGCATCTGACAATGACTTTGCCCGGTCTGATAATTTGGCGTACATATCAGAATTTATTTGACCTTGGGCTATAAGGTCAATCATTGCCTGCTTTATTTTGCCAAGTGATGTGCTTGTCAATAATGCCACATCATTTGATTTTTGTACATACTCTGCATTTTTTCGCAAAGCACTGCCATACTGGTCAACAAGTACAGTTAATTGGTTGGTATTGTCAGAATAATCCTTTTGGATTCCCGAAAGTGATTTTATGGTGTTGGCGTATTGCTTTGCCGCATCATTCAAGTCATTTATGCTTTCTGGATTATTAACCTTCAAATCAATACCGTTTTGGGACATGGTTTTTAGCTGCGCATCCAGGTCGGATAGCTTGCCGCTTATTGCCGATATCTGGTCAAGTACCGCCTGCTGGTCAAATACACTATTTATTTGGTCTGCCATGTTCCGCGTTTTGTTCTTTAATCATTTTTATATAATCACGCAACCGCACTACGGCGACACAATATGTTTCTACCATTTGATTGTTCCAGTCTGTAAAATGCCCCTCGTTTTTGTTTATGTCCATAAACATATTGGCAAATATTTCCCGTACTGTTTTCTTGCGTCCCGGTGTGGTTTGCGCCGCTTCTAATTCCTTAATCCACCCCTTATACTTGCGCCGGTTGGCAACCTCTATGTTTTGTGCATGTTTAGTGTCCTGATGCCAGCTTTCGGGCGTGAATAGTAATTTATGCTGTGCATAGAATTTTTGCAGAATTTTTGCCGCATGTTCATTGTACCGGGCATTGAGTATAGCGGCCAAATTTTCTACGGCTTGCCATCGGTACTCCATGTATTTTATATCGGCGCGTAGTTTTACCTCTGATTTTACATTGTCGTCACTGCATGCGCGGTAATAATCAGAAAGTATTTTGCCCCATGCCTCATTTAATTGATCGGGCGTGGCTGTTGTGGATAGCGCTGAAAGGTTACCGGCATAGCAGGTTATGAAATCCCTCATTAACAGCGTGGTAATTGTGGGCGGCGTAAACGGCTGTATGGCTATTGGTGGTACAACTTCGGGCTTTTTACGCCTGATTAGTACAAATGCCCTACGCCACGTATTGGGGTTAGGAATAAGGCACAAAACAAGAAAGGAAAAGCCCATCCATGGGCGAAGATGCAATAGGAGTGAAAACACCACGCCAATTATGGCAATAGTGGTGAAAATTTGTATTTGTAAGTTTTTTTTTTCATGTTAGTTAACGTTACCATCTTTATCCAAATTATGTGGCATCATATCCCCAGCAAATAACCATCGTTATCAATCTCGCCAGCTTTGTAAGCGGCAAGCAAATCAGTAGGGTTTTCAGGGTGGCCATTCCTGAACTCAAAATGCGGCTTATCGATTAAATGCACCCAGCTACCACCCCACTCCAAACCGTATTTTTGCGCAATGGGGACTAACGTAGCATTATCGTAATTCCAGTCGACCCCGCCATTGGCGATGACACACAAATCAACCGCCAATCCGAAATTATGGTAAGACGTGCCTCCCGGAGCATTTGTTACTATATTACCGGGAGTGGTACGTCCTTGGGCATATAATGCGTCTTGCTCCGCTATTGTGCGTAAAACAGGCAACATAATACGCAAGGTTATGCCCAACGTATTTTCGCACTCCGTAATGAAGTCGGTAAAACGCTGCCGCACCTGCGGGTGTAATTGCTGTATCCTTTGTATGCTGATGGGATCGTTCATCGTTGGTAAGTTGGTAAGTTGCTAAGTTGGTAAGTTGCTAAGTTGCTGCTAAGTTAACTACTTTTTCGGAATGTTCGCAAATTCCACCCGCAACGTATTTATATCCCGAACCATATCCTGATGCTCAACTATGTCATGATCTGATTTTTTCCATAACTCCTGCGTTTCTACCTGCAATTGAGATACGTTATTTTGCAAAGTAGTAAATGCTGCCGTAAGTTGTATTAGCAACATTGTACCTTTAATGCCCGTACCCACTCCACCCGACAATAGCAGTACTTTTAGAACGTCAAAAGTCCGCTTCCATGCTTTTTCTTTTTCTAATTCGCTCATGGTTATATAGTATATTTTAAACCTGTAACATTTCCCGTGCCAATCCTATGATAATGGGTGTTACGATTTCATTTGTGATTTCCTTGCTATCGGGTGTAAGCCCCATTATTTCGCTGCCGTTCCATTTGGTAAGCCATTCCGATTTTAATTCGCCTTGCGCCGTTTGCGCAGGGCTGTTAATCTCAAATTCCCCTGCCGCCACGTCAACTCGTAAATTCATTTCTCCGTGGAATTGCCCAGTCAAATCTAAAGTGGTTTCACCAGACATGCCATACAACTCTTTTGCAAGTGCATATTGATGGCTATAACGGCGAAGCGGTTCATTGTTGCTATCAACATGATCTATTTCATGTTGCCCGATTACAAGCCCGATAATTTCAGACTTGTTTTCCATCATAGCATTGCCTACAATTTCCGGCAAACCACTTGCCAACTGCATTAAGCGCGCTTGCATTTCGGAGATGGTACACATGGCGTTACTTACGCTTTATACGTTCTTTTGCCGCAGCCTCATTTTTTATAAACAAATACACGGCATCATCAACATCGGTAAGCCCTTCTTCAAGTTCATCGGCCTCAACATTCTTACCGGTGATTGATTCGTAGTCTTCGATTATTTCTGCATGGGGCATACCGAAGCCCAAACCCCATTGCAGAAACTCCTTGAACGTGATGGATTTAACCCACATTTCGTTATATGACGCTTTTTGTGCCATTGCAAAAATATTAAAGGTAGCCCCACATTTGCAGGGCTACCTCGTTAATTAAAATGTTTTCACCGCGCAATTGGCACC
>Ga0302194_10002459_pt1 | contig 11749 bp, 10 predicted proteins | sample II_Bog_N1_1_FD_200227 | JGI IMG/M metagenome (GOLD analysis project Ga0302194, IMG submission 200227) | Peat permafrost microbial communities from Stordalen Mire near Abisko, Sweden - II_Bog_N1_1 | ecosystem: Environmental > Terrestrial > Soil > Wetlands > Peat | place: Sweden: Abisko...
CGCTGCCACTGATGCAGGAACGCGATAGCTCGGATGAGCGTAAGGAACTTCATGTGGTCGCGCCGCGTCCGCGTCATCGAGTCCGGGAAGCTCAGCTCCAGCGCCAGGTCGTTGGCGACGGTCAGCGGTCTCAGCAGCCGTTGCGCGTTGCGATGCAGCTTGATCACCGCATCGCGCTTGCGTTTGCGGAGCAGCCCAACGAGGGTCTGCGATTCGCGCTGCGCACGATGGATCGCCTGGGTCTGCGCCCGGTCCTCGTTGACCGAGAGCACAAGGCAGCGATTCATCAGCTCTTCGTCCACCTCCGGCGCGGTCGTCGTCAGGAACAGCATCACCGGGCCTTTCACGCGGTACTCGTGCGTAACGTGCTTGCCGCTCACCGGGTCTTTGCCGGTCGATGCGATGCTCACCTCGCCCTCGGACTGCAACAGCTTCAACGGGTAGGACGCGCGCTGCGCGCCCGCCTCCTCCACGATGGCAAGCACCTTGTGCTGGAGATCGGTGTCGGCCATGTAGAACAGCGATTGGCCCGTCATCGACGAGTATTGCTTTCGCTGCTCCTCCGGCACGAAGGCCAACACCGCATCCATCAACGAACTCTTGCCCGCCGCAGATGACGATTGCACGATCACCGCCAGCGGCTTTTCGAGATGCCGCGACACCGCGCTGAGGTAGCCGATGAGCTTGTTCGTTTCCTCGCCCACCATGCCGCACACGGCGAAGTCCTCCACGATCCGCTCGATGAGACGCGGATCGTGCAGCAACGCCAGCGCGGTCTCGCGCTCCGCATCGGTCATCGTCACGGCCTTTTCCTTGGGCGCAAGCAGCCGCGCTATGTGTTCGTCGCGCAGCAGCTCCAGCTTCATCCATGCCTGTTTCAGGTCGTGCCGGATGATCTCTTCCTTGACGTGCAGCTCCTCGGCGGCTTGCTTGGCGAACGCTTCGCGCTGCCGCGCCGCACACATGTCCACCTTGTCGACGTGCAGGGCCATGTCGCCGTGCTTGTTTACGCCCAGGACGCGGAGATTTATTTTCAGCTCCGAGTCGCTTGTGTTCTTCGCCAGCCCGCGCACTCGATACTCGCGGTCGCCGTAACGCAGGAACACATCCTCGCCCTGCACCTCGAACGGTAGCGGCGCGACCGGCGGAAGAACGGCGGCTAAGGGAAGAACATGGTCTGGATCGGCGGCGGGGGATGGCTCCGGTGTCGCTTCGGGGAGAGAGGCTTCGGCCTCGATCTCGGCGAGGATTTCCTGCTCGATGGCCGCTGCTTCGATCACGGCTGGCTCTGAGGCTGGCGCTGGAGCTGGGGCTTTCTCTTCGATCATTTTTTCTTTAGCTGCCGTCTTTTCTTTCGGAGCGGCGACGATCTCCGGCGCCATCTCAACAGCCGGTGCGGGCAGCATCGGAACGGCCACGCGGCCCGCTGGCCGCGCACCTTTGCCCAGCCACGATGCGCGGTTCAACAGCACTCCAAGACTCTTCGCCGCTGGCTTCGTCAGCAGCGCGTGTTCGTTCGCGTCCATGCCCTTGGGGAACTCCACGCGGAAGCATTCCAGCCCGGTTTGCAGCAGCTCCTCGGCCAGCTTCGCGGCGGCTTTGTTGCCCGCGTCGTCGGCGTCGTAGGCGATGTATACGCGCCTCGTGCCGTGCTTCTCGATGGCCGCTCTGTGGTCTTTGGTGAAGCCGTTCACGCCGTAGCTGGCCGTCACGTTGCGATAGCCCGCGCACCAGAACGTCATCGCGTCGATCAGCGATTCGCACAGGATGATTTCCTTGGAAGCGATGAACGCCTCCTCGTTCCACACCCCACGCATCGGCCCTGGAAGGTACATGTGATATTCCGTCCCGGCGCGGAGATTGTCGTTGATCTTCCGCCCGTACATCTGCACCACGTCACCCTCAAGATTCAGGATCGGCACCACCAGAGAGCCGCGCATCCGCTCATGCCCGCTCGGTCGGAAGATGCCCAGCCGCTCCAACTGCCCGCGCAGCTCCGCGCCGGCGAGACGGTTCCTGTCCGGCAACGCCGGCCCCAGCATCCGGTCACTGAACCCAAGCTGGAAGTGCTCCACCAGCTCAGCCGAACCAAGCCCGCGTTTCTCCAGATACCGCTTCGCCTCCGGCGTCTCGCATAGCGTCCGATGATAGAACCGCACCACCTCCCGCACCGCCGCCCGGTCCTCCGCGCCCAGCGTCACCGGGCAGGGCAGCTTCGGCACCGTGCTCTGTTTCACCACCGGCCCAGGCGACGGCGCATAGTTCTTCCGCAGAAGCTCCTTGGCATGGTTGAAGCTCACGCCCTCGGCCCGCATTACCCACAGGAACACGTCGCCGCCCTCACCGCACGCGCCCTTGCAGCTCCACACGTTCTTCGCCGGGTCGATGTTCAGGCTCGGATTCCGGTCGTCATGGAACGGGCACAGCCCGATTAACTCCTTGCCGACGCGCCGCAGTTTGATCCCACGCGCCTCTGCCAACCGCTGGATCGACACCTCCCGTTTGATCCGCTCTTTTTCGTCGTCCGGCATGTATGGCATTTCTCAGTCCTCCGCTTAAAACCCTGTCAAGTGCTTTTTTAGACCTAACCGCTGCACGTCAGCCTAAAGTGATTTACTGTGACAGTCAAGAGGACTCAGATATGGCCCTTACACTTTCCCTCGTCATGGCTACCCGCAAGAAGACCGCTGAAGACCCCCACAAGGCCGTCAACCTGGCCCTCGGCAAGCGCCTCGCCCACTTCCGCGCCCTGCGCGGCCTGAGCCAGCGCGAGCTGGCCGAGCGCGTCAGCGTCGTGCAGGTTGTCGTCTCCGATTACGAGGTCGGCAAGCTCCGGCTCACCGCCGAAGTCGCCCTGCGATTCGCCGCCGCCCTCGATGTGCCGATTCAGGAGCTGCTACAGATCGACACGCCGCCGGAGATCGCTCAGCAGCGTAAGCCCAGCCGCAAGGTGCTGGAGAGGCTGGAGAAGATTCAGAGCCTCCCCCGCCGCAAGCAGGACGCCATCCTCACCACCATCGACCACTTCCTCAACAGCGCCGCCAGCTAGACCCCTCGAACGCATGTTCCTCGAACATGAGAAGAAGACATTCTTCTCATGACCAGCAACCACCCGCAGCGGAGGCGTCGGTCAGGGCCGCGCGTCTTTTGCGCGTTCATCGGAGCGCAGCGGAGAGCCTTGACGGACGCCGGAGCGGAGGGTATTTCGGCCACGGATGCCGATGGCCTGTGTTTTCAACAAGTTCACGCGCAGCAACCGCCGCGTTTACGCAGAGCAACCACCGAAGGCCGGTTTTTCCTCTTAGTCGCTGATTCCACGATGGTTCACGCACAGCAACCTGTAAACGCCAGCGTTTTCGCGGCTATCGGCTGTAGCTTACTCATTCCATTGTGGTTCCCGCAGAGGAACTTTAAGTTCCTCCGCAGCACCCATTCTGGGGTGACGTGTCACCCCTAACCCGATGCCGTAGGCAGCGCGTTTTTGCTCTTGACGGTGCGGAGGCCGGGACAGCACCCACCGGCGCGTCCACAGGCCCTCTCCAACGCAGCAACGCCCTAAACGGCTGCACGCTTGAACAGGGATAGAACTCCAGCTATCGCACCGAAGACGAGGCCGTACAGGACTGCATTGCCCAAGATCGTTAAGGCGATGACCATCCATTCCTTGGTGACGACGTTCATAAAAATCAAAATATAAGCAGGACAGAGTTTGAAGGTAAGCTTTTCCACGAACGCGTTTCCATTCCCCGGAAACGGTCTGATGTATTCGAGAGACAGTAGGATGACGGCGACTCCAGTTCCTACAACCGCCCCGATGATGGCTCCATTCTTGATCGACATAAGCACCTCTACTGCGGGGTTGGAGTTTGTACGGAGTTGTCTTTGTACTGCTGCTTTCGCATATCGTTTATGAGTGCCCCTGGCTTGACGTCCGGAGGTGCATTTCCGCCTGCGCTATTGACCACCCTTTCAGCGAAGTTTGCACAATTATTGCCGACGAGCTGGTAGTTGCCGGGATTCTTGGCGACGGCATCTATTGTGTCCTGGGCCGCCTTTGCTTGATCGCCCGTCACGTGGATCGTCACCTGATCTTCGGTTTTTACACCTGCCGCTCTGGGTTCCACTTGACCCGGGACACTCTTATTTTCAGCAAGCTGTTTAGCTGTCATATCCTGCTTCGGTCCATACCCAATTTCTTTCCCACCATCAATCTGCACCGTAGCGTGCCCAGCAAAATTGGCTCCCTGACCTTCAACCTGCCGTACAGTGATTGTGTGGTCGTGTTGGGCGTCTGGTGCTGGGAGCTTCTTATCCTTATCTGCATCACTTTCGTGCCCATCAGGGTCAGCCGCCCTTAGCGGGTTGTTGTAGACGTAGCTGTACAGATTCAGAGACTGCGGATTATCCAACTTCGCATAGGGGACTGGTTCTTCTTTAGCCGACCAGTCCGGACTGAGGAACCTGCCAGTTGCGCTGTTGTAGTACCTGGCGAACATGTAGTCGTTGCCGGATTCGGCATCACGTTCTTTGCCGGTAAAAGGGGACGGTACGCCAGACGCTACGCTGAATGCACATGCGGCGGAGAGCGTCGTAGCCATAGACCTCGCATCGTAAGCATAAATCCCCATCCTCCAGATGTGATTCCCCGTCACCGATCAAACCCTTTCCAGTCGAAAGTCGTTGCGGATCTGAACGCTGAGTTCATACATCAGCCCGGTTTCGCACACAGATGGCATTTTGGCGAGGGACAGGTTACTCAGAGACTCGCGACGATGGCTCTAGTCAGGCCTGTAACTGAAAAAGCGGCCAAGCAGAATCGCATTCGGGTTCCCCTGTGCTTGGATGACCAGTTCGTTCAATTCATCCCCATAGTCCTTGTCGTCGTCGGCAGGATCAACCCTCTGACATGCGATTAAATGCCAATTGAATCGCGCAAGGTCAGTCTTAATCTTCTCCGTCACTTGTTCCGGGTCATCGCCCCAAGTCACTATATTAGAGAACGCGAGGGTAGAGCCGGACGGTAGGTCGCCAGCTTCTACCCTAATTTCGCAGTTCGCAATCCACAGTTTGGTCATATCAGTTATCCGGGTAGTTGTGATGGGTGCTTCCAGGCTTCTTGTTGCCCTGCGCATCCGTCGGATGAAAATGCGGCTTCCCCCGTGCCGGATTCGCGTGTTCCACTTTGCCTGATCCTTCGTCAAGCGACCTGTTCCCGGCACCTTCACGTGTATTGCTATCAGTTTCATTGATCTGCGGCTTGCCACTGGGACCGCGCTTCCTCCCATACTCGTCTGTCGCCTGCCCGCCAGCCGAAACACCTGGAGCATTTGCTGCCTTCGGACCGGTCCCGCCACGTTTCTCTGTAGGCGAGGAGGGCGGAGTTCCTTGCGGGGAACTCACGGGCACAGACGGTGGCGGCGGTGGAGGTACTTGTCCACTACCATCAGGATGAAGGAGTCCAGCGATTGATGACCCAGCTCTCTCGATAACGCTGACGGTTGCGCTTACTCCATCATGAATTATCTTTTGCCCCACAGGGGACGCGGTAAAGTGAAACAGTGCAATGGCAGCTCCCACCTCTACAATGCAAAAGTCCTCAACACAGTGGCCGTCTGCATCCGCCCTTCCAACCGGGTTGTTCAGCACATAGCTGTAGAGATTGAGTGATTGGGGATCGTCGAGCTTCGCGTACGGAACAGGGTCATCCGATTTTGCATCCCAGTCGGGGCTGAGGAACCTCCCCGTGGCGCTGTTGTAGTACCTCGCGAACATGTAATCGTTACCGGATTCTGTATCTCTTTCTTTGCCGGTACAGCGTGACCCGAGGCCTTCGTCGTACAACATCGGCGGCATCCCCAACGCAGGATTGGCGATAACGAAGCCGAACCCCTGATACATGGTGTGCGTAGAACTCGGAACCCCCTGATGCGGTTTTTCGCTTAGCAGCGTCATCGCCGCCAAGAGGCCGTCTGGGATTTGCGCGCGGGAGCTGGGGCCGAGTTGCATTTGCAGATGATTGTATGGCTTGGAGAGCCAGAGCCGAGCAGATTCTCCAGCGGGTTCCCTGGTCGATTCCGGGCTGGATCGGCAGCCAGGGACGGCAGCTAAGGGAAGAACATCGAGTGGAGATTGCGTTTCCGGATGCTCCGGTTAAAACGTGTCAAGAGGGCGCGGCAGTTTATTTTCAGTGCCGGGATTAACGTTCTATGCGTTACTTCGAGTGGCTGTATTTTTTCTTAGCCGCTGGCCTCTTCTTCGCTCTCTTCCTCGGCCTGGAGGGCTGCCAGCAAGCCTGCCCGCTCGGCTGCCGAGTGCGCTGCGTGGGGCGCGGCGTTGAGCTGCGCCGGATGGGTTGCTGCGTGGATCTGCTGTAGCGTGCGGATCGCGACCTGGGTGTAGATCTGCGTGGTCTTGATGTCCTCGTGGCCGAGCATCTGCTGGATGTAGCGGATGTCCGCGCCGTTCTCGTGCATCAGCGTGGCCATGGTGTGGCGGAAGAGATGGCAGGAACCGGTCTTGCCGAGCTGCGCCGCATCGACTCGCTCTTTCACGGCATAGCTCAGATGGTCGCGGCTGAACGGTTCGCCCTGCGCCGTGAGGAAGACGGTCATGTCGTCAGGTTCGGCGGCGAGCTGCGGACGGGCTTCGCGCATGTACTTTTCAAGCCATGCGATGGCCCGCTCGCCGATGGGCACATAGCGGTCCTTCTTGCCCTTGCCCTGGCGGATGAGGATCAAGCCGCGGTCGAGCGAGAGGTCGTAGAGCTTGAGCCGCACAAGCTCCAGACGGCGCATCCCCGTGCTGTAGATAACCTCCAGCAGGGCGCGGTCGCGCAGGCCGATGGGCTCCTCGATCTCGCACAGCGTCAACACGCGCTCGACCTCGGCCGCAGAGAAGATGTTTTTAGGCAGCGACCGGCCGAGCCGTGGCAGCTCCAGCTCCGACGCCGGGTTGTGCAGGATGTAGTTCTGCCGGGTCATCCACCGGAACCACATGCGCAGAGGCACAAGCCGTGCGTGCTGTGAACGGAAGCTCAGCGGTTCGCCGTCGGCCTTGCGGTAGTGGAAGAGATGCCGCTGATAGCGTTCGAGCACAGGCCGCGTGACTTCGACCGGCTCCGTGATGCCGCGCTCCTGAAGCCATGCGAGGAAGACGCCGATGTGTCCGGCCCTGCCCCGCACGGTGAACTCGGAGTAGTTCTGCACTTCGAGCGCCTGAAGATGATCGCGCATGAGGGCCTGGAGCGGCGTCTGGACGGGGGCCTGCGGCTTGCGCCGCTTCTCTACGCGGGCCATTGTGCCGCCCGCCCATGACCCGCGCCGTTCATGCTGCCATTGCTGGGATGCGACGGTACGACTGCGACCGGAGGCCCATCTGCTCGACCCCCAATAGTGTTTTTCAGCGCATCTTCGTAAAAAGTGCCTGGAACCGCTATGGACATTGGGGATGAGTCGCCCCGCGATCCCCCCGCCACTCCCACGTTTTGGCCCCGCTTTGGCCCCGCGTTCTCACTCTCCAGCCCCGCGAACCCGGCCTTTACCCCCGCGAGGTTGCCGTCGTACTTGCATCCGCCCAGCGTCACTACGTCGATCAGACCCGGCATCCCCGGCCTGCTGCCGTCGCCTTCGAGGGAAAAGACAAGCTCATAGACGAAGCTCTGGCCGCGCCCTCCGCGATGCGCCAGAAGATACTCCAGCTCCTCCAGCCGCCCCAGATGCAGGCGTAGTTGCGTATCGCCCCAGCCGGTCTCAGCCCGCACCTCGCGCCGGGTGAAGCGATACTCCGCGCGCTCGATCTTCTGCCGCCTGCATTCAGCCGCGACCATCGCATCGACCAGCAGCAACAGCCGCCGCGTCTGCGGCGGAAGCTCGTCGAGCGAACGGCCCAGCACCTCCGCCGTCAGCCGATTCGCAACCGCGATATCGTCGAGCGCGACCTCGATGTACTCGACGGTCTTGCCGTTATGCTCGACCCTCCGTCGTGGCCGCTGATGCTGATGCAGCAAGGCCACGGTGCGGATGAGCGTGAGGTACTTCGTATGATCGCGCCGCGTGCGCGTCTGGCCGTCGAGGAAGGTCAGCTCGCGCGCATAAGGATTCACAACCGAGATGGGCTTCAGGAGACGCTGCGCGTTGCGATGCAGGCGCAACAGGTCGTCTCGATCTCTTCGCCGCAACAGGCCCTCGATGGTCTGTGCCTCGCGCTGCACGCGATGGATCGCCTGGGTCTGCGCCCGGTCTTCATTCACGGTCAAGACCAGGCAGCGGTTCAACAGCTCCTCGTCGATGTCGATCGCAGTCGTGGTCAGGAAGATCATCACTGGTCCCTTGACGCGGTACTCATGCGTGATGTGCCTTCCGCTCACCGGGTCTTTGCCGGTCGAGGCGATGGTCAGCTCACCCTCCGACTGCAACAGCTTCAAGGCGTAGGACGCGCGCTGCGCGCCCGCCTCTTCCACGATGGCAAGCACCTTGTGCTGGAGGTCGGTCTCGCCCATGTAGAAGAGCGATTGCCCGGTCATGGCGGAGTATTGCACCCGCTGCTCCTCCGGCACGAAGGCCAGAACCGCATCCATCAGCGAACTCTTGCCCGCTGCCGACGACGATTGCACGATCACCGCCAGCGGCGCTTCCAGATGCCGCGACACGACGCCGAGATAGCCGACCAGCTTGTTGGTCTCTTCGCCGACCATGCCGCACCGGGCGAAGTCCTCGACGATACGGTCGAGCAACTTCGGATCGCGCAGCAGCTCCATCGCAGCAGCCCGTTCCTCATCGGTCAGCTTCGCCTCCGGCTCCTTGGGCGCGAGGGCTTGTCTGATCTGCTCGTCGCGCAGCTCCTCCAGCTTGAACAGCACCTGGCCCACGTCGCGCCGGACGATCTCTTCTTTGATCCCCAGCTCCGCCGCCGCCTGCTTTACGAACGCCATCCTCTGCCGCGCCGCGTTCAACTCCAGGGTGTCCACATGCAGCGCCATGTCGCCATGAACGTTCACGCCCAGGATGCGGAGATTCACCTTCAGCAGGTCGCCGCTCGTATTCTTCGCCAGGCCGCGCACCCGGTACTCGCGGTCGCCGAAGCGCAGCAGCACATCCTCGCCGCGTATCTCCACCGGAACGTCGATCTTGTTCTCGACCTGCGGCGGCGTAGCCGCAACAGACGGAAGAGCGGCGGCTAAGGAAAAAACATCCTCTATCGGAGCATCGACGGCGGGCTTGTCCGTGGCCGCGATTGAAGCTGACTCCAGCATCTCTTCCTCGATCCTTTTTTCTTTAGCTGCCGGCTCTTCCTTCACAGTGGCGACGATCTCCGGCGCCGCCATTGCTCGCCGCTGACCTTTGCCAAGCCACGATGCGCGGTTCAACAGCACGCCAAGACTCTTCGCCGCTGGCGTCACTTTGAGCGCGTAGGAGTTCGCATCCATGCCCTTGGGGAACTCGATGCGATAGCACTCGATGCCCATTTCGATCAGCTCTGCGGCCAGCTTCACCGCCGCGCTGTCGCCCGCCTCGTCGCGGTCGTAGGCGATGTACACCCGCTCTGTGCCGTGCTTCTCGAAGGCCGCGCGATGATCGGCTGTGAAGCCGTTCACCCCGTAGCTTGCCGTCACGTTGCGGAAGCCAGCCGCCCAGAACGTCAGCGCATCGATCAGCGCCTCGCACAGGATGATCTCCTTCGACGCGATGAGAGCTTCTTCATTCCACACGCCGCGATGCTCACCCGGAAGATACAAGTGGTTCGGCGTTCCTTCGCGCAGGTTCGGCGTGATCTTCCGCCCATACATCTCGACCACGTCGCCGGCAGGCGTTACCACCGGGATCACCAGCGACCCGTTGAAGTGTTCGTGCCCGCTCTCGCGGTAGATGCCGAGCCGCTGCAACCGCCCGCGCACCGCCGAGCCGCCCGCCCGGTTCTTCGCCTCCAGGCCATACCCCAGCGTCCGGTTGGCGAAGCCAAGTTGGAACCGCTCCACCATCTCCGCAGACTTCAAGCCGCGCGACTCCAGATACCGCATCGCCTCCGGCGACTGGTTCAACGCCTCGTGATAAAAGCCCACGATCTCCAACAGCAGCTCGCGGTCTTCAGCCTCCGCCGTCACCGGCGCGGGCAGCTTCCGCACCGTACTCTGCTTCACCGGCTGGATCGGAGAGGCGGCTAAGGGAAGATGGTCTTTCCTTAGCAGCTCGACCGCGTGACGGAAGCTGATGCCCTCGGCCCGCATCACCCACTCGATCACGTCGCCGCCGCGCCCGCAGGCTCCCAGGCAGTGCCAGAGGTTCTTCGCCGGAGTGATGACCAGCGACGGCGTCCGGTCAGCATGGAACGGACACAGCCCGATCAGGTCCGCGCCCTGCCGCCGCAGCTTGATGCCCCGCGCCTCCGCCAGCCGCTCGACCGAGACGTCTTTCTTTAGCCGCTCAACCTCATGCTCCGGAATTCTTGCCATTTTCCGTCCTCCGCCAAAAACCTTGTCAAGCACTTTCTTCAGGGTTTCTGGATTTTCTATACCGTGCGCGAGTATACACGTAATACGTGTATACTTACAGCGAGATCAGGGAGAGCAGAAAAATGCGCCTTACAATCACCCCTGTCATGCCAGCCAAGAAGCCATCGCAGAACGCCTTCGGCCAACGCCTCGTCAACCTCCGGCAAGCTCGCGGCCTGACCCAGATTCAGCTCGCCAAGGCCACAGGCATGACCCAGAGAGCCATCTCCTACTACGAGATCGAAGCCGAGTTCCCGCCAGCCCCAGCCCTCATCACCCTCGCTCAGACCCTCGAAGTCACCACCGATGAACTGCTCGGTGTACAACCGCCCCGGCCCGCAGCAAGGGAGCATCCCCAGGAACAGCGGCTATGGAAGAGGTTCCAGCGGATGGCCTCGCTCCCCACTAAGGATCAGAGAGCAGTCATCCGGCTTATCAGCTCGCTCGCCAGCAGCAGCCACACCCAGGCAGAAGCCAGCTAAGCTAAGGAAGAGGACTCCACCATGCCGTACGCACACACCAAGGAACAAGCCCACGAACTGATCGACCGCATGGCCCCGAGCCAGGTCTCCGCCGTCGTCGGCCTGCTGGAGACCATGCTCGATCCCTTCGCCCGCGCCCTCGCCAACGCCCCCTACGACGACGAGCCGGTCACCGACGATGAGGCCCGCGACATTGAGGCCGCCCACGCCTCGCTCGAACGTGGCGAAGGCGTCCCCCACGAAGAGATTCTCCGCGAGTACGGCCTCACCCAGGAGGACTTCGACCGCATGGGACGAACCCCGCTCGAACCCAACCGAGCGGACCAGTAACCATGCCCAAGAGGATCATCTGGAACGACCGGGCCAAGGCCCAGCTCCGTGCCATCGACCAGGTCACAGCCCTCCGCATCCTGAACGCGCTGGCCCGGCTGATCGCCACCGGCGAAGGCGATGTAAAACGCCTTCAGGGCATCGACCCGCCCGAGTTCCGGCTCCGCGTCGGTGACTATCGCCTCCGCTTTCATGACCTCCCGGACGCCGTCGAAGTCCTCTCCGTCCGAAACCGCAGAGAAGCTTACCGCTAAGTCCGCCACCGGCGAAGGGCCTCATTCGTTTGTTCTCAACAGGTTCCCCAGCGGTAACTTCAGGTTGCTCCACAACAACCTTGAAGACGCGTTTCCCCGTAGCCGCTTTGTTTTCTTATGGTTCCCGCACAGTACCCCAAGGTTACTGCGCAGCACCCATTCTGGGGTGGCGTGTCACCCCTAACCCGATGCCGTAG
>Ga0302194_10002464_pt1 | contig 11739 bp, 6 predicted proteins | sample II_Bog_N1_1_FD_200227 | JGI IMG/M metagenome (GOLD analysis project Ga0302194, IMG submission 200227) | Peat permafrost microbial communities from Stordalen Mire near Abisko, Sweden - II_Bog_N1_1 | ecosystem: Environmental > Terrestrial > Soil > Wetlands > Peat | place: Sweden: Abisko, Stordalen...
GCCTGTTAATGTTATGCAGTTCCTCTTTTTGTCTCATCCCACCTCTTCCAAACCTTCTGTCTATAGGTGCTGATGTGCCTGCCGGTTTTGGTTTGTTGAACTGATTTGCTCCTCCTGAATTTATTGGTGCTGCTATAACTTGTTCCTCCTTAAATTAATTCCTACTTTATTTTATTAACGCTATTTCTTTTGAAATAATGGTTGCAAAATCTTCAATACTAAAACTGCCTAAATCACCTTCTGCTTGTTTCCTCACAGAAACTGTATTCTCAGCCTCTTCTTTCTCTCCAACAATCAGCATATACGGGACTTTGTTCAATTCTGTATCGCGAATTTTTTTGCCTATTTTCTCGTTTCTTTCGTCAACGAGCCCGCGAATATCGTAATTTTTCAGTAATTCTAAAACTTTTTTTGCATAATCGTTATATTTCTCACTTATCGGCAAAATGGCAATTTGTTCCGGAGCAAGCCATAGCGGGAATTTTCCGGCACAATGTTCAATTAAAACGGCAATAAATCTTTCTAACGAACCAAATGGTGCACGATGAATCATTACCGGACGATGTTTTTGATTATCGCTTCCTGTGTATTCCAATTCAAATCGTTCAGGCAAATTGTAATCTACTTGTATTGTACCCAATTGCCATTTACGTCCAATGGCATCTTTTACCATAAAATCCAGTTTAGGTCCGTAAAAAGCAGCTTCTCCGGTTTCAACAACTGTTTTCAAGCCCTTTTCGGCAGATGATTCAATGATGGCTTGTTCAGCCAATTGCCAGTTTTCGTCAGAACCAATGTATTTTGCTTTATTGTTTGGATCGCGCAAAGAAATTTGGGCGGTGTAATTATCAAATCCTAAAGCATTGAATACATATAACACCAAATCAATTACTTTGCAAAACTCGTCCTTTACCTGATCAGGGCGACAAAACAAATGGGCATCATCTTGTGTAAATCCTCTTACTCTTGTTAATCCATGCAATTCACCTGCCTGCTCATAACGATAAACGGTTCCGAATTCTGCAAAACGAATTGGCAGATCTTTATAAGAACGAGGAGATGTTTTATAAATTTCGCAATGGTGCGGGCAGTTCATCGGTTTCAAGAAAAACTCTTCGCCTTCATGAGGTGTTTTAATGGGTTGAAATGAATCTGCACCGTATTTTTCGTAATGTCCGGATGTGATGTATAATTTTTTATTGCCTATGTGTGGCGTAACAACGGGCAGATAACCGGCTTTTAACTGGGCTTTTTGTAAAAACTGTACCAAACGCTCGCGCAAAGCAGCACCTTTTGGAAGCCACAACGGCAAGCCCATTCCAACGTTTTCAGAAAATGCAAACAACTCCAATTCTTTACCTAACTTTCGATGATCTCGCTTTTTCGCCTCTTCCAATAAAGTCAAATAATCGGTTAAATCTTTTTGCTTTGTGAATGTAACTGCATATAAACGTGTAAGCATTTTGTTTTTTTCATCACCACGCCAATATGCTCCTGCAACGTTCATCACCTTTACCGCTTTTATAAAACTGGTATTGGGAATGTGAGGTCCTCTGCAAAGGTCGGTAAAATTACCTTGTTTGTAAAAAGTGATATTTCCATCTTCTAAATTCTCAAGTAACTCTAACTTATATTGATCGCCTTTTTCTTTGAAATAAGCCATGGCATCAGCCTTTGAGACTTCTGAACGTTCAAAAGCATTGTTTTGACGCGCTAATTCCAGCATTTTGTCTTCAATTTTCTTGAAGTCTTCAGTAGAAATAGTTTTATCACCTAAATCAATATCATAATAAAACCCAGTTTCAATAGGAGGCCCAATTCCGAATTTGGTTCCCGGATAAAGCGCTTCAATGGCTTCTGCCAAAAGATGCGCAGAAGAATGCCAAAGCGTTTTTTTTCCGTCATTATCATTCATTGTTAATAATGATAATGAAGCATCAGTATTAATGGGACGTGTAGCATCCCAAACTTCACCATTTACTTTTGCTGATAAAACGTTTCTGGCTAAGCCTTCGGAAATGGATTGTGCTATTTGTAGTGCTGTAGTTCCTTTTGGATATTGTTTAACAGCACCATCTGGTAGAGTAATATTAATCATAGTTGGTTGTTTACCAAACTCCCATACAAACAGGAGCAGGAGGTTAATGTAGTTAATTGGACTGCAAAGATAATTTTTTATTTAGATTGGAAGATTAGGAAATTATGTTTATAATTATTTGAAGTGATGTTATGGCGTCGTTTCATATAGTTTGTTTTTTTAACTCAGCAATATTTGCTTTAATAAAAAACGTACTGTTCTCCGCACTTTTTGTCAGCATATATGATTTTGAATAATAAGCCATCCCGAAAATTGATACTATTTCCATTGTAAAGTTTATAAGTCTTTGTGTAGTTTTAAAATCAATATTAAGATTCTCAATCGCTTCATTATGTGCGACTGTTTTATCACGCATTGACTTAAGAGTTAAAATGTCTTCTTGCAAAATTTTGCAATTATACTTTTCTAAATAATATTGAGAAAGAAGTTTTGGAAATAATTCTATGTCAAGATTGTCAACTGCATCTATTAAATCTTGAGGACAATTGAATTTTTGAAGAAGTCTTTTTGTGCTTGTCGTTTCGACTATTTCTGCTGTATCAAAAGACGAATTACCAATAAGTCTTAGAAAAGATAATATACTGCGAGATGGATATTTGTTATTATGGCTATCAAATAGTTTTCCTAATGAAAGTATAAAATTTGTCTGCGCGGAATACTGAATAAATTGATATAAACTTTGAGTGTCTTTTTTTTGAGTTTTTAAAAAAGATATCTCTTCCGAGACATACTGCCAAATTAAAATATTTCTTTCTGCGTGAAAAGTTTCAGATAGAAGTCCATTATTGAAATAGTCAGTTATTTGTTCGATCATTTTTAACCAATACTCACCTGCTTATTATTAATAACCCCAATTACTTTTCCTTTGAACTTTGTTCCAATTAAAGGCGTGTTTGCAGATTTTGACGCAATGTGTTTTTTCTCAAATGTCCATTCCATTTCAGGGTCAAAGAGCGTAATATTGGCTTGTGCGCCTTCTTCAATTTTTGGTTGTTGAAGTTTTAAAATGTTGCGTGGGTTGGTTGTCAGGTTTTCTATTATGCGTTCCAGCTTTACGTTATCTCTATTGCTGTTGATGAGCGCAAAACAGGTTTCTAAACCAATCATTCCGTTTGATGCTTCGTCAAATTCAATGTCTTTTGATTCAATATCCTGAGGGCGATGGTCGCTTGTAATCGCATCAATCGTTTTATCTTCAATGCCTTTTAGTAATGCTTTGATGTCTTTTATAGTGCGTAACGGTGGGTTTAATTTATAATTGCTGTCGAACTCTCTTAAAACTGTTTCATCAATAGCAATGTTATATGCATTTACCGAAGCTGTTACTTTTAAACCTTTTGCTTTTGCTTGTTTTATAAGTGATACCGATTTTTCTGTTGATACATTTAAAATGTGAATTGGCGCATTGGTATATTCTGCAATAAAGAGGTTACGTGCAATCATTAATTCTTCGGCAAGTGCCGGAATTCCTTTTAATCCAAGCATTACAGAAGTAACCCCTTCGTTCATTTTTCCTCCCTGAGATATCGTTTTTTCATCGCAATGCGTCATGATAAGTCCGTTAAAATTTTGAACATATAATAATGAACGTGTTAATAAACCGGCATTTTCAATCGGTTTTTTATCGTCTGAAAAAGCTACTGCGCCTGCTTGGTGCATATCAAACATTTCAGTAAGGTCAATTCCTTTTTGGTTAACAGATACACATCCTGTAGGGTAAACATCTACAATTGCTCCTTTTGTTTTGTTTTTGATATATTGTATATCGCTTTTACTTTGAATAGGAGTAGTAGTTGATGCAACAGTTGCAACACCTGTAAATCCACCTGAAGCAGCAGCTTTAATACCACTTAATAAATCTTCTTTATATTCATTACCGGGTTCACAAAAATTCACCTGCATATCAAACCAGCCTGCCGATAAATGCAATGTTTTCGATTCTATGATTTTACAATTTTTAGGAGCAGTTATTTTACTTTTTATTGATTTGATGATTCCGTTTTCAATAAGAACATCCATTACTTTACCATTGAAGGGCGAAGAAGTATTAATGATGTGAGCACTTTTGATGAGTATGTTCATAGGCTTTGTATTATTTTTTTATCCTTTTACAAATCTTAAAAGCAAAACTTCTGCAGCCAAAAACAGCAGCGCTAAAATAATGCAAATTTTCCAAAGTCTTTTTGTCTGATGCGTTTCAGCTAAGGTTTGGTTTAACGTTTTTGTTCCACTCTCTAACAGTTTAATGGTATTGATTCCGTTGCTTTCCAGTAAGTGGCTTAATTCTTTTCCGGTGTAGCACTTTAAGTCCGATTCATTTCTGTTGTAATTAAATGAAAATCCGGTAATCACTTCTTTGTTTAAAACCAAATTGTAATTACCTGCATTTTTAATTTGGTTATGCTCTAGTAATTCAATTTTAGAGTTGATTGTTTTTTGTTCAGGAATAAAATCAAAATCATTTTTTATGCTTTTTATATGAAACATGTTTGCATTGCCTTTAACTCCCGAATATTCTATTTTTTCATCGTTTCCAATGGTATAGAATAGGGGAGAAGGGGTTTGACTGTTTATTGCTATTTTATAAACTGTAGGGACAAATAATGCATGTTTTGCAAAATTGCTGAAATTTAAATTTAAAGGAACACTACATAAATACAACGTTCCTTTTCCACACTCATATTGGTTTAAAAAGGCATCTCCATTTTGCAATTTCAACAAATAATTGCCGGTGCTTCTTGTTGTTTTTGAAATAACGTAATGTTTGTTAATAGCAGGTAAATCCAAGTTTACAGCAGTAAATAGTTTCTTGTCAAATACATCCTTGTAAATAATATGCTCTAAATTTATTTTAACTATTTTGCTTTTAGTTGTATCTAAAGTTGTGAAATAATCAGCAGTTGAAGTAGATAAAAACTCTTTGTAAGAATTAAAATCAATTTGTGCGTTTGGAAAAACAAGAATGCTTCCCCCATTGTTTATATGTTTTTGAAGTTCGTGAGACAAACCTGATGACACACTTCTGAGTTCATTAAGAATAATTAAATTGTAATTTGAAAAGGAAGAATAATCCAGTTTATTTTCAGTTACTTCAGTTACTCTAAATATAGAGTCAGTCCTGAAAAGTTTATTTAAATAATCATTAGGTTTTTGCTTATCATCGCCGTTAATATAAAGTACAGGCAGTGATTTTATAACTTCATAACTGAAATAAAATTTATCATCAAAAGATACCGGATAATCATTTAATTCTATTCTGCATTGCTGTAACAGGGAGTTTGTTAAAACTCTTGAAAACGATGTTTGCCGATCTTCAACGGCAATAAATGAAAATACAATTTCAGTTTCCGACTCTTTGTCAACAGTAAAACTAGCAGGTGTTTTTTGAACATTGTTAATGAATAATTTAATGGAATTGTTTTCCAATACTTTGTCGGACATATTTTTAATACGTACATGCAATTTTTCAAGTTGATTAAAGCGATGCACTGGACTTTCGAACCAGCAACTGTCAATATATACATTGTTGTGCGCTGATGTTATTATAGGAATAAAAAACACAGGGAAAGCACTATCGTTTTTTAATTGTTTAACATCTGAAATTGTTTTTTGAAAGTCGGATATGACGTATCTTGTTTTATTACTTTTTGCATCGCTTGTTTGGTTAAGTGCATCAACCTGCCTCACCATAATTTCGGAAAGCTTTTTTATAGAGGAACTGATTTTTACCTCATCAACTAATTTTATAAAGTCAACTTTACTAACAAGACGTTGATGCCTGCCTTCAAAATTATTTGTGAGCAGCTGAAATCGGGTTGAAGGTTTGTAATAATCTGCAATTTCTTTCGCTCTTTTTTTAGCTTCATCCAGCAGGGTTCCATTTTTGCTAATGGCTTCCATGCTAAAAGAATTATCAATAAACACACTCACAGAGGTGTTTTCTGTAGGAGCGATGTTTTCAGAAGGAATATATGGTTGCGCAAATGCGAGTACTATAAAAACAACAGCTAAAATTCTACATGCCAGCACAAGCAAGTGTTTTAGCTTTGATTTAGATAGCGTTTCTTGTTTTAGGTCTTTTAAAAAAGTAACATTACTAAAATAGACGGTTTCAAATTTTCTGAAATTAAACAAGTGAATAATAACAGGAATTGTAATAGCTGTGAGTGCAAATAAAAATGAAGGATAGAGGAAATTCATCAAAGCACGAAATTAATATTTTTGATTACACAAACAGTACAAATAATGTAAAAAGTGAAGTTTAATAAATTCGTTCATTCTGTGCATAAATAATCTGTTTTATTCAATTTAATTTATTAGGTTTTTTCGTAGCTTCGCGTCCTGAGCCATAATAAACGTTTTTCAAGTGAAAATTTCATTCCCAAAAGATAAGATAGTTGCACTTTTGCTGTTTTTCTTAGTTTTTACCCAAGTAAAAGGCCAAGTATCAGTAGGAGGAACAATTTCGGGAATACCTCTTAGACCTCTTTGTGCCGACTCTGCTACCGGCATTATTCAATTAAATAATTATGTTGGCACTATAGAATGGCAATCATCAACGGATAGCGTTACATGGACGAATACCGGTAATGTAAATCCTCAACAAAATTATATACAACTAACACAAACTACGTATTATAGAGCTGTTGTTAAAAATGGTTCAGGTAGTCCTGCTTACAGTAATGTTGCCAAAATCCGAATATATAAACATACAGTAGGAGGAACCATATCAGGTGGAGGTACTTATTGTACAGGGGCGGGAGTGTTGCAATTATCAGGATATGTAGGCAATATTCTTTGCTGGTTATCATCTACTAACGGAGGAACTGTTTGGGATACGTCTGCAACTACCATTGATTATTATTCATACAGCAATATAACTCAAAGTACAGTTTTTAAAGCAGAAGTTTCGAGTGGGCATTGCGATACGATTTCCTCCTCACAAACACAAGTAAGCATCTCTACAAGCAAAGGAGGAGTTACTTCTATTAATCCGCATACGGGAGGTGTTATTATAGGGGACACAACATGCTGTGGAATGTCCGATTCAGGAAAAATAAAATTAAATAATTATGTAGGAAGTATTCTTAATTGGCAATCATCTCATGATGGAGGGATTACATGGAATAATATATCGGTAACGGCTGATTCATTAACGTATTCAGAAATTACCATAAGTACTATTTTCGAAGCGGTTGTAAAACTTGGAAATTGTTCTTTAGATACTTCTACCCGGTCAAGTTTTATTTTGGAGAAAAGCGTTGCAGGTAAAATTTTAAATTCGGATACTACTGTTGATTATAAAAATAATTCCGGAACGCTCCAGTTATCGGGCTATACAGGCAGTATAGTATGGGAGTCCTCAACAGGGGGGAATGGTTTGGTTTGGAACATAGGTTCTAACACATCATCATCACAATCGTATGAAAATTTAACAGATACTACCAAATACAGGGCGATTGTTAAAAATGATATTTGCCCAAAAGACACGTCAAATGTGGTAAGCATAAATGTGCCAGCAAAATCAATAGGAAAAGTTGTAAATTTATTTACTCCTAACGGTGATGGAATAAATGATACTTTTTTTATAAAAGGATTGAATAATTACGATGATAACGAAGTGTCTATTTATAATATATATGGCAATCAGGTATTTAACCAAAAAGCTTACAAAAATGATTGGAAAGGGACTTACAATGGGTCGGACTTACCTGATGGGACCTATTATTATGTTGTAAAATTTAGCACTTCAGACAAAATAATAAAAGGTTCGGTGGACATTTTAAGAGGAAAATAGCAGTCAACTATCCTATTTGTTGACGAATAAAATAATGAATGTTAAATGAAGAGGTTAATATTTTTTTGGTGTGTGAATTTTTTGGTTACGCTTTTAAAAGCACAGCAAATAGGCGATTATACCAATTATTTTTATAAACCCATGCTATACAATCCTGCTTATACCGGAGTGCAAAAAAATATAAACGCAATGGCTATTACCCGTATCCAGTGGACTGGATTTACAAACGCGCCTCAATATAATGCTTTAACGTTAGATGGCAGAGTTAAAAAAAAAAGGATAGGGTTAGGGATAAATATAATTAGCGATAAGCAAGGATTAACAGGAAAAACAGGCGGTAATATTTTGTATTCTTATAGTTTAGGTTTAAATAAAACCACCCGACTATCCTTTGGAATTTCATTAGGAATGATAAACCATACTGTAAATTTTGCGAAGGCTGAAGTGGAAAATACATCTCCCGATCCCACATTATCAGCTCAAACACAAAGTAAAATTAACATTAATGGAAGCGCGGGTATCGCATTAATTGGAAAAAAAATAGAAGCGGGTTTTTCCATACCTCAATTAATCGGAAACAGTTTCAAGTACAATTCACAAGCAGGAACTTCTGAAACAGATAACCAGCCCGCACAATATCTAACCTATTTGAGATACAAATTTTTTATGAATGAAGAGAAAGCAATTAGCCTTTCTCCAATGGCGTTAGTTTGTGTTACTTCTCATTCTCCTTTTCAGTTTGATGGAGGACTTATTTTTGATTATAAAAAAAAGTTTTCATTAGCAACAATTTATAAAAATAATTCGGCAATTGCGGTAAGTGCCGGATTTTGGGTTCGTAATCACTTTAACGTGGCGTATTCCTATGATTTCCAAATTGGTGGAATAGCAAACTATTCAGGTCAAACACATGAAATACTTTTAAGTTATACGTTTGGTAAGGAAGAACAAGAGAAAGAAGAGGTGGACAGCACAAAAGGTTCCAAAATGAAAGATTTGAACACTCTTTTGTTGGAAAAACTTTTAGTTCAGGTAGATTCTATATTTGAAAAGAAAGATGCCACAAAAGAAGATTACAGAAGACTGATAGAAAGTATTACCGAATTCAGCAATTCACATTTTGATAATCCCGGTATTAGAAAAATCGCAAGAGATTATACAAAAAAATTGTTGGCACTTGAACAGGGAAATTCTAAGGTGGCAGTTACTACAAATGTTACCGTGAAGGGACAACTTACGTTAACAGGAGATAAATCTAAATCGAAACCTGACTTTTCGGATGTTAATATTGAATTGATAGATAAAAATACGGGAGCATTAATTGGTGTTTATAGTCCTAAACCCCGAAATGGTAAATACATTCTTATACTCACCCCGGGAGAAAAGTATATTTTAAAAGTAGAAAAAGAAGGTTATCAAAAAGTATCTAAGGAAATGTCACCACTTGTAAAAAAAGAATCCTATGAAATTAAGCAGGCGTTAAGATTGAAAAAAAATAAAGCCACAAAAACAAAACAGAAGAAGTAAGGTGTAATTTGTATGAAGGTTTAAATGAAAAGTTATTAACATTTAATAAGAAAGCATAAAGGACTAGCAACCTGATTTCGTTTTTTAGCGTCACGATAGCAGGGTCGCCAAAAAATAGTATAATTGCTAAACGATTTTATGTTTTATTTTGTATAAATGAAATTAGGAAACATGGGTAAAAAAAACATATTCAATTATTTGTTAGTTGTTTTATTTGGGATGTTGTTTTTTGCGACAAATATTAAAGCTCAATGTGATTTTTTGTGCAATGGAGATTTTGAGCAGCAAACACCTGCAATTGGTCCCGGTGGTTGGGGCGATCGCACCCAGTTAACGCAAGTACCTTGTTGGAATACTACTGAGACAGATCAGCAGATTGAAGTTTGGGGGACAGGATTTAACGGAGTTCCTGCATATTCTGGTAATGATTTTGTAGAATTAAATGCGAATGCTGCTTCAACTCTTTTCCAAAATTTTACTATAGGTTCAGGCACTACAATAAAAGTAGGCTTTGCTCATAGAGGAAGGGCAGGTACAGATGTAATGTCTGTTTCGGTTGGACCTATAGGCGGACCTTACACGAGTTTAGGTAATTTCTCAGATGGGAATACAGCGTGGAGTTATCGTACTGTCTCTTATACTTTTGCTACCGGTGGAAATTACACATTGCGATTTACGGCGGTATCAAGTGCCGGTGGTAATTTAACCGTAGGTAATTTTTTAGATGCAATATCTGTAGTTACTACTCCTGTGTGGTTAGCTCCAACCGTTATACAAAATGTTACATGTATGGGATACAATGATGGCAGTGCGCAAGCCAATACTTCTAATCCTCCGGCTCAATACACTTATTTGTGGTCTCCTACCGGTAAAACAACACAAGTTGCAACTGGTTTAGGACCTGGAACATATTCAATTACTGTTAAAGATAATGTGGGATGCACAGATACGAGAACATTAACGATAACGCAGGCATCAAGCCTTCCAACTGCAAGTGTTACTCCGGTAAATCCTGTTATTTGTTTCGGTCAATCTACCATTGTTTTAACAGGAAATGCAAATGGAGGAACCGCACCATACAGTTATTTATGGAATAATAATTTGCCCGGAAAAACAATTAATGTGGGTGCGGGTGTTTATACACTTCAGGTAACTGATGGAACTAATTGTAAACCTGCTCCAGTAACCGTAACCGTAATTCAATATACTACTGCTACAACAGCAAATGCTGGTGTTGATCAAACGGTTTGTTCCCAACATCCTACTACAACATTAAACGGGTCGATGGTCGCTGCAAATTCAGCCATTTGGACAGGTGGAGCCGGAACATATACTCCTAACAATACTTCATTAAATGCTTCTTATACGCCAACGGCAGATGAAATTACGGCGGGTTCAGTTACTTTAACGTTGACGGTGACTGGTGATGCTGCTTGTCCTTCAGTTTCTGACGCTGTTAAAATTTCTTATGTAGGATTTCAAGGAACACCCTCTATTGCCAAAACGAATGTACTATGTTATGGAAATGCAAATGGTACTGCTACTGCAAGTGTGGCTGGTGGAAACGCTCCTTTTATGTATTTTTGGTCAAATTCAAAAACAACAGCGACTATAACAAATTTAGCTCCTTCCACATATTCTGTAACGGTAACGGATGCAATTGGTTGTTCTACTCAAACGACAACAACGTTAACTCAACCTTCTGTTCTAGCATTCAGTTCTGTGATTACAAATGTACAATGTAATGGAAGTTTAACAGGTTCAATAATTGCAACACCCTCAGGTGGTACATCTCCATATACCTACTCTTGGTTACCGGGAGGGCAAACTACATCAAGTATTATTAGCAGGGCTGCGGGAACTTATACTTTAATAGTGAAGGATAATAATGCTTGCGATACAGTTGCAGCATTAACAATAACTCAACCTACAACACTTTCTATTACCACAACTTTTACTAATGTAAGCTGTTATAATGGCAATAATGGTAAAATATCCGCAACTGCATCAGGAGGAACACCGCCATATAATTATAATTGGAGCTCAGGCGCCACATCTCCTAATTTAACAGGTTTATTGTCTGGAACATATACTTTAACAGTAAAAGATTTTTACAATTGTACTGGTGTAACAACTGTTACCATAACTCAACCCACACAATTAACGGTTTCGAATGCAATAACAAATGCCACTTGTAATGGTTCTGCTACCGGAACGGCAACAGCTTCGGCAAGTGGTGGCACGTCAGGTTATAGTTATGTATGGTCAACGGGAGTATCATCAGCAACAGCAACAGGTCTGTCTGCGGGTACATATA
>Ga0302194_10002469_pt1 | contig 11727 bp, 11 predicted proteins | sample II_Bog_N1_1_FD_200227 | JGI IMG/M metagenome (GOLD analysis project Ga0302194, IMG submission 200227) | Peat permafrost microbial communities from Stordalen Mire near Abisko, Sweden - II_Bog_N1_1 | ecosystem: Environmental > Terrestrial > Soil > Wetlands > Peat | place: Sweden: Abisko...
CATCGAAGAAATCATCGACCGGGACGAAATGTTCGCCCTGGTTCCGTTCATGAAAATTGACGGCAAAGCCTATGTCTACAACCGCGAAAACACGCTGACGGAAGCCGACTTCTTGTCGCCCTACGATCCCGTGAACGAAGGCGGCGCGACCTTCACCGAAATCACCACGACCTTGAAGATCATGGCCGGCGACGTCGATATGGACAAGTTCCTGCTCGCGACGCAGTCCAACAGCAACTCGCAGCTTGCGATTCAGCTGGCTTCCAAGGCCAAGGGTCTCGGCCGCGCCTTCCGTCGCGCCCTGGTTCAGGGTTATTCCTCGGTCAATCCGAAGTCCTTCGACGGCATCGCTTCCCTCTGCGACCCGAGCCAGGTGATTCTGGCCGACGTCAACGGCGCCTCCTTGACGCTGGCGATGCTCGACGAACTGAAAGACCTCGTGAAGCTCGGCGCCGACTGTTTCGTGATGCGTCGTTCGACCTGGCGCGCGATCCGCGCTTTGCTTCGTTCGTTCAACGGCAACATGGCCGATACGGTCATGATCGAGAACTTCGGCAAGCCGATCCATGTCTACGACGGCATCCCGGTTGTGCTGAATGACTTCATCCCGAACAACGAGACCTGCGGCACCAACAACGCGACGACCTCGATCTACGCGGTTCGCCTGAACGAAGTCGACGGCTTCCATGGCATCTACGGCGGCCCGTCGGGCGGCATTCAGGTCGAGAATATCGGCACGATCCAGAACAAGGACGCCGTTCGCTACCGCATGAAGTGGTATGTGGGCACCGCCCTGAAGTCCACGCTGAGCCTGGCTCGTCTCGCCGGTCTGACCAACGTTTGATCTTGAACGAAAGTCATAACTGATTTACATTAGGGCGGGAGCAATCCCGCCCTTTTGCTTATGAGGCAGCTATGCAGACCGTCGAAATCTACGGAACCGACACTTGTCGCTGGTGCGCCAGCGCCCGCGCGCTGCTTCAAAAGCAAGGCATCGCCTTCGTCTACCGCAACATGACCAAAGACCCCTCGCTCGAAGAGGAGTTCGCCGCGCGTTCGAATCACGCCCTGACCGTGCCGCAGATATTCATCGGCAAGATTCATGTTGGCGGCTACTCGGACCTGCTCATGGCCGACTTAAACGGCACTCTCCAACAAATGATCGGAGGCCACTAATGGCCGATATTCTCGTCAAGGGCACCGTCGAGCCCGCCGTCGTCACTGGTCGCCCGCACATTCACGTTCCGCCGCCTGCTCCCGCCGAAGTTCCCGATAACGGCGTTAGGATTCACATTCGCATGATGTCGAAGGGTTGGGAAAACTACACCGGCGACTTTGGTTCGCATAATTTCACCAATGGTCTTTCCGATGAGCCGCTACCGCAGGTCGCTGTCGATCGCGTAGCGACACAGCTTCGATGCATCGATCCGGAAACGGGTCTTCAGGTAGGCCCAGGTCAGCGGCTCATCAATAACAAGCCTATCAAACTGACGATCGTCGCGCCGCTCGTGGCTCCCACGACCGATCAGAAGGCGACGGACGCCGAGGCGATCAAGCAGACCAAGAAAAGCGAACTCGAGGCTCAGCCCTTCTACTCGCATGATCAGCTCTGTGGCGTCGTGGATGAGCGCGGCATTCAGGGTCTTCGCGATATCGCTCAGGTTTACGGCGTTAAGGGCCGGGCAATTCCGGAACTGATGGCGTCGATCCTTCGCGCTCAGGATGTCGCCCGCGCTCGTCGCGCCGGCTCGAGGTAAACTTCGATGAACACTTACCCCGCCAATACAAACGTCACTGTCGCGATACCCTTCGTCGATCTGAATGGCGCACCCGTGTCGCCGGTGGGGATGACGCTGAGCTATCAGGTGCTCGACGAGCTTGAGAATATCGTTCAGGGGCCGGTGACGCTCGCGAACCCCGCCGCCACGGATCGAGCCGCCGTGATCGTAGTTCTCGCCGTGAATAACGGTCTGGCGGGGCCGCGGCCCAATCTCAACGAGGGCGTCGCCGAAGGCAATCCGATTATCACCACGCTGGGTCTTCGTGAGATTCAGCTGACGATGACGACGGCGAACGGCTCCTATGTCGCCAAGGCGCAGTATATCGTAGGCTCCCCTGACGCGCGCCTTGTGCTGCTTCAGAACTCGTTTCAGACCTACAATCTGGCCCTTCTCACCGCCTCGCAAATTCCGAACCTGATGAGCTGGGGACTCGCTTCGGAAGGCGATCGCATCAACGCCATGACCGCGGCCTGGCTCGGCTTAACCAAGCTCGGCTATTTCGTTCGCTGGCCTCGTGATCCCGACGCGCAGAACTATCTGAACTGGTTCGACAGCGCCAACGAAATCATCATCCCGCGCCTGTGGTCGGTAATGACCACCGATCGATGGTACAATTATTATCCCGAGCTGTTCCGGGCCGCAATGCGACGCGCGCAGGTCGTCGAGGCTGACGCTATTCTCACGCAGAGCCCGCTCAACGTGAAGCGCCAGGCCGGCGTCATCATGGAGAAGATCGGTCAGTCCGAGATTCAGTTCCGAAACAGTATGCCTCTGGACATCGGCATCTCAAAGGCGACGTTGAAGTGCATCGAAGGCTATATCGACTTCCGCTACACGCTGTCGAGGAGCTGAGATGTTTATCCCCAATAATTTCGGTTATTGGACCAAGTTCCTTGGGACCGATAAGTTTGGATCGCCGATCTATAGCGCGAACACGATTAAGGTCGGTTGCGGCGTCGTCGAGCTGGACGTCACCGTCAAGAAGACGCCAGTTCGATCCGACGCTTCCGCCTCCAAGGGCAACGTTGACGAAGATGTGGTCGCCGCGACGATTCTGTTCCCCGCCAACGTACCGATCAACGAGGAAGACAAATTCTCGATCGCTGGTCGCTATCTGCGCGTGATGATGGTTGAGCCTCGCTGGGGCATGGATGGCGCGCTCGATCATTACGAGTGCGACTTCGAGGAGTGGGAACAGTGAAACCCGGCATGAGAATTAAGGGCGGCGATGAACTGATCGCCGCATTTCGTTACTGCGCCGAGAAGGTACCTGATCACGCGCGTCGCACGATGCAGAATGTCACCGACAAGATCGTTATTTTGGCGAAACTTCAGACGCCGCATGACACCGGCGATCTCGAGGATTCCATTCACAAGGTCGTAAATCGCGGCGAACGCGGTCGGCTTGAGATCGATATCGTCGGCGGCGAGGGTCTCGATTATGCGGCTGAGATCGATCAAAACTACTCGCATATGGGTATTGGCCCCGGCACGTTCGCGAAGATGGAAGCGAATCCCGGTATCGATATCGGAGAGGACTTCATCGGCCGCGCTGTCGACTTCTATGCCGAGAAGCTACCCGAGGAGATTTTCCAGGTGACGATGCAGACTATCGCCGCAACCGCACTGGGAGATGATAAGTGAACCTCGACTGCATCGCCGGAATTCTGATCGAGGCCGGACTCGCGACAGCGCTAGGCGTCGATATATTCGAGCACCATATGCCCGAGAGCTGTATCAACGGCATTCTTTTGAAGCTGCCGGCGCAGGGTATCCCGGTCAATCACTACGTCCCTGATTTCTACAGGGCGCGATTTCAGGCCATCTATCGTAATAAGGATCATGCGACCGGGGATGCAATGGCTATTAACATCGCCAATGCGTTGACGATGACTAATCAGACGTTTTATGACGCCGATGGCATGACCGTGCTGTTGCGTATTATGCAATGCTACCCCGTCAACCTGCCAATCGTCTATCCGAGGTCGGCGGGTAACGTTTATGAGTGGGCGATCAACCTATCTTCCCAATATATTATGCCAAACGTGCTAAGTCAGCTTTGACTTATCGGCGTTTTCAAGGTTATAATTGTTCAAGTCACTTTGACTTCCCAATTTTCCGAAGGAAAACGCCGTGAGCAACACAAATAACGTTCGCCTGGGTGTCTGCAAGGTTCTCTTTGGCGGCGTTGACCTGGGCTATACCCAGGGCGGCGTGGACGTCGAAGTCAAGACCGAGACGCATCAGGTGTTGGTCGATCAGTATGGCAAGTCCGTCATCAACGAAATCATCCTGGGCCGCACGGTCTCGGTGAAAGTGCCGTTGGCGGAAACCACACTCGACAACTTGGTCCGCATCATGCCGGGCGCTGTCATCGACGAGAACGGCGCCGTCAAGGCTTCGGGTACGATCACCTGGACCACGGTTGCGACTGTCGGCGACACCATTTCCGTCAACGGCAAGACCTACACCGCCGTCGCCACTGGTCCGCTCGCCGCCAATCAGTTCTTGATCGGCGCTTCGGTCACGGCGCAGGCCGCGAACTTCGTGGCGCAGTTCAACATCGATGAAGATCCGCTGGTCGGCATGGTTACGGGCACCTCGGCTCTAGGCGTCGCGACGATCGTCGCGGACAGCTATGACACCGCCTACTTCTCCTCGAACACCATCACCCTCGCCAAGACCGGCACCGGCACCGTGACGCTTTCCGGCGCGACCCTGACGGGCGGCGTTCTCGGCACCAAGATCAAAGTGACCGTCCCGACCGCGGTCGGCACCTCGCTACTCGCGATCGCCCAGCTGCTTACCTTACATCCGCAGGCGAACGCCGACACGAACCGCTCGGAAGACTTTAACATCCCGTATGCGGCGACCGCCGGCGGCTTGAAGTTCGCCTACCAACTCGAGAAGGAGCGCATCTACGACGTCACCTTCACGGGCTATCCGGACCCGGTCTACGGCAATCTCTTCTTGATCGGTGACGCTTCGGCCATCTAATCACTTGTAATTTCAAGTGAGATAGATCAATATTGACTGGCGTTTCGCAAGAAGCGCCAGTTTTTCTTTGACAGGACAGAAACACCCATGGCTTCCGCACCGACGAAATTTCTTGATCTGGACGCGATCGCGAGCGAATTCCCCGAAGTTACCATCAAGCTCGCTGGCGTCGCTCATGCGCTATCCCCTGTGACGGTCGAGGCGTGGATTGCCAACACCAAGGATATGCAGGCTCTCGCCGTCGCCACCGACATCGAGACCGAGATCGGCACGCTGACGAAGATGATCGGCCGATCCTTCAAGACCCTCACTCACGAAATGCTGATTCAGTTGCCGCTGGCGAGTCTCAATAAGATTCTCGAGTTCGCCAAGACGCATAACGGCGAGCGTAAAGCTGACGGGGAGGTTGCGGCTGATGCTGCCGCAAACCCTCCCGCAACGTCAAGTCTTACGACTTCGGATACGTCTTCTGCCGCGTAGTTCGATTCTATAGCCTAAGCGATCGAGCGGTACTTAAAATGCCGATCGCTCGCTTCTGGCTAATGCATCGAAATATCGATAGAATAACGGCCGAAGAATCCATCAAAACCGCGATGATAGGCGCAAGCGTTCAGTCCGGTGAAGGTCTCTCACTACTCATGAGCGACCTGAGAAAGCAAATGGGTACGGTCGCGGAGATAGACGTCGCGGCTGAAAAGCTGACCGAACAGCTGGATAAAGTCGGACTTCAGTCTTTGAAGTCTCTCGCAAGCGCCTTTCGATAAGGCTTCAGTTGAAGGTATAGTTTTATGGCCTTGAAAGTTGAACTCGAACTTGATGACGGCTCGTTCTCGTCTGGCATGTTGCGTGCGGGCGAGTCGCTCACTAAGTTCGAAAGCAAGGCCGGCAATGTCGTTACTTCCATCCGAAAGATGGAAGATAGCTCCAAGAGCTTTCTAAGCACGCTACGCGACGTAACCGTTGTTCTGGGGCTCACGCACCAGGCGCTCGGCATGGTCGAGACCGCGACGACGTCATGGGTTCGAGAGATTGTCGGCGTCAACGCCGAGTTCGAGCGCATGGTTACGATCATGAAGACGCTCTCGGTGGCGCAAGACCCGCTGAAGGAAGCGACCGAAAGCGTCACTCAGCTCCGGAACATGGCGAAAGACGCGCCGTTCTCTCTGAATGCCATTCATACCGCCTTTGTTCGACTGAACGCCGCTGGGCTCGACCCCATGGCTGGCGGTATGAAGGCGCTTGTTGACGCCGTCGCGGCCTTCGGTGGCGGCGATAGCGAACTAAACCGCGCTTCCTTGGCTATGCAGGAAATGGCCGGTAAGGGCGTCGTCCAGATGAAGGAGCTGCGTAATCAGCTCATGATGGCGATCCCCTCGGCCGCGAAGCTCATGGCGCGATCGGTCGGCGAGTCCTACGGCCAGATGATGTCGGATATTCACACCGGCACCGTTGACGCTAAGAGCACCATTCAAGCCTTGAATCTCGAGTTCGAGCGATCCTTTGGCGGCGCGGCCGTGCGCCAGATGCAGACCTTCAACGGTCAGATTGGCCGTACCGCGCTTCTGCTTCAAGATTTGGCGATCATCAACGTCGGCAAGCCGATGTCTGAGAGCGGTCTGCCGAACGCCAACGGCTTCTTCGAGGTTATTAAGAAGCAGGCGGTCGACTTTAACGAGTTTCTCGCCAGCGGCACCGCTAAGGGTCTGGGCGACACGCTCGGTCAGGATCTTACCGCTATCGTAAGCGATATCCGAAGCGCGATCGATTGGGTTGTAAAATTCAGAGAAGAGATCGTCGCGGCCGGCGAAGCGATGGCTATGGGATTTGGCGTAAAACTAGCGATCGGGGGTATTGGCGGTCTTATCGGCATACTAGGCAGCATCAAGACGGAACTGACGTTTATTAAAGCTCAGTGGACGACGGCGTTCGATGCTGTCGAGATTAACAGCGCCACCGCGGCGCTGAAGCGTCAGGCTGTGGCGGAGAGGGAGCTGCGAGAGGCACGACAGGCCGCCGGCACGGCTCACGTTCGCGCGGGTAACTCGCAGAGTGTCGCCGATGAGATGCGCCGGCTCGCCGATACGCAGCCCAGCGCCGGATCGCGCACCCTGATCGAGCAGAATGATCTGGAAGCTAAGCAGCTCAACGCCAAGAAGACGCTCAACTCCGAGATCGCTGCCGCAGAGCTCGCTAGTATGAAGACTGTCGAGGCGGCGAAACAGAATATCAAGGATCAGCGCGTCAGGGCGGATGCGGCCCAGGCTAGAGCCGATGAGCAGCCGCATTTGAGTGGCGGTGTGGCTCGCACTGAGCTTGCTCAGGCCAATCTAAACAAAGCCGCGACGAGAGCTCAGGAGGAGCTGCATCGCGATATGATCGAACTAACGAACGTTAAGCTTCAGGCTGAAGCTGACGCAATAGACCGCGTCACCGTCGCGCAGGTTCGGTACAACGAAGCGCTCCGTGTAGCGCGCGCGACTCCGGAAACCGTCGCGCGAACAGACTTTCAGCAGAATGAAGCGGAGTTGACCGCGATCAGGGCGCAGGCGACCGCGAAACGAGACGCCGTCGCCGCTAACGCGAGCGCGCTGGGTGTTGCAGCCGCCTCCGAGCGTCTGGCTGTAGCTGAAGCTGAGTCCGGAACCAGCGCCCTTGCTCGCAGCGGTAGGAACCTAATCGCCTTCTTGCCGGCGATCGCGACCGGCTTCATGGGGATCGCGGTCGCGGCTCCTATTGCGATGGCCGCGGTCGGTTTTCTCTCTGAATATTTCGACGTGTTTAATCATAAGGCGAAGGAGGCCTGGGAAAACCTAGAGCATTACGGCGCGGCGTCACGCGAAGCAGCTGAATCTGGCGACCCTTTTGTGAAGCAGCAGCAGGCGAAGCTCGATAGTCTTAGGAAAACGGCTGAGTGGTATCAGAACGCGAAGAACCAACAGTTTGGCACTCTTTCAGCTAATCCTGATGGAGAAGGCGATTCTAGGAGCTGGGAGCAGAAGCGCGCAGCCGCGAAGATCGATTACGCCGAACAGGAGAAAAAGATGTCGGATCTCCGTATTGAGGAGCGTAAGAACTACGCCGAAGGTGACAAGAACGACGCGAAGAAAAACGCCAAGCCTTACATCACGTCAATGGATGAGACGCAGATGAAGGAGGAGCGTGACTATAATCGTCAGGCTAATAAAGACGCAGACGAATACGGTGAAAAATACACCAAACTCGCCAACGAGAAAAAGTCTACGTCGCTTGCCCAGGCTGAATACGAACAGCTAGTGCATGATCGTAACATGAGTTACTACGACGAACAGATCACCGCGATCAAGGAAGAGGCCGCGCTATCAGCGAAGGTCGCTGAAACGGGAGACTTCAAGCAAAAGAACGCGAATATCGAAGTTCAGGCTGATGCGGAGAAGCGTATTCTTGACCTAAGACGTCAACAGTTACAGACGCAAAATCAAGTCATGGGTCTGCAAAAGAACGTCAAGCCTGTAGACGATAAGGCGCTGATTGAGAAGGCGCAGACCGAACTCGAGAAGCTCAAGGAGAGCATTGGCGGCTATAGCGCTGGTATTCGCGGCGCTGATTATGAGGCTGAGAGGCTCTATGAGACCTGGACGCGCATGGAGCGGGCCAATGGCGATAGCGAGTTCGTCCGTAACCTGATTCTGCAAATTAAAGAAGCTAAGAAAGAAGCCGATGATCTTAATAAGATCATGGAGGGCGATCACAAGCTCGACAAGGCGCTGGATGAAACTATCGACAAGCTGAAAGAAGGTATTTTTAAGGATAAATTCGGCAAGAATAGTGAGTCCGAGCAGCTTATGGAGCAGCTTCGGGAGGGTCACTTCGCGGGTCATGGCGGCGAGACCGTCGAGCAGCAGCGTCTAACCGCGCTGCGGCAGCAAATCATCTCCAATACTGAAACCGCGAAGACGTTTGGCGCGACGCTCGAACAGGCGATTGGCGGAACATTGGTCAGTAAGATCAATAATCTGAACGACGCGCTGCGGGGAACCGGCGACGCTATGAAAGGCGCTGGCGCTACATTTGCCGCCGCCGCTTCGCAGGGCGGTAATAACCCGCTTCTCGCGCTCCTTGGCGGCGCCAATGGTATCAACGTTCCGACAGGCAACCCGACGCTGAACGGCTCGATCATGGGCGGCGCCGAGCCTTCTCCGAATTGGGCCGATGGTATTCACTTTGGTAACGCGGGACCGGGCTCGGCGCAGACGAGCGCGAACGATAAGATCACCTCTGAAGTGAAAAACGCGCTTCAGGCGATGGAGGCTACGCTTGGCACGCTGACAGTTAACTCGACGACGGAGGGCGACCATGCGAAGAATTCCTTGCACTATAAGGGCCAGGCCGTAGATATCTCCACGTCAGGGATGACGGACGCTCAGTACACCGCGGCCGTCACCGCGGGCGTCATGGCCGGCTTTCGCGGCATCGGCATCTCGAACACCCATCTTCACCTGGATATGGAAGGCACGGCTGGCGATAAAGTGCGAGCTTTCGATGACGAAAAGAATTCGCATATCGTTCGCGCCGGTCGCAACTCCGATCAGTGGACGCAATATGCGAATTCGCTGCCGGTGGCGGCGCCATCCGTACCGACAGCGCCATCCGTACCGAAAACGCCATCCGTGTCTTCCGCTCTCAATCTATCGACTGATCAAGGTCTCAAGATGGGCCAGATCGGTACGCTAGAGGCGCAAAAGAAGATGGAGGACGCCAACCTCGCAATACGCGAGATGATGGATGAGTTTAAGAAGGTTTTCGGGCGTCGCGACTTTGAAGCCGATGGCGTGGGCACCAATCGCGCGAAGGCGCTTGAGAAAATTCACGACGGCGGTCTCGATTCGAGCGCTCATTCTATCGATCCGGCGAACCCCGCGTTCAAGGATTTTCTAGCTATGGCGGATAAAGCCGACGTGGCGGCGAAGGCGTATGCCGACCATGAGAAGCTTCAGTCGGCCGCTAAGGCGTCCTCGGAGAGCATGACGGAAAAGAGCCAGAAGATTAACGACGATCTGGCGAACCTCATGAGCGGGATCAAAAGCGGCGGCAAGGGCGTATCCGAAGCGTTAATTCGTCTGAGAGAGGATCTGGATAAGAACGTCGCCAAGCAGCGCGCGCTTTACAAGGATCCCAACGATCCGCATGTCGTCGCGGCGGAGAAGCTAAGAACCGACACCATGTCGAGCGGCGAGAGCCTCGACTCGGTGCAAAAGCTTGATGCGCTCAATAAGAAGGTTGAAGCCGCGAAGCAGGCCACGATGACGGAAGCCGAGCGCGACGCCGAGGTAATTAGTCTCGCTAAGGAAGGCTATGATCGGGACGTAGCTAACTTTCACGGGTCGCTCGAACAGAAGGCTGAATTTGAAGCCAAGGCTAATAAGGACTTAGCCTATCAGGAAGCCGCCCTGGCCGCTAAGAGCCCCATCGGCAAGGAGATGCAGGCTTGGGGCGATGTATCAAAGAACGTTCAGTCCGATATGGCTGGGGCGATGAGCTCGGCGCTCGATGGCGTGACCTCGATGATCATGACCCACCGCGCGAATTGGATGGGTATCGCGGATGGTATTGAAAAGAGCCTGCTGTCGACCGCGCTGAAGGGCGCCACATCTGGTCTCTTGGGCGGCACGGGACTGACCGGAATGTTCACCAGCGTCGCTGGCGGCGGCGCTAGTAAACTTGGCGGCGAGGCTCTTGGCGGCGGCGGTGGTAAGGGTGGCGTCGTGGGTCCGACCGGTCCAATGCAGCCTAGCGGCATTGGCGGCATCATGGGTTCGCTTGGCGCTATGTTTGGTATTCACCATAGCGGCGACATCGTTGGCGCCGCTGGCGTACCCACGCGCTTCGCGGCCTGGGAGGCTTTCCATGGAGCGCCTCGCTTCCACACGGGCGGCGTGATTGGTTCGGATGAAGTGCCGATCATCACTCAGAAGGGCGAAGGTGTTTTCACCAAAGCCCAGATGAAGGCGATGACGATCGGCGGCTCGGGTGGCGGTCACGCGATTAACGTGAACAACAACATCACGCTGAACGCCGCGGGCGGCTCCGCGGAACAGAACGCCGATCTCGCGCGTCAGGTGGGCGACCACGTCGAGCGCGTCGCGCGCGAAACGGTCGTCTCTGAGCTGATGAATCAGATGCGGCCCGGAAATATGCTCGCGCAATAACTGTGAATTAGGAATCTGACATGACGATGAACACCTTCAGCCCGGTTCCCGCGCCCTCGCCGGGAACCGATCGCAAGCCCAAGCCGAAGCTCCTAGAGACGGAGTTCGGCGACGGCTACACGCAAGCCTCGGCCGACGGTATCAACTGGATTCGGGATACCGTGAATCTGAGCTGGGAGACGCTGCTGCCGACCCAGGCTAACGCGATCGACGCCTTCTTCGTCGGTCAAGGCGGTTACATCCCATTTCTCTATACGATCTCCGATGAGACGACCGCGAAGCAATGGATCTGCAAGGTTTGGACGGTGAAGCGAGGTAGCGGCGGTATTCGATCGATGACGGCGACCCTGGTTCAGGATTTCAGCATAGGAAACTGATGGACGACACGTCATTATTGACTTATGATCGAGGTTCGGCCAGAAGGACGTCATGACCAATCTTATCGCAGCACAGAGAAGCTCGGCGCCAGGCGCTCTTGTCTCCTTGTTCAAATTGGATACGAGCCCGCTCGGTGGCCCTATCGCCTATTTCTCACAGAACACCATAGCCGGCGCGGCATCTGGCGTGACCTTCAATGGCATCTATTACACGCCAGTTGATGTCGAGTTCAAAGGCTTCGAAATCGTAGCCGGCGGCGGTCTGCCCACGCCCAAGATCAAGCTCGCCAACACCAACGGCATCTTTCAGGCGATGGTTAACACCTATGGCGATCTGGTCGGCTGCGACATTCAGCGCATACGCACCTTTTCTCAGTTTCTCGACGG
>Ga0302194_10002481_pt1 | contig 11689 bp, 8 predicted proteins | sample II_Bog_N1_1_FD_200227 | JGI IMG/M metagenome (GOLD analysis project Ga0302194, IMG submission 200227) | Peat permafrost microbial communities from Stordalen Mire near Abisko, Sweden - II_Bog_N1_1 | ecosystem: Environmental > Terrestrial > Soil > Wetlands > Peat | place: Sweden: Abisko, Stordalen...
GATCCAGTGACAGTGCTGTGGATGTCCGCGGTGACCGGATTCATGATCAAGGCGGTCGGCTGGCAGATGACCTTCATTCTCGAAGGAATCCCATCCATTCTGTGGGCTTTCATCTGGGTCATGATTGTGCGCGATCATCCGACGGAAGCGTCTTGGATGAGCAAAGATTGCTGCGACCAACTTGCCGGCGAGCTTGCTTTGGAGCAGACAACTCTGCCGCACATGGCGAACTTCCGCGCGACTCTGCTCGTACCCGGCGTAATCCTGCTGTGCTTGCAGTATTTCTGCTGGAGCGCCGGGATTTACGGCTTCGTGCTGTGGCTGCCCACCATGATTCGGGCTGGATCGGCGCGCGGCATCGAGATGGTTGGCCTGCTCAACGCAGTTCCTTTTCTGCTAGCGGTTATTCTCATGCTGGGGGTCGCGCATTTTTCCGATCGAACCCTCAGCCGGAAACGCTACATCGGTCCGTTTCTCGTGCTTGCGGGAGTTGCGCTATTTATCTCCTCCATGACCGCCGGGTACAGCTTCTGGTTGGCGTACACATTTCTGATTATTGCCGGCGGCGCCATGTACGCGCCCTACGGACCCTTCTTTTCCATTGTGCCGGAGATGCTGCCGAAGAATGTAGCCGGCGAAGTGATGGCTCTCGTCAACTGTTGCGGAGCCCTCGGCGCGTTCATCGGCACGTGGCTGGTCGGCCAATTGCAAGCGGTTACCGGCAACTCGCGCGCCGGATATTTCCTCATGTCCATGCTGCTCATGCTGGCCGGCGGCATCATCTTCAGGCTGAAGGATGCGAAGCCTGCGAGCGACGCCCGCGCCTAAAGGCTGGCCGGCTAACTTGTTTGTCGCCCCACCGCATCGCGCGTAAAGGCGCCATTGACCAGGCGCCAGATGCCCAGCGGATTCTCGTCCTTCAACTCGTCGGGCAATGCTGCCTGCGGAAAATCCTGGTAGCAAACGGGACGCGCGAAGCGAAGAATCGCCTGGGTGCCAACTGAGGTGAAGCGGCTGTCGCTGGTGGCCGGATACGGCCCGCCATGCACCATGGCGTGGCAAACCTCTACGCCCGTCGGAAAGCCATTGACGACAAGCCTTCCCGCTTTTTGCTCCAGAACATCGACAAGGTCGGCGAAGCTGGCGATATCGGCATCGGTTCCATGCAAGGTCGCGGTGAGTTGGCCTTCCAGCGCCTGCGCCAGCGCGATCAATTCTTCTCGATTGGTATAGCGGACGATCAGCGTGCTGGGTCCGAAGATCTCATGTGCCAGTTCGTCATCGCGGAGAAGATCGCTGCCGCTTACTTCAAACAGGGCCGGAGAGACATGCCCGGCTCCAGTGCCTTCTGTCGAACCGGTCTGCGCGAGCAACTCAACCGAGCCGTGTCCTTGGCGTTGAGCCACTCCCGTTTTGTAGTTCTTGCAAATTCCTTCCGTGAGCATCGGCGAAGCCGTCGCCTGATTCACACGAGCCACAAGAGCAGCAACCAGCGCGTCTGAGGATTCGTTCAGGGGCAGAAAAACCAGTCCAGGCTTGGTGCAGAATTGCCCCACACCCAATGTGAACGAGCCGAAGAGGCCATCGGCGATTTGCGCGCCGCGCGTGCGCAGGGCCTCAGGGAGCACGAAGAGCGGATTGGTGCTGCTCATCTCAGTGAAACAGGGGATCGGTTCCAGCCTCGCTGCGGCCAGCTGCATCAAAGCCTTGCCGGCAGACAGGGAACCTGTGAAGCCAACGGCCTTTACCTTGGGATGCCGTACCAGCGCCGATCCAACATGCGCGCCCGTGCCAAAGAGCAGTGCGAAAACGCCTGCCGGCAGGCCGCACTCTTTTACGCTGCGGCAGATAACCTGCCCCACCAGTTCGCTTGTGCCCGGATGCGCTGAATGAGCCTTGATAATTACGGGATTTCCCGCGGCGAGAGCAGACGCGGTATCTCCTCCAGCGACAGAGAAGGCCAAAGGAAAGTTGCTCGCTCCAAACACCGCTACTGGACCCAGCGGACGCAGCACAGAGCGAATATCGGCCCGCGGCAGCGGCGTGCGCCGCGGTTCCGCCGGATCGATTCGAGCCGCGACCCAAGACCCCTCTTCGACAAACTGCGCAAAGAGCCGGAGTTGAGAGATCGTTCGCCCCACCTCCCCTTGAAGGCGTTTTTCTGGAAGGGCGGTTTCTCGATGCGCTCGCTCCACCAACTCAGCCGCAATGTTTTCGATGCCCGCTGCAATATGGCGAAGAAACCTGCTCTTTTCCCGTCCAGATAACTTGCCGTAAATCGCAAAGGCTTCCCCGGCCAGGTTCGCCGCTAGGTCGACATCTTCCATGGAAGCGGAATGGAAAACCGGATCAAGGCGAATTCCGGCAGCGGGATCGAAACCCGCAAATGTGGCTCCGGTTCCCTCGCGGGGTTCGCCCTTCAGAATTGAGTATCCGCGCAGCATAATCACGCGCAATTCTACCAAAGGCGCAGAGGGTCGCATATTCAGGTTTGTCGGAAGGCACATTCCTGCACGCTGGCCTACATATCGGAACTGACATCGGAATGGTGCGGACTCCCGCTTTGCGACCCAATGTAGAATCTCTGTAGCCTGGCTTACGATCAGCCAATTGCCTCACATGCCGGCGTCTTTGGTTGCATTCCAGCGCCGCAGTTAGATTTCCAGACCGTGTGCGGTGTCTTCTCTGACGGGGACATGAACGGTCGGCGTCTGGAGGCTGTGTCAGCAATGTCACGCAAATGGTGCATTCACACGAAAATCCGCGCTTTTTGTGCAGCCCCGGTGCGGCATTTTGGACGCAAGTGTAACCAGACCAGCACTTTTTTCCGAAACAGCATCCATGTTTCGAATGGTAACTCCTTCGCAATCGCAAAAAGGTTGCCGAACTGTAAATGCAGCATTTTATCGTGAGCGAAATAGGTTACTAACATTACCATAGTGCATTCATTAGTAATTTGACTGTGATTTACTTAAACGTTTTAATGATCGACCTGCGGGTGAAAGCAGGCGATTTGGCGCGAAAAAACACCAATTCTGAACGACTGCTTCACCGGCGGATTTCGTGTCGGTCTGGAAGGTGGTTACTCGATCAGTGGTCTGAGAATCGCGCAGTTGCGAGATCGCATTCTCAGTGAGAATGCGTTTCATTGCTCTTAAACCCGTTTTCATAAGCTCGCGCGGGGCGTGGTCTTCACCATCCACTTCAGTCTCTTCGTTTTTGTCGGTATTTGAAGGCTTACGCACGTTCGGACTGCGGGACTTTGAATTCTTTTTGACCCGCGGATATTCCTTTGATTCCAGCATCATTCTGCGAAGAGCGCTCCAGCACTGAGTAAAGTAAGCGGGCTACGTGATGTGAAGGAGAATGTATGATTCAGCGGTTTACTCCCCCTTGCGGACGCGGTTGCGTTCGCCGTCTGAGCGGGTACGTTGCAGTACTCGCATTTCTATTGCTAACCCTTGTAGCGCCCAGCGTTTTCGCTCAGTGCAAGGTTGTTTACACAATATCGCCACAGAACACAAGCGCCTTCGGCGCGTCAGTTTCCATTCAGAACACCGGAAGCACAACCCTGAGCAACTGGTCGCTGACCTGGAGCTTTGCCAACGGACAGACCATCGCCAGTTCCTGGAATGGCGCCGTAACGCAGAGCGGAGCCAACGTCACCGTAAGCGAACAGGCCGGCCAGACGTGGCAGAACATACCGGCTGGCGGAAGCTACTCGGGATTCGGATTTAACGGTACGTGGAACGGAGTCACCAACGCGATACCCACGAACTTCGCGGTCAATGGAACGGCTTGCAACTCGTCTTTGACAGCAACAACCACCGCGCTTGCGACCTCCTCCACAACCGTAGCGACTGGCGCCAGCGTTACCCTGACCGCCACGGTTGCGCCCACAGCGGCCACCGGGACAGTTACGTTTCTTGATGGCACAACGTCGCTGGGAACCGGGACGCTGAGTTCTGGAAAGGCGACGTTGTCCACCTCGTTCGGCACCACCGGGACGCATGCGATTACCGCTGTCTACGGCGGATCGACGACCTATGCGACCAGCACCTCGAGCGCTGTCTTAGTCACGGTCAGCGCTTCCACCAAGACGGCTACGACCACCGCACTCGCCGTATCCACCACAACGCCGGCGGTTGGCGCCAGCGTCACGCTGACGGCCACGGTTGCGCCTTCTGCAGCGACCGGCACAGTGACCTTCATGTCGGGAACGACCTCGCTCGGAACCGGAACGCTGAGTTCGGGCAAGGCGACGCTCACGACCTCTTTCGCGACAGCCGGAACCGACTCACTGACAGCTGTCTATGCTGGATCAACGACCTACGCGACCAGCACATCGAGTGCCGTCTCAATCACGGTCAGCGCGGGAACCAAGACGGCCACGACCACCACGCTTGCTGCATCCACCACCACGCCTACGGTGGGCGCCAGCGTCACGCTGACAGCTACGGTTTCGCCATCGGCAGCGACCGGTACAGTCACCTTCTTTTCGGGAACGACCTCGCTCGGGACCGGAACGCTGAGTTCGGGCAAGGCGACGCTCACGACCTCTTTCGCGACAGCCGGAACCGACTCATTGACAGCTGTATATGCTGGATCGACGACCTACGCGACCAGCACATCGAGCGCCGTGGGCATCACCGTCGAGGCCAGTTCGGCGAACGCAGTCGTTACTGTGAATCCATCGCATGATGGCATCGCCGTCAGCGATATGATTCTGGGCATGAATATGGCTGCTTGGTACGACATCTCTGATAGCGGCAACGGTCCCGCCGTTGTGGGTGCTTTCCAGACTGCTGGCATCAAGGCGGTTCGCTGGCCGGGTGGATCGTGGTCCGACCTTTATCACTGGGCCACCAATGCCAATTGCTTCAGCAGCAGCGACGGCACTCCCAGCGCAAATGATACGTTTGCAAATTTCGTCAGCGACCTCGCAATTCCCGGAGGGCTTGATGTAGCGCTCACGGCAGATTACGGAACAGACATTGCCTGCACCGGACCGGGAGATCCGACCGAAGCCGCGGCCTGGGCGGCTAAGGCTCTGACCCTCAATGCCAATGTAAGCCATATTACCGTCGGCAATGAGGAATACGGAAGCTGGGAAGAGGATCTGCATTCCGTGAAGAACGACCCAACAACTTACGCCAACGCCGTGGCAACGGGATACTATCCGGATATCAAGGCGGCTAGTCCGAACGTGCTGGTGGGCGTCGTAGTCAACCCCGGAAACTCTCCCGCATGGGATCCGATCGTGCTCGCCGATGCGAAGTATGATTTCGTCGAGTACCACTACTACCCCGAGACACCCGGAGCAGAAAACGACACCACCCTGATTCAACAGGATGCGCAGAACCTGACCACGAATATCAACACGATCAAGTCGGAACTCGCGTCAGCCGGCCATTCCGGCACACCCATTTACGTGGGCGAGATCGGAGGGCCGTATAGCAATCCTGGCAAGCAGAGCTGGTCGATTACCCAGGGCTTGTATGCGGGACAAGTTTTGGGCGAAATGATGAACGACGGCGTCACGCGCCTGACTTGGTGGATTGGTTTCGGCAATTGTAACGGTACCGCCGGAAACGATGGTTCCTCGGTCTATGGATGGCAGGATTTCGGGGCTTACAATATCTTTTCCGATGGACCTTCCGATACCACCTGTCCGGGCGCGGGGGCCATCGGCACCATGTCTCCAACGGCGCGCGCATTCCAGCTCTTCAGCAGCGTGGCTGTCAACGGCGAATTTGTGCTGACACCGGCCGTGAGCGGAGATACGACGGATGTGGTTGCGTATGCGGCAACCCACAGCGGCGGCACGGCGCTGGTGTTGTTCAACCGCAACGAGACCACCAGTGAGACGGTCCAGCTGGCACTGACCGGCGTTGCCTCCTCATCGTCGGTCACCGTCGAAACCTACAACAAAGCGCTCTATGACCAGACGGATTCGACGAATCCTGTCTGGGCAGCGCCCACCACCACCAATCTTGGCGCGCGGACCCTGCCGCTGACTCTCACTCTCACCCCCTGGAGCATGAACGTGGTCATTATCAAGTAAGGGCCGCGGGAAGCTCCCCTTAGAGTCTTTCATCACCAACCGATAGCCTCAGGTCTTGCCAGACCTGAGGCTATCGACATTTTGGGATTACATAGAGGCATCTTCCGAAAACGGAGACTGTGCTTCTTCTTTCGGCGACGGCTTCTTGCTTGTAGCGTTGTCCACCGCGACGAACGCTTGCGGCCAATGATGAAGGAACACGATTGCGCTGCCATCCATTGCGGCAGAGGTTCCCAGTACGCCCGCGAAGGAGACGGAGGAATTGCCAGCAGCCGCGCGCACAATAGCCGGGTGCCCCAGAGCCTGCACTGAGCGCAGTCGAAGTGTCCCGATTCTGGGACCTGAGAAACTACAATTCTTTCCCTGCCCCTTGCGTAGTATTACGCCCCGCCGGCGCACAATGGGGGATAGAGACAGCCATGAAAGAAATCGCCGCAGGGGTAAGAGTTGCGACCACGTTCCCCGGATCAATCTCTCAGGAACCTGCCCGATCCGGTCCTTCTCCTAGTCACGATTTAATGAATACACCTACGCTCCCACTTTATTTTCAAAACCTTGCAGATAATTTCTGAACCACCCTCGAAACCCGGACTTCAGGTGCGCGGAATTTTTTGCGGAACTATAGAACCGCGGGACGCGTAATGAAAATTGCAGTCGCGGCGGCGACGAGGCAGCGGGAGGTGACAGATGCACGATCCGTGGTGGATGCGCGCCTTTCTGGCAGTTCACGTCACCGCCGGTAGCGGGGCCTTTGTGCTGGCTCCGCTGGCGCTGGTCACTGCAAAGGGCGGCAAGGCGCATCGCATGTGGGGCAAGATCTACTTCTGGTGCATGACCATCGTCGCCTTTACGGCTCTGGTCATGGCCACCTATCTGCCAATCCTCTTCCTCGCACTGGTAGCCATCTTCAGCTTCTATGCGGCTTTCTCGGCCTACCGGGTGCTCGGTCAGAAGGATGCCTGGAAAGGCGCTCCGGTCGTTCGTGGACTGGATTGGGTTGCCGCAATCTTCTGCTTCGCAGCCAGCCTGGCGATGGTGGTGTTGGGGGCCATCCGGCCGGAGCTCGTACAGAACCTGCGCATCCCGGCGATTGTCTTCGGAGTCGTTGGGATGCGCATTTCGGGCAGATCCATGTGGCGCTTCACGCATCCGCCGGCGGAGAAAATGTTCTGGTGGTACGCTCATCTGCAGGGAATGATCGGGAGCTATATTGCTGCCTGGACCGCTTTCTCGCTCGTCACAATCGGCCCCTTGCTGCATGGAGCCTGGTGGCTGTGGATAGTGCCCATCTCGGTTGGCATACCCGCCATCATTGCCACGACGGCCTACTATCAGCGGAAGTTTGCTCCTAGGCCAAAAGCCGCCCTTACATAAGTAGCCTTTCCAGCCCCTTGCGTAGTATTACGCCCCGCCGGCGCACAATGGAGATAATGAAACCCATGAAAGAAATCGCCGCAGGAGTGGAAGTTGCTTCCACGTTCCCCGGACCAATCTCTCAGGAACCTGCCCGATCCGGTCCTTCTCATAGTGACGATTTAATTAATACCCCCACCCCCTCTATATATTTTCCAAACCTTGCAGATAATTTCTGAACCACCGTCGAAACCCGGAATCACCGGCTAACCAAGCCCCGCCGCGCCCCCGCTTTCTGGAGCAAGATCGATCTCCAACCAATACAATGGAAATGGGTGAGAGTGCCTGATAGGAGGCAATGATGCGGCGATTGCGTTACGGCGTGGCGATGAGCCTGGATGGATTCATCGCAGGACCCATCGGCGAGTATGACTGGTTCGTCACCGATCCTGCGCTCGATTACGCTGCGATTCACGCGCAGTTTGACACGCTGTTGATGGGGCGTGGAACGTATGAGATTGCCAGGAACCGGCGCGATTCGCTGTCAGGCACGGGCCACCGCTGGATCGTCGTATCCAGCACGCTGAAGCCCGGAGACCACCCCGGCGCGACCATTCTGAGCAGTGGCATCTTGGACGCGGTCGCCGCCTTGAAGGCGCAGCCGGGCAAGGACATCTGGCTCTGCGGCGGCGGCTTGCTGTTTCGCTGTCTGCTCGATGCCGGCCTTGTGGATGCAGTGGAAGTGGTGGTGATGCCGGTGATGCTGGGCAGCGGGGTTCCGCTGCTGCCGGAGGGCCGGCGGCGGACCCTTCGTCTCGAAGAGAGCAAGGCGTTGCCCAGCGGGATTCTGATGCTCTCGTATTCCATTCCGGCGGAAGCGGCGTAATAGCCGAACATTTGACAGCCGCCCCGAAGGCTCCTAATCTCAGCATATGGAAGTGCGACTCAGCGTCGAGCAGGAAGCTCAGCTCTCCCTCATGGCCGGCCAGACCGGCAGGAGCGCGGATGAGTTGGCGCGTGAAGTTGTGGAACGCTACATCGCGGAGGAAGCCCATTTCCGCGCCGCGGTGCAAGCCGGGTTGGATGATGCTGCTCGTGGCAACTTCGTCCCCACATCTGAGGTTTGGGCCGCGGTAGAGCGCGAGTTGCAGGGCTGAGACCCACAGATGCCCGACCCGATGCAAGTGCGATGGACGGAATCGGCCACTCAGGATATCCGAGGGATCGCCCGGTACATTCGCAAGGACAATCCCGCCGCTGCCAGAGCGGTTGCAAAAGCCACCCTCGATGCGGCCGACTCTCTTAGCCTTTTCCCCTTCAAGGGGCGTGAAGGGAAGATCGCCGACACCCGCGAGTTGGTTGTCTCCGGATTGCCATACATCGTCGTGTACAAGGTGACAAAGACGGCGATCCACGTTCTCCACATTTATCACGGCGCCAGGAACTGGCCGGGAGAACAACGATCCTGAATGCGAAGAGGCGTCCGCCGCGGCGGACGCCTCTTCTTGTCAATCAGCTCGATTCGATTTCTGCCGATCTAGAATCTGTAAACGACGCCGAACGCAGCGCGGGAATTCCAGTGTTTGTGGGGCGAGTATCCCAGGGCTGGCGAGTTGTTGATGAAGGAGAACGACGAAGCGATGTCGTCGCCTGACGCGCGCAAGGCAAGTCGCGGGCTGAGCTTGTATTCCATGCCGCCGCCGAATCCACCCGCAAACGAGATGTTGGGCGTCTGGCTTTCGCCGCCCGAGTGTACGCCGCCCATCAGGCCATGGGCAAATCCGCTGAGCTTTCCAAAGAGCTCTGCATGCACCACGGGTCCAAACAGGAGCGCATCGACCGACGGTTTTCCTGGGTTGCCCGAAACGATGGCGTACTTGTAATAGGCTCCGTCCGCGGTGACCCCGAAGTACTTGCCCCAATCGCGCGTGATGGATGCATTGACGCCCATCAAACCGCTGCGCGACAGGTTGACCTGATTGAGGCTGGTGTAGCCGAATCCGGCGAAGGCCTCCCATTTGTAGGAGCTGTCACCCCGGTCAGTGGAGCCCTTTCTAACGGCGGGGGCAACCTGGCCTGCGGCTGCCAGGGGCATAAGCACGGCCGGAAGTGCGGCCAAAATCGTAAGCAGGAACGTCCTCTTCAACTTGAAACTCTCCTCAATACCATGGTGTGGCTGGCATGCCGCTCACAGGGCTTTGCCCCGGCGGCGCGCCGTGACTGGGATGCTGTACCTTCATAGACTATCCTCTTGACCCCGGTTCGATGAAGTCCTGGATTCAACGAAGTTCCAGACCCGACCGGGCGACAGGCGGGTTGCAAGAGGGCCGATGCATCTCTTTGACCGTTTTTGGCCGGTAAAGGAATCAAAGCGGGAAGAAAAGACGAGCGATTTTGAAAATCTGCCGAAGTTCATCCCGCCGATTCGCGAGCAGGAAATCCGCCCTCAATCCCGCTCGAGATACCAGGGAATGTTGACGACGACGATGCGGCGGTTTCCGCGCAGGAGCAGGATCACCTTGAGCATGTCTGCCCGGCGGTTGTGCATCAGGTTTTCCCACCAATGGCGCACCACCAGCTCCGGCACCAGCACGCAAACATGGTGAGTTTGCGACTCGCACTCCGCCCCCAGAACATAATCGACCACCGGCGCCAGAACGTAACGGAAGGGCGACTTCAAAATCACCAGCTTGGGAACGCCCTTGCCGGCCGCGCGCAACGGGGCGGCCACATCGGCCTCCCACACCTTGCAGATCTCGTCCGGCTCTTCCGCGGTCTGCACATGCAGGCAGCGAACGTCGGTCGACATGGCGAGCCCGAAGGCGAGAGCCTTCTCGGTGACGCGGCTCCAGCGATCCATGGGCACCACGACTATAGGCTCGGTGACCTCGGAGGGGACGAGAGGCAGGTCGAGGAAGGTCTCCTTGTCCACGCGCACGTAGTGGCGCTTGACGGCGCGCATCAGCAGGATCATGACCACGATGAGCAGAGCGGTGATCCACGCGCCGTCCACAAATTTGGCCACCAGCACCACCACGGTGGTGATGCCGGTGGCCACGGCGCCCAGTCCATTGAGGAACATGCGCCCACGTGCCTTACCTTGGCGCTTCCAGTGCATAACCATGCCGGCCTGCGAGAGGGTGAAGGCCATGAATGCCCCAATCGCATATAGCGGAATCAGCCGGTCCGTCACGCCACGGAAGACGATAAGCAACACGGCGGTAAGCGCCACCAGCACATAGATGCCCCACGAGTAGAGCAGCCGCCGCCCGCGCAGCAGGAACACGTGCGGCATGTAGTCGTCGAGGGCGATGGCGCGCGTAAGGCGCGGAAAATCCGCAAAGGCGGTGTTGGCGCTCAAAGCCAGCACCAGCAGCACTGAGGCGATGGTCACGTAATAGAACCAGCCGTGTCCCATTACCGCGCGGGTGAGCATGGAGAGCACGCTCTCATAGCCCGGCCCGTCGGGGTTGGTCGCGGCAATGCCATAGGAGCGGCAGAGCAGGGCAATGCCGGCCAGCAGCACCCCCAGAAGTACAATGATGATGGTCAGCGTGATCTTGGCGTTCTTGCGCGTATCATCCCGGAAGGCCATCACGCCGTTGCTCACCGCTTCCACACCGGTCATGGCTGTGCAGCCGGAAGAAAACACCTTGAGCAGCAGCCACCAGCCCACCGCCACCGTGGCTGCGGGCAGCGCCGGCAGTGGCGTCACTGGGTGAGGATGGCCGCCGCTGCCAAGCACATGCCAAGCGCCCACGGCGATCACAATCAGCAGCGTTCCGGTAAACAGGTAGGTGGGAATCATGAATACTACGCCGGTGTCGTGAACGCCGCGCATATTCACAATCGTCAGGATAAACAGCACCGCGAGGCACAACTGCAAGGTGTAGGGCTGCAAGCCCGGCGAAGCGGAGATCAGCGCGCCCACGCCTGCCGAGATGCCTACTGCCGCAGTAAGAATGTAGTCGATCATCAGGGCCGCGGCAGCCAGCAAACCGGCGCCCTCGCCCAGGTTCTGCGAGGCCACGGTGTAAGACCCGCCGCCCTGGGGATAGGCGTCGATCGTCTGCCGGTAGCTGAAGTAGACAATCGTCAGCAGCGCCACAATCGCGGCGCTCACCGGCACAATGTAATGCACGCCCAGCAGGCCCAGCGGAATAAGCAATGTGAGCGCGGCTTCGGGGCCGTATGCGGCGGAACTCAGTGCGTCGAGGCCAAAGATGGGGATACCGGCGATGGGGCCGATGTGTTCGGCGCGCTCCTCACTGG
>Ga0302194_10002489_pt1 | contig 11670 bp, 9 predicted proteins | sample II_Bog_N1_1_FD_200227 | JGI IMG/M metagenome (GOLD analysis project Ga0302194, IMG submission 200227) | Peat permafrost microbial communities from Stordalen Mire near Abisko, Sweden - II_Bog_N1_1 | ecosystem: Environmental > Terrestrial > Soil > Wetlands > Peat | place: Sweden: Abisko, Stordalen...
CCTCACACTCACTCGCAGCAGCAGTCGGCGGTCTCCATTCCGGCGGCGGTGCCCGTGCCCACTCCGGTGGTCCAGGTCCATATCGCCGAAGCAGTTTCCGCGCTGGCCTGAACCGGCTTTGATCGCACAACGCTCGCACCAGGCCCCGGCAGTAGCCGGGGCTTGGTGCGTTCAGAGGGCCTTCGGGCGCATCGAAGAAAAGGCCACCCCGCGACGCAGGATGGCCTTTTCTTCGATGAGTTGTTGCAGAAGCGCTGCTTCGGCCTCGTCTATTTGAAGGAGGCGATGGCGCTGGCCTCGTCGTCCTTGATGTCAAAAACGGTGTAGAGCTTGGTCAACTGCAGCAGATCGTGAACTTTCTTGGTCAGATTCAGCAGCTTGACTTCGGCCTGCTGATTCTTGGCTGTGGTAAAGGCGCTCACCAGCTCGCCCAACCCTGAGCTGTCGATGTAGTTGACGTCTCCCAGGTTCAGCAGGATGTTTTTTGATCCCTTGCTGATCAGGCCGCGAATGGCATCGCGCAACTGCACACTGCCCTCGCCCAATGTGATTCGCCCGCTAAGGTCCAGAACGATTACGCCGTCTACTTCACGCGTAGCAATTGTCAGCGCCACAGGTATTCCTCCTCGTTTGGTATTGCAATTATAGTACGTTAGCGGTTGAGAAATCCCAACCTTCCATTTGCTCCGCCGCAAAAAACTTGACCGATCCGGAGCCGGACCTCATTGATTGCCTTCTAAGTGTTGCCCTCATCCGGCGTCAGGTGTTTGACAAGGGTCAACTCCGTCCCGGGATGCAGTTGTCGAAAGTGTACCTCATCCATGAACGATCGGATGATGAAGATGCCGCGTCCCGTGCCGCGCAAGAGGTTTTCCGGGGCCAGGGGGTCGGGAAGTGTCTCCGGGTCCAGGCCCTTGCCCTGGTCGGCGATGGTAATCACCAGCGCCGACCCAGTGTTTTCAAAGCTGGCGCTCACACGCTTGGCGGGGTCGTATTCGTTGCCGTGAAGAACGGCATTCACGGCAGCTTCGCGTGCCGCCATGGCCACGTGAAAGCGCGCATCCTCATCCAGGCCAGCCTCGGCGGCCAGTTTGTCGGCGGCCGCCTCTACTTCGGCCACGCTCTCCATCGTCGATTTCAGCGCGAGGGTTAGCCGTCCTGCCATTGGTTCGTGCACCTGATCCCGAACCCGCCTCTTCCGGCGCGAAGATGGTCCTTTTGCCCCTTTGCGCACCACAGCAACATTCAATCCGAGTTTCAGGGTTGCTGCGGAGTTGTGTCAAGCCGTGGCACGGCTGAACCGCCGAAGGCGCAATTGCAGGTGTTCAGATTGCATGGATACCTATGGCGCGAGGAGAACTCTCTGGACCGGGTCGCAGAATTGCCCGCATCGAATTAGGACGCAGAAAGCTGGATCCGTTTTCCAACCAGTTCTTTGCGTTCCGTGAGTCATAACAGATTGTATTGAATAGAGTTGCATCGTCATTTTGCGGCTATTTCTGCGCCCTGCGCACTCGCCCCATGTCCGGAGAAACCACCTGCAGTTGGGCGATACAGAAGGCGCCCTTATCCGATTGACATACCCGGCCACCCAGCGGCTTTGCATGCTGCAGGCGGCGGGACCCCGGTCATCGCATGTTGCCTTAAACTTTCCGGCCATTCAGCCGATGAATACGAGTTGGCAAATACTTCGTAGGTGTAGCCGTTGTTCTCTTTCAGCTGGAAGAGTAACTATTCGCTTGGCATCAAAGGCTTGGACCAGCAGCATCAAGCGATCATGGACTGTCTGAGTCAACTCCATGTGGTGTTGATGAGCGGCCGCATGAATGAGGCTGCGGCTCCCCTCATCGATCATCTGGTCTCTGTTGCACAAGAACATTTCGCCACCGAAGAGAGGCTCATGGAGTCCACCCGGTTTCCGGGCCTGGACGATCACCGCGCCAAACATCAAGCACTTTCCAAGAGGGTTGCAGAGTTCATCGCCCGTCATGAAAAGGGAGACAAGGCTGCCTACAGCCAGTTCATGTATTTCCTGCGCGGATGGATCACCCGGCATATGCAGAAAGAAGACCACGAATATGCTCCGTGGCTGGCAGAGCACGGTATACGTTAGTGTGACAGTCCAACAAGCCGGAAGGCAGCCTCGCCGATTGTCTCAACCTGCGCAAACGATGTAGGCATGGTTTCCGAAAATGCTCCAGTAAATCAGTTCTGGGCAAGGTCGAAGAACTGATACCGGTTTTTTCCGATCAATTTAGCCTGATACATGGCATGGTCGGCCTGGCGGAGCAACTGATCGGCGTCCAGATCCTCCGGCTGAGGATAGAAAGTCACGCCTATGCTGGCAGACACACAAAGAGTTGTCTCGCCAACCATTATTGGTTCGGCGACAGCTTGAAGCAGCCGGTCGAAAATCGGAACGCTGGCGCCAACTTCTGACAAATCCGGCAGCACGACAACGAACTCGTCACCGCCCAGCCGGGCAAGAGTATCGCCTTCCCGAAGAGCCAGCTTCATGCGGACGGCTAATGCGGTAAGCAACTGGTCTCCTGCATGATGTCCATGAGTATCGTTCACCGCTTTGAAGCCGTCCAGGTCGATCAGCGCCACCGCCAGCAGTCGCTCCCGGCGGCGGCCCTGGACCATTGCCTGCCGCAGACGGTCACCGAGCAGGACACGGTTGGGAAGGCCGGTCAGCGAGTCGAAATAGGCAATCTGTTCAAGCTTTGTTTCGTGCTCCTTGAGCAGTGTAATGTCGTGGAACAGCGCTACATACTGCTGGACATTGCCGCCGGCATCGAGCACGCCTGTGATGGTTTGCATCACGCAGCATATTTCGCCGTTCTTTTTTCGATTCCAGAGCTCTCCAGACCATTCGTGTTTCTCGTTCAGAGCGCCCCACATTCCCGCGTAGAAGTCCCTGTCATGGCGCCCTGAATTCAGAAAGCGCGGGTTGCGGCCCAGAACCTCATTCCGGTCATATCCTGTGGTCTGGGTGAAGGCGTCATTCACATCCAGGATCATGCCGTCGGGTGTGGTGATCAAGATGCCTTCAGAGGCATGAGAAAAGACGCTGGCGGCGAGCCGCAGCCTCTCTTCCGTCTGTTTTCTTTCGGTGATGTCCTGGGTCGTGCCGCGCAGGATCGCGGGCTTTCCAAGGGCATCCAACTCGATTCTGCGCTGGCCGTGTATCCAGCGCACCTCTTGGTCGACGGGCCTGATAATCCGGTAGTCCTTTGTGAAGGGCTGACCGTAGCCAATCACTTCGACCGCTAAATGATCAGCGATCTGCTTGCGGTCGTCGGGATGGATCAAGGCCAACCACCCCGCCATGGTCTTGTCATAGCTCTTGTCGATTCCGAACAGATCCTCCAGTACATCCGATCTTGTCCACGCCCCGGTGCGAAAATCCAATGCGAAGCTGCCAAGACCGGCAATTCTTTGCGATTCGCGCAGGGAATCCTCGCTCGCACCCAGAGCTTCCGCTGCCCGCTTGCGTTCCGTAATGTCAGTGTTTACGCCGAGAAATCGTATTGCCAGTCGTTTCTTCCCTTCGCCGTCAAAATAAACTCGTCCATGCGAGGAAATCCAATGAAGTGAGCCATCTGGCCAGACAACGCGAAACTCCCGGTGAAATGCTCCATCATTGGCCCCGGCGATTGCTTGCTTGATTGCCTCGTCTACCGCCGGGCCGTCCTCCGGGTGAATATTCTGAATTGCCTTCTCGTAATCGACCAGTTCCCCGCTGCGGAACCCAAAGCCGTTGCGGCAGCACTCATCCCAATTCACTTCTCCCGTTTTGAGGTTGTACTCCCACGCCCCGAGATTCGCCGCCTCCAGTGCTAACCACCGATACTCCGATACCTCCTGGAGCTGCTCCTGGGTTTCACGCAGCGCCTGTTCTCTTTCAAAAGCAGCCAACCGGCGTTCATAGCGGCGGTAGCGCTCCGCCACGACACTCATGACAATCCCCATTCCCACAAAGATGGCCAGGACGATGGCGTCCGAGGTCCGGGCAATCCTGAAGTTTCCGGCGGGCTGCAAGATCCAATAGCCGGCCAGCGTCGCGGCGAGTGCAGTGGCCAACAATCCAGGCCAAAGCCCGCAAAGCAAAGCGACCAGCATGACAGTGGGATAAAAGAGGAAAAAAACCGGAAGCTCGAGTCCAAAATGCCGCGCCAGCGTCTGCCGCAACAGAAATGCTGCCGCTACCGCAACCACCGCAAGAGCGAGGCGAAGGGTTGGTCGGTCAAGTCCGCGCTTTTCGGCGTCCAGCATTGCGCCATCCTTCAGTGGAGCTCCTCTTCGGAACTGGAGAACAAAAGGGAAGAAAAATCGCAGCCGGGTTTTGGCCTGGAGCGTGTATTAAAAATCCGCCTTGTGTCAGGGCACGACTTCAGTCGTACCGAAAGGGCTGCAAAAAAATGTGCTTCAGCCCCTCAGGGACTGTCGCCGGAAACCTCACAGCTGTTTTTCTTAGCCTTCGAACAATCCTACTCTGATTATCGGCCAATGAAGGATCGTTGTTCTGGCAGCCTGCCAGCTACCGCCATTGTCGCCCACCTGGGATTCCACCCGGTGCGGCCCATTCAGAAAATGATGGATCGAAGTCGCCGATGTGCGTTTGGCGCGGAAAAAGCAGCGCGCCTGAAATCGAAACTACACGGGAACGAGCGCCATGACTTCTTTGCCGATCATGTCGGCTCGGGAGAAATTGTCGAGCTTGAGTAGAAGAGCTTGCGTAACCGCCTGCCCTTCCGGCACCACTAACATTCCTGCGTGAGTTCTTATCTCCTGCTGCAAAATCATGCCTGTCGTAAGCTTTGACGCTGAAACCTTGCGAAGCTCCATCTTGGCGGTTTCTGGCTCAATATCCTTTAATGCTTCGACCAGTTCCGGTCCGAAGTCAGTACGCCGCACCCAAAGTCTGTTAATCGCGGCTTCGTCAGACAGCCCCGTCATTCTCAGGTTATCAAGAGCTACGGCGAGTTCTAGGATTTTCGCCCCAAGAACGATAGCTTCCTCAAAATGTGCCGGCACACCGAGGTTGCTGTGGCCGGTCTCAGATGTAAGTTGTTGACCGATCATCCATGCTACAGTTTCCATCCTTGGAATATTGGCAAGGAAGTCGCTGGCCACTTTAGGATGAGCGGCGAACCTGACGCTATCTTCAGAAGAGAGACGTTCCCCGACATAAGATGCTTTGATGAGTTCCGGATCAAGCGTCACGCAACCCAACTGGGACAGCATGGCAGCGGCTTCAAAGCGCCAGGGAGAAGGAAGACTGAATTTGGCTACCAGATGCCGAACATAGCGCGTAATCCGCATGGATCTTCCAAAAGCCTCTGGGCTCGCCGCGCTCAAAACTTCTGTCAGAACCTTGATGCTCCCCATCAGGGTATTCTCCAGGAGCTCCTTTTCGGCTGTCACCAAACCGTATTGAGCCAGTCCGGCCGTGATGGCTGTCGTCAAGACCTGCTTATCGCACGGCTTCGTAAGAAATCGGAATATGTTTCCCTCATTGACTGCATCCATGGCCGCGTCCAGGTCTGTGTAGCCGGTCAACAGCATTCGTACAGTCTCTGGCGTTCTCTGCCGAACCTGTGCCAGAAACTGGGCGCCGTTCATGCCCGGCATGCGCATGTCCGAGATCACGACGGAGTACTGACCCCGATCGCGAATCGAAGCCAGACCCTGCTCCCCGCCCATGGCGGTGTCCACCTCGAATTCCCGATGCAGAATTCGCTTGTAGGCATCCAGAATCTGGGGTTCATCGTCGACGAAGAGGATTCTTTCAGTCATCGCGCTGCTCCTAACAGCATTCTATTCTCGCAATATAGGCCTCGCGCTCACTTATCCAACGCCCGGCCCCGGCTGCTCATCTTTGTCTTCGACGCCTTGGCGCAGTTCTCGCATGTTTGGCGATGAATTCGGAGACAAGAAAGCGTTACGGTCATCTCATCGGCATTTGTGCTCAATCAGTCAAGTATTTGAAATACTCCGCGGCCGTCCCCACATAGACCTGACTGAGTCCATGAAAGCAGGCACGCCTTTTGCCGATAGAGCCTTGATGGCGGATTTACCCGCGTATCGCAAGGCAGCGAAATGAACACATTGTCCATTCCAGCATCGATTGCAGATTGTCACGAGAAGGAGCAGAACCCTCTGAAGAGCGAAGCGAAGTTCCTCGGGTTCTTTGAGCATTCGGCTTTTGGCATGTGCGTAATCGGCCTGGACATGCGCTTCCTTCAAGTCAATAGCGCGGTTTGCACAATGCTTGGATATTCCGCGGAACAACTGCTTGGAACCTCCTGGACGGAGCTAACCTACCCGGACGATCTTGAGATCTCGTTGCAGAGGAAGGAACACCTCATTCAGGAGCCAGGCGAATACCAGGAGGCGGAGAAACGCTTCCTTCATCGCGGCGGAGCCGTTGTGTGGGTGCACATGAGCTTCTTGTTGTTGCGAGACAATAGCGGCAGCCCACTGTGTTTTGTCGTTCACATAGAAGACATCACGGAGCGCAAGCAAGCGAATAGGACGCTGCGCAACGATGAACAACGTTTCGAAGCCATCGCTGACAGTTGCCCTTCGATGATGTGGGAAACCGGCACCGATGGAAACATTCGATTCTTCAACAGAGCATGCCGGCGATTTTGCGAGATCGACCAGGAGAAGCTGGCTAGCGACGGATGGCAGTTGCTGATTCATCCCGGCGATGCGCCCGAGTGTGCGGCCGCGTTCAAATGCGCAATCAGAGAGCACGCCCCGTTCAGTGCCGAGGCGCGAATCCGGCGAGCAGATGGCGAGTGGCGCCTATTGGGTTCGCGCGCCGAGCCGAGATTCTCGTCAAATGGTGAGTATCTCGGGCACATCGGCCTGAGTGCCGACATAACTGATCGAATTAAGACCGAGCAATCCCGCCAATTTGAGCTTTCGCTCAATCGCGCCATACACGACGAAACGCTCGAGGGAATTCTGGTTGTGAATAGCGCGGAAGAGATCGTATGGCGCAATAATAGGTTCCTGGAAATCTGGGGGCTCTCAGCTTCAGACACCCCAGGCCAAGTGTGCAATGACAGCATCGGAGCGCCTGACCAGCCGCTTCTTCAGACGATCGCCGAGCGTGTTGAAGCGCAACCGGCCTTTATAAAGCGGATCAGGGAACTCTACGACCACCCCGATGAAAAGGATCATTGTGAAGTTAGATTGAAAGACGGCAGGACGATCGAACGGCATTCCACGGGCCTGCGAAATCAAGAGGGCAATTACCTCGGGCGCGTGTGGTTCTTTCGGGATATCACTGCTCACAGACAGGCGGAAGTCAGTCTTTTGAAAGCGAAGGAACTGGCTGACGAAGCCAATCGCCGCCTGCAGGCTGACCACTCGATTATCGAGAACGAGCGCAAGATGCTGCACGCGCTGATCGACAACATCCCCGAGTTTATGTACGTAAAAGACATAGACAGCAGGTTTGTGGTGGCCAATCCTCATTTGGCGCATGCAGTCGGAGTGAAATCGACGGAAGAACTGTTGGGGAAGACCGACCACGATTTTTACCCGCCGGAGCTTGCAAACGCCTTCTATGAAGACGAACAGAACGTAATACGTACCGGGAAACCGTTGTATAACCGCGAAGAAAAGGGTGTCGATAGCGAAGGAAATCAAATCGATATACTGACGACAAAAGTTCCCATACGCGACAGCGAAGGCCAGGTGATCGGTATCGCTGGCGTGGGTAGAGACATCAGCGCGCGCAAGGAAATTGAAAATGCGCTTCGAGAGGCAGAACGAAACTATCGTGGAATCTTCGACAATGCGATCGTCGGTATGTTTCAAAGCACTCCGGATGGCCGCTTCCTCAGCGTTAACTCAGCTTTGGCCTGTGCATTCGGTTACGATTCCCCTGAAGAGATGGTTGCCTGCGCCGCTGATATTTATCATCAGTGCTATGTCGACCCCAAACGCCGCGGCGAATTCGAATTCCTCATGCATACGGTGGGTGCGGTGCGCAACTTCGATGGCGAGGCTCTCTGCAATGATCAAAGCAGGATTTGGATCGCGATGAGCGTTCGCGCCATTCGCCGCAATGGCGTTGTGGTCCGCCTGGAAGGAATGTGCGAAGATATCACCGAACGGAATCAGTTGCGGGAACAGATCGTGCAGGCGCAGAAGCTTGAATCGGTGGGGCAGCTAGCTGCAGGAATCGCTCACGAAATCAATACGCCTACTCAATACATTGGAGACAATGTCCGCTTCATGAAGGATGCCTTCCAGGATATGAAGAGCCTTCTTTCGCATTATGAACGTCTGCTCCTATCAGCCAAAAACAATACTTTGTCCTCTGAAGCCATCAAGGAAATCGACGAGGCGGTCAAGCGCTCGGACGTCGGTTATCTGCTTAAAGAGATTCCCAAGGCCGTTGACCAGACGCTCGAAGGCGTGAACAGAGTCTCTACAATTGTGAGCGCCATGAAGGAGTTCTCTCATCCTGGAACAAAGGAGAAGGTTCCAGTGGACTTGAACCACGCCATTGATAGCACCATTACCGTGGCGCGGAACGAGTGGAAATACGTGGCGGACCTGGAAACCGACTTCGACCCGGCATTGCCTCCGATCAAATGTCTTCCATGCGAATTCAATCAGATGATCCTGAATCTGATCGTCAATGCCGCGCATGCAATCGCCAATGTTATTCGCGAGGGAGGCCCGGAAAAGGGGAAGATCACGATACAAACCCGGAGCCTTCCCGAATGGGCGGAAATCAGAATTAAGGACACAGGTTCAGGAATTGCCGAGGAGATAAGAGGCAGAATCTTCGATCCCTTCTTCACGACGAAAGAGATCGGCAAGGGAACCGGGCAGGGACTGGCAATCGCCCGCTCGGTGGTAGTTGACAAGCACGGTGGAACCATTCACTTTGAAACAGAGACGGGAAAAGGCACAACTTTCATCATCCGTCTTCCTCGCGAAAGCGAGACTCTTGCCCCAAAGGCGGTTGCCGCGTGAAACGCATCCTCTTTGTCGACGATGAGAGCAATATCCTCGATGGTATCCGGCGCTCGCTCTATGCGGATCGGGATCGCTGGGAGATGCAGTTTGCTGTCGGTGGAGAAGACGCTTTAGAGGCCTGCGCGGCGTACAGCTTCGACGTGGTCATCTCCGACATGCGGATGCCGGGAATGGATGGCGCAACCCTGTTGGGCCATATCCGCGAATGCTATCCAAACACTGCGCGAATTATCCTTTCCGGTTTCTCCGACGCCGCACTGGCAACACGCGCGGTCTCCGTGGCGCACCGCTTTCTCGCTAAGCCATGCAACGCATCCGAGTTGCATTTAGCGATCGAACGGGTTTGTGCGATGCAGGATTTGTTGAGTTCGCCGGAACTTCGCAAGATCGTAGGCGCAGTGGGTGAACTGCCGTCGCTTTCTGCTACGTATACAGACCTTACTCATGCGGTGAGTGACCCGAATACATCCATCCGGCAAGTGGCAGAGATCATCGAGCGCGATATTGCAATGTCAGCGAAAATCCTGCAACTCGCCAACAGCGCCTTCTTCGGGTTGGCCAAGAGAGTTACCAGTTTGCCGGGCGCCGTCTCGCGCCTTGGAATGGAAACTATCAAGAGTTTGGCTCTAGCTTCCGAGGCCTTCAGGGTCTTCGTGCCCAACTCACGTGTTCCGCAATCCGTCTGCGACTCGATACAACGGCACGCGGTTCGCACAGCGGCTATCGCGGGAGCGCTCCCGGTGGAGCGGGGAACTCGCGATATTACCGCCGTGGCCGCGCTTCTTCACGACATTGGGAGCCTCTTTCTGGCGAGCGCAATGCCCGACCAGTTCTGCGCCGTACTCTCGCTGGCTAGTAAGCGAGGATGTAAGTCTTTTGAAGCTGAAGAAGAGCTGCTTGGAACCTCACACGCCGAGATAGGCGCGTACCTGCTGGGATTGTGGGGCATTCCCAATCTAGCCGTTGAGGCGATCGCACACCACCACCATCCCACCCGCATACCTCACTCCGCCTTTGATTGCACAACGGCCGTTTATGTTGCCGATCTCTTGGCCGGTGAGTTGGAAGATGATCCGCAAGGTTCAACAGGACTCGAAATTGCGGAGTCTGACCGGGCTTGCCTTGAGGCACTTGGAATTCTTGCCAAACTTCCCGAGTTTCGCGAACTCGCCCGGCAAAGTCAAAACTGATTCGTGCACGCGAGTAGCGCAACGGATCAGTTACTCGATCTGGGCTATATCGGCGGGCAGATCAATATCAATCTCTCCACCAGCAAATGGCAGCGCAACCAATGGGCACGGGGGATGCATCAACAGGCCGCGTGCGCCCTTGTCGCCACGGAGCGCGCGCAGTTCGGCAAAGACCTCGCGGGGAAACACCGCGGGAATGCCAAGGACTCCTTGATAGGTCGAGGCCACAATGGCCGGCGCTGCTTGCGCGCAAAACACCTCAAGCATTGCTCTCACATGCTCTGCTGAAAGCCGTGGCTGGTCGCAGGCAAGAATCAGGGCGCCGGCGGTTTGCGGGTCACTGTCCTCAAGAGCAGCCAGGCCCGCCTGAATTGAGGTAGAGATCCCCTGCGCCCAGGCGCTGTTGATGACGGACGTTGAATTACTCAATCGAATCGCCTCGCGAATCAGCTCGTGATAGGCGCCGAGCACAGCGATCACCGGAGTTGCGCCACCCTCGTTGGCCAGGCGGATCGCGCGCCCGATCATCGTCTCGCCGCCTTGCAGGAGCAGTTGCTTGGGCAGGCCGAGGCGGCGGCTGGCCCCTCCGGCAAGAACGATGGCAGCGACAGGCATCGGCACCAGTTTACAGGGAAGCGCGTGTAAGCGAGACCATCCTCAAGCGTAAATGCGCAAAAAGCGCGCCCCCGGCATTCACAGACACGTAAGGTCTGCGCGACAATAGACTCATGACCGATCTCGAACAAATCCTGCTGCTGTGGCGCGAGCTCGAAGCCGCCGGAAGGGAATATGTTTTAGCTACGGTCATCGCCCTCGAGGGTCCCAGTTACCGCAAGCCCGGCGCTTGCATGTTGCTCGCTCAGGACGGCCGCCGCGCCGGGACAGTGAGCGGCGGATGTCTGGAGGCCGAGGTTGCCCGCCGCGCCTTTTGGCTCACGGAGCATGGCCCCACCGTTCAGTGCTATTCCACTGCAGACGAGGATGGCGACCGCCCCTATGGTTCTGGCTGCGGAGGCGTCGTCTGGCTGCTTCTGGAGCGCCGTCCGACTGCGAGCCAACTGCTCGGTACGCTTGCAGAATCCTTTCATCGGCGCACTCCACTGGCAGTGGCAACCATTCTGGAAGGTGAGCAATTGGGTTGTCGTGCATTTGCCGGAATTGAGCGATCTCCGGCGGTTGGATCCCGGCCCGACGCGGAGTTAGTTGCGGGCAGCGACCATTCGCTCAATGATGTTGGCCTATCTCTTCACGACCTGGCACAGTTGGCGCTGGCTGGCGCAGCTTCGATGGAAGCGAAGATTACAGTCCGAGGAACCGAAGCCCATGTCTGGATCAATTTCCGCCCCGCCCGGCCCGGTCTGTGGATCTTCGGAGCAGGCGATGATGCCCAGCCGCTGCTCCACATGGGAAAGGCATTGGGCTGGTATGTCAGCGTTGCCGATGGGCGATCCCAACTCGTCCTCCGCGA
>Ga0302194_10002518_pt1:0-5000 | contig 11624 bp, 3 predicted proteins | sample II_Bog_N1_1_FD_200227 | JGI IMG/M metagenome (GOLD analysis project Ga0302194, IMG submission 200227) | Peat permafrost microbial communities from Stordalen Mire near Abisko, Sweden - II_Bog_N1_1 | ecosystem: Environmental > Terrestrial > Soil > Wetlands > Peat | place: Sweden: Abisko...
AAGAAGAAGAAGAAAGACAAGAGAAAGAGAGACAAGAGAAAGAGAGACAAGAGAAAGAGAGACAAGAGAAAGAGAGACAAGAGAAAGAGAGACAAGAGAAAGAGAGACAAGAGAAAGAGAGACAAGAGAAAGAGAGACAAGAAGAACAAGAAAGATTGAGAGAAGAAGAAAAACAAGAAAGGTTGAGAGAAGAAGCAAAACAAGAAAGGTTGAGAGAAGAAGCAAAACAAGAAAGATTGAAAAAAGAATCAGAACAAGAACAAGAGAAACAAAAACAAGAAATATTGAGAAAAGAAGAAGAAAGACAAGAGAAAGAGAAACAAGAGAAAGAGAAACAAGAGAAAGAGAAACAAGAGAAAGAGAAACAAGAGAAAGAGAAACAAGAGAAAGAGAAACAAGAGAAAGAGAAACAAGAACAAGAGAAACAAGAACAAGAGAAACAAGAAAGATTGAGAAAAGAAGAAGAAGAAGAAAGACAAGAGAAAGAGAAACAAGAGAAAGAGAAACAAGAGAAAGAGAAACAAGAGAAAGAGAAACAAGAGAAAGAGAAACAAGAACAAGAGAAACAAGAAAGATTGAGAAAAGAAGAAAAAGAAAGACAAGAGAAAGAGAAACAAGAGAAACAAGAAAAAGAGAAACAAGAGAAAGAGAAACAAGAAAAAGAAGAAAAAGAGAAAGAAGAAAAAGAGAGACAAGAAAAAGAAAAAAACAAAATCAAAATCAAAAAGTATGAAAGGACTTCTATGTTCAACGGAATCAAACCTGAAGAATTTCTTGGTAAAATGATTGACAAAATCATAAATATATCAGAAATACACAACTACAAAGAACAAAATAACCAAAATACCTTGAATGAATGGTTTGGAAGTGGCATTGATTTGATCTTGAAAATAAGGAAAATGCTTTTTTGTTTAAAAAACACCGTTTATGAACTGAACAACGCAGAAAAAAGAGTCAAACAAATTCAAGACCTTTACAATAATGGACAGCTAAATGGTAAAAAAAGGAAAACATTAAATGATGTTGAAAAAAATAATCTTTTGACTGAATTTAACAAAATTAATTCAAAATTCATTGAAGTTTTTCAAATAATTGGTGGTGATAACCGATTATATCTCTGTGTAGATAGAATAGCTCAAGTGATTAAATTTTTTGAAACAACGTCCAAAAATCGGGGAAAAGAAGAATTGCAAAATCAAACAGATAATATGAAAACATTTTCAAAACATATAAACGAAGATTTTAAATTCTTTGATTTTAACCTCTCCAATGAATCTTTGCCCCAAGTAAAAAAAAAACAGGGTTTTAATTTAATTTCAACAATGTCACCAAAACCGAGCACTAATTTTGATTTATTGTCAGCAGAAAAATTCCAAGAAATAGGGACAATATTTTCAAATTGCTTTGACGGGGGAAATAATTTATATGGAAAAAGCACATTTAAGAAGTACAACGACGAAAACAAGTCAGTTTATGCATATGATGAAAAAGACCCATCATCAACTTACGGGCATTGTATCAATTTCATTGATGATGGAATTGACTATTTTTTGAAAGAATTCCTAGAAAAACTCGAAACATATTTTAGAAACGTGTGTAGAGAATTCAATTCACTAGAAGTGGTTCGTTTTGAAAGTGATTTTTGGGTTCAAAAGCAATTGCTGGATTTTTATTTTAAAAATGAAAATATCAAAAAAATATTTGAATTGAGACATGAAGCAAGTGATCCATCCAAAATTACAAATGATGACATTGATGAAAATTTAAAAAAAGAGAACTACGCACTAATAACAGAAATGCTGTCCGGTAATAACACAAAAATCAAATTAATCAATAAGGAAGTCAATGAAAGACAAGTGAGATTCTTCAAAGACGTAAGTCAAAAAAATAATTTCGATTCAACAAGAGCGGATGAATACATAAAAAAAATCGGGATTGTCTTTCAAGATTCTACAAAGGTGATAAATTCTGAATTAACACAAAATGAATTACGCTTTCAGTTTTCGGTGATGTTGTATCACTTGAGATTATCCATTTTTGGATTGAAATTGATTACACACGAAATCCTTCTTAGAAATGAATACGTCAACATTTTTAAGTTAATGAATGGGAATCAAGAAACATTGACACCTGATAAAATAAAAAATGCCCTTGGCAAACTTAGTACAGAAATGAAATATATTGGAAATCTGTATGCGTACGGACATAAAAGCAGTCAAAATTACTATCGAGATTTATGCGAGATTATACTTGATATTTTGAATTTGGATTTACCAAATGAAATAAACATGGATTTTTACGAAAAAATAATCAATCTAAATGTGAGCGCCTCAAAAAAATTAAATATTTTTATTGATGATTATTCAACAAATAAGGCGGAATATGTTGATTATGGGCATAAAAAGGGTAATCTGGAATACATTAAACTTTTGGAATCTGGATTAAAACACATTGACGAAGCAAATGGGAAGTATAATTTTCCTTCTAAAATTACGAGCACAAAAACAACGGTTGAAAAAAACATCATTATTTACAACGAAATTGAAATTGTCGGGAAAAATTACATCAATTTTATTTTTCATTCAAATTATTTACTAGAGGTGGTAAAATACTCAACGATGAATATTGAAATTATGATAATAAACATCACAAAAGAATTTATTTCATTATTTATGACCAAAGAAGAATTTTCAAATTTAGACAATAGCATGAGTTCTGGACAAAAAGATAATGCACTAATCACAAGCATATATGTGTGGTGTAAAATGTTTTTTGATATCTTAGATGATTTATATGGATTTATAAACAAATTTGAACATGAAATTGTTGGGGATGAGAAAACCATTGGCGATAATATCGACACTGAAAATCAAAATATTGTAAAATATGCTGGCATTGGACCACAAAGAATGAAAATCAAAGACTATTACAACTTTAAAGAAGAAATTCCAGATGATGGAATTGATTTTTTGTTCAAATTTGACAGATCAAATGACTATATTTGGGATGGTGACAACAAAAAATTTCAGGTTGCAAGTTCAAAAATAAAAAATATTAACGCAAATTTTATTTCTGAAAATGAAGATTCTTCCAAAGTAAATGCATATGCATCTGGATTATTTGAAGAATACAATAAAATTAAAACAGAAAACTCCAAAATAATGGAAGACGGATTAAAAAAAATAAAAGATTTTAGAGACAATGGAGATAATTTTGTATTTAAAGATCCAAAAGATATAAAACTGGATCAAATTGGTACAAAATTAAATATATTACCACCTTCACCATCGTCATCACCATCGTCATCACCATCATCACCATTATCACCATCACAGATAACTCCAAAAAATGTTGCTCCAACTACCCCAACTACCCCAACTACCACAACTACCCCAACTACCCCAACTACCACAACTACCACAACTACCACAACTACACCAACTACACCAACTACAATTTCACAAGAAACTCAAGATTCGAAAGAAGAAGAAGAATCCATTAAATTAGAGTTTGATGTATTAGTCAAATCAATTAATACCGAAATAGAAAAGTTAGAAAAAAAAATAGACAAATCCCAAAATTTTGAAGAAATTCTAAACGAAAAGGTCAACTTTCAGGGATTCTATGCTGACAAGTTTGATGAAATATATACAAAGGTTCTTCATTCAAACAGAATTTTTAGTATGAGTCCCACGACTGACGAAATGAATGAAGAAAAAAAATTTATTACGAGCTTGATTCAAAAAATTGATAGTTACACAATGGAGTTTAAAACCCAAATTAATAAAGAAATAGATGGTTTGATAACAAAGTACATCTCAGTTAATAAGAAATTTTATGAAACAAGAAATAACATTTCCAAAAAATCTGTAACTGAAACCAATGGATACGAAGTCATTTTCAGTGAATACAGCAAATTGTTCATTTATTATTCAAGCAAGCTCAATGTCATGTATTTTGAAGTTCAAAAACACGCATCAAATCAAAATGGAAAGGCGCTCGCTGAAATCGAAGAGTTCAATTCATCCTTTGAAGAATTTAACAAAATATTCAACCAGTTTAAAACCATTGGAGATTACTCGAATATAAAAATTGATGAAGTTGAATCCAGCCTTGGATCAATTATGAAGTTTTCAATACAAAACCAAACTGCCATTGAATCAATTGAAACAAAAATTGTTGAATTTAACCAAGAACATTCAAGTTTGATTCAATACATTAATCAAAACTTCAACATGGTTGAAAAAGCCTATCGCAAAATTCAAAGAGGCAATTTGGATCTAAACAACACTGACAACAAAGAAAAATACAAAGGACTAAATGAAGGTATTGCAGATCTATGCCTAATAGACAAAACTTATTATTCAAAGAACCCTGATATGAGTTTATATGATCTTCTATTTGAAAAATTCAAAGATGTTAGCATCATTAAAGATTTTTTAGAAAAACTAAATGAAATTAGTGAAAGATTGTCCATAAGCAGCATTAAACATAAAACCTTAAAGCAACATCGTGATGATGTTATAAAAGCATTTGAAGGTGGATTGAAGAGCCTTGAAAAAAAAAATAACATTGCTGAAGCTGATGTGTTAAGTAAACTTGACAGCGAGTTAAATAGTACTGCTTTTCAATCGGCAAACCTTGCATTTTCAGAACAAAGCACCCCCAGACTAATAAAAAAAATAGAGAAAGGAAGTGACCCCGCTGAGAGTCTTGATAAAGTAATAAGAGATAACGATGATATTATCTTAGGTTATACAAATACTATCTTTAAACTTTTTTTTATTGATAAAAAAGAATCAGAAATGACCTTGATAAATGCCTTAAATTTAATGAATGAAATGCTTAATTATAAAGGAAGGACAAATTATATGATGCTTTTTACAAAAAAAATTTTGTCACTCAATTATTATAATAATAATTTGAAATTGATAATGGAAAATTACAACGATAAGAAACTCATTTATGCCAATAGAAAGGCTAATCCGCATATTATTATT
>Ga0302194_10002518_pt1:7500-11624 | contig 11624 bp, 3 predicted proteins | sample II_Bog_N1_1_FD_200227 | JGI IMG/M metagenome (GOLD analysis project Ga0302194, IMG submission 200227) | Peat permafrost microbial communities from Stordalen Mire near Abisko, Sweden - II_Bog_N1_1 | ecosystem: Environmental > Terrestrial > Soil > Wetlands > Peat | place: Sweden...
TTTTCGAAAAAAATAAAAAAATAAAAAAATGCAAACCCAAGGACAATTCTTTGCTGCGGCTGCCTCTTCTTATTCGTCACCTTATTCGTATTCGTACACCACATCCCCATCTGCCTATTCCAAATCTTACCCGGGACAGAAAAAAATTAATCAAGGAGGTACAACCACCAAAGGAAAGAATGGTTATGCCTATCTGGAAGACACCCAAAGGATCACAAATTTAAGAAGGACTTCTAAAAGCAACGGGGTTTATTCGGGGCTAAAAGATTTGGTCCAATCCATCATGAATTCAAAATTGAAAATTCATGCAATTCACAGATTGAGTGGGGAAGTTGTCAGATTGGTCAGCTTTGAACAATTTTTGGAACAGCAAAGATCTGCTTTGACCGAACTCGTGAGAGATATTTTGACATACGGTTGGTGTGGTTATGAGCTCTGTCCTTATGAAGGAGTGGTTGATGTTAAGGAGTACGAAGATGGGTTGTCGGTGATGCTGGACAACCAAATAAATTTGGTGAGTGAAGCTATGGCCAGCAATATGGGGATAAACATTAAGGATGAGGTTGGCAAAGACAAACCCAAAAAGGTTTTGGAGCACATAAATAAAACAAACAAATTTGTTTGCCCATACAAAATTACCAGAATTGACCCAGCCACTTTGAGCCCGTCATTTGTGGTTAACACAAATGGTTGCATAATCGGGGCATTTGACGCCTTCAATTTGGAATTGAGGAGGACAAAAATTATAGAACAAAAAAGGGCCATCGAAAGCAATTCAAAGAAAAATTTAAGCAAGAAGAGCTTTTCCAACACCAGAAAAAACACAAAAAATGCCAAGGATAATAACAATAAAAAAAATAAAAACAATACCCCTTTTGAAGAACAAGAAGATGAAGATGAAGAGGAATATACCCCAATTTATTACGATCAAAAAAAGTTTTTGGAAAAATTAGAGCTTTATGGACATGGCAAAGAAACGCATCTAATAAATAGTGCTTTCAATAACACCCATGGTAGCCTTTTAAAGGGGGCAAATGCATCTTGGGTCCCCCAAGTCCGGATCTTTTTTGGACCAGAAATCACCTTCAGGGATGGAAAGATTTGCAGTGACACCATGGTCTCAAATTGTGTTTTGCTGAATATGCTCAATGAATTTATGACCATAACCGCTTTGCGGGGTCTGAAAAGCAGCGCAGCTCCCACAATTGGACTTGAAGACAATTTCAATGCATCCAATGGAACCTTGGGGAACACGGTGGGGAGGAGGGCCGAAGATGTGATGAATGTGGACGTTGGAAATCAAGACAAAAACATCAAAAGGACTGAGAATCTCAATGACATTTGGTCAATTATGGGAATTGGGCAAATAGAAAACAGACAGGAGCAAATTGAATTATTGATTGAAATGTGGATGAAAAACAACGAGAAATTGGCTGCAATGGGTTTCAATGTGGAAGATCTCCCCGAGGTGATCAAAGAGGCATTTGGTGACAACAATGGGTTGGTGAGTGAACTTTACAAAAGACCACTGGCCAGCCATTTGAGTTCATTCTTTCTTCCCCATGGGATGAGGGTATCCCCACACATGCCAAAATCTGATATCCCCTCAGTCACAATACCATTGATTGAAAACAACATCGAAGCCATTGAAGACATCCTAGGAAAGGTTGGCAAAAGGGCATTTTCAATGAAAAACAACAGTGTGGAATCTTTGATGGAGATGAGGATGTGGCAAAATTCAAAACTGGTGAAGGAGTTTGAACCCGTTTTCCAGAGTTTGATTTTGGGTATATTAAAAGATGTTTATAAAATCCCAATAATGCGAGATGCCCTCAATTACGCCCCAAATATCCAAACCAAATATGATATCGAAAATCCATGGAACATTCCACAACAAGAGAAGAATGTTTTTGATAACACAGTGAACAAAATGTTGAAAGAAAATGGGATTTCCAATAGTGGTGACAGCGAGAAAGAAAACGAAAGTGAAAGTGAAAGTGAAAGCGAGAGCGGTGATGAAAATGTACAGATAGAAGATGCAAGCTCAATCTTTGAAACACAAGCTATTCAAGAAAAAGGAGTGGAAGAAAAGGGAGTGGAAGAAAAAGAAAAAGAAAAAGAAAAAGAAAAAGAAAAAGAAAAAGAAAAAGAAAAAGAAAAAGAAAAAGAAAAAGAAAAAGAAAAAGAAAAAGAAAAAGAAAAAGAAAAAGAAAAAGAACAAAACTTCTTTTTGCAAAAGATAAAAAAGTACATAAGTACGAATTCTCAAAGCATTCAACAAGTGGAGTATCTAGAAAGATTGAGAGAAGAGCAATTTCACAAGACTATAAAAAACCCAAATTCTACCAGAGAAGCCATTGAAAATATCAAATTTTTGTCAAAGATGGTTTACCCAAACGAGGAAAATAAACATGAAAGGGAAAAAAAGAAAAGATTAAATGAATTGTTGTGCAACAATGAAAGTGAAAGTGAAGACGAAACCGAAAGTGAAAACGAAAGGAAATTTTATTCCAAAAAAAACAAAGAAAAGAAAGCCAACAAACTTTTGCAAAATAAAGAAGATGAGGATTTTATGAAGCTCTACAATGCAGTGTTCAATGCAAATGATGATTCTTCATCCAAGGTTAATGCCAATGTGGTCAGTCAAAGGATTTTTGAAGAAGAAGAATTGAGATTCAGGAAAAGTATTTTGGAAGATGCGGTTACCGCAAGGCACATCAATTTGGTTGAAGAGTTTAGCAATTCGTTGATGTTTTCCGTAAAGGTACAACAAGAAAAATACATCTCGTTGGGCAAGATTCAGCAACTACAACAAATGGGGTGTTTGGATGGCGCATCTGTCCAGAGTCATGCCCTTGCTTCTGTTAACATAGATGATCCCCAGTTGACCATGCCACCAAGGGACTTTTTGAGAGAGGCTGAACCCTTTTATAGTGGCAGGACTGATGATCCAATGCCAGAAAACCCATTGTTTATTAATTTTTTGATAGGTCAGGCAGAAAAATCAGATAACAAAGACAACATCTACAACAAGATATTAAAATTTTTGAATACTGAACCTGTTGATATGGTGCCACTTTCCAACCCTGAAAGCAGTGAAAATAAAAACAATAACAATAACAATTACAACGACAACAAAAACAACAACGACAAAGAAAATACCAAAGAAGAACAACTGGAAAATGGAAAAGAAAAAAAAGAAAATAAAGAAGAAGAAGAAGAATACGAAAAAAGTGATGACAGCGAAGGAGAAAGTGAAACAGGAAACCCAAAAAAGCAAGACAGCAATGAGAATGCAAAGACCAAAGCAAAGGAAAAGGCAGAAGCAGCAAAACCAAAACCAATTCAAGTCTCTAAAAAGACCAAACCAAATCAAAATCAAAATCAAAATCAACAGGACAAAGGAAAAAAAGGAGAAAAACCGGAAACCAAAGAAAATGAAAATAAAAAAAAGGAACCAAAAGAAAAACAAAATGAAAAAGGCAAGGAGGGCAAAGAAGATGAAGAGGAAGCAAAAGTAAAGGAAGAAACAAAACCCAAACCAAAGACAAAGGAGAAATCAGTGGTCAAAGAAAAAAACGAAAAAAACGAACCCTCAAAAAAAAAGGTGGAAACAAAGGAAAAACAAAAGGAAAGAAAGGGGGCGTCTAAAAAAACTTCGTCTTATGAAGGTTTTATTTACAAGAGATACCAAAACAATGACATTGACCCAATCGAAGAAAAGAAAAGAAAACTTTCCAATAATGGGCTTGTGATTGAAGATCCATACAAAAATAAAAAACAAAGATATTCAAGCAATTATTATAATAATAATAATAATAATAATCGCAATTCAAATTTAAATCTAAAAAATTATGGAGGGTTTAACCAAAATCCCCATTTGAATTTCATTGAATCCAGTTCCACAGACTCTGATGACTAGAAATTCCCCCTTTTTTTGCAAATTTTATTACACAAATAAATTGAGTGAAAGTTGGTAAATAAAAAAGTATTAGTGTTATTGGATTTTTTTTTTTTTTTTTTTTTTTTTTTTTTTTTTTTTTTTTTTTTTTTTTTTTTTTTTTTTTTTTTTTTTTTTTTTTTTTTTTAATAAAAAAAAAAAAAAAAGAAAATTAGATGAAAAA
>Ga0302194_10002520_pt1 | contig 11620 bp, 9 predicted proteins | sample II_Bog_N1_1_FD_200227 | JGI IMG/M metagenome (GOLD analysis project Ga0302194, IMG submission 200227) | Peat permafrost microbial communities from Stordalen Mire near Abisko, Sweden - II_Bog_N1_1 | ecosystem: Environmental > Terrestrial > Soil > Wetlands > Peat | place: Sweden: Abisko, Stordalen...
TCATCGACCAGCGGGACCACGCGGATTCCCTACGTGAGTGGAGCCTTGAATCCCGGTGAGGAGACCGCGGTTGCCTCGACCGTGAGCAATACTTCGTCGATCGCTCTTGACCGCGCGAACAATATCTATCTGGTCCAGGCCTCGGGCGGTGCCGTCACCCTGGTGAGTACCAACGGCACGCTTACTTTGCCCACACCCACCACTCTTACGTCCTCTTCAAATGCGATCGCCACCATCACCAACACCGGAAACTCGACGCTGACCGTAACTGGCTACACCAGCACCAATTCGGTGGACTATTCAGCTGCCGATACGTCGACCGGTGGATGCGAAGTGGGCAGCCCGGTGGCGGCGGGCGCCAGCTGCACGGTGAACGTCATCTTCGATCCGGGAGCTGGAGAGCAAGGGACTCTTACCAGCCAAATCGGAATCACGAGCACAGCCTCGAACGCTCCAATCCTGATTAGTACCACTGGCGTAGCACTAGCGCTAACCAACTCCGCAACGAACGTTGCTGGGGGAGCCAAAGCGGCGGAGGTCATCAATACCCCCCTCACAATCACGGTGGCGCCGAAGAGCGGCGCAGGCGTTGCCCCCACCGGGCAGGTGACCGTAACCTACACTTCGTGGTACGTCGCACAGCCAAGCCCCTGCGGGAACGCGGGACAGCCCGCATGCGTTCCAATGATCTTTCCGCAAACAGAGACGGCAACGTCAAGTCTGACGAACGGCAGCGCCAATTTCACTCTGTCGCCGGTATTGGCGGGGACACAGACCATGACTGTGTCCTACAGCGGCGATCGAGTCTACGGCCGATCGACGGGAACGATGTCCGTCAACGTGGCGAAATCCGCGATTGTGGGCATCAAGATACCCACCTTTCCTGATAAGACAGATATCTATTTGCCGTACGCTCCGCCATCGAATGGCGGTGGCGGTGGCGTCACTCCGTACGACGGATCGGAAACGCCCTTCGATTACAACTTCATCATGGCAGTGAACACCGCTGCGGGCGTCCCCACCGGGACGATTACGGTGATGGACAACGTGACCACGTGCCCGCCGGGAACTTCCCCAGCGGGAATCGGCGCGGCCACGTGCGTTCTGCCCGGATACTCGACCCCAGGCGGATACTCGGGCGTGGCATGTCATCAATCGTCCGGCGCCGGGGTGTTGAACATCGAGAATGCAGGCACGTCCACCGGCGCCCAGGCATCGTTCCCAACAAGTTGCTTGTTTTTCGTGCCCCAGGGCGTCACCTATTCGCCGGTGATCTACACGCACTATATCTCTCCGGTATATAGCGGGGATGCGAACTTCCTGGGCTTTACCGGGACGACGCCGACTTTGTTCCAGTCAGTCCGTGGGCCCATGGTGCAAATTACTCAAACCGGCAATGCGGCGTCACTCACTGCTGCTCCCTCGTTGACGGTGCAGGCCGGATCCTCGGCAAGCATGAATCTCACTCTCACCTCGATCGTCGGTTATGGGGCCGACGCGGCGACTGACTACCCTGTTTCGCTGACCTGTGACAATCTACCGCCGCACACGCAGTGCTCTTTCAGCTATCCCAACCCGGACCCGATTGTACCCAACTCCGTGGATATCCCGTGCCCCACCCCCCTTGGCGTTGGCTTAACGACAGAACTTGCCACCGGCTCAGCTCAGTGCACGGCGGGACAGGCGACCGTGACTATCTACACCGATGTATCCGCGGGCACCACGACCAGCCAGAATGCTCGCACTACCTCCGTCACCCTGGCGACAATCTTTGGCTTCGGAATGATCGGGCTCTTCTTCCGGCGTAGGACCTTTGAAAAAGGCCGGCTGCTGATGATGGTGTTCCTGATGGTTGTAGGAGGGGCGCTGGCGGTCAGCATTACAGCCTGCAACACCACAACCTTGACCTCTGGAGCGTCGCTGAATACCCCGGCTGGAACCTATGCGATGACGATCACGGCGGACGAAGTGGGCACGCTATGTGTCTCTTCGGCCGGCAACCAGGGCGATAATTGCATCGTTCCAGGCAGCGGATCGACATCGAATAACGGCATCCTGACTCCTGGCTCGCAAATCCAGGTCTCGATCCCGTTCTACATTAACGTGACCGTGCAATAGGCACGAATTGGCACAAAAGCCAGTGTTGTTTTCATCGCGCCGCGCAAGCGGCGCGATTTGTTTCAGAGCTAATTTCTGAGCCAGAATTGAACGACCAACTAACCGCGTTTTCTCATGGGTGCTGATTTCAGTGTGAGCGCAGTCGATATTTGATACCAATTTGACAACAAACATAGAAAGCCTTGAAATCCAGGCGAAGCCACCGGACAGAGCAAGGGAGACACGGTGCGGAGCGTGATTACACGATACGAAGCGGAGCGGATGCCCTCACGTCAATCGACGGCGCGTGTGTATCGCTCTTTCCTGAATAACCACGTTCTGCCGAAGTGGGGAGATACGCGGATTCTGGACATACAGCCGCGCACGGTTGAACTGTGGCTCCGTGAACTGCCCTTATCGCCCGAGTCCAAAACACACGTCCGGTCACTCATGCACGGGCTTGTGGAGTTTGCGATGTGGTCCGGTATGTTGGACATGAGCCGCAATCCAATCTCCCTCGTCCAGAACATCGGAGCAGCGCGAAGGGTACGCAAGGCGCGTAGTCTCACAGCGGAGCAGTTCCAAGCCCTACTGAAAGAGCTACACGAGCCATTCGCAACGATGGCCCTGCTGCGCGTCTGCTTGGGCCTTCGCATCAGTGAGGCGCTTGCGCTCAGATGGGCTGACGTGGATTGGCTAGGCTCACGGCTCAGTGTCCGGCGCGGTATTGTGGAGCAAGTTGTAGCGGATGTGAAGACAGAAGGCTCTGCCCGAACCTTCAATCTCACGGGCGAGATGCTGGAAAGCCTAAAGTCCTGCAAGCAGCGGTCCGATTTTTCAGGCGCTGAGAACTGGATATTCGCAAGCCCTATCAAACTCGGCAGGCTCCCGTACTCCTACACGGGTGTATGGCGGGAACTTGAGCGGGCGGCGGGGCGAAAGTCGAGCATCTCGGGACGCACTCTTTCCGGCACACTCATCGCTCATGGCTTGACGCTGTGGACACCTCAGTGGCCGTCCCGCAAAAAATGATGCGTCAGGCAGATATCAGAACCACAATGAACATTTACGGGGATGTTATGACGGACGAGATGACTACTGCGGAAATCAAAGCCGCTCAACTGGCTTTTCAGGGAAACGGAGCGCAAGCAGAGCGCAATGGAAGCTAAGTTATTGATTTTTTTGGCTCCTCAGGTAGGACTCGAACCTACAACCCTTCGGTTAACAGCCACCGAATTCGCCAGTCCTCCTGCTGCTATCGTTTGCTATAAACCACTATACAAGATACGTTTACGAGATCCGCAAAAATTGCGGCTTGCTATCCATACAGCCTGAATTGTGCCCTGTTTTGAAGAAGCATGGGCACAAAAATGGGCACAGTCGTTTGGGGTGAACCCCTCGGTTGAGACGATCTGCAATTGCCACACTTGCCGTTCGATGAATAGTGAGCAATGTGAAAACCCCATCTTCTGTTGCGGACCGGGCGGGGACAATCTTGAGGCGTGAAACATGGGATTTGGGGAGAGGCGTGGTCGAAGTGGCGGCAGCTGGAGTTGAACCCGATTATCGGTTCGATTGCTAATCACAGTTCGAGTTGAAAAAGTAGCCTGGCGGCATCTGGGCGGGAGCCCGCGCCGCGCGAAGACCGGTACAACATTCCTGGCTACACCTCGATCGCGAAGCCTTGCTTTTGAGCAACAGACTTGATCCGACGTGAAAACGTGCTGTAGTGCTGCGCCATATTGGCCGACCACGTGAGTCCGTCCGCGCGCCCAATCTTCAGCCAATACTCTTTGAGTGTCAGGTCATATGCAGTAATAGCTGGCTCCAGTGCTTCAGGGTGATACTTCTCCTCGTGGCGAAAGCTCTCAATCGGCATGCGCGGCTTTTGCGGAGCCTCTTCGGCGACGTAGCCGAGGACGACTCCGGCTACGGGGAAGGTATTCGGTGGTAGTCCTAGCAAATCGATCATTCCTTGCGGGTCGCGGCGAATTCCGCCGATGGGGACGATGCCAAGACCGAAGGCGCGCGCCGCGGTCATGAGTGTCGCCATCGTAATTCCGGCGTCGCTCACCGCGGAGAAGATCGCCTCCAGACTGCGTTGGATCACTTGGATGGCACCGGCCTTCTGGACCCCGAGGCCTGTTTTATAGAAGTCAGCAATCACTGCGATAAACACTGGAGCTTGTGCGATCCATGGCTGGCCACCGGCGATTTCCGCGATGCGAGCGCGGCTTGCCGCATCGCGTATGACGACAAGCGAAATCTGCTGGCTGTTGATGGATGTGGGTGCACGATGCGCGGACTCAATGATGGCATCGAGAATCTGTTCCGGAATATCGTCACTCTTATAACTGCGGCTGCTGTGATGGGCCTGCAACAAACGCACGGTTTCATTCATGAAGCCTCTTTGATGTTGCAGCCCCTTGCACGGCCGCAAGACCGCCCTACTCATTTGCTAGAGAGAGCCATTGATTCCTCTGATGCGGCCAGAGCCGTATAGTCGGTGTAGCCGTGTGGCCCTGGCGTGAAGTAAGTGGCGGGGTCTGGAGTATTGAGCGGCGCATTGTTCGCAAAGCGCACAGCCAGATCGGGGTTGGCAATAAAGAGTTGGCCAAAGGCTACTGCGTCCGCTTCGCCGTCCTGAATGACCTGTTCGGCCAGGGACTGAGTGTATTTCTCGTTTGTAATGTAAACACCGCCGAACTGTTTCTTGAGTTGAGGACCCAGCCTATCCGGACCGAAGTACTCGCGTGCGCACAAAAAGGCAAGTTCGCGTTTGCCGAGTTCATGCGCCACGTAGCCGAAGGTGGATGAAGGGTTTGAATCATGCATGTCGTGGCTATCGCCGCGTGGCGCCAGATGCATACCCACTCGCTTGGCCCCCCAAACGGAGATCACCGCGTCAGCGACTTCAAGCATGAGCCGAGCGCGGTTCTCGATCGTCCCACCGTATTCATCCGTGCGGTGATTGGAACCGTCCTGAAGAAACTGGTCGATCAAGTAGCCGTTGGCCCCATGTATCTCCACACCGTCAAATCCAGCTATCTTAGCGTTCTCCGCACCATTGCGGAATCCCTCGACGATACCCGGGATCTCTGACTTATTCAGGGCGCGTGGCGTTACATACCCAGTGATGGGGCGTACCAAGCTCACATGGCCGGCAGGCGCGATGGCGCTGGGAGCAACCGGCATTTTGCCCTCCAGAAAGCGCGGATCTGATATGCGGCCTACATGCCATAACTGAGCGAAGATTCGGCCACCTGCTCGGCGCACAGACTCAGTCACCAGCATCCAGGCCTCGGTTTGCTGCGGCGACCAAATGCCAGGAACATTCGCGTAGCCAACGCCTCGCGGCACAACCGGAATGCCCTCGGAGATGATCAGGCCGGCAGCGGCGCGCTGTGTGTAGTATTCGATCATGATCTGCGTCGGAATGTGGTCAGGCGTGCCACGCAAGCGAGTAAGGGGAGACATGATCACACGATTTGGCAGGGTGATTTCGCCGATTTTGATAGGGTCAAATAATGATGGCATGAAGTGATTCCTCAATGAGCAGTAAAATGCGGTTAAGTTACTTCAGAAAGATCGGAGATGCGCCCGCCTTTAACGCAACTGACGCTTGTACTCCAGTCTGTGACAAAGGTATCGTTTGTCGATGCGCTCTCCGCCATAGCGCATAGCGGTCATCTTGTTGGAAAGAATTTACAACTCGCGATGCAGCTCGCCATGAAGTGACGCTTTACTTCATTTAACTACCTAAACCGGAACGTCTTCTGCTCTCTATTGCTCACGCTGTTCGCCATTAGGGTCTGACTACCGTCGCAAGCAACTCGGCGAGACCGTTCCACGCGATCTGGACGCCAATGCAAAGCAGAAGGAACGCTACTACCCGCAGGATGCCGTGTGCAGCCGATGGCGGAATGACTTTGGTAATCTTTGGCGCATACGCATGGCAGATATGCGCGCCAGTGCAAAACCAGGCCTCAGTGCTCCGCATAAGCGGGGCGCTTCGGCGGAGTACAATTATCGAGGAAGAAGGAAACACGTCAGAGGATAGAAGCGAAGGATGTCTGACAATCGGGTGCTGGCAACGCCATTCCGAACCACTCCCTGCCAAGTGGCCGCCACATCGCAGCCGCTTTCCCTCACAAATGACACCTTTAGAGTTCCTCGCTGTATGAAGAGGTCGAAGTCCGCTCTATATTGCTCACAACTTGAAGATATTTAAGCGTTGATAGAACAGGTTCGGCCGACAATGCGTTCGGCTTGACCTTGTTCGTTTACAACTACTCCATCCCATCACCTCAGCAAACCCGAGTTGGACATCTTCGATCTTGCTCTGGATGTTGATCAGGTTGAGGTCTCGCACGCAGTGTTTATCGACAATACGCCGCTGTTTGTTCAGATCGCTCAAGGCCTAGGAGTTAAGAACATTCTTCATGCGGACTTGAGATCGACACGTGTAATGCTCTCCGCGATTGGATTGAAAGTGGACAAGTGAGTTTTTCGCGGTATTGCCTCCAATGCAGACCCTCGCTCGATACCGGCAACTGTCAAGTCCGATCTATCGAGTCATTGTGCGATTGTGACCATCCTTTAAGATGCACGCTGCTCGATGATTCCAATTGTGAAGAGTCAAACGTCGGGATAGGGATGCGGCACTCTTGTGGGCGTTCGATGTGAGCCACATCAGGCTTTGCTGCGGATCAGCGAACAAAATTTAAGCGCTTTGGGCAATTGTCTTTAGTTCTTCCGATGTTGCGATTTCTCGGCTCAGCTGGTTGCATAGATCAAACTGGGTTACCGGCTGCCGAAAAGCAGCACGAGTCTTTGCTTCCACGAGGTTCCGGTGTGAACTTCTCGGCGTCTTCCACACTGATGGGCTTGTTTTCAGTCAGAACATAACGTAAGGAGGCAGCAATGGCCGCACCGGATACGTTTCCAGGTTTGACACCGAACACGCTGATGCTGCGCGAGGCGCGACTGCCGGTATTCGGAAGGGATTCGGCATTGTCCGTGGAACGGGTTTCCAGCCGGTCGAATCCTACAAGGATAGCCGTAATCGGAAACCATCTTCCTCGTCAATGTGGAATTGCGACCTTCACGTCGGATTTGTGTAATGCGATTGCCGCCGAGTATAGATCTTCTGAATTGTCGGTTGTAGCTGTCAACGACCCATTGTCGCCATATGCCTACCCAGCACGGGTGCGGTTTGAGATCACCGAAGGCGACATCTCATCCTATCGTGCGGCCGCGAGCTATCTTAACTCCAGAGACTTTGATGTCGTTTGTTTGCAGCACGAATACGGAATCTATGGGGGAAAGGCCGGCAGCTATGTTCTTGAGCTGCTCAAGCATCTCCGAATGCCTGTTGTGACAACACTACATACGGTTCTTCGTGAACCGGATGTCGATCAACGAAATGTTCTCCAGGAAATCGCCGCACGATCCGAGCGGCTTGTCGTGATGAGCGAGCACTCTTCCCGATTTCTTCAAGACATATACCGAGCTCCTGAAGGCAAGATCGACCTGATTCCCCATGGCATACCCGACTTGCCCGTTGCAACGCTGAAAATTCACAAGGTCGTCCCCGCAACCACAAGAAAGACTGTTCTGCTCACATTTGGTCTGTTGTCTCCCAATAAGGGATTCGAAAGTGTGATTCATGCGTTGCCGAGTATTTTGTCCCGGCATAGCGATGTCGTTTACATCATTGCAGGCGCCACTCACCCTCATGTCCGGCTTTGCGAGGGTGATCAATACCGGTTTCAGTTGCAAGCCCTAGCAAAGAAACTTGGAGTTGAGAAGAGCGTAATCTTCTATAACCGGTTCGTGAGTCCTCAAGAAATGGCTTCACTGGTGACTTCGGCCGACATTTACATTACGCCCTATCGATACGAAGCGCAGGCCGTGTCGGGAACACTTGCATTTGCGCTGGGCGCCGGGAAGGCGATCATCTCGACACCGTACTGGTACGCCACTGAACTCCTGGCTGATGGGCGTGGGGCACTTGTTCCCTTTGAGAACTCGGGTGCCATAGCAGATGCGACAATCGGATTTCTGGATGACGATACGGCTCGTGAGGCGATGAGCAAACGGGCTTACCTCTATGCACGTCGCATGGTTTGGAATCGAGTAGCACAGTCCTATATGCGGACCTTCGTAAGCGCTCGCATCAACTGCATGCAGCCGGATCGCTTGGGGTTTCTGTACAAACTTTCGAAAGCAGCAATACGCGCCGACTCGCAAGTGCCTGAGAATTTACGCTCTTTCGTTCATTGAGGAAAGTTATGACCTCTGTTCCGTCCGATCAAGTGAGGTCAGCTCCCCGGCCTCAGGCCGCTGTTGTCGTTGCCCATCCGGATGACGAGATACTTTGGTGTGGCGGCTACATACTGAACCATCCGGAATTCCATTGGCGAATCGTGACTTTATGCAGGGCAGAGGATTCAGACCGCGCTCCTAGGTTCAGTCAGGTTTTGCAGGAACTGGGGGCGGATGGTGAGATGGCAAATCTGGATGATGGACCCGATCAGGTGCCGCTACCGCTCGCGCAGGTTCAAGAGACCACCGCCAGGCTATTGGCTGGAGTTAAATATAGCTTGATTTTGACCCATGGCCCGATGGGCGAGTACACACGTCACCGCCGACATGAGGAATGCTGCCGAAGCGTCGTAGAGCTTTGGCAAGCAGGTGGTATCGACACAGTGCGGCTGTGGCTTTTTGCTTTCGAGGATGGGGGACGCGCGTATTTGCCTCGGGTTCGCGACGATGCGGATCGGCGGGACATGCTGACAGAGAGCGTCTGGCTTGAGAAACGCAGGCTGATTACCGATGTTTACGGTTATGGAGCCGACAGTTGGGAAGCACAGACCACTCCGCGGGAAGAAGGCTTTTGGTGCTTTGACTCTGTGCAGGCAGCGGCAAAACGAACGGCATTCTGGGAGCAATAATCGTGAAAGTACTCGTATTGAGCGAATACCCGGCACCGGCGGCCGGCTTGGCCCTGCAAGGTGAACTATTGTGCACGGGGCTCAGTGAGATGGGCGTGGACGTCCACCCGGTACATTTGGAATCGACTTTGGAAAAGGAATGGTACTTTCGCTGGTTCAAGCCAGACGTCGTAGTCGGCGTAGGGTTCTGGGGCCACCTTCCAAATCTGGTCTTGCATTCGCAGAAGTTTGGGATGAAGGCCGTGCCGTGGCTCGTAGCCGATGGTTATGTCGCAGAACATCGTGACGTACTGAATGCTCTGCCACTGATCCTGGTCACCTCCAATTGGGTAAAGGAGGTGTACGTCAGAGATGGCATCAGGGGAGACAATATCGTCGTTCTTCCAGTGGGGTGCGGCACGGACCGATACAAACCGCACAGCCAAGATGACCTGAAGGTCCAATCGATCCGCGAGGAGTTTGGAATATCGCATGATCAGTTGATGATCCTGACCGCCGGTGGAGATGGAGCGTCAAAAGGCGCCCAGGAGGTCATGCAGGCACTGGCGATGATCGATGCCGAGGCGCCCGACTGGAGATATGTCTGCAAGGTTTGGCCTCAACCCCGTACCGAACAACAGAACCTGATCGATCTCAAACTGGCGGCGGATCTTGGCATCGGCGAAAAGGTCATTTACTCGACTAATGTGGTCTCGCAGAATTTCATGCCTTATTTGTTGTCTGCCTGCGACATCTACGCTGCGCCTTCGCGGCTGGAGGGCTTTGGCATGATTCAGGTCGAGGCAAACGCCTGTGAAAAGCCGGTGATCGCAATCGATGCCATGGCATTTCGCGACACGATGGTCCACGGTGAGACAGCATTCCTGGCGAAGGTGGCTGAGGAAAGAAAGATCACCGAGGCGCTCTACGGTGAAGGCCACGACTACGAGACCAGTCATCGGATCGTGTTTCCCAACCCACGAACAGTTGAATACCGGGCCAGCGTGCCGGACATCGCAAAGTATCTTCTGCAACTCATGAAGGACAGCGCACTGCGAAAGCGCATGGGGGAAGCGGGTCGTAAGCGCGTGGTCAAACTATTCGACTATCGTGAGGTTGCTCGCCAATTTGTCGAGATCGTCTCCGACCGATTGGGTATCCAGTAGAGAGCTTTAAGGCGCGTGTGATCGTCTTCTCAACCCAGTACCCCAACGAGGCGTCCATGTCTTTCGACGATAAGTCACGAATCTCTATCGAGCAGGCTAAAGATGCGGCCCTAAACATCCTGCTGCATAACGCACACGGGCCGTTTCAAGGACTGCCTCGCACTGCCGGGTGGGGATACCCAGAACCTTACACGCGGGATCTGATGATCTCTGCCCTCGGATTTTTGGCAACTGGCAACGAGAAGCTTGCGGACGCTCTGGAGCGCACACTGGTAGCGCTTGCGAACAATCAGTCGCCGCATGGCCACATCCCATCCCTGGCCCACGATTCAGCCAACCGCGGCTCCAGCGATTCGACGCCTCTCTTCCTTTTTGGGCTGGCCCTTTATAGAATATCGACGAATCAGCCGCAGTTCCTCCACGAGGCAGCCGAGAAGGCTCTGCGATGGATGCAGTACCAAAGTCCCGATGACAGGGTGATGGTATGCCAGTTGCCCACCAGCGACTGGCGCGATGAGCAGTACGTAATGGGGTATGGGCTCTACGTAAATATGATCGTCTACGCCTATCTTCGCCTTTACGGAGAACACGATTCCGCCGATCAGTTACGCGGATTGATGAGCCGCCTGGAAGTCAGTAGCGAAGAGAAGATCAGCTATGAGCAAGAGGCACTTGTGGAGCCTTCCGCACCTTACTACGCGCTCTATTCGTACAAAATCATGAGCAGCGACCGCTTCGATCTGCTGGGCAATAGTCTGGCGATTCTGACTGGAATTGCTCAACCTGACCGGGCTGCGAAGATGCTGCTTTGGGTTGAAGCCGAGTGCGAAGCCATGCGGGGCCGCGGAGAACTTGCCGTAGATTTGCCGCCCTGTTTGTTCCCGTACATTCTGCCCCATCATGCGGATTGGCTGCCGCGATATGAGCGCTACAACCGGCCGGGAGACTATCACAACGGAGGCGTGTGGCCCTTTATCTGTGGCTTCTATGTAGCGGCGTGCGTAGCGGCAGGGCAAATGGATCTTGCGGAGCGCAAATTGCTGGCGCTGACAGAACTGGTCAAGCCATGGCATGAAGACGCGGCGGAGTGGGGATTTAACGAATGGATTCACGCGCAAACCGGTAAGCCCAGCGGCCGGGATTGGCAGACATGGTCGGCAGCAATGTACCTTTACGCGGCTGAATGTGTGCAGCAAAAGAGAACCCCGTTCTTCGACCTGACGCGCACAGGCAACCCGGACATAGAAGAATAGCGCTTGCTCAGATTGCCGAGTAGGTATCTACATCTCTAGAACAGCCTTCGAGAGATTTCTGGGCCGGTCCACGTCTACGCCTCGCTCCATCGCCATGAAATAGGCAAAGAGTTGCAGGGGCACAATCTCGGCAATAGGCAGCAGATACTCGCTTGCCGGCTGCACTTCG